>Ga0066706_10000403_pt1 | contig 13268 bp, 9 predicted proteins | sample GraSoiAngelo_155_FD_67274 | JGI IMG/M metagenome (GOLD analysis project Ga0066706, IMG submission 67274) | Grasslands soil microbial communities from the Angelo Coastal Reserve, California, USA - 14_1009_13_30cm | ecosystem: Environmental > Terrestrial > Soil > Grasslands | place: USA...
GCGTGGGAGCGTCTGGAATGCGCAGTCCATATTCCTCGGCGTTGCGCAATTCGGACCAGACGCGAGAGGCGCGGATGACGGCTTTGGACGGCACGCATCCGACATTCAGGCAGTCGCCACCCATGAGATGCTTTTCGATCAGCGCGACCTTGGCGCCGATGGCCGCTCCGATCACGGCGGTCACCAGACCGGCCGTGCCGGCTCCCATCACGACTAAGTTGTATGGTCCGGATGGCTCGGGGTTCACCCAGCCCGACGGATGGACATTCTGAATCAGCGTTTGGTTGTATTCGTCGTCGGGAAGTATGGTCATGGATGACCTGCTCGTCGGACAAAGCGGCGGTACAGGACCGGCGCCAGCGCGAACAGGCCGAGCAACGCGAAAGCGCCCAGAACCGCGGGCGAGGCGATCTCCGCGAGGCTGTTGATCGACCCGAGCTGGCGTCCAGCATTTGCGAAGACGAAGCTTCCCGGGATGATGCCCACCGCTGTCGCGAGCACATATGTGCCGATGTTTATGCGAGTGAGCCCGGACACCAGATTCACGAGAAAGAATGGGAATGCGGGAATCAGTCGCAATGTGAGCAAGTAGCTGAAGGCGTTGCGCCGAAAGCCTTCTTGGATCGGACCAAGCCGGTGTCCGAACTTGCGCTCGACCCAATCGCGAAGGAGGTAGCGGGACGCGAGAAAGGCCAGCGTGGCGCCCGTCGTGGCGGCGATATTGACGTAGATGGTTCCCAAGATGCTGCCGAACAGAAATCCTCCCGCAAGTGTCAGCAAGGCGCCGCCCGGAAGGGAAAATGCGGTTTGCAAACAGTAGATCGCCAGGAAAGCCGCCACGGCCTGTACATAGTGCATCTCGGTGTAGAACAACAGCTTCGCGCGGTTGTCCTTCAGCGATTCCAGAGACAGATAGTGCTTGAGGTCAAAGTAAAAAAAGGCGGCAATCACCAGCAAAAACAAGGCCGCGATGACAATTTTTCCAACCGGCCATCGTGTGCTGCGGGCGGGGATCTCTTGAATATGTGTCGGCATGGGGCCGCCCATCATTCTCGCCTCAGGATCTAGTGATCGTGTCATAGCATTCTTGAAAATGCAAAAACGTCAGAGAGGCGACGCTCTCTCCCCGCTGCCTTTCAAGCGTTGCAGCCGGTTTCGGTTGAGTTCCACGAAAATTGACTTCTCCTGCGTCACGGTCACCGTGCCGGCGGGGCGCCCCTTCACTTTCCGCACCGTGTTGCGTTTGGCGTAGATGACTTCGCCTTTCCCGCTCTTCTTGAGGTCGCTGTACTGAAGCGCCAAGGTAGCCGCGTCACGGATGGATTCGGACGGCGCGTCAATGCCTTTCTCGATCCGCATCACGACGTGCGAACCCGGTGTGCCGCTCGCATGGAACCACAGGTCGTGGCTGCGGGCCAACCCAAATGTCAACTCCTCATTCTCGGCGGCGTTCCGGCCAACAAAGATCGGAAGGCCATCCGCCGATACAAAGCGGCGGAACGGCCCGGCTGAATGTTGCCTGGCCGACCGTGATGTGCCTGGAGAAGGGCTGGCGCTGCCGGAGGACAGAGCAGGGGGCTGCCAGTCGTCCCGTTCCACGGCCGTCAGTTCAGATTTCATCGTGTCCAACTCGCGCGTGGCGGTGTTCACACGAGGCCGGATCTCCCGTTCGGCGGTGATTAATTTTCGATGCTTTCTGAAGTAGTCTTCCATATTCCCTTTCGCGTCTTTCGTAGGATCGAGGGGCAGCACAATTTCGGGAAGCGCCGGGTCGAAGTAATCCACGACCGTGACCCGCTCTTGCCCTCGTGTGATGTCGCGAAGGCGCCCCTTCAATAATTCGCCATATCGGGCATAGTCCCGATAACGCGAGGCCTTTTCCAAATCCGCTTCCAGGCTCTCAATGCGTCGAACGGCCTTCTTGATAACCTTTCGGAGATACGTGGCTCGTTGCGTACGAGCCCGCTCGCGTTCGCGCTCCAACTCCCGTGTCCGGTATTCGGTCTCGAGGGCGGCCGAGAGGGGAAAAGGATCCGTCTCTGAAGCTATAGGAATAGGGGCTGTCCGCTGCGGACGCGTGGTCGGGCACAGGGTAGGAGCTCGATAGACCTGGCCGGTCTGGCCAGGCCGATTGCGCAAGGTTGCCACCACCGTCTCTGCCTCATCCAGGAGCAGCAGATCAGCATGCCGACCGGTCAATTCTGCGACGAGTGTCATTGACTTGTCGCGAGCCACCAGATGCATGCGCACAATCCGTTCCCCCGGGAGCTGCTCGATGCCGTCGATTCGCGCTCCCTCGATGCGAGCGCGGAGCAATTGGCAGAATGAGGGGGGCGTGGGTGGACTGGCATATTTCTCCCACACGAGGTGAAGGCGAGCGGTTTCCGCATCGGCCGAGATCAACAACGCTCGTGTGTGGCCGGGCCTCCGGACCTCCAGGACAATCACTTCGGGCGCCGGCTGGGAAATTTTCTGGATCACACCGCCCGTCACGGCCGGAATGAGTTCCTGAAGAACCGCAGTAATGTCGCTTGATGACAGTGGCATAAGACGTGGTCGGGATCGTAGCAGATCGACGGCGATCGCGAACAGCCGTTTTACCCGGTCACCGCCTAGCGAATACCCATTTTGGACCTCAAAAAACTCGTTGACTAACGTAGGGAGTCTTTGGTACAGACTTTGCTTATTTCATACCCGCCTGATGACGAGGGTCTGTATGGAAGAGTCTCTAGGCCAGCATCTTCACCAGCTTCGAGTTGAACGAGGGTATAGCCTGGAGCAGATCGCCGAGAAAACATGCGTCAATCTTCCCTACCTTAAGGCCCTGGAAGACAACGATTTTTCAAGACTTCCGCACGCAGAAGTATTCGCCAAATCGTATGTGCACGCCTACTGCGAGTATCTCTCGGCAGACGAGACCACGGCGATGACACTCTTTGCCGAAGCCGCAGGGAAGTTCTACAAGGTGGCGGAATCCGCACGGATTCCCAAGCATGAAGAGTCTCAGGCCTCTCTTAGAACCAAACTTTCCGGCCTGTACGCAAACCTCCGCGTCTTGTTCTAAGGTCGCTTTTCTTTGCCATCACCTGTCAGCTCTTCACCCTCGTTCACCCTAGCGTGAACCCTCTTCTTCAGGTACAATTGCACCCGTGCACCCGCACTCTACAAATTTGCCGGAGAGCCGATGAATCTTAAGGAGCCATTGGATCAGCTCGCAGTCCCACCGACACAGTTCACCCGACATCTGAAGTTCCCCGACCCAGCGAGTGTTCGCGTCTACGACGATACGCTTCGCGACGGCGAGCAGATGCCGGGGGTGGCATTCTCCCCTGAGCAGAAGCTTGAGCTGGCGCAGCTCCTATCCAATATGGGGGTCCATGTGATTGATCCCGCCTTCCCGGCCGTGTCTGAATCCGACCGTAAGGCCCTGCAGTTGATCGTGCAGGCCCAGCGCCGCGGGACGATCCGAAAGGACATCGAAATCCTCGCGATGTGCCGAAGCCTGAAGGAGGACATCGATGCGGTCGCCGATACTGTCACCGCCGTTGGGGCCAATCCTGACGATGTGAGCGTGCTCGTGCTGTCAACATTGTCCGATCTCCACCTCAAATACAAACTTGGAAAGACGTTGCTGCGCCGAGACGGTCTTCCGGAAGACCAGTGGCTTACCCGGCCGGTCGGCTACTATCGCGAACAGAATCTCGGTCTGATCACCCATGCGATTCGCTATGCGCGCAAACGGGGGTTTTCCCGCGTCGAATTCGCGGCTGAGGACGCGTCTCGATCGGACGTGTCGTACGGTGAGGTATGGGCGAAGGCCTGCGTAGAGGCGGGTGGGACGCGTATGTGTTTCTCGGACACGTGCGGCGTGTTCACGCCCGAAGCCGTCGATCACTACATTCCGCGTCTCGTCAAGGTGTTGGGACCCGTGCCCATGACCGCGCATTTTCACAACGACTTCGGCCTCGGCGCGATCAATACCGTGCGTGCCATCAGTCATGGTGCGCTGTATGCGGGCGTGACGGCGAACGGGATCGGGGAGCGCGCTGGCAATACGCCCTTGCATGAATTCGTCATGGTGTTGAAGATGCTGTATGGCGTGGAGCTTCCGGGCTTCCGCTACGATCTGCTGACGGAACTTCGCCGCAAGATCGAACGGTATTCCGGCGTCCCGCTGCAGCCGCACGAGCCGATCGTGGGGGAAGGCGTCTTTAAGCACGAGTCCGGCATCCACACCGCGGCGATCGCCATTCACCCCGCCATCTATCAGTTTATCGCGGAAGAGGCGGTGGGCGGTGAGCAGCGGTTTGTCTTCGGCAAGCACAGCGGCGCCGCCGCCGTGGAATCTGTGCTGGCGAAGCATGTGAAGACTTTGCATGAGCATGGGGTGGAAGTCAGTCCGGAGCTGGTCAAACGCATCCTCGACCGCGTGAAAAGCCTGCGTGAGGAGACGTTACCGGAGAGGGGATACCCTGAGGCCATGGACGCGCACTACCGGCAATATTATGGTCTCGGCCTTTCCGAGGAGCGCATCGTCGAACTGGCCTTGGAAGCTGCCGATAAGCGCCGGGTCTTCTGAGATCCTTGTCGTTCTTTCGATCACCTCGTACAATCTAAGCCATCATGCACGACGCGCCTGCTCTGATCCTCCCTGAGAAATCGCGTGCGATCGGCGATGATCTTCGCCGAAAACTCGGGCGGGCAAAAGTCAAAGACGACTTCCCCACGCTCACGGCCTACGCCGTGGATGCCAGTATCTACAAGATGGTCCCCAAGGCGGTGGTGCAAGCGGAGACCGAGGATGATATCGCGGAGACCGTCGCTTACGCAGTTTCCGCGGGCGTTCCGATCACGCCCAGGGCCGCGGGCACGAACCTGACCGGCTCGGCCGTCGGCGGCGGTATCATTTTGGAGTGTGGCCGGATGAATCGCATTCTCGAGCTGAACGCGGAAGAGCGCTGGGTCCGCGTCCAGCCGGGCCTCAATCTCACCCAATTCAATAAGCAATTGGAACCACACGGGCTGATGTTCGGCCCCGACCCCTCGAGTCGCGATATGTGCAAGCTCGGTGGCATGCTGTCGAACAACTCCGCTGGTCCGCACACCCTGCGATATGGCTCGGTCAAGGACAACGTCCATGCGGTCCGCATGCACTATCCGGACGGGGCGTGGCTCAACGTCGAAGCGCTGGCGGATGGTGACCCATCGGTCGAGGCGATGCTTGCCAGGCATCCGGCGCTCTTAGAAACCGTCTCGATTGTGAAACAACATGCGGATCTTATCCGGAGCAAGAAGCCGAAGGTCTCCAAGAATAGCACCGGCTATAACCTCTTCGGGTTGGTGGACGGTCTGGAGCAGGGCATTCTCGATCTGCCGAAATTGTTCGTCGGCAGCGAGGGCACATTAGGAGTGATCAGTGAAGCCACTCTCAGGCTCGTGGATCGCCCAAAGGTGACGGCCACGGCGCTGATTCATTTCCTGTATTTGGAGGAGGTCGGCCAGGCGGTGTTCGATCTGCTGCCGCTGACGCCGATGGCGCTCGAGGTCATGGACGCCAACACCTTGAATCTGATCGGCCGTTCCGCGCATGGCGTGCCTGCGGACGCAGCCGCGACATTGTTGGCCGAATTCGACGGCAGCGCAGGGCAGGCCATGGCCGAGATCCTCGACCGAGTCAGAGACGTCTGTCGCAAATACCGGCTGTGCGAGGAACCGACCATCGCGGTCGAAAAGGAGCATCAGGAGCAACTCTGGAAAGCCCGCAACGCGCTGTATCCGACACTCTATCGGTACGACGCCAAGAAGAAGCCGATCAATTACGTGGACGACGTGGTGGTCTCGGCGGACCGGATTGCGGAGTTGGTGAAGTACCTGTCGGCATTTTTCAAGGGACAGGACGTCAATGTGGCGATCTTCGGCCACATCGGGAACGGCAATGCGCACATCGTGCCGTTGTTGGATGTCAACGACCGGCATGATTTCGATGCGATGGTGGCCGGCTACCATGAGATCCATCAAATGGTGATCAGTCGCTTCGGCGGGTCCATCTGCGGCGAGCACGGGGATGGGCGGGTGCGGGCGGAGTTCGTGCGAAAATATTTCGGCGACGAACTCTATGGTCTCTTCAAGCAGGTCAAGACGGCGTTCGATCCGCACGGCATCATGAACCCCGGGGTGAAGATCAGCGACACGCCGTTCACGGAGCACATTGATTATGTGCGGTTGTCGAAGCCATGTGCCACCTGCGCTAAGTGCAACTCCGTCTGCCCCGTCTATGATGTGTTTCAGACGGAAGACATGAGTTCACGGGGATGGTTTGAGATCGTGACCGCGCCCGGCTATGCGTACTTGAACTCGAAGCGCGTGGTCGAAGCCTGCGTCAACTGCAAGTCTTGCCGGACCATCTGTCCGGCGGGGGTGGATGTCTCGGACCTGATCATGCAGAAGCGAGCCGAGCATCCGAATACGCTGGCCGGCGCGGTCTTCGCGCTTCAGGCACGCTCGTGGTTATTCGAGCCATTCATCAGGTTATTGGGTCGGACGCAACAACTCTGGGACCGACCGATGGTACGGCGCGCCCTGGAACGCGTCCTTGCACCGTTGCTCCGCAGATTGGCATCCACGGCGAGATTGCCGGCCGACATGGTGTTGCCGCGCTTGGCGTCACGGCTCTTACGCGAGCGGTATGCCTCACTGACGGAGGAGAGCGGGCACCGCGGGAACGTCGCGTACTTTCATGGTTGCGCGGCGAATTACTTTCAAGATGGGGTGGGGGATGCGGTCATCGAGCTGCTGCGGCGCAATGGGGTGGAACCAGTGTTGCCCAGGCAGAAATGCTCCGGGACGCCGATCGAGACATACGGCCACGCGGACCGTGTGAAGGAGTACGCGCGCTTCAATCTCGAAGCGTTGAGCCGCTTCGATACCGTCGTGACCGGGTGTGCCTCCTGCACGCTCAGCCTCAAGGATTATCCGAAATGGTTTCAGGGCGACGAGCGCCGGCAGGCAGAACTCCTGTCCGCAAAAGTTCGCCACGTGTCGGAGTTTCTTGCCGGACAGCCTATGAGACAGGCTCCGAAGGGCGCCTGTACAAAGAAAGTCACCTACCATTCATCCTGCCATCTTCGGGCGGCAGGCGTCAGCAAACAGCCGCGGGATCTCTTAAAGCGCATTCCCGGCATGGAGTTCGTGGAGATGCGGGACGCGGACCGCTGTGCCGGCGGCGCGGGCACGTTTTTGGTGAAAGACTACGACACGTCGCAAAAAATCTTCGAGCGCAAACGGGCGGCGATCCTCGACAGCGGCGCCGACATCGTAGCCACATCCTGTCCGGCCTGCATGATTCAGCTCAAGAATGGGCTGCGAGGAAAAGTGGACGTCCGTCACATCGCCGAGTTGCTGAAGGATGCGTACGGGCCGGACAGCCCGGCCTGATGCGTTTCACGTTCAAAGCGTCCGACTTCATCTTTCTCGGGTTCGTGGTGGCCGTGATCATTTTCGTCACATGGCTTCCCACGCCGCGGCAGAGCAATCCCCCGACCCCGAATGACCCCCCGCATCGCAGCATCAAGCTCCAAAAGGACTGCCTGGCTTGCCATATCCAAACCGGGCAGTACCCGTTGCCGGCGCGCCACCCCAAACGCCAGGACTGCTTTCGCTGCCACCGCGAACCGACGATTTAAAGAACCGATCAGGATGCGAATGGGTCCTGTCGATGGGGAAATCGGCGGCAGGACCCGCTCCGGTCATTTAATTTGACAATACGTAGTTTGTCCAGTATACTCCCGGCAGTCATCGTCGAGACGGTCCGGCGACATTGACATTCACCATACTCCGGACCCCGCGATCGCATCGCGTTCAGATCTGTTCGGAGCGGACTCCCTCCTGATCCTGCCTCCTTCTTCTCTGACCCCGTATAATGCGATCCTTACCGAAAGGAAAGTTCTGTGCAGACGACTGTACCTAGCAGTTTTAATACCCTTGGTTTATCCGACCCGATGTTGCACGACATCGCAAGGGCCGGATTTACCGAGCCAACTCCGGTTCAAGCCCAAGCCATTCCACCCGCGCTAGAAGGCCGTGATGTGTTGGGATGCGCGCAAACGGGGACGGGCAAAACGGCGGCGTTCGTGATTCCGATGATCGAGCGCCTGGCCGCCATGCCGAAAGGCCATCCGAAAGGTCTCATCCTGGCGCCGACTCGGGAATTGGCCATCCAGACCCAAGAGACCATCGATAAGCTGGGACGAAGCCGGCGGATCTTCGCCACCACAGTGGTCGGCGGGGCGGACATGAACGCGCAGGTGCGCGGACTCCGTCAACGGCCCGATATCATCGTGGCAACGCCGGGCCGTCTTCTCGACCACATGTGGAACGGGACCATCAACCTTCAACACATGAAGATCCTGGTCCTCGATGAAGCAGACCGGATGCTCGACATGGGCTTCGCGCCTCAGATCAACCAGATTCTTGAAGCGCTTCCGGAAGAGCGGCAGACGCTGTTGTTCTCGGCGACGATGCCGACGGACCTGGCCGACCTGGCGCGGGCCAGCGTGAAGGACCCTGCACGGATCATGGTCGGCAAGCCATCGACGGCCGCCGATCGCGCGGATCAGGCCTTGCATCACACGACGCAGGAAGACAAGATCAATCTGCTGCTGAAACTGCTGGCGGCAGATCAGGATTCCGTGCTCGTCTTCACCAGGACGAAGCATCGCGCGGACCGGGTGAGCCGGGCCGTCGGCACCGCAGGCTATAAGGTGGCGGTCATCCATGGCGATCGCAGTCTCCCACAGAGACGGGCGGCTTTGGAAGGATTCCGGCGCGGGACCTTTCGGGTATTGGTCGCGACGGATATTGCGGCGCGTGGGATTGACGTGGCCAACATCGGACATGTCATTAACTTCGATATGCCGAACTGCCCGGAAGACTACATCCATCGGATCGGCCGCACGGCCCGTGTGAAAGCCAGTGGACGCGCCACAAGCTTTGTCACATCCGATGATCATGTGCAGTTACGCGCGATCGAAAAGCTTCTCGGGCAGACTGTGCCGGCAGCGGCGGGAAGCGCTCTGCCCGCGAGGTCGCATCAAGCGCGCGATGACCGTTATCAGCCTCGGCATGCCAGGCCGGGACAGCCTTCGGGGTTCAGACCCCGGCGACCTGTTCACGCCCGGCAAAGCGGTAGCCGTTAAGCCTCGCTTGGTGCCATCAGCGTGACCGTGGCGACCCCAGGGAGCTTCCGAGAGTTCCCTGAAGGTCGCCCGGGTTTGCGTATGATCCTTGTCGAACTGTCTTGCCTCGATGGCCAGTCATCGTCATGATCACGCGCTCTCATACGCCATCGTTGACGAGATTCCGCTGCAAGACGATGCAGCTTCCAAGGTGACGATTTCCCGCCCGCGATGGCTCTACAGCAACTCCACAGTTCCTTGCGTGGCATTCACTCGAATGCGCTGTCCTGACATGATGCGGGAGGTGGCGCCGGCCACGCCGACAATGGCCGGCAGTCCGACCTCGCGCGCGACCACGGCTCCGTGGCTCAGTACCCCCCCGATCTCGGTGATCAATGCGCCGGCCGTGAAGAAGAGCGGCGTCCATGTCGGGTCCGTGTAACGGGTAATCAGAATTTCGCCGGGATACAGCGTCGCGTCATGCGGATCGAGGATGATGCGCGCAATGCCTTCGGCAGAGCCGGACGAGGCGGGCGTCCCCCGAAGGAGAGTCGGAGCGAGCGGGTGATCAGCGTCCGACGTACCTCGTGTGCCGATGATCAGGGACGGCGGGCGGAGTGTCATCCAGGCCTGCCATTCCTGTTCGCGTTGGTCAAGAACAGGCTGAGTCCAACTGACCCGCCCGGACTCCGCCCACGCCGTCACTTCACCCAAACGCAACCAGAAGACATCATCGGCCGTTTTCAGATGTCCCTCAACGGCGAGCCGCCGACCGAGTTCTCGATAGACCCGCCGGGCATGTTCGAGGCCAAGCAGCCAGGTGTATTTCGCTGCTTCGCGAAATGGCAACCAGAGGACATAGCGTTCGTAGAGCCGGTCGAACAGGCTGCGCTGTGGCCATGGGAGGCGCTCGCGAATTGTAGACGCCGCCGCCTCACGGTGACGCATCCCTCTCGCGAGCAGCTCGGGCGGTGTCGGGGTCCGGGCCGTGTGCCGAAGATAATTGGCGACAGTCTGCAGGAGAAATGTTGGATCCTCGCGCCAGCGCGGGGTCGTGATGTCCAATTCCACTTCACCCCTGTGGCCGTGACGTTCCAGGAAACCCTCGAAGCATTTCCACCAACTGCGGCCTTCGTCCGTTCCTTCGAGGACGCATGCGAGTCGCGCCACGGGAGTCTTCTCGAACAGAGCCGCCAAAGGCTCCGCCTGCTGCGCCAGATTCCACAGGTCGAGCGACACCAGGGTCGTGGGATTGTTGGGGATGCCCTTACTGAGATCGTCGATCAGCTCAGGCGCCGCTCGTTTGTCGCACAATTGACGCAGCGTCATATGGAGGAACATGGCAAGGGCGAGGTGCCGCAGGCCGTCCTTGGTGGCATCGAGTCCATCATCGAACTCGCGGTCCAGCTCCCCAAGCAGGATGGCCGGAGCATCCGACGCGAGCGGCCGGCGGACCACCGTCCTCAGCCGCTCGGTGGTGCGCGCATAGGCGTCGAGCAGCTCGAGCGGCGTGCGGCGGCGTATCAGCCACCACGCGGCGCGCAGAATGATGCGCACGTACGCGAGCTGTAACCGCACGCGTTCGAAGAAAGAAATCCGAAGGGGATGCAGTGTCCCGGCCCGCGTCATTTGTACGATGACCGCGCCCTTACTGTGGTCAATGGCTTCGAAGACGTCAAGTTGATGCGCGATGCCGGGAAGATTGATATAGGCGGAGAGGTCCATGTACGGCCGGCCCGCCACGAACGCGATCGGGTTCAATGCCAGAACAAGCGGATCGCGTCGCCGGAGTCCGGCCACCTGTCCGCCGAGCGTCGGGCCGATATAGCGGGCCAGGCCGTCGCGGGCTAACGGCTTCGTCACAAACGGGAAGACTTCGCCGAAATTTATATCCGACAGGACACCGTCGGTCTGACCGACTGCACGCGTTGCGGTTCGTTCAACCGGCCAATCCACATTTCCCAAGGAGGAAGAATCTTCAATTGTTCTCTCTCCCCCCGAGGGAGAGGGCAAGGGTGAGGGGGTTCCTGAGGTGGATGGAGTCACGGCGTACGTGTAACAGGTCTTCCGTGGGGCATCAAGCGCCGGCGCCGACGCACCAGTCGGCAAGGGCAAATCGGCAAGCAAGAAGGGAGGCATCGGTTAGGGAGAGGGGAGGGTGAGGGGGATTCATTATGACGCCAGGCGCCTGGTCAAGCCGACGCCGGATCATCCGTGGCGCAAGCGCCCCTGCCTGAACGAACACGCGGCGGCCGCCGCCACCTATCCCGGACATTTCTATTTTGGCTTGACAACTCCTTCCGTAGGCATTGTTGTTCATTGTTGTTCCACATGTTTTTCCTGTAGGCTCATAAACTCACCCGCCGGGGGGCTTGGTATTTCCGCAAGGGTAGTCGTATTTTACTGAAGGTTCTTGGCTGTCCCCCGTTAAGAGTTCCAGCGTGGCTTTGGTAACAGTCCATGGACACGGCGCCTCTTAGGCCATGACCGCGCACTCACAGGGCGAGTGAGAAGGTTCAAAGGACAATGTATTCTTCTGCTGAGTTGACCATCTCAATAATCGTACCGGTCTACAATGGCGGAGCGAACTTCAGACGATGCCTGGTGAGCTTGCTTGAAGCCCTTCCTCCCCCCACTGAAATCATTGTAGTCGCTGATGGGGACACGGACGGTTCCGGAGAACTGGCCAAGGAATTTGGCGCACAGGTGCTTAGATTTCCCTCACCTGGAGGCCCGGGCCGGGCGCGGAACTTGGGGGCCCGCGCAGCCGAAAGCGATCTCCTCTTCTTTGTCGATGCCGATGTGACAATTCCGCCCGATGCGGTGGGTCAGGTGGTGACGGTGTTCAAGCGAGACCCATATCTCGCGGCTCTCTTTGGGTCATATGATGATGAGCCAGGCGAAACGAACTTTCTGTCGCAGTACAGAAACCTGTTGCACCACTACGTCCACCAGACCGGAGGCGAAGATGCCTCGACCTTCTGGGGCGCATGCGGGGCCATCCGACGGGACGTGTTCCTAGCAATGGGTGGCTTTGTCGAACACTATTACAAACCGTCCATAGAAGACATCGAGCTGGGGTGCCGGCTCAGAAGAGCCGGCCACAGAATTCGGCTGTGCAAATCCCTCCAGATCAAACATTGGAAACGCTGGGAAGTCGTAGCGATGTTGAAGGCCGATTTTTTCCAGCGGGCGTTACCATGGACTGAGCTCATCCTCAGCGATCGCAATTTTATCAACGATCTGAATACAGGCATGTCCGGGCGTTTGAGCGTGATCCTGACTTTCGGGCTTCTCAGCTCTTTGGCTCTTACCTCCTGGCACTCTCAGGTATGGGCGGTAGCCGGCCTGATGGCGCTGTTGCTCCTGACGCTCAATGCTCCGCTGTACCGGTTTTTTATAAAAAAACGGGGACTCCGATTTGCCCTGCAAGCCATCCCATGGCACTGGCTCTACTTTTTCTACAGCGGTCTTGCCTTTGCAATCGGGACTACCCGCCATATGCTCAGCCATGGCCGTGACCAAGGGAGACCCGCGTCTCTCGTCTCTTTGGAGCGGCCCCACTCAGGTTCACGGTCAGAGTGACGCGATGAGCCAGGAATCCGTTGTCATTATCGGTGCGGGACCGGCGGGGCTTACGACAGCCTATGAACTGGCCAAGCGCGGAGTCACATCCACCGTGCTCGAAGCCAGCGAGCAAGTAGGTGGGCTGGCTCGCACGGCCAACTATCGCGGGTACCGCTTCGACATCGGCGGGCATCGATTTTTCTCCAAGGTCCCGTTGATAAACGATCTGTGGCAAGAAATTCTTGGCGAGGACTTTCTCCTTCGTCCACGAATTTCCCGCATCTACTACAAGCAGCATTTCTTCGACTACCCGCTCAAGCCGGTGAACGCATTGATAGGACTAGGACCAATCGAATCGTTCCTTATCGGCTTGAGCTACCTCAAAACAAAATTCTTTCATATTCACAACCCAAGGACCTTCGAAGAGTGGGTGTCTAATCGCTTCGGCCATCGTCTGTACCAGATCTTCTTCAAGACCTACACGGAAAAGGTCTGGGGCATTCCTTGTGCGGAGATCTCGGCGGACTG
>Ga0066706_10000410_pt1 | contig 13184 bp, 15 predicted proteins | sample GraSoiAngelo_155_FD_67274 | JGI IMG/M metagenome (GOLD analysis project Ga0066706, IMG submission 67274) | Grasslands soil microbial communities from the Angelo Coastal Reserve, California, USA - 14_1009_13_30cm | ecosystem: Environmental > Terrestrial > Soil > Grasslands | place: USA...
GTTGAGAGAGTTGGTGGACCTGGCCGGGATCGAACCGGCGACCTCTTCCATGCCATGGAAGCGCGCTCCCAGCTGCGCCACAGGCCCACTTTGAGGAAGTATTCCTAGAGATCAGATTCGCGGGAAAGCCTCAATTATTCTCGCCTACATCCCTGCGTTAGTCAACGTGCCGTGATTTCTGCCGTTTCTTTCCGCAGCTTTTTCTGCCATAATTGATCGTGCACCCCACCTGCACAATTTCTCACACACAATTTAGAGCGAGGACGAGATGCCCGCGAAGTACATCTTTGTGACCGGCGGAGTTGTGTCTTCACTAGGCAAGGGATTGGCCGCAGCTTCGATCGGCTGCCTACTTGAGAGTCGCGGGCTGAAGGTCAACATCATGAAGTTTGATCCCTATCTCAACGTCGACCCTGGCACGATGTCGCCGTTTCAGCACGGCGAAGTCTTCGTTACCGACGACGGCGCCGAGACTGATCTCGACCTAGGCCATTACGAACGCTTCACCCATGCGAAGCTTTCTCGCGATAACAACTGGACGACCGGTCGCCTCTATGAACAGATTATCGCCAAGGAGCGCCGAGGCGATTATCTCGGCAAAACCGTGCAGGTAATCCCTCACGTCACCAATGAAATCAAAGCGGCCATGAAGAAGGTGGCGCAGGATGTCGACGTCGCCATCGTTGAGGTTGGCGGTACGGTGGGAGACATCGAGTCGCTGCCCTTCATGGAGGCCATCCGCCAGATGCGCCAGGAGTTGGGTCGCGACCACACGACGTTCGTGCATGTCACATTGGTGCCCTTCATTGCCGCCGCTCAGGAGTTGAAAACGAAGCCCACGCAGCACTCAGTGAAAGAGTTGCTCAGCATTGGAATCCAACCCGACATTCTTCTTTGCCGTACCGATCGCTTCCTCGCGAAAGACCTTAAGTCGAAAATCGCGCTGTTCTGCAACGTTGAAGAAGAAGCTGTGATTACTGCGAAGGATGTTGCTTCCATTTATGAAGTCCCCCTCAATTTTGCTCATGAGGGGGTGGACACCCTCGTCTTGAAATATCTGGGCATCGAGGCCCCCAATCGCGACCTATCGAAATGGGAAGATATTGTCCATCGCAGCTACAATCCGAAAGACACCGTCACCATCGGCATCGTGGGCAAGTATGTGGAGTATGAGGATTCCTACAAGTCGCTGAAGGAAGCACTAGTCCATGGCGCGTTGGCGCACAACTTGAAGCTGCAGCTCAATTGGATCGAAGCTGAGGGCCTTGAGACGGGCGACAAGAGTTACGAATCTCAATTGGAAGATTACGACGGAATTCTGGTTCCCGGGGGCTTCGGTAAGCGTGGCATTGAGGGCATGCTGATCGCGATCCGATATGCTCGCGAGAACAAAGTCCCGTACTTTGGAATCTGTCTCGGGATGCAGACGGCTTGCGTCGAGTTTGCTCGCAACGTGGTCGGACTTGCAGAAGCGAACTCCAGTGAGTTTGATCCCGCCACGCCTCATCGCGTGATCTACAAACTGCGAGAGCTGCGCGGAGTAGAAGAGCTTGGCGGTACCATGCGTCTGGGCGCGTGGACCTGCAAAATTGAGCCCAACACGCTGGCCCACAACATCTATGGCGCGCTCGAAGTCAGCGAACGCCACCGCCACCGCTACGAATTCAACCGCGAATATGAAGAGCCGATGACTGCTGCGGGCCTACGCATTTCCGGCTCAACTCCCGATGGGACGTACGTCGAAATGATCGAACTTCCGGAGCATCCACACTTCATCGCGTGCCAATTTCATCCCGAGTTCAAATCCAAGCCTCTCGAGCCGCACCCATTATTCAGGACATTTATTGGCGCGGCCTATGAATACGGCCAGAAGCGACAGACTGAAAAAGAATCTACAGCCGTCGAGATGTTCCATCGGCCGGAAAAAGTAGGAAGAAGATAATTCACCGCCGAGATCGCCGAGCACGCCAAGAAAAACAGGAGAAGAATGGTTTCGCACCACCTTCCATCCCCGGCGGACTTGGCCTCACTCGTCGGTGGAGCGCTCTTAACTGAGACCTTAGAGCCGAGAACGGAAGCCTGAAAACTGAATTCCAAGTCGGCGATGTCCGCATCGGCAGCGGCAGTCTCTTTCTCATTGCCGGCCCTTGCGTCATCGAAAGTGAAGAGCACGCTATCCGCATGGCGGAAATTATCAAGGGTGTGGCTCGCTCGCTCGAATTCCCATTCATCTTCAAAGCCAGCTATGACAAAGCCAATCGCACTTCGATTCGCAGCTTTCGCGGTCCAGGCATTAAAGAAGGCCTGCGTATATTGAAAAAAATCAAAGATCGATTGAGCATTCCAATTCTCACCGACGTGCACGAAACCGCCGACGTAGCCAAGGTGGCCGAAGTCGTCGATGTTCTCCAGATCCCCGCGTTTCTCAGCCGCCAGACCGATCTGGTAGTCGCTGCCGCGCTCAGCGGTCGGGCAGTCAATCTCAAGAAGGGCCAGTTCATGTCTCCGTGGGACATGCGACATGCCGTGGAAAAATGCCGCCAGGCTGGCAACCAGCAAGTCTTCGTTACTGAACGGGGCGCCAGCTTCGGCTACAGCAATCTGGTCGTGGATATGCGATCGCTCCCCATCATGCGCAAGTTTGCTCCTGTCGTGTTCGATGCAACGCACTCCGTGCAGCTGCCATCCGCTTCCGAAGGGACTGCTGACCATCCCGCGTCGAGTGGTGGCCAACCTGAATTTATACCGGTGTTGTCGCGTGCCGCCGTTGCGGCCGGCGTTGACGGCATCTTCATGGAAGTCCATGACAATCCTAAAGAGGCGAAGTCCGACGGGGCAAATGCGCTCGAGTCCACCAAACTGCGAGGATTGTTGAAGGAATTGCAGGCGGTAAAGAACGCGCTAGACCTGGCACACGTCGCGCCATAAGGTCTGCGGGATCGGCAGCTCCTGTCGCTGTGGTAGATTTGATTCTCTCCCCCATGAACCACGTCGCCAACTGGGCCCTGAACGTCGCGACGCTGCGCGGTGCAACTTACGCCGACGCACGCATCGTCGCTCAGCGCAGCCGCGCACTCGGTACCAAGAATGGCAAAGTCAGCAGCGCTTCGGATTCCGAATCGATAGGCATGAGTGTGCGCGTCATTGCCGAAGGCGCTTGGGGATTCGCCGCCTCCGACAACCTTTCCCGTGCTGCGGTCGAAGCTACCGCCGCGCACGCTGTTGAAATTGCCCATGCTTCGGCCCGGGTGAAACAGCACGACGTACGCCTAGCGCCGGAAAAAGCCGTCACCGCCGAATGGACGACGCCGCACAAAATTGATCCGTTCGGTATCTCGGTAGAACGGAACATCGATCTCCTTCTAAAGATTGACTCCCAATTGCGGGCGGTGAAGGGCATCACGCTGGCCGAGACCAACTTGAACTTCAACCGCGAAGAACAGTGGTTTATCTCTTCTGAAGGAGCAGGTATCCATCAGACAAAGTACTCGACTGGCGCGGGCTACGCTGCCTACGCCTTTGCGGGCAATGAACTCCAGAAGCGTTCATATCCCAACTCTTATGGCGGCCAGTGGCAGAACAAAGGCTACGAACTGATCGAAGAGTTGACGTTGGTCGACAACGCGCGGCGCATTGCCGAAGAAGCCGTGGCGCTTCATCAGGCAGATCAATGTCCCGAAGGCATGTTCGACATTATTCTTGACAGCTCGCAACTTGGCCTGCAGATTCACGAATCCGTCGGACATCCAATCGAACTCGACCGCGTCCTCGGCATGGAGGCCAATTTTGCGGGTACGTCGTTCCTCGCTATCGACAAGCTGCGCAGACTTCGCTATGGCAGCGACTTAGTCAATGTGGTTGCCGATGCCCGCCAGGAGCATGGTCCGGGGCTTGGTACTTTTGCCTTTGATGACGAAGGGGTCGCGGCGCAATGTACGCCCGTCATCACGAATGGACTATTCACCGGTTATCTCAGTTCGCGTGAAACCGCGCACACCATCGACGCCGAACGTTCGGGAGGAACTCTGCGCGCCGAAGGATGGAACCGGTTGCCCATGATCCGTATGACTAACATCAGCTTGTTGCCCGGAGAAAAGCCACTCACTCTTGAGCAACTGATTGCTGCGACTGACCATGGCATTCTGATGCAGACCAACCGCTCGTGGTCGATTGATGATAGACGCTACAACTTTCAATTCGGCTGCGAGATGGGTTGGGAGATCAAGAACGGCAAGCGGGTCCGCATGTTGAAGAATCCATCTTACTCGGGGATCACGACTGAATTTTGGAATTCGCTCGACGCTATCTGTTCGCGTGACCAATGGACGCTCTGGGGCACGCCGAACTGTGGCAAAGGTCAGCCGCAACAAGTGATGGGCACGGGACACGGGGCTGCACCGTCGCGGTTCCGGAACATAAAGGTCGGATCGGCATTTAAAGGAAATTAAATTTATCGCCATGAGGCTCGACGCGGCGGACATAGAGACACGAAGAAGAGCTAAGGCAAGATCAAGTGGATGCTAACTCAAGGTAAAGCTGGCGAGATTTTCGAGCGAATCAAAAAGTTTTCTACGGCGGAGAGAGTTGAAGTTCTGTTCTCCGGCGGCAAGTTCGCGCTTACACGCTTTGCCAACAACACTATCCATCAGAATGTTGCTGAAGAAAACTACACCATCTCGGTCCGTACGGCGTTCGATGGACGCACGGCGCGGGCCACGACCAACAAATTTGACGATGAGAGCTTGCGCCGGGTTGTGACTGCCTCCGAAAGCCTGGCGAAAGTGCAGCATCGAGACCCAGATCTGTTGCCCATGCCGGACGCCGGTGAAGCTGCCGCTAGTGCGGCAAAGAAAACCAGGCAAATCCCTTCGCGATATTTTGCTGGTACTGCAGCCATCACGCCCGAGTTGCGCGCGGACGGCGTTGAGAAGATTGTCGGTATCGCGCGAAAGCACAACCTCACGACCGCGGGGATTTTTTCAAGCTCCGAATCCGTGGAAGGTATCTTCAACTCGCATAATCTAAGCGATTGGTATACACAAACCGCTGCCGACATTTCGGTCACGATGCTCGCGGCGGATTCATCAGGTTGGCAGAAAGCCAACTCGCCCGACGTGGCCAATCTCAACCCATCGAACTTGGCTGAGATCGCGGCGAAGAAAGCGCTCGATTCAGCACATCCGCGTCAAATTCCGGCAGGGAAGTACACGGTGATTCTGGAGCCCGCTGCAGTTCTCGATGTTGTGGGCTTCATGTTCTGGGATTTCGGGGGCATGGCGATTCTCGACCAGCGGTCATTCCTGACTGACCGCATCGGTACGAAATTATTTGGCGAGAACATCAATATCTGGGATGACGTAGCGCACCCGCTGCAATCCGGCGCTCCATTCGATGGCGAAGGTATGCGTCGGCAGACCCTGCCGTTGGTTGAAAACGGTGCGGTTAAGCGTGTGGTCTATGCACGGTCGACGGCTGAAAGAATCAGGCGATCGGAATGCAAGGACAAAGTCGGCCCCATTGAAGCCACCGGTCATGGTTTCCCGCTACCCAACGAAATGGGAGAGATGCCCCTTAACATCGTGTTTGCACCGCCGCAAAATCCGCAGACGGTGGAGCAGATGATTGCTTCCACCGAGCGTGGCGTGCTGGTCACGCGACTTTGGTACATCCGCGAAGTTGAGCCCTACGAGAAAATTCTCACAGGCATGACCCGCGACGGTACTTTCTTCGTTGAGGATGGACGCATCGAAGGTGGGATACGTAATTTTCGCTTCAACGAAAGCCTCATCCACATGCTCTCGAACGTCGAAGCCATGAGCACTCCGGTCCGATCGAGCGGGGAGGAATCGTTCGACATGGTGGCTCCAGCAATGAAAGTAGGCGAGTTCAACTTCACGGAAGTGACGAAGTTTTAGCTCGTAATCTGCGAGGCGATGAGTATGCACCGTATAATGAGAGAGCCCTTCGACAGGCATTCAAATAGCGTTCGGAGAAAATCTCGTGAGCAATCATATTGGTTTCAAAGCGTGCCTTTTGCTCGCAACCATGGTTGCGGCTGCGAGTCTCCTCCCCCAGGAGCAGACTGAGAAAAAAATTGCTGCATCCGCCCTGCCGCCGGCAGTCCGAAAAGCCGCCGCCGAGCAGAGCAAAGGGGCGACCGTCCTCGGTTATTCGAAGGAAACCGAAAAGGGCAAGACTTACTACGAACTGGAAATGAAAAGAGATGGTCTATCAGAAAACATTCTGATGGATTCCACCGGCGCCGTCACGGAGATAGAAAAAGAAGTGCCGACAGATTCTCTTGCTCCGGCGGTTCGCGAGGGATTGGAGAAAGCTGCGGGCGAGGGCAAGATTGTAAAGGTTGAATCGCTGACCAAGCACGGCACCCTCGTAGCTTATGAAGCCCAGGTACGAAAGGGCAGCAAGACCAGCGAAGTCCAGGTAGGGCCTGACGGCGGTACTCTCGCACGCGAAGAGTAGAGCGCTCGTTCCAAACGCAATTCCGCTGATCGGATTTTCGCGGCCGGACCGGTTGTGATTCGCTGGCCTCAGTTTCACCTCGTAATTTCGCTCTAATCCATTCACCCACAAGCAGTTAGAACCCCCTTCGTTCCATGACTTCCGTAACTTTGCACCCCTGGTTCCCCGGTGTACGCTGCCTTCTGAGTCCATAGAATTCCGGACCAAGTGTACGAGGGTGCGCCGCGAATGAGTTTCATAGATGCGGCTACCCGAGTGGGATTTCGCACTTCGGAGCGCCCGGAAGGAAGGTTTGCTCGAACGGTGGCAGCCGACTTCAGCAACGATCCGACGATTCAGCCCCCGACAGAAGGCAAGCACTTTGCGGAAATGCAGAGTGCGCCCCGATTTCCGCTGCAGTTGGCGGTATCGCTGAAATCGCAAGACGGCGCGCAGACAGCTGAGACGCGGAACATCTCGGCTAACGGCGTGCTTTTTGCGATGGATAGCGATGTGCCCGTCGGGTCCATGGTGGACTTCACGATCGTGTTGCCGGGCGACGTCGTAGGCTCATCGAGCGATGTGCAGATCGACTGCCGCGGCCGTGTGGTGCGCAGTTTCGAGGAGAGTGGCCGCCGCGGCGTGGGCGTAGTGATCGATGAATACCATTTCGAGCGAGCGTAGGCAGTAAGGAAACCGATGGCAAGCATTCCGGTGAGCGTGGAAGAAGACTACGGTGCCCGCGAAGAGGGTGGCCAAGGCCACTTCATTCGTGTGATCGTGGCCGATAGCCAAGCTATCTTCCGCGCCGGCCTGCGCAAAATCTTTGCCCTCGAAGACGACATTCGTGTAGTCGGACAAGCCGAAACACTCGCGCAAACAGTTTCAGCAGTGAAGAAGTTCTCAGCCGACGTTCTGCTACTTGAGTCCGCGATGGCCGCAAGCCCGGCAGAAGTGGTGGCAGACCTGCTCCGCCAAGCGCCGCAACTTCGCATCGTGGTGGTTACGCCCACATCTGATGAAGAATTAACACTGGAGCTGTTCCGCCGCGCCCATGGAATCCTATCGCGCGAGGTGGAACCTGAATTGTTGGTCGATTGCCTGCGCAAAGTCGCCGGCGGTGAGAGTTGGCTCGACAGCCAGGGAATCCACTGGGTGTTAGAAGCCTATCGAAATCAGAATACTCGGCCGGCAGGAGCGCGTCCCAAGGTGCAACTAACGCCTAAAGAAACCGTCATCGTTTCCTGCGTCACTCAAGGCATGAAGAACAAGGAAATCGCACTGCGCGTGGGCACGACTGAGCAGGTCGTAAAGAATTACTTGCGCAAAGTGTATGACAAGCTGGGTGTGGCGGATCGTCTGGAACTCGCTCTCTATTGCCTTAGCCACCGTGTCGTCGACGCCAACGCTAAGGTGCCCGCCGTGCCCGCTGCGCCCGCTGTGTCTCCTGAGAATGGCAACGCAAGCGCCGCTGCGGTTGCAGCTTCAGGTAGCAGTTCGACCGGAAAACCCTCATAAGTTCCTGTGGTAATCTCTTCAATTCCCTCATTCATCCCCTCGCCTGCATAGAATTTCCTGACCTGCCTGCAAGAATGCACAATCGGCACGTTTATTAGCGTTAAGCCCGCCTTAGAGATCGACGCCGCCTGGCCACAAGTTGCCATTGCGGGAAACCATCCAATAGAATTGAAATCAAGCCCACTTGTTGCGCGAGCGAGTTGTTCCTAGCTTCTAGAAGATTTCCGACAATTCGTTTCCGACGGTGATCTTCACCGGAGAGATGGCCGAGTGGCTGAAGGCGCACGCTTGGAAAGCGTGTTTACTCGAAAGGGTAACGTGGGTTCGAATCCCACTCTCTCCGCCATTACCTTTGTAATCTAGTACTTGCAAGCTGGTGATATCTACACTGATATCAACGTGGAGGATCACCAGTGAACCGCCAGTGCAACGTCACCAAACGAATCGAGACAAGCAAAGGTCCACGCTATTGCCCAGTGGTGCTTTCCGCGAATGGGCGAATCAAGCCAGATGTGGTTTTGATCGGAGACCGGGAAGAGCGACACCCCGAAGGGGCGTACTACATTTCCTGGTACGAGGGAAAGCGTCTTATCCGGCTCTCAGTGGGCAAGGACGCTGCTATTGCCACGGCCCGCCGTCTTCAAAAGGAAGCCGGACTGAACGCCTTGAACAATGGCGTCGCTGTCCTGCCTGACGGCCAGAACGGAAACAGGTCAGTAGCCGCAGCGGTCACTGATTTCCTTGACGAAACCAAGCTCACCAAGAAGCCGAAGACGCTGGCCGCCTACACAACGGCGCTGAGCTACTTCACCGAGTCCTGCCCCAAACTTTACCTCGAAGACCTTGAACGTAGGGACCTGCTCAAGTTCGCAGCGTTTCTCCGTGACGAAAAGGAGCAGGCACCACGCAGTTGCTGGAACAAGTTCTCGAACGTGATGTCATTTCTGAAGGCGAATGGGATTCGTGGGCTGGCCAAGAAAAACGATTGGCCCCGGTACACGGAAGAGGAGCCGGAGATTTACGAGGACGAAGAGCTTGACACACTTTTCGCCGCTTGTGACGCAGAAAAGCGGCTGTGGTATGAGTTTTTTCTGATGACTGGTGAACGCGAACAGGAGGTCATGTACACCTACTGGTCTGACATAAATTTCAAAGCTTCCACCGTTCGCGTCAGCCACAAACCAGACCGCGGCTGGACGCCAAAGGCGTACAAAGAACGAGAGATTCCGATCCCGGCAAAGTTGGCAACCAGCCTCAAGGCGTGGAAGGCGAAAGCGGACAAGACGTGCGCCTTAGTCTTCCCCACCTCTGGCTGCAACGTGAAGATGAACTTCCTTGACGATCTGAAGGCCATTGCCGAGCGTGCGGAACTGAACCCTGAAGACTTCTGGCTGCACAAGTTCAGAGCGACGTTCGCGACACGGTGCCTCTGGGCAGGCGTCGATCTTCGCACGGTGCAGCAGTGGCTCGGTCATTCTGACATGGAATCGACAATGCGCTACCTGAAGCCGTCACGCAGCCAGCATGTGCGGGATAAGGTCAATGAAATTTTCGGAGGTCAAAAATGAACAGCGTACTCGACAGCCCAAATCCGCATCGGCTGATGAGCTTGGCATCGCGCATCAAGAGCATCCATCGTGCTTTGACCGCTGAAGAGCTTGCGGAGCTACTTCAGATGTCCCGCATAACGATTCTCCGGCGGGCGAAGCGGGGCAGTATACCGTCGTTCCGGGTAGGCTCCTGCGTCAGATTCGACTCCGCTGCAATCGCCAAGTGGCTAATGCAACAGGGTGTGCGGTCGATGTCCAAGGGTTGAGTCGCACCGCCGTGCGGCTACTAACTACTTTAGCCGACAATGTTTTGAATTGGCAGTGTCGCCAAGATTCGGGTGGTGTCTTAGATACTTTAAGACGCTACCAGGATTCGATACGCATTGGCCAGAGCGTATACACTGGAGCTTCACACTTTACGACACACAGGAGAATCATCCATGAACTATTACGGAGCCAAAGACTTGGCTGATGGCCTTCGCACTGTGCGAAAGAACACGCTGATCATGGCCGAGGAAATCCCTGAGGACCGGTACGGCTTCCGAGCGGCGCCGGAAACACGAACGGTAGCCCACATACTCACTCACATCGCCGTTGGGCAGAGGATGCCGGAACAGATCCACGCAATCGAGCGGCGCACCACGCTTGAAGCATTCGACTTTCCCGGGCTGATGCGGAGCATCGTGGCCGAGGAGCAGAGGCCTCGCAGCAAGGCGCAGATCATCGCGCTTCTGCGCGACGAAGGGGAGCGCTGGGCAAAGTGGCTGGAGAGCCAATCCGACGACTTTCTCGCGGAGCGTGTCAAGTTCCCCGCCGGCATGACGCCACCGAGTAAGACCCGCTTTGAGATGCTGCTGAGCACTAAGGAACACGAGATGCATCACCGCGGCCAACTGATGCTGATCGAGCGGATGCTGGGCATCGTGCCGCACCTGACACGCCAGATGCAGGAGCGCATGGCGGCGGTGTCCACCAGTTCGACTCGCTAGCGCAGGCAGCGCGACACGCTATATTTCTTCTTCTTTCTTCTTCCACATATACCCATGTGTTAGGTGTTAGGTAGATGGCGCGGCTGTCCACCCGTCTATTAATACACGGAGTGTTGTGTACGAAGTAAATCGTCGAGTGGCCAGTACAACAGGCACTACCACCTAATCGTCGCACCCATCGCTTTACTTTGTAATGCGCGGAGTCGACGCGCCTGCCGCCCGTTGTTCCCGTAGAGCGTCACGGAATCTGGCGTACTTTCCCCAGTCTTCCCGTGTCCACTGTCCGCCGGGGAACTCTGCGGCGTCCGTCAGTCAAGGAGATGCCACATGCGATTCAACTCGTCGATGTCCTTCTCAGCCCTCTCGCGCCTCGTCTTGACGTTGTAACTGGAAGTTGCAGAAGAACGGCTCAGGACTCAACGACCACATGCGCTCCAGTTCGTCAATATCCGCCTGCTTCTCCGCTGCCGCCTCTTCCTGCTTGAACAGATGCGTCAGCCACGGGGTGACGTACAGGTCTTGCATTTCCTCGCGCTGCTCAGGCGTCGCGGTATGCCTGTGACCTCGGACTCGGGCGAGAGTACAGCCGCTGTGAGCACACGGCACGTCCTCGTGAACCAGTCCGAGGCAACGGTTGCCCTCGGAGTCGGGAGCCAACTCGACATAGAACCAACCCTCAGCCGCATACCGCGCATACTGCCCGAGGTGATAAATGTCCCACTCAGACAGTTCCTGATTCATGATGCCCCGGCTCGGTTGATTCAATGATGAGCGAGCACAGCATCCCGCCGCAGCAAGATAGCGACCGCTGTCGCCCTGTCACGGACGGGCAATCGCCCCTTGATGTATTCACGGGCTTCGAGGATGAGGGATATCTCGTCCCGATGCTGATATTTCTTTGTGCGGATGATATCAACAGCACGTTCCTGATTGACCCGCAGTGGGACGTCCTGCTGCTTAACTTCCCGCACGTATGTCAGTGCCGCACTCTGTAGGGCGTTGTCCAAATCCTCAGGCGTCATCGGTTCTCCGTTCGGTTGTCCGCCAGCGAATACAAGCGGTTCAGTTCGTCCAATCCCTCGTTCCGAAAATGCTTACTCATAAATTCCGCCCGGGCGCATACGGGGCAGCACGCGTGAATGCAGTCCGCGATGCGCTTCCCATCCAGTTCTGCCCAGAGCGCGTACAGTTGGAAGTCAACTTTCCGTACGCGAATAGACGGGACTTGCTTCCGTTGAAGGCCCAGAGCGCGACGTGCCTGGTCGAAGGCTATCCCTAACCAAAAGTCGCAGCAGCCGTCACCGCCGTCGCCGCACTCGGGGTAATTTTCCATGCACATAAAATTCACCCCCTGTCCTTTGAACGCGGATCTTCGAGGGCGAACAGGCGAGTCAGTTCTTGAATATCTTTTCGATATCCGTCAAGGGCGCGTTCCAGTTGCAGCCAGTGAACGGTGAAACTCGTCGAGGGCGTACGGGCGTCTTTGAGGCAGTAAATTCTTCGCAATTCTTGGAGGTCTTTCCGTTGTTTCTCGTGTTCGGTGCTCATGCCAGCACCAGCCCGTCGTCCTTCATGCCTTTTGCTAGCGCCCACGCGTAACGACGCTCCACTATGAGTGCGTGGCCGAACCATTGAACTTCGCCTCGGACGTGTTCGTCTATCCACGACTTAGCGCGTGGACTGAGAGGGCAGAATGAAAACAGTGTCCCGGCATCGTGAACCAGAACGTCAGGATTGGAAACGGGATTAGAGACGTCGTCTTGAAGTGAGTGCATGCCCATGGCTCCTCTTGAGTCGAATGGGCATCAGGTGACCGAAAAAGAAATGCCGCCCACAATCAGGCGGCTCGTGGAGAACTTTGCATTTCTGCCGCATCGGGCCGAAGCCCCATACCACCGTGCTCTCCAAGTCGGTTGGTCGCGCTTTCGCGCTGTCCTGATGCTATCTACATTCTAACTGCACGAGCGCTTCGTGAAAATGGCACGAAGGTGACCCGCAGTAATCATCGGAGGAGGGCCGGAGCGTATCCATGGGCGATTTCCAGCGACCGTTCACAGCAGTCGTCTCCTCCGTCAGTACACTCGGAATAACATTCGAGGCAGATGTCATCTCCTACGTTTGTGTTTAGACACGGGGCGCCTCGCTGAATGACATACTGACAACAGTGCTTTGGGCCTTCAGAGCCGCGTCTGCCCTCAAATAGATCAGCGTGCTCGAGGCGCTGCGGTGGCCCACGTGGTCCTGGATCGCGTTGAGGTCGTGCGTTTCCTGCCACAAGAGAACACAGATGCTGTGCTTGAGGACGTGGTAGTGCCGCTTTGCGGGATGAATGCCGGCGAGGGCAGCATACCGTTTGATCAGAACATCCATATACTGGCGTGACCACGGAAACAATTCGGTCTCAGGGCTAGCCTTAGCAAGTTCCAGCAGTGGAGACTCGTCGAATAAGGGATCGCTGTCAATTCGGAGAGCGTGCAGCGTCGGACGGCTCTTCTTAAGCCGTCTCACTGCGAGCCTACCGTCGCAGATGTCGCGCCCACGGATCGCCAGCGTCTCTGACACCCGGAGCCCATGTAGAAGGCCGACGAGCATGGCAACGTGGTGGAGCGAATTGTGCTGCCGGGCGACCTTGAACAATCTGACCAGTTCATCGCGATTGAGGTGTTCC
>Ga0066706_10000413_pt1 | contig 13175 bp, 10 predicted proteins | sample GraSoiAngelo_155_FD_67274 | JGI IMG/M metagenome (GOLD analysis project Ga0066706, IMG submission 67274) | Grasslands soil microbial communities from the Angelo Coastal Reserve, California, USA - 14_1009_13_30cm | ecosystem: Environmental > Terrestrial > Soil > Grasslands | place: USA...
GAAGCGGACATCAAGCGTTCGGAAGCCGACCAGGCTTTTCTTCGGGTACAGCTCGCCGGCACCCAAATCCTGAGCCCCGCCACAGGGGTCGTTGCGACACCGTCCCGGGAATTGAAGGAATTAAAAGGCCAGCTCGTAAAACAGGGTGATCTGATCGCGAAGGTTTTCGATCTCAAAACCGTGACCGCACAGATCGTCATTTCCGAAAAGGAAATTGCTCCCATCGAAGTGGGCCAAAAGGTAGTGCTCAGGACCCGCGCCCATCCCGACCAGACGTTTTATGGGAACGTGACTTCCATCGCCACGTCCGCGCAGGGGAGCTCCAGTGCCGGGGAAAAAACGGCGCCCTCCGCGAGCAGTTCCGTCAGCGCAAACAAGACGATTATTGTCACCACGGAAATCGACAATAGCTCCCTGCTCCTCAAACCGGAGATGACGGGACAGGCCAAAATCTCTTGCGGCCCGAGAAGAATCGTCGAACTGATTACGTGGCGAACGGCGCGCGCGCTCAAGGTCGACGTCTGGTCGTGGTGGTAAGTATGGAGTTCAGGCTTTAGCCTGCACACACGCGGACTCTTGAGGGCAGCCTAAAGGCTGAACCCCAAACTAAGTGGACTCACTATCAGGAGGAAGGATGGAAAACATGATCGCGTCACCCGAAATGCTCGAGGCCGGATCCATTTCAAAGACAACGGACGACAAGCGCGCGCTGGCCGCCGAGCCCAAGCCTGAGGGCCAGCCCCAACAAGTTGCGGCCGCTGAAAACTTGTACCTGATCGGGCGCCCTACGCTGAAGCAATTCATTCGGTACGTCAGAGGGCACGCCGTGGACCCGCCAGCCGAGGGAGCCCTCACCGCCGAATGGCAGGCTGCCCAGAGTGTGGTCCGTACCCTCGAAAAGGAAGAGGCCGGCCTCGCGGATGATCCGCCCATTCGCTCCATGGGGTTGGAGTACGAGTCATTCCTGACGGAGTTTCTCAAAGATCCTCTGGTGCACCACAATTTCAACACCGTGCCGACCGAGGTCGCGTTCGTGGAGCTGGACCGCATGGTTGTCTATCAAAAGCACATCGATTTGAACTTTGCCCGGGAGCTTGAGGGCAAACTGGGCCCGGCCCCCAGCGAAGAGCAAATCTTAAAGACATGCCTCCCTTACGATCACCCACAACCGCCCGTGAAATGGTCCCGCGTGCATCAGAACAAATACGTCTTTATGTCGCCGTCGAACGATCTGCGCTTTCTCGGCATCATGCCGATGCAATCCACGCACATCAAAGACTATCCTCCGCCGGGAAACCTCGTCGGCGTCGTCGGGATTGCCGTCGGCTTCGGCTCCAATTTCCTAAACGCCGTCTACGCCGAGAAGCGGCTGATCCTCAACAACGGAAGCCATCGCGCCTACGCGCTTCGCAGAATGGGAATCACTCACGTGCCGTGCATCGTCCAGCACGTGTCTTCGCGCGACGAGCTGGACCTGGTGGCGGCTTCCGAGATCCGGCGTGATGCCGATCTTTACCTCAAACATCCTCGGCCCCCGATGCTCAGGGACTATTTGAATCCGAAGCTGCACAAAGTCATGCCGGTGCATCGGCGCCTGGAGCAAGTCACGGTCCGGTTTGAGGTCGAAGAGAACTACGTTCCGGCGCTGTGATTGAACCAGTTTCACCACAAAGTTTCCCTGCTCCTGCAGCTCGCCACTGCAAACGAAAGTGGCCTTAGGCATGCCTGCCCAATTGTAGGGGCGGCCCTGTGTGGCCGACGCCGCGGGCGCCCCTGAGACCTCCCGATGATTCACCGCGACGCAAAAGCTCGCAAGCCGGCGACAGACGCGAAAGCTCCCCGGCCTCGGAGTCATTGACAAGGTTTTGAGGGGTGCAATGAGTTAGAAGTGGGAGTCAATTCACGCTGCCGTGAACGCCTCAGGAGCTGCGGAGAATTTAATTTTGTTAATTCGTGGAGTTCGCGGCCAGTAAAACCGCCACAAATTTCACGAATTAAATTCTTCGCAGCTTCTGAGAGAGTCAATTAACGGTCGCATGAACTGACTCGCAGTTCCGATTGCGCCGCTTGTTCGGAGATTCCGGGTTGTTTTTTGCGGTTCTTCGCGGGGGGAGCTTACGGATTGGTTCCGGCTGGAGAGTTTGCTTGGTCGAAATCTTCGCCGTCGGGTGCGGTCGCTGTCGGGAGGCTCGGCTTCCACGGTGCTTTCAACCACTGCTCCGCCTCTTCGATGCCGCTTTGGAGGTCGCCGAGCGCCACGAACTGACCCAGGTTCACACCGATGCTCACCAGGCTTTCGGCAGCACGACTGGACAGCCCCGTCAGGATCACCCGAGCTCCGAGCAGACGGGAGGCATCCACAGTCTGAATCAGGTGGTTGGCGATTGTGAGGTTCATGCTCGGCACTCCTGTCAGGTCAATTACCACGGCGCGAGCGCGCTCCCGGCGGATCGCCTTCAGTAACTGCTCCGTGAGCTGGCGAGCCCTGTGAGAGTCAATCACGCCGATCAGAGGCAGAATGAGGAGACCCTCGCGCACGCGCAAAACGGGCGTCGATGCCTCGCGCACCGCATCCTCCAGACGTTTGATTTCCGTAACGTCCTGCACGGCCGTCACCATGCAAGGGTTTTCCCCCACCTCGATCAATTCGGCCGAATGAAGCACGCTGCGCTCCTCGCCGGACTTGCTGCGCAGCACGCCCTCAACATTCCGTACCTTTTGGCCGGATTCGATCGCCTTCATCAAGGCCGTCCTCTGTTCGGCTTGCGGGTGGATGTTTACCTCGGCAACCGTGCGGCCGATCAGCTCCTCGCGCGGGTAGCCGACAAGCCTGACGTACGCCTCATTGGCTTCAACGAAACGCCCCTCGGCCAACGTCACGATCGCCAGCGGCACCGGGCATAGCCGGAACATCTTTCCGAATTTTTCTTCTTCGCCCCACTTGCGCTCCGTGAGGTCACGAGTCACCTTGCCGAACCCGATAACGCGGCCCCTCTCGTCGCGGATAGCAGTGAGCACAACGTCGGCCCAAAAACGTGTCCCGCCCTTTCGCAGCCGCCAGCCTTCCTCCTCAAAACGGCCATCGCGGGCCGCCACCTGCAGTTCCGACTGCGGCTTACCGCGATCCACGTCTTCAGAGGGATAAAACACCGAGAAGTGGCGCCCAATGATCTCCTCGGCGCGGTAACCCTTGATGCGCTCTGCGCCCGGGTTCCAGCTGGCTACGTTCCCTTGCGGGTCGAGCAGGAAAATCGCGTAGTCCTCCATGCTTTCAACAAGCAGCCGGAACTGCTCGCCAACATCACGGGCTGGTTGCTGTTTTGCTTTCATGAGATTAATGGAGCTTTTAGATCAACTATCACGCCGCAGGGCACGGAGTGCAAAAGGCGTGCCAGCCAGACTCCGATCGGATAAAGTAATTGTATTCAGCAGCTTACATAAGAACACCAATCCGCCCATGATGGGGTTGGGTACCGCGAGTTACACAAGTGGAATTCAGATACCCACTGAACATTAATGCCTTAACACGTAGGTTTAGGACGCTCGCGGCAGCCTCTTCTCTGTCTTTCTGTGGGCTAAATGATGCTTTTTAGGGCCACAGAGACACAGAGCCACGGAGAAAGTCTGGCCGCAAATTGTCTGTTGTGCGGTGTGGGTATCGACGAGTAAATCTGCTTCGATTGAGAGCATACGATCCGATCAATGAAAGACGGGTATCACCTCCAAACAGGGACTGTCAAGGGAAAGAAATGAACTTCGTTATTTCCTCAGTTACTCGGAGCAGCCCTTTGCGCTCTCTTCGCGTCTTCGCGGTTAATTCGGGCTCAGTTTCACCGCGAAGGCGCTAAGTGCGCAAAGGAGAAACGCGAAGCCCCAACTGATCACTCCCGAGGGTGCGGTTGACACCAGGCGCTGGACGTGATTAATGTCTGCCAGGTGAAATGGCATGATCCCCTCATGGGCGTTGGGCATCCGGAGCAAGGTTCCCCGCCGCGCGGCGATTATTCTGGGAGTTTTTCCCATCATATTGCTGGTATTTTTCTGGTGGCTCCTCACCAGAGGAGTTGTAGAAGAGCGAGTTATCGGCCCGACAATCCTGCCCAGCCCGCGCGAAGTTGTCGACAGCCTGCGAGATTTGCTCAGCGCCAGCGATCCGGAAAACCGGACCCTCTTCGATCACACCTGGCTCAGTCTGCGGCGCGTCGTCCTGGGGTACCTTCTGGCGCTTGTGATCGCCTTGCCGATCGGCATTCTGATGGGCGCTCTCGGGAGCGTACGTTCCACATTCGAACCGCTGGTGACGGCGAGCGGTTACATTCCCATTGCGACTCTGGTTCCGCTCACGATGTCGTGGTTCGGCACGGACGAGCTGCAAAAGGTCGTGTTTCTTGCAATGGCTTTCGGCATCTTCCTTCTCCCAATGGTTGTCGAGGCGATCGACGCGGTTCCGGACGTCTACCTGCGAACGTCTTACACGCTCGGAGCGACTCGCCGCCACGTCATTCTACGCGTGCTGATCCCGATCGCCCTGCCCGACATGTGGCACGGGATGCGCTTGGCCTTCGGCGTCGGCTGGACTTACCTCGTCCTCGCGGAAGTCGTGGTGAAGAACGGAGGGCTGGGCGACCTCATCGACACCGCACGGCGCCGCGCTATGTCAGGCAGAGTGTATCTCGTCATTGTAGTCATCACGCTGATAGCGTGGGTTGCGGACCTGGGATGGGAGAGGGCTGGTCATGTTCTGTTTCCGTATCGAAGGAGCCGCTCTTGAAACAGGACACTTCCAGCCCCGCGCCGATTGTGGAATTTCGCAACGTGACGGTGAGGTTCGGCCCGTTCACGGCTGTCTCAGAACTGCACGTCGCAATCGAGGACGCGCCGAACCGCGGGGAGTTCATCAGCATCATCGGCCCCTCCGGCTGCGGCAAGAGCACCGTCCTGAACCTGATTGCCGGGTTTCTCGAACCCACTGAGGGAGAGGTTCTGGTGCACGGGCAGCGGGTCTCCGGCCCGGGCCGGGACCGCGGAATGATTTTCCAGCAGTACAGTTCCTTTCCCCATCTCACCGTGCTCCAGAACATCCTGTTTGGCCTGGAAATAAACAAGCGGGAGCTGGGCATGGGGCCGGCCGCCAGGCTGGACCGCGCCCGCCAGTTGATCAAAGAAGTGGAGTTGAGCGGACACGAGACCAAGTATCCCCATCAGCTTTCGGGAGGGCAGCAACAGCGTGTCGCTATTGCGCGCACGCTCGCAATGGAACCGCGAATCCTCCTGATGGACGAGCCGTTTTCCGCCCTGGATGAGCCGACGCGCCTGGAAATGCAGGAGCTGCTGATCGATCTGTGGTACAGGATCCACCCCACAATCCTCTGTGTCACGCACAGCGTGACCGAGGCCGTCTATCTGGGCGAGCGCGTCTGGATCTTCACGCCCGCGCCCGGGCAGATTGCATACGATATCCGTGACGGGATCCCTCCCTCGCTCGGCGTTCCGCCTCTGGTGGCGCAGGAGAAACCTGAATTCAAAAGGGCAGTCTCGGCTGTGACCGAAGCCTTCCGGAGGGTCGGTTCGGAGTTCAAGCTTTAGCCTAGCCGGGCGCAGTACAGTGCAGCCTGAAGGCTGAACTCCAAACCTGCCACAGTGAGCACGATTATGAGCTTGCTCGATCGCTTACACGAGCTAGGCGAACGCCTCCGTATCTTCGAGGCGCGGCCGAAAGCCAACGCCGCCAAACTCGCGAAAATCGCGACCAGAACGGTGACCCTCTCAGACCTGACGACCGAGATCCGTCAGGACGAGCTGCGCGCTCTCGCCGAACTTCCGGCCGAGCTCTCTATCGCCTTCGAGAAGGTGTTTGAGGCCGCCGGAATCAAGTCCCCGGGGCACGGGTGGACGGCCGCCAGACTCAAACAACTGCTGGAATCGGATCAGTTCAAGACCATGGACCGCCCTTCAGTCCAGCGATCGGTCCTGAACATTCTTGCGGACGAAAAAGTCGACGTGGAAGACATCGTCAAGGATGTCATCGCGCACGATCAGGCGCTCGATGCCTTCGAAACCTTTACGCGCAAGAAAATGCTGGACCGGATAGCCGCGCGCCAGAAGAAGGTGGCAGAGGTGGAAACGCAAATCGCGTCCCTCCAGGAGCAACGCGAGCGCCTGACACACGAGACGGAAACAGACGAGCAGCACTGGACAGCCTGGCTGGAGCGGAAGCGCGCTTACGAACGCGATCTCTCCCGGACGATAAGCTACCTCGTGGACCGGCTCGTGGTTAGCATTGATGAACAATGACCCCCTGGGAGCGCACGCATCTGCGTCAGACACGCAGAGCACACTGGGAAGCGTGCGCTCCCAGGAGCCCAGGAGACTCTCTTGCTTCCTTAGTGAATCTTCGTGTCCTCCGTGTCTCCGTGGCGAAAAAGGCCTCTGGTACTTCGCTGTAAGGCTGTAAGAAGGAGAATAGAATGTGTCGAATTTTTCCCCGCCAGAGCTGTATTCTACCCCTGAGGAGGTGAAGCATGGCTGAACAAGGAGCTCGCCTGACTACCCTGGGAAAGATAATCTCGGTTCTCTTAATTCTTGGCCTCGTTGGAGTCGGCGTCTACGTCGTAGCCCGTAGAAGCCTGGGGCCGGGTGGGAAGCTGGGAGAGCCCGGCAGCGCTGAGGCCCCGCAGAGCGAGGCCCCCGACGCGACCGGAGTGACTACAGTCAAAGAATACAAATATGTACCTGCCGATCGCCTCCCTCCAGTCAAGGGGGTCAGCCAGTACAAGTGGAACGCAAACGAGAAGGTGCTTCGTTTCTCCTACAACGTGTGGGCTGGCTGGCTGCCGGTCATCGCAGCCAATCACGGCACCAAGCCCAATGCGGAGAGTGTGTTCTCAAAGAAGTACGGCTTTAAGGTCGAGATGGTACTGATGGACGATCCGGTGGCCGCGCGCGATGCATTTGCCGCCGGCGAGGTTCACACGCTATGGGGAACGGTGGACATGATGGTCCTGTTCGCCCCGGAACTGACGCGCGACTCGCGCACCGCTCCGCGGATCTCCCAGCAGATCGATTGGTCGAACGGAGGCGACGGAATTGTGGTACGCGGCGGGATTCACTCCGTGAGCGACCTGCGCAAGAAGACGGTCACGCTTGCGCAGAACTCCCCGAGCGAGTACTACCTCACATCGCTTCTGCTGTCTGCCGGTCTCCGGCCTGCCGACATCACAACGAAATATACGGCGACCGCCTTTGAAGCGGCGGCTGCATTCGTCGCCGACAAGAAGGTGGACGCGTGCGTCTCCTGGGCGCCCGACATTTACAAAATCCCGGACCGCGTCGCCGGCACGAGGGTCCTTTCGAGCACCGCCGACGCCAACAAGCTCATCGCTGACGTGTATGCCTTCCGCGCCGACTTTGTGCGCGACCATCCGGATGTCGTCGAGGGATTGGTCGCCGGCATATTCGAGGGAATGGATCTCGTGAAGGAGAAGCCCGAGCAGGCCGCGAAATGGATGGCCGACGCATTCGGCATGAAGCCCGAAGAAGTGATGTCCATGCGCAACGACGCGCACGCCACGAACTTCGCTGAAAATGTCCAATTCTTCCTCAACTCCTCGAATCCCACGAACTTCGAGCGAACGTGGAAGAACGCAGCCTACGTCTACCGCGAGCTCGGCCGGATCAGCGCGCCGGCCCCCTTTGACCAGGTCATGGATTTCTCCTTCATCCAGAACCTTCAGAAGAAGGGGAGCTTCGCACAACAGAAGGATGAGAGCGTTGCCACTTTCACGCCCTCGAGCTTCCGCAAGGTGCCGGCAGAAGCTCCGATCCTCACCCAGACGATCCGCATTAATTTTTACCCGAACTCCGCCAACCCTTACGAGCCCGCGCGCGACGACTTGGGCACTCCGATACAAGGCAGGCTCTACGATCCCAACGTGGATGCCACGCTCGAGCAGGTTGCGCGCCTCGCCGGACAATTCGCCCGCGCGGTGATTCTCATCGAAGGACACACCGACTCCAGCATGAAAGGGAAAGTGCCGTTGCAGGCGGTGAGAGACTTGAGCGTTGCTCGCGCCGAATCGATCAAGAGGGCCTTGATCGACAAATTCAAGTTCGACCCGAACAAGTTCAGCATCGAAGGGAAGGGGTGGGAGGTTCCAGCCGATTCCAACGATCCGAGTAACCAGGCCCTCAACCGTCGCGTGGAGATCAGCGTATTTCCACCGGAGCAGAAGTGAGCTGCCGAAAAAGCTTTGTGATTCTTCGTGTCTTCGCGTCTTCGTGGTGGATTGTGCATAGCCTCTACCGCTCCGACGCGAAGACACAAAGAATCACCAGGCTACTCCAGGATCTGCAGATGCAGCTCGCGCAGGTGCTTGGGGTCCAGCTCCGAAGGCGCATCGAACATCAGGTCGGCGGCGCTGGCGGTCTTCGGAAATGCGATGACCTCGCGAATGTTCGGCTCATCCGCAAGCAGCATGATGAGCCGGTCAATGCCCGGCGCCATTCCTCCGTGCGGCGGCGCCCCGTACTCGAAAGCATCCAGCATGTGTCCGAAGCGCCGGTACGCCTCCTCATCACTGTATCCCAGGCTCCTGAAGATCCTCGCCTGGATGTCGCGCCGGTGTATGCGGATGCTCCCGCTCGACAACTCGTAGCCATTGCACACCAGATCATAAGCGTCGCTCAGCACGGCCCCCGGGTCCGTTTCAAGAATATCGAGATGTTCTTGCTTGGGCATGGTGAAGGGATGATGGATGAAGCTCCAGTGCTTCTCCTCCTCATCCCACTCGAACATCGGAAAATCGATTACCCAGGCAAAAGCGAGCAGATCCGGCGGAGCCAGATTCAACCGATCCCGGAAATCGAGCCGCAGGGCTCCCAACGCCTTGCTCGCAACGTCCGCCCTCCCGGCCACCATGCATGCCAGGTCCCCTTGTTTGGCCTCCAGACGCCGCACAATCTCAGAAACTTCCGAGTCCTTTAGAAGCTTTGCGGCAGTGCCTTTCACGCCCTCCGCTGTCCACGCGAGTGTTGCCATCGCTTTCGCCCCGGCAGCCTTCACCAGATCGGTCATCGTGTCGACCTCTTTGCGCGAGGAGCCCGCGCTCGAAGGAGCCACAATGGCTCGAACCGTCCCTCCACTTGCGATCGGCTCCGCGAACACTCGGGCCTCGCTCCGCCGCAGGGTGTCTGTAATGTCGACGATTCCCATGCCGAACCGCAGGTCTGGCTTGTCAGTCCCAAAACGCGCCATGGCCTCGGCGTAGCTGAGCCTGGGAAAAGGCTCGAATATTCGCTTGTGCGGGGTGACGACCGGAATCAACGCAGTGACCAGTCCCTCGACAACCGCGAGCACGTCGTCGCGGTCCACGAACGACATCTCTAGGTCGAGCTGGGTGAATTCCGGCTGCCGGTCTCCCCGCAAGTCTTCGTCACGCATGCAGCGCGCGATTTGAAAGTAGCGCTCGTACCCTGCGACCATCAGGAGTTGTTTCAGCTGCTGCGGGCTCTGCGGCAGGGCGAAAAACCTGCCCGGCTGCAGCCTGCTGGGAACGACATAGTCCCGCGCTCCTTCGGGCGTAGATTTGATCATCATCGGGGTTTCGATTTCCAGGAAGCCTAGCCGATCTAGATAGTCGCGGATAAACTTAATCGTCTTGTGCCGCAGGATTATGTTCTCTTGAAGGCGGGCCCGCCGCAAGTCCAGGTAACGGTATTTCAAGCGCTGGCCCTCGTCAGTCCTGTACCCATCGTCATCCAGAGGAATCGGTGGCGCCTTTGCCGGGTTGAGGATCTCGATCGAATCTGCCAGAACTTCAATCTCCCCCGTTGGCAAGTTGGGATTGACGAGGTTTTCCGGACGCGGCCGAACCACTCCATCCAGCTTGAGCACAAACTCCCCGCGCGCTTTCTCCGCTACCGAGTGGGCTTCGCCCCGGCCTGGCTGCACCGTGATTTGAACAAGCCCGGACCGGTCGCGGAGGTCGATAAAGATTAGCCCTCCGTGGTCCCGCCGTCTGTGTACCCACCCCGCCAAGGAAACCTCCTGTCCGGCATGGGATAGTCTTAACTCCCCGCAGTTATGCGTCTTGAGCATGGATTTACTCCCCCAAATTGCATCAACCACAAAAAAACGCGGCCACGAATTCCACGGCGCAGCCCAGTCGCAACCACAACAACGAATGAAACCACAGATGAACACGGATCTGTGTTCATCTGTGGTTTCATTTTTGTGCAGGCTACGCAGACGAAAATCCTTGCCAGCTTGCGAAGGATTTTCAGCATAGTAGTACGGATTCCACGAATTTTTTTCCAGTAATTCGTGGCAAATTTCTGCGAAGAGTTTTTCCGGGGCTCAGTGACGGGTTACGGGAGATGTCTCCGCGCCTTTCAGGGAAGAATAGTGGGAATCTACGTACCTGTTAAGGATGGTGATGAATTCTGCCACAATTCCTTCACCACGCAATGTCGTCATCAGCTTTCCGTCGGCGAAGACCGGGGCCTTGGGTTCCTCTCCCGTTCCGGGCAGAGAGATTCCAAGATTGGCATGTTTGGATTCGCCGGGACCGTTCACTACACAACCCATAACCGCGACCTTCAATTCTTCGACCCCTCGGTACTGGTTTTTCCAGACCGGCATCTGGTACCTGAGGTAGCTTTGGATCTGGTCTGCCATTTCCTGAAAGAAGCTTGAGGTGGTGCGCCCACAGCCAGGGCAAGCGGACACCTGGGGGACAAAACTTCGTATTCCTAAAGACTGCAGAATCTGCTGAGCCACGCGCACTTCCTCGGTGCGGTCTCCGTTTGGAGCGGGAGTCAAGGAGACTCGAATCGTGTCACCGATCCCTTCCTGAAGAAGTACAGCCAGCGCTGCCGTGGACGCCACAATCCCCTTCGCTCCCATCCCTGCTTCCGTAAGCCCAAGGTGCAAAGCATAATCGCATTGGGCTGCCAACAAGCGGTACACCTCGATGAGATCCTGCACACCGGAAACCTTGGCGCTGAGGATGATATGATTTTGCGGGAGGCCGTATTCCTCGGCCATTCGCGCCGACTCCAGGGCACTGAGAATCATGGCCTCGATGAGCACTCCCCGGGCGTCCTTGGGATCAGCACGCTTCGTGTTCTCGTCCATCAGCCGCGTCAGGAGGGTCTGGTCGAGCGACCCCCAGTTCACTCCGATGCGCACGGGTTTGTCGCTATCCATGGCCACCCGGATCATCTGGAGGAAGTTCTCATCGTGCCGCCGGCCCACACCAACATTCCCCGGGTTGATCCGATACTTCGCGAGGGCGGCTGCGCACATGGGATACCGCGTAAGCAGGATGTGCCCGTTGTAGTGAAAGTCTCCGATGAGAGGGACTCCGACGCCCATATCCTCAAGCCGCCGCTCAATCTCCGGAACTGCCGCGGCAGCTTCAGGGGTATTGACCGTAATCCGGACGAGCTCCGAACCGGCGGCGGCAAGCGCAGCGACCTGAGCAGCCGTCGCCGCTGCGTCCGCCGTGTCGGTATTGGTCATCGACTGGACGACGATAGGCGCGCTCCCTCCGACCGTCACCCCGCCCACATTCACGGGCACGGATCTTCTTCGCTGCAGCATCGCCAATATCCTTTCTCCAAGCCCAATATCATACAAAAATCACCCGCCTTAAACCATAAGGGAACCATGGGGACATGGGGACCCTATCGACCTATCGACCAGACGTCAGACTTCAGGGGTCAGACCTCAGACCTGCAAACGCCTGAATATCTATGCGTTTTCTGTTCGTGCTCGTGCGCAGTCTGAAGTCTGATCCCTGCGGTCTGAAGTCTGAACTTGGAGCTGTTGGCTGCGAAACAAATCTGTGTTAAAGAAGGGCCCAATGGAAGGGGACTGGTATAACGACAAGAACGAGGTCTTGGGGGAGGTACTCCTGGACGCCGCAACCATACGAATGCGCGTCCAGGAACTGGGAGCGCTGATTACAAAAGACTATCGCGGCAAGAACCCGCATCTCATCGGCATCCTTAAGGGAGCGAGCGTCTTCCACGCGGACCTGGTTCGCGCCATTGATCTGGTGGTCTCTGTTGATTTCATTGCGGTTGGCAGTTACGGGACCTCCACCAAGAGCAGCGGCGAGGTGAGGATTCTAAAAGATCTGGATGAGAGCGTGGAAGGAAAGGATGTCCTCCTGGTGGAGGACATCCTCGATACGGGTTTGACTTTAAGCTATCTGCTCCAGATTCTGGAGTCGCGCGGTCCCAGGTCCTTGAAGGTCGTTGCCCTGCTCAATAAGCCTTCGCGGCGAATCATCGAGGTCCCCGCGGAGTATATCGGGTTCGAGATCCCCGACCATTTTGTGGTTGGCTACGGACTCGACTTCAACCAACGCTACCGCAACCTGCCTGACATTACAGTCCTGAAGGTCGATCCCGGCGAATCTTAAAGCGTCACTGTTTGGAGTTCAGCGTTCAGGCTGCAAGCTAAAGCTTGAACTCCGAGCGAACCGTGCGAAAAACCGATCCCCCGTAGGGGCGACCCTATGTGGTCGCCCGACAGCCCAGTAGCGCGGACTTGCGGGCCGCCACGCAGGCCCCCCCGCCCCCAACGAGACGTGGATTTTTCCACAGCCTCTCACTCGGTGCCAGCAGGGACTGCCAGATTCGCCCCGGCAACCGCCGCAGCCCGTGTCGCCTGGTCTTCGGAGTGATACTGGTTCCAATGCCACCGGGACGCCGCGGCGCGCTGCTTCTCGTTTCCGTAGAAGTTCGACTTTTCGTACAAGCGAGTGTACTCGTCGCAGGACATCCGTTGGTGCAGGATGTGGATGAAAGCCTTCTCGCTGCTGGTCACTTGGGGCCACTCCCCTAACTCCCCTAGCCAACTTGTCAGAATGCTCTTCATCCGCGCCAGGCTCACTGTGCAGGACTCGTTTTCTTGGGCGTCCAGCGAGCGAGCGAAGGACAGCTGACTCAGAAGAGCAACGGACAACAGGAACGAGGCAGCGATCCGGAGCGAGAAACTTTCTTTAAGGTTGATCATGCGACAGCCAATTCGACCCATAGGTCCCCCTCTCTGGCGCGAAGCGCCAGGGATCTGCTAACTATTCTATTGACTGAGAAGCACCACCCTTTGCTGATTGTTAGACAAGATTAACTCGCGCAGTCCCGGGCGCGCAAGGGCCGATCGGCCC
>Ga0066706_10000417_pt1 | contig 13156 bp, 23 predicted proteins | sample GraSoiAngelo_155_FD_67274 | JGI IMG/M metagenome (GOLD analysis project Ga0066706, IMG submission 67274) | Grasslands soil microbial communities from the Angelo Coastal Reserve, California, USA - 14_1009_13_30cm | ecosystem: Environmental > Terrestrial > Soil > Grasslands | place: USA...
CGTGAGTCTTTGATTAACTGGCGGCTGAGAACCTTACCGTCGAGATGTCTCGGGTCATGCGTGATGTCGATAGCTGTCACGACTCCGGCGCTATTTGGGTCGTGGTCACTCTTGCGCGCCTGGTGGGCAGCGTCGCCAATACTTCCGTCGCTCACTCGGTCACGATTCGGATACTGCTCGTTTAGTTGAGTGCGCAGTTGGATTAGAGATTTCGCTAGACGCCATGCCATGTCCCTTCAGAATAGGCGGGACTCAGGATTTACGTTGGCGGGGAAGGTGAAAACACGTCAGGCCACCAAGTTTCCCTGATGGCCTTAGCACCGACGTGCATTAGACGCCGTAAGCGTCAATCTGGTCGGGAAGGAAGGATTTGAACCTTCGACCCCTTGCTCCCAAGGCAAGTGCGCTGCCTGACTGCGCTACTTCCCGATTTACGGCTTGATTCTATTCGCCCAGTTCTCTTTAATTTCGACGGGCTTCCCGATGACAGCAGAGGCCATGCGCTGCGCTGACTTTTGAGCCAACCGGACTTCGTACAAGTGTAATGAGAAGAAGGATCAGCGCTACAGCGCTCAGGCGGTAGACATCACACCAAATCCTGAAGTGTTACCGGAAGCGTACCATGATATGTTGGAGATGAAGGCGCACGTCGCGACCTTTACTATCAACCACCTTGCACTTCAAATCTTTTCCTTCAGAAGGCCGAAACATCTGCGGGACGAGCAACTGAACATCGCGATTGGGAGCGACTGGTCTAACGCCGAAGTCCAACTCTGGCCTACCCTGATTTCGTGATTGTTGTTTGAAAGAATGGATTCCCTGCCTGATTATCCAGCCAGTTACGAATCCACTAATCACCGTGTCAAGGTAGCGCTTACGGCATACGAAGCCGAAAAGCTCGCTGACGCCATAGTTCTAAGCCGCCGTGGTTCATTCTGTGGGCGCATAAACAGTCAGTAGAGATTCGGCCCCGCGTCTCAGGACAGGCACGTTAAATCATTCGGACCGGACGTGAAGAACAATAAGCGTCTACACCGCTGAGAGAACCCGTCAGGAAACAACTCCGTGGCTCCATACTGAGCGGTATTCCTGAGACCACGCAGGTAGGTCTCAGTGTGTCCACCGTTCACCAACTAAGCGGTAAGGGTAAGCGATGAAACAACGTAGCCCGAAACAGAAGCGAACGAAAGCGAAGTGCTTAGATTGCACGCGAATGGTTAAGTCTCCATTCGTTCGATGCAAACCTCATCATTTCGCACATCTGGATAAGCTGAGGCGTGATGCTCGGGAAGATATTGAGATGCGATTTGAAAACGCTATAAGTTGAGATTACGAGCTTTCCGCTGTCGTTTCTTTGCTTTTCTTCTTCGCAGGTTTCTTGCGCGGCTTCGGCTTGCGCGGCGGCTTTCCTTTCGACGCCGGGCGATAGGCGAGAACTATATCCACGATCTGATGCAGCTTGGCTTCGTCCTTCATGGCGCACACGCCTCGCGCAATCGTTGAAGCATGAACCACGCCGACTTTTGAGTGATTCCGATCTCTTTGCCCAGTTGCAGCGAGCTAATGCCCTTCCGCGCCGTGACGAGCAGGTACATCGCGTAAACCCACTTGTGCAGAGGAACGTGGCTGCGCTCGAATATCGTGCCGGTGCGAACCGTGAACTTAGCTTTGCCACAGGGATTGCAGGAATAGAATCCGTCCTTACGAATGGTGATGCGCTCGCTGCCTTTGCACCACGGACAGCGAACACCGTCGGGCCACAGACGGCTCTCAAGATAAACGCGAGCGGCCTCCTGATTCGGGAACCGCTCGAAAAGTTGGAAAGTGCTGATTGTGCTTTTGCTCACGACGACCTCCGAAGGTTGGCCCCCGTCCCAAGCGAGCGGCCCGTGCCGCTCACGCATTCGCGTTGGAGACTTGGGACGGGGATAAGATTAACTGCAAATCGCTTGCGCGTACTCTGCGATCTTCGCAGGAACCTTGTCAGGAATAATAAACGAGGTCTTGCTGGAAATCGTCTCGCCGTCAAGGTCGCAAATCGCTTTCAACCCGCCGTCTTCGTCGCGCACCTGCAAGCCAAAGGAACCCGCAAGTGTTGCGCTATCGTAAGTGAACAAAACAACGTCCGTGTCGGATTCGTCGCCAATCGCGGTGGGCGTGTCAACCAGCTCGACCTTACTGATTACGCTGTCAATAATCGCGTCGGGGTGTTCGTCACAGGCCGCAACCTCTATATCGTTCGGGCCGGAGACTTCCTCGCCGCAAGCGCGGCAGTGATAGGTAATCTGAGTGGCTTCGGTAATCTCGCCCTCGTCGTTGAGGTCAAGCGTGAATCTGAAGGTTTCTTCGTTCGTGGTTGTTTCGCTGGTAAGTTTCACTGTTTTATCTCCCTTTTTGCTCTTTCGAGCGCCCCGACTGATTCAGCGTCGGCCTGTGTTTTCCTAACAAAAGAGACTATACACGAAAGAAAGCGGGAAGTCAAGTATATAATTCCCGTTAAATGTATATCTATTCGACGATCATTTATCTCACCATAGGCTGAATCTTCAATTAAGCGGCGACGGATTCTTTCGGCAGCAGCTCAGGCGCATGTCGCGTCAATCTAGCAATCCAGTCCTTCCGAATTGCCAGCAATCTTTCTGGAGCCCGCGGGTTCAATGATACGCGATCAAGTATCTCGGCATAGCCGTCATCAGCGGCGTACACGATAGGAATAGATCCTCGTTGCGTTGGCCCGCGACTGCCCTCTCGTGACTGCATCCTCACCATCCGAAGCTTGACCAGCAATTCAAGGCGAGAATCGAGTTCCGCGTCACCCATGATCCAGCCGTGCGAGTTCAGCCATGCGGCAATGTAATCGTCGCTCACTGATTCAGGCGACTCCGCTCCCTCTTCCGCCGTGAAGATTTTCATTATCGCCATGCAATCGGTCTCGAGATTCCGGTCGCGCTGCCACTCCATGATCTCGATCACCTTCCGGTACACGGAGCCAAGCAATGGATCCGGCGGCGTCTCGGCCTGTTGCCTCACCGCCCCGATCGTGGCGTCCAGATGCTCTCTGACCGCTCGATCGTACAGCTTCTGAAGCTCTGGCGGCAGCTTCACCGTCTTCTGAACCTTTAGCCCAGGCTCTACGCCCGTCTCCACGTATTCCGCGAGTTCTCTGGTGCTCCATTCCTTGTCGTGAGCCTTGTTCAGAGCTTTCACCGGATCCTTAACCCTTGCCCCGCTAGTGCCGGCCTTCGCCGCCTCTACATGGTGGCTGAAACTCAAATAATCAAGGCGACTTTGTTTTTCAGGGAAGGCACGGTACGTGCGTGCTAATTGCCAAATCCACGCCGCGCTTCGGTGGACATCATGCGCAAACCGCATCACCGTTCGCTCGTTGTAGTTGGTCGAAAGAGAAGCGGCGATCTGGGCTTGCCCCCACAGCCCAGCATCAACCTGGACTTGCGCGTCGCCCCAAGCGTCAACGTGATCTTCATAGGTCTCACCCGCGAAGACAATTCCGCCATCCTTCTCACGGCGAAACCATTTCTCCGGCGGCGGATCCAGTTGCGCCGCAGCCATCTTGTGAACTGTTCCCATTTTTATCTTTGCCCTCCGTGCTAGATTTCGTTGGCACTCAAATAGCACGGTCAGGACAGACGCTAGGGAGTTATCAGCTCTCTGGCGTCTTTTTGCTTTTCAACACGTTTCGCAATAACTCATGCGGCCTAAGTGCGTCAGCACCCAACCGCTAATCGTCACTGGGAAGCGGCCGCCCAAGGTGAATTCGACGGGCTCAACCAATCCCTTATCTTTCATCACGTCGAGAATCTTTGCTTTCGATTGAAAGCAGCGCGGCAGACTCTTATGGTGACATGCCTGCTCGATCTCTGAGGCGAACATCTTTTCCAGCATCTTCAATTCTGCTTTGGTGATCGCGTCTGCCATTATCTGAACTCCCTTAACGTCCAATCGAACAGATTTCAACTCGAACGAAATAGTTCCGCGTGCCAGTCGGTTGTTGTTCGTAAAGCCACTTCACCTTTGCCGTGTCGCCGTCATCAACACCGAGCTTCTGCGCGATCACGTCCTGACAGCCCTTGAATGAACTTGCGAGGTTGTCCGAATCGAGCGCCTTCTGGCCGTAGCGGATCATTCTTACGCTGCACGGCAGTTCGATCCGGCTCCGAACCATTGCGTTGTGCATCGCTATCGCAACCTCTTCCTGCTGTGCTTTCTTGCGAGCGTTCTTTACTCGCCAATGATCGCGGGAATTCATCTCACTGACAGTGCGGATCGGGACGGTGAATTCGATTCGTTGGATTGTGTTCATTTCGTCTTTGGATCGTCTCCGTTGATTGCAGAACTATGCGCGCGTCCTGATGAGCGGTTGCCGTTGGAAAGCGTTTACCGCACCTCGAAATGTCGGATCTTCAAGTGCGCTTTTGTATTCAGCAAGATCGGTCTTCATTAAATTAAGCCATCGGGTGTAGCGAGCCGCAAAAGCCTCGTCTGGAGCGGCGCATAGCAACTCTTCGACCGTGGTGATCGCGTGTCGCAAGTGCGCGTGCCGCTCCGTCGGACAGCGCTGCCTTCTTCCGGTGGTCATTCCAGAAATCCGCGGTTGTGAATCCTCATGATCGACAACAACCGGGGAAACTCTCTGCGCGCGCTCACGAACAATCTTTTTGGTGAGACGCGGCGTGGCCACAACGTCTTTGATAAACGCTTCATCGTGGCGTAGCAATTCAAACGCCGCGGTTAATGGAATCTCATCGCGGTCGATCCGCTCGCGCAGTTCAAGCGGCGCTTCGGCAAGCTTGATGTATTTACCAATCGTAGAGGCGCTAATACCTGTGACTTCCGATATTGCCGTGAGAGTCATTCCGTGAGCGCGGCTGCACTGCTTCAAATATTCCGCAACCTCTAACACGTCAAGATCGGAACGCTGAAGATTTTCAATCAGCGGTATGAGCACGCGATTATCCGAGTCGGCCAGAACCATTACAGGAACGCGCTCTAGCCCAACCTCCAGCGCGGCCTCGAGACGTCGATGCCCGGCCCAGATCATGCCATCGTCTCGGATCAGAAGCGGCTGAATAATCCCCTCACTTCTGATCGACGCGACGAATCCTGCGAAGTCGGGATCGTCTCTAATATCCCGGCGCGGATTGTCAGGATTCGGCCATAGCGATGTCGTTAATCGTTCGCTCGCGTTCATGCTGCTAATTCCCCTCGCTCTTGCGTGAGTCGCCACAAAAGGCGCGTCATCCTGTCTTTGGTGTTACGGATCGTATCGGCGGGTTCGACTCTTCCGTTTCGTCTGAGGTGGCCTATTGTGGTCGAAACAGTTTTAGTCGTTACGCCCAATCGCTTCGCGATCTCCGCGCTGGAACTAACGCCGCTCACGAGGACGCGGCAGATAGCGTCAGGAATGTTGCCCCGTGATTGCTGCTTTCGTGTGTACCAAGACACGCGAAGAAACTTGCGATGCTCCCAATAATGCTTTTCGCATCTCGTTCCGTAGTTGCTGCCGTTTTGCGGATGCTTTAGTCTGAAGACCGGAACGCGACAGCCCTCGACTTTGCAGGTCACGTGCCTTGAGTGTCCAACCTTGCGCGTGAGAATTCCCAAATACTTCAATCGGTGCCGAACTGCACCGTGGGTCGTGTCAAACATCTCTCCGATCTCCGGCGTGCTCATTCTTTTCGTAACGTACAAATCGAGAAGCAGATCGTAATCATCCGGTACTTTCATTCGCAGGATAGCGATATGCTGAACAGCATGTTTCTGGCGACAATAACGCCCCGCTCTCGGATCGGTTTTAGGGCGCACTCGAAAAGGGAATTCAATACCACACGTCGGCAACCGACACACCCGCGTCTCTGTGTGAGTCAAAGGGTGGGCGGGCGCCCCGAACTTGCGGCCCTCTGCCTTTAGCCGCGCGAAGCCCTCTCGCTGACGCCGCTTGCGACCCTCACTAAACGTTTTTCCAAGCGCTTTGCTGACATTCATTTCGTCCACCACCAAGCAATCATCCCCACAGCCAAAGAAATTAGTAATCTTCTACCGTACCGTCGCCTGCGGGGGATTGAATTCCATTCGTATTCAGTTTGCATGCTGCACAGAACCCTTCTATTCAGAGATCGTGGGAAGCGCCGAAACGGTCGCATCAAGTTGCGCGTTGCTAACGCACCCACACGCTTCGTCTGGTTGCCATCCCGTTGTGCACTCGCATGAGCGGTGCTGGGAACATCGGCATCCAGCGTCGATCCATTCTTGAGGGATGCGGCCAAAATGACAGCCCGACCATTTGCCTTGGTGAATGGGACACGGCGTTTGGCTCGGCTTCTCGCCTCCATAAATCGTGCGACTCAAAAGGCAACTCTTATCAATCGCAAGCCGCACCGTTCGCCATGCGGCGGCGAATTCTTCACGGTTAGCAATGCGACCGCTCGACTGATCGGACATGAGTGCCGCCCATTCATCCATCGCGGCGCAAAACTTTTCAGGCGTCATTGCTCGACCTCTGACCGGTGAATGCACAGCGCCATGCGAGCGACGCACCGTTGAACAAGCCGCTGCGCGTGAGAAGTCAGCATTAAATACCGCTGAGTCAGCATCGCATCATCAACCGTGAAGCACGCAGTACACATAAACTCGCCAACCTCATCAGCGAGAATGTCGCTGTGAACTTCCCAAATTGCGCCGTCGGCATCCTGAATCGGCAGCGTCACAGTTTTCGCCATCTCTCTCCCTTCTGTTGGCCGCTTGCGCGGTCTAGGTTCGTGTTGGTGGAAAGTCCAACCCGTCAGGGTTCATCCACGAAATTCGTTCGCGATGGCCATTGTCGAATTCCGCTAACGCCCTCACCCTTGAGAAGTCTATCGTTCTGATTTGCCGCACGATGTCATAGGCCATTCGCTCCCCGACGTAGTCCATTGCGCGATTGTCTCTTGCGTAGCCCGACAGCACTTGATAAACAAAGTCCTCAGACAGCGCGGTCATTACAGTGAAACGTCCTGAAAACTTGTCGCGCTGATAGCCCCCGGTCACCTTGATAAGTTTCGGCAAAAGATTGTCGAGTTGCGCGCGCTCCGCTTCCATTTCTTTTCGATGCTGCGCGTTCAGATCGCGGATTCGTTGATCGCGCTCGCCCTGCGCCTTCGTTATTGCCCGCCGACACGTCACATCACGGCGCAGAGGAAACGATTCCCGGACATAGCAATAAGGTGCTCGAACCAAGGTCTGCACCAGCCATTTAATGCCAGTGCCAAACCTGAAGATGTCCCGATCAAACAAGTGACAGAAACAGCGACAAGACATCTGCGAACATCGACTGTGCGCGCCGTCATCACATCTCCAACTTCGTTGTGTCATCCCTCTCCTCTTCGCTTTCTAACTTAGCGATCCGTTCCGCGATTGGCTTTAGCTCCATCTCCCTAACTGCGTCTCGATGCTGCTCAATGCGCTGGCCGAACTCGTAAAGGCCCCTCACCGCGTTCTCTATTGCGATTGTGTCCGCCATCTCGCTCCTTTCTCTTTCTTTTGCGAACAAATAGTGGGCCACGAACCCTTGCTAATCGGTCGTCCGTGAACGCCCGTGGCTTCGATCCCTAAATCTTCAAAACTTAGAAGGCCCGACCACATGGGGATGGTCGAGCCTTATCGACGCGCCACAACCACCTGCGAAGGAAGGAATGCGGCGCACCGATTCCGTGTTAAAATACGAACGGCTCGAACGATGGCGCGAACCACCGAACGAGCCTTGCCAAAACTCATTCTCGGATAAGGAGAACTCGCAATGGCTACTCAAGAATTTACCGCAGAAGAACTTGAAAACGAAGAATGGCGACCAATCGAAGGGTTTGTCGATTATGAAGTCAGCAGCCTTGGCCGCGTACGCACGTTTCGAGGATACAGAGGAATCCAAAGAAGGCGTGAACCAAACTTCCTGACGCCCGCTCCAGCATCGCGGGGATATACGTCTGTAACCCTCACCAATGACGCGGGTCGCTTTCAGAAGCTGGTTCACATCTTGGTTCTGGAATCGTTTAAAGGCCCACGTCCCAAGCGCACTGGTAAGGCTTTTGACGGATGCCACAATAACCATAAACGAGAAGATGCACGCCTGATAAATCTTCGATGGGACACTCATAGCGCCAACATCGCGGAATCCGTGCCGTTTAGAAAACCGAGCCACTGCCACAAGCTGACCGCCCGACAAGTCGGTGAAATTCGCAGTCGCTTTATCCCTTGGCGCTGTGGCGCTCCGCGGCTTGCGCGGGAATACAACGTGGGTGTTTCGGCAGTTAAGCAAATTCTTTATCCTTCCTCTCTTCGCCAACAGCTTCAGGAACCTTCTCAGGATATCTGACGAGGGAAGCTGGCTCTTTGCACATCAGTCGATCACAAGCCCAACTCCGTTGGCTATAAGGTGTCCCGCAGAATGGACAGCGTTCAGGATCGTTCATCTTTCACACTCCAAATCGTTCTTGAATATCATCTGCGATCCTCTCCGCGACTCCTTCTACACTGGCATGAGCTAAGGCAATGTTGACGCACTCTTTCGCGGTGGAACGCATCGCATAGCGGACGCAAACGACGACCACCGCGATCAATAAGATTCCGCCGATGAAGATTGCCCAGCCCATTAGATAGACCTCTGCGCTGAATTTGGGATTAGTTTGCGGACGTAGTTTGTGGAAATTAAGTGGGAAGGGAATTGAGCCGAGCAGGACTCGAACCTGCGACCCACTGGTTAAAAGGGTTCGGAAGCCGTCTGCGGCCCTCTGCGGACCGTTGCCGCGACCTGCTGCCTGTTCAAAGATAAAACCGTTCTCGTCACCACTTAACGCTCCGACTTCTTGCCGCAATCTGCGGGATATTGTAGCATCGCGCGCACTCTGTTTGTGTAGTTTTTTGTGGAATAAATGGGCCGACCTCGTACCGGATCGATCTTCAAATCTAACGGGCAGATATTCGCCCGCATCACCTTCACCGATGAGTTTGGAAAACGACGCGACGTTAAGCGCAAAGCCTTCAGTCGAACTCACGCGCGCCAGCTCATCAAAGAGCTTCTGAGCGAGATTGAAGAGCGCGGCGAAGACTCGCTCGATTCGTCGCGCCTCACATTTGCACAACTCGCCAAACACTACAAAGAACGCTATGCCACGCCCGCCCAATTCATTGAGAGCCGAAAGATAAGCGGCCTCCGGTCCCATACCGAAGTGAAGCGAATCGTTGAAGTGTTGACAAGTCATTTTGGTTCTAAACGTCTTCGATCAATCACGCACGGCGATATCCTTCAATTCAGGGCCAGCCGTCTCGACGCGAAAGTAAAGTTTAAGAAAGCGCCCTCACGGCAACGATCAATCGCAACCGTGAACAGGGAATTAACGGTGCTTCGTAGAATGCTGAGTATTGCTTTCCGCGAAGGCTGGATACTCCGGCATCCGTTCTCAGGCTCCGATACGATCATCTCTACCTCCGACGAAACGAAACGCACTCGCGTAATCTCGCGCGCCGAAGAGGACTTGTTACTGGATGCTTGCGACGGTCCGCGCGAGCGGCTACGGGCGATCATCATATGTGCGCTCGATACCGGCATGAGGCGGGGCGAGATTCTTTCGCTGCGCTGGCGCGACGTTGACTTTGAAAACAATCGCATCAACATCCACGCTATGAACACTAAAACCTTGCGGGCGCGAGCGGTCCCGATTACTCCCCGATTACTGAAAGAACTTAAAGGCTTGCCGCAACGCGATGCGGCGACGCGAGTGTTTGGCATCACCGACACAGTAAAGCGATCCTGGGCGACCGCTAAACGGATTGCCGACATCAAAGATTTGAAGTTCCACGACCTGAGACATACATGCGCCACTCGATTAGTGCAGGGCGGGTTTCCACTGGCTGAGGTGTCACGCATTCTGGGCCACTCTTCCATCGTGACGACGTTTCGCTACGCTAATGTTGACGACTCCACTTTTGATCGCGCCATTGCTATCCTGAGCCGCCGCTGACTTTTCAAACCGCTCTCGCAGTTCGTCTATGTGTCGTTGCAGATATCGAATCTGCCCGTTCGGAAGTTTGATGTAGCCAACGATCCCGTCGTCACGCCAACGTAAAGACGTAGCCCGATCAATCTTCCATTGCTTACAGAATTCTTTATCTGTGAAGGTTTCTTCCATAACTCACCCTCTTACTGCTCCCATGTCCTACCCTGTCATTACAAATTGGTTTCGTGACTCACTATCCGCTAGACTGCGACCTTCACCTGTCCGAATGCGCGAAACTCATTCGCAAACTTCTCGACATCGCTCCCGTGGTACGTGATCACGCTTCCCTTTGAGACGCCTTTCTTGATCGTGCCATCCGGTAGGCGGTAGTTCGTGCGCGGCGTCAGATAGCATTGCGGATGCTTGGCGAGTATTTGAAACCAGTTCTCAGACGTACATGCATAGGTGATGCAGCACGCTTCAATCACGCGGCCCTCAAAGTATTCGCGCTCCAGCTTTGTCGGCCATTTGCGATTTTGAACGAGGCCAAACGGGTGATTCATCCATACTTTGCCGAACCAGTCTTGAGCTAGTCCGTCATCAGCCTCAGTGAAGATTCGCGATGCTCTGACGATCCGGTTTGCATTCTCACTGCTTGCCGGATCGAGATCGATTCGCCCCATCACGCGCCGCGCGGCCTCGATGATTTCAACGGGCGTGTAGTACTCGACCTCGCCGCTCGTTTGATTTATGAGTTGATGTGCTGCCGCGCTCATGTTTTCCCTTCCCGCTTTACCCCGCTCAATCTTTGACCTTAACGAACCCCGACGAACTACCGTGGCTTCAATCTCTGAATCCGATCTTTCTTTTTCTGCAACCAAAGGGCTAACTGTGGCGTCCGTTTCCTTCTTTCATGACCGCGAGCTTTCGCTCGCAATCTGACTCTGAACGTCTCTCACTAATTTCGCCGCTTGCTCGCGCGTCGTGATCGTGCCCGCGTCCTTTAGGCCCACGGTTAGCGGCGGCGGCGCGGGTATCTCTTGGCCAATCGGTCGCCACAGATGCAAGGTGTGCGCGTGGTTGTTAACGTAGTCAGACTCGCGCGGGTGAAACTGAATAACGAGATCGTCCTTGTCCCAAAACATATCTTTGGCTTGGCACATCTCGATCCATGTTGGTGTATATTCCTTCTTGCCTTGGTAGACGTGAACGCTTACGTGCTCCCACGGCTCGCCTTCCAAGCCGGACGCTTTCCATTCCGCGCCGTCACTAGCGATAACTGCCAGATTGCGGCCAGCAATCACAGATCGAAATGCGAACGCTCCGTTATTGCCGTAAGTGCGATCTGTCGCCATCGGCCCGCCCCTAAGTCGGTAGGGTTCTGGAACGTGAAACATTGGTTGGCCTCCCGAAGATGTTGATGTTGTATTTCTTTCGGAACTCGCACACGGTTGTAATCATCAAGACATCAAATACATTCCTTATCTGTTCGGAACAATTCTCGACATGGTGATCCGTGCAGTGCTTACAAAGATCGCATTCAGGGCGCGACTGACAGTCGCAGCGGAACCCGAGAACGCAACCGCCGCGAGATTCAGGCTCGCCGCAGCAATGACACGTGGATGTTCCGATTCGTGCACTCATGCCAACCGTCCCTGTCCCGCCGTCTCAGCCGTACACGGCTCGCAAAGCACAGACTTCTCGCGCGGCATGTAGAAAACTTGATCGCCCGCGCAAACTTCTACGTGGCACTTTTTGCATCGCCCGTCGTAACGCGCCGCGATGGATCGCGCACCCTCAAGATCAAACTTCGGTTCTGACTTGCCGAGGCCTGCGCGCTCGCGGTGGTCGGGGCAGTAGTCCTCGTCTTTGCCTTTGGGTCGCGCACTGCAATTCGGGCACATGCGCCGATCACAGGTCTTGCCTTTGCTGGTCGGATAATCACAGAGGCGCGTGGCTCCATAGCCACCGCAAATCTCGCATTTCTGACTCTGCTGGCCGCGACTACAAACGATCATCGTCGTCTGGTTTTGCTCGTCCTTGACAGTTCGACACGGCATCTTTCTTTTCCCCTCGCGCGAAGCGCGCTCACGATCATTAACGTAACGGGCGACTCAATCCGCCCTTGGCTTTGAAACAAAGAATTCACTTCTCCACCGGCCTCGATCTAACTTCCCCACCTACAGACTCTGCCGATCTTCTTGTTACTCTTTCAGGCATAGAGTCATAAGCTGGCTTACTCAGCAGAGCATCAACACAGCGACCGCAAAGATGCGCACCACTTTCCAGTTGTACTGCTCCGATGTCGGACTCAGGGAATGAGTGATTGTTAAGACAGATCATGCTGCTATTGCCCTCGGTCGGGTCCAAACCAAATCTCTGATACTCGATTCGATTAAATCTTTCGTTCCACCAAGGGAAACGAACTCGCGGAGGTCTTTCGCCGGCGGGACGTAGACGCAATTCATGATCGGCAACATGCCTTGGAGTTTTTCCGCACCTCGTAGCCCTGGCAAGTCATTGTCCGAAACGATCACCAGTCGATTCGCGCGTACACGTCGGACGTAATCGAGAAGCATTTGCTCTTGGCCGAGACAGGCGGGACGTGCGAAAGCCTTCAACCCGAGTGTCAATGCCGCCGCTAAGTCTGTCGGTCCTTCCACGAGAAATACTGTTTTTGCGTCCTCGATATCCGAAAAGAAAAGACCTTGATGTGATCCGGTTACGGCCCATTTCGATCCTGACTCTGCTCTGAGTCGAATCCCGATCATCTTTCCGCTCGCGTCTTTCATCGGGAAGGCCCACGCTCTGCCGGTCCACGCGCAGCCGATTGAACGTAACGCTTCGGTATCGACGTTCAGGGTCATTGCAAAGCCGTCCAGGTAGTAAGGATCGGTTTCTCGTTGCCAGCGATTCCAGAGGCTCATCAAGTCCGGCGCGCGTTCTTGAATCGCGGGACGCGGAACGGGCTTAGGTTGAAACGCGATCGGATCGGACAATCTATGCAACCATCCGCCGTTTTGTGTTGGCTTGTCTGATTCGATCCGCATACATATCGCAATGCTTCGATCCCCAGAGAGTCCACACCAATCGCCGTGATTACAGATCGGGCAAAGTATTTTTCTGCGTGCGTTGACGCGAATCATGCCCACGGCGGAGCCTCCTGTCTG
>Ga0066706_10000419_pt1 | contig 13142 bp, 6 predicted proteins | sample GraSoiAngelo_155_FD_67274 | JGI IMG/M metagenome (GOLD analysis project Ga0066706, IMG submission 67274) | Grasslands soil microbial communities from the Angelo Coastal Reserve, California, USA - 14_1009_13_30cm | ecosystem: Environmental > Terrestrial > Soil > Grasslands | place: USA...
TGTTTGTGCACCAGTTCTCCCATGCATGGTTCGATTTTCGTGACCAGCACGATGACTACGCCAACTATTTTGAGAATTCAGCGGTTGCCTCCCACGCTCATCGTGAGTTTTGCGCCGAGTTGGGCCAGAAGTTCCCTTGCTACTCGGGTGATGTTTGGGGCATCACCGCTTCCGATTCCAGTGCAGGCTATGTCGCGTGGGGTGGGCCACCGTTGTTGGGCCCGATTGACGGTAGCTTAGTTCCGGCCGCTGCGGCTGGATCTCTCCCGTTTACTTTTCGTGAATCAATGACAGCGCTACAAAATCTGCGTTCCCAATACGGCAACCAAATCTGGAAGAAGTACGGTTTTGTGGACGCCTTCAATCCACTCACCGGCTGGGCCAGCAAGTATGTGCTAGGTATCGACGTGGGAATCAGCATGCTCATGGCGGAAAATGCGCGCTCGCAGCTCGTATGGAATACGTTTATGCGCAATACCGAAGCAAGCATGGCCATGGAACGTGTGGGCTTTTTGCCGGACGGGTTCGGTGTGCCTTTATTTGCCTGATCATCCGCTCCAACGCCTCTAATGCAAATTCCTTTGCGTTCTTGGCGCCAAGGTCACGCAAACGGAGCGCGCGTTAATCCAGAATTGGCAGATTCAAGCAGGGCTGGACGTGGAAAGTTAGTTCCGCGATATGCTTCAAAGCATCCTCGACCAGAGCGTTGCCGCACGGCTCCAGCGTAATCACAAACGGTAGCTTTGACTTCGGGTACCCCGGCTTCTGAAATACCGAATCAATATTGATGCCGGATCGGCAGAAGATCAGCGCAAGCGCTGCGATGATTCCGGGCTCGTCTCTCACGGTGAATCGCAAGTAATGACGCGAGGTTAAATCGGCGCTGACGGGGAGGGATGAAGTACTGCCTTCATCCAAAACGCCATTGATCTGACGCGAGCGGACAATAGAAATCAAATCCGAGACGACGGCCACCGCTGTCGGATTTCCACCCGCGCCGTGACCCGCGAAAACGGTCCCGCCTCCGAACTTCCCTGTGGACATCACCAAATTTTGCCCTCCCTCGACCACTGCTAAAGGCGAAGATTCGTGTACCAGGGTCGGTTGCACGGAGGCGAACAGCTTATCCGACGTCTTTTCCGCGCGCGAAATCTGCCGGATGGTGCAATTCAGCAGCTTTGCATATTCAAAATCGACCGGCTCGATATTGGCGATCGACCGTGCCTGAATATCCAGAGGATCAACTGAAACGCGCAATCCCGTTCGCGCAAGAATGGTTAATTTTGCGCGAGCATCGTGGCCTTCGATATCCTCGAAAGGATCGGCTTCGGCAAAGCCTAACTTCTGGGCTTCTCGCAGCGCGGCGTCAAAAGAAATTCCGGCGCTTTCGATACGGGAGAGAATGTAATTGCAGGTGCCGTTGAGAATGCCGCAAAGCTGCACCAGGTCGTCTCCGGCCAGTCCTTCCTGCAGACCGGAAATGACCGGAACGCCCCCCGCGACGGACGCTCCGAAAGCCAGATGCTGATTATTCTCGCGCGCCAGGCGAACGAGCTCAGTCCCGTGGCGGGCGATGAGCTGCTTGTTCGCAGTAACCACGGACTTGCCTGCGCGCAGCGCCTTGCGTACCCAACCGCCGGCTGGCTCCAAGCCGCCGATGAGCTCCACAACGATGTCGACATCAGAGGAAAGGACGTCGCTGATGTCATCCGTCCACCGAACAGTGCTGGGCAGCCAGTCCACTCGCTTGCGCTCGACATTGCGATTGCAGACGTGCGTGAGCTCTAGTCCGCCTAGAGCGTTCTCGGCGAGAATTCGCGCGACGGAACTGCCCACGGTGCCGAAACCGAGAATGGCGATTCGCAAGGGTTGTTTGCGGCTGGAGTTTTCCTTCGCCATCAGTGAGATCGAATTTGTGCTTGCTGTCGTCATTCCATTTACGATCGATAAAGACGGCGTCGCATCCAGAGGGCTAGGGGCGAGACGCCGCAGCGGCTCTTCCATTTGACGCGCGCGTTTCATGCACCCCGGAGATTTCAGTACCCTTTGTGCGCCGCCGCCCCAGTCCATTCGTTGTGCCACTCTTTTTAGCTGTGGCAATCTTTCTGGCGGTTCTACCAGGGAAGAACTGTGCGTGCAAGTGGCGCACCGCCTTGGGAACATCATTTTCCTGGATTACGAAGCTGATGTTAATTTCCGACGCACCCTGGGAAATCATGCGGATGTTTACGTCGGCCTTCGCAATTGTGTTGAATACGCTAGCCGCTATGCCCGGTTTGCCGTGAATGTCTTCACCGACCAAGCAAATGATCGCTTGGCGATCTTCGCGGGCCAGATCGGCGATCTGCTCAAGTTCTGATAGTAGAGCTTTTGGCAATCGCTTGGTTTCCATGGTGAATGACATGCTGACTTCCGAGATTGCGACGATATCCACCGGGCTCGAGTGCCGGTCTAGCGCTTCAAATACCGAACGAAGGAAGCCGTGCACCATGACTCCGCGTGAGGCTACCACGTTCACAATGCTGATCCCGTTTTTGGCCGTGATGGCACGAAACGTGTCACGACTGGGTGGCGCCTGTGCAGTGATCTCGGTGCCAGTACTCTTGAGATTACGGGAGTTGAGCACGTAAACCGGAATGTTCTGATGAATTGCCGGAAGCAATGTCGCCGGATGCAAGACTTTGGCGCCAAAATACGCGAGTTCCGCCGCCTCATTAAAACTAATGCGCTTGATGGTCTTGGCGTCCGGACACAGCCGGGGGTCGGTGGTCATCATGCCTTCGACGTCAGTCCATATTTCGATACAATCCGCATCCACAGCCGCGCCAATAATGGCGGCTGAGTAGTCTGATCCGCCGCGGCCGAGCGTAGTCGGAACACCATTCTCGGTTGCTGCAATAAATCCGCCCATCACCGCAATGCGCTTCTTAGATACAAGCGGCACAAGTTTATTCTTGCAACGCTCACGCGTTTGTTTCATTTGCGGCACTGCGCGAGTATGGTTCGCATCCGTAACCAGGCATTGACGCGAATCCACCCAGGCGGCATTTAATCCGCGAACGGCAAACGCATCTGCCACGATAACGCTGGAAAGCAACTCCCCAAATGAAAGTAAGTAGTCACTGCCCCGGGGCGTAAGCTCACGGACCGCAGCTAATCCTCGTAGAAAGTTTTCCAACTCAGAAAAATAGCCTTCCAGCCGCGGAGCGAGGCTGGCACCGCGTTTGCTGCCCAGCAGCTCCCGCGCGGTCTGCAGATGGCGCTCCCGCAATGCTTGCAGCAATTCAATCGCTGCATTGCAATCACCGGCAGCGGCTTGATTCCCCATAGCCACGAGCTGGTCAGTAACTTTGGCCATGGCACTGACTACGACCACGGGCGACCGTTTCAGGCGGCTGCTGACGATGCGGGCCACACGCTCAATGGCATCGGTACTCTCGACCGACGTCCCGCCAAATTTCATGACGATCATCTGCGCTGTAGCTCCCTACTGTTCCAGCTCGATAAAGGCTACTTCCCGAATCTCAGATTAAATTAGGTTTCAAATCACGCCCACAAACGAAAGACCCACCCGCCGGCTGATTCGGCTGTGGGTCTTGAGCAGATCTCTTAAGCCCAGCTCAACGACGCCCACGCCAGACGGTAATTCGTGTCCCCACCGTCATTCGCGGGGCGGGCGATCCGGTCTGAAGCATGGACGACATTCACTCAAATATAACGTAGGTGCGGTTCGAGTGAGTATTGGAGTTTTGGATTCATTGCATCGAAAAACCGGAGACCGGCTCATTTTACCTGGCCAAATGGTCGGCAACTGCGGGTCGCGAAGCATCGCGCGGACATATGCGCACGCAGGATGGCAGATATTGAAATTTCCATCACTTGTATCGAAATTCTGAATTGTACTTTTGACCCCAACCCGCTGTACCAAAGATATATACAGGTCGTGGTGCGCGATCTAAGAAACCAGCCGTGGTCGTTCGTCCCTTGGTCGTTGGCCCGAACCTCCTGATCACCCAGCGGCGTCCTCAGCCGACGACGCATGACTAACGACGTTTTTCCTTAGGAGATTTCCCTGAGTCGCTGGAAGACAATCAACGGTTTGCCACCTGCGCAGGGTCTTTATCATCCCGCGAACGAGCATGATGCCTGCGGTATGGGTTTCGTCGCCAGCATTCGCGGTGAGAAGAGCCACCAGATCATCGAGCAAGGGATTCGGGTCTTAATCAACCTGACCCACCGTGGGGCATGCGGTTGCGATCCTGAGACCGGCGACGGCGCCGGAGTGCTCATTCAAATTCCCCACAAGTTCTTCGCCCGCGAATGCGAAACCCTGGGGTTCACACTGCCTGCACCGGGTGAATATGCAGTCGGAATAACGTTCCTGCCGGTCGAGAAGCATCCGCGTCTGAACTGTGAAGGAGTTCTCGAAAGAATTATTCGGGAAGAAGGACTGAGCGTTCTGGGCTGGCGCGATACTCCCGTAAATGGCGACGCTATTGGACGAGTTGCGCGGGCATCGCAGCCTTACATTCAGCAGATTTTTGTCGCGCGCCCACCGGAAATTGATGAGGATGCCTTCGAGCGGAAGTTGTATGTGGTCCGCAAGCGGGCGGAACTCGAGATAGCCGAGTCTGACATCGAAGACAAAGAATTTTTCTACGTTCCTTCGTTGTCTTGTCGCACCATCGTTTACAAAGGTCTGCTGCTCGCGCCACAAATCGCCAACTTCTACGGGGACCTTTCCGATCCCGATGCCGAGAGCGCGCTTTGCCTGGTGCACCAGCGCTTTTCCACGAACACTTTTCCAAGTTGGAAGCTCGCGCACCCTTATCGCTACATCGCGCACAACGGCGAGATCAACACGCTCAAAGGCAACGTCGCTTGGATGCATGCGCGCCAGTCCATTCTGGAGACACCATTATTCGGCGATGCCATCAAGAAGCTGTTCCCCATCATTGAACCCGGCGGCAGCGACTCGGCCAGTTTCGACAACGCGGTGGAACTCCTGTTCCAGGCTGGACGCAGCCTGCCGCACGTTATGGCCATGCTCATCCCCGAAGCGTGGTCGGGTAATCCTCACATCAAACCGGAGAAACGCGCATTTTACGAATATCACTGCTCGTTGATGGAGCCTTGGGACGGGCCCGCTGCCATCGCTTTTACCGACGGCCGCATGATCGGCGCAACTCTTGATCGCAATGGTTTGCGTCCGGGCCGCTATGTGGTTACGGATGATGACCTGGTTGTGATGGCGTCGGAAGCGGGAGTGCTGTCAATCCCACCCGAAAGAGTGAAGCGCAAAGGCCGTTTGCAGCCGGGGAAGATGTTTCTGGTGGATACGTCCGAAGGCCGGATCATCTCAGACAAGGAGATAAAGAAGAGACTAGCGGCACGCCAGCCGTACGGCGAGTGGCTGAAAGAAAATCAAATTACGCTCGACCAATTGCCCGAGCCGGTGCGCGTGCATGCATCTGATCACGCGACTATCCTCGCGCGCCAGCGCGCGTTTGGCTATACCGATGAAGACTTGAAAATGATCATCGAGCCAATGGCGGCCAAAGGCGAGGAACCGGTCGGCTCGATGGGGACGGATACGCCGCTGGCCTGCTTGAGCGACAAGCCGCAACCTCTCTTCAATTATTTCAAGCAGCTTTTTGCACAGGTGACAAATCCACCAATTGATCCAATCCGCGAAGAGATGGTCATGTCGCTCATCAGCTATATCGGTACCGAGCGCAACATCTTGGATGAGACTCCAGAGAATTGCCACACTCTGAAGCTGCCGCATCCGATTCTCACCAATCGCGATTTGGAAAAGTTGCGCCGGGTTTCGCGCGGAGACCTGCTGGCGATTACCTTGCCGGCGCTGTTCAGTGCAAAGGATGGCGAAGCAGGACTTCGATCTGCGCTGGATGAACTTTCCCGCCGGGCATCTTTGGCCGTCAAGTCCGGCTATACATTGCTCATTCTTTCCGACCGCGGGGTAGATAAGAACTACGCTCCGATTCCCAGCCTGTTGGCGCTTGCCGCTGTCCATAATCTACTTGTGCGCGACGAAACCCGTACTCAGGTGGCGCTGATTATCGAATCGGGAGAGCCGCGAGAAGTCATGCACTTCGCTTTGCTGATCGGGTACGGCGCGAGTGCGATCAATCCTTATCTTGCGATCGAGACGCTGGAAGACCTGGCAGCCAGAGGTTATTTGCCTGGCGGCATGACTCCCGATGTTGCGGTGAAGCACTTCATCAAAGCTGTAAATAAAGGTTTGCTCAAGACATTCTCGAAGATGGGTATTTCGACGCTGCAAAGTTATCGTGGCGCGCAGGTCTTCGAAGCGATCGGGCTGAATAAAGGATTGGTGGACGCCTATTTCGCCGGTACGACCTCTCGCATTGGTGGCGTAGGTCTTGACGTTCTCGCGCGCGAAGCGCAACTCAAGCACGAATTTGCGTTCCGTTCCGTCACGGATGCAGATACCGAACTCGCGGTTGGAGGCGGCTATCACTTCCGCGTGAATGGCGAGTATCACCTGCTAAATCCGGACACTATCAGCAAGTTGCAGCACAGCGTCCGCGACAATAACTTCAAAACATTTCAGGAATACGCCGACCTGATCGATGCGCAAGGTCGCAACCTAGCGACACTGCGCAGCTTGATGAAGATCAAGAAGGCGCGCAAACCGGTTGCGATCGAACAAGTCGAGCCCGCGAAAGAGATCGTCAAGAGATTCACCACCGGCGCGATGTCGTTCGGCTCAATCAGTAAAGAGGCGCATGAGACGCTCGCTATCGCCATGAACCGGATCGGAGGCAAGTCGAACACCGGCGAAGGCGGCGAAGACGAAGAGCGCTACAAGAAAGACGGCAATGGTGACTGGCGCCGCAGTGCGATCAAGCAAGTGGCCTCCGCGCGGTTCGGCGTCACGACGAGTTACTTGGTCAATGCAGATGAATTGCAGATCAAAATGGCGCAGGGCGCGAAGCCGGGGGAGGGAGGGCAACTTCCCGGTCACAAAGTGGACGAGATCATCGCCCGCTTACGGCATTCGATCCCGGGTGTTGGCCTGATTTCTCCGCCACCGCATCATGACATTTATTCGATCGAAGACCTCGCGCAACTGATTTACGACTTGAAGAACGCGAACCCGCAGGCGCGTATTTCCGTGAAGCTGGTCTCCGAGATCGGCGTTGGCACGGTTGCAGCGGGCGTTGCGAAAGCCCATGCCGATGTTGTTCTGATTTCAGGCGACAGCGGCGGCACTGGCGCATCTCCACTCAGTTCGATTAAGCACGCTGGAATTCCATGGGAACTAGGTCTCGCGGAGACGCAACAGGTTTTGTTAATGAACGACCTGCGTAGCCGCATCCGCGTACAGACGGACGGCAAACTTCAGACTGGACGCGATGTCGTGATCGCAGCGCTCCTTGGAGCAGAGGAGTTCGGCTTCGCCACGACGCCGCTGGTTGCGATGGGATGCATCATGCTGCGCAAGTGCCATCTGAATACGTGTTCGGTAGGTATTGCTACGCAAGATCCTGAACTGCGCAAGAAGTTCGCTGGCCAGCCCGAGCACGTGATCAATTTCTTCTTCTTTGTGGCCGAGCAAGTGCGGCAGTTCATGGCCGAGCTCGGCTTCCGCAAAGTGGATGACATGGTCGGGCGTGTGGACATGCTCGATGTACAGCCGGCGATTGATCACTGGAAGGCCAAGGGCGTGGATCTTTCAGCGATTCTCTACAACCCACCCCTACCCGGCCGCGTTGCCCGGCATTGCGTCCAGGTGCAGGACCATGGGCTTGACAAGGCCTTGGATCACGATTTGATCGCGGGAGCCAAAGACGCGCTTGAGAACCGCACGCCAGTGGAGATGAGTTTTCCAATTCGCAACGTGCACCGTACCGTCGGCGCAATGTTGAGCGGGGAGATCGCGCGCCGCTACGGATCGGAAGGCTTGCCCGATGACACCATCTGCATCAGCTTCGCTGGCTCCGCAGGACAAAGCTTCGGGGCATTCCTGGCTAAAGGCGTGACCATGACGCTCGAAGGCGATGCCAACGATTACGTTGGCAAGGGCCTCTCGGGAGGAAGGGTCATAGTCCATCCTCCGAAAGATGCTCGGTTTGCTGCGGAAGAAAATATTCTGATCGGCAACGTTGTCCTCTATGGCGCTACCAGCGGCGAAGCTTTCTTCGGCGGCGTCGCCGGAGAGCGATTTGCGGTTCGAAATTCTGGTGCAACAGCCGTGGTGGAGGGAGTTGGAGATCACGGCTGCGAATACATGACCAACGGACTGGTCGTAGTGCTGGGTTCCTGCGGGAGAAATTTCGCCGCTGGCATGAGTGGTGGCATTGCGTACGTGTTCGACGAAAAGATGGATTTTACGGAGAAGCGGTGCAATCTAGCGGCGGTTGATCTGGAGCCGGTGATTGAGCCACGCGACCTAGAACTCGTGCAGATATTAGTGGAGCGGCATTTCGAGCTCACCGGAAGTAAGCGAGCGAAAAGCATTCTCAACCATTGGCCTGAGATGCTGCCACGCTTCATCAAAGTATTCCCGCACGAATTCAAGCGCGTGCTGGGCATAACTCGCACCCGGCAGCAATACATTCCTGGCCAGCCAGTGGTGGTGCCTGAGTTGGTGGAGGCGCTGCATGGGTAAGGTATCGGGTTTCATGGAGTATCAGCGCGAAACGGCCACGCGGCGTCCCGCGACCGAACGGGTGAACGACTGGTTTGAAATTTACCAGGACTTTCCGGAAGAGAAGTTGCGTACGCAGGGCGCGCGATGCATGGATTGCGGCATACCCTTCTGTCACACCGGATGTCCGGTCAACAATCTCATTCCAGATTGGAATGACCTGGTTTATAGCGGGCGCTGGAAAGAGGCGCTTCGGCAGCTTCACTCGACAAACAATTTTCCGGAATTTACCGGACGCATTTGCCCTGCGCCGTGCGAGGCCGCATGCGTACTTGGAATCAATGAGCCCGCTGTCACGATCAAGCAGATTGAAAAAAGCATTGTCGAGCGCGGATGGGAAGAGGGATTCATTCGTCCTGAGCCGCCAAAATTCCGTACAGGAAAGAAAGTAGCAATCGTCGGCTCCGGGCCGGCAGGTCTCGCGGCCGCGCAGCAACTGAATCGCGCCGGGCACTGGGTCACGGTTTACGAGAAGGCCGACCGAATCGGAGGATTGCTCCGTTACGGAATTCCCGAGTTCAAGATGGAAAAGCACATCCTGGACCGGCGCCTCGAACAAATGGAAGCCGAAGGCGTGAAGTTTGTGACCAATGCTCATGTCGGTCACTCGGTGCCAGTCGAGGACCTGCAGCGCGAATTCGATGCCATCTTGCTGGCTGGCGGAGCCGAGGCGCCTCGTGATTTGAATGTTCCGGGGAGGAAATTGAATGGTATTCACTTCGCGATGGACTACCTGCCGCAATCCAACAAGCGTTGTCATGGCGATTCTCTCGACCCTGCCGCTGACATTCTGGCAACGGGCAGGCACGCCATCATTATCGGAGGTGGTGACACCGGCGCGGACTGCCTTGGCACAGTTCACCGTCAGAGAGCCGCGTCAGTTCATCAATTCGAGATCATGCCGATGCCTCCGGCGGACCGCTCTCAGCTCACACCTTGGCCGCTGTGGCCTATGCAACTCCGAATCGAAGGCGCACACGAAGAAGGCGGTATTCGTGAATGGAGCATCGCTACCACGAAATTCAGCGGTGACAGCAACGGAAATGTGAAGCAGTTGCATGGAATTAAGGTTGGCCCTCCGCCGAAGTTTGAACCCATCGGAGGCACGGATTTCGTGATGGATGCCGATCTTGTGCTTCTAGCGATGGGTTTCACGGGCCCGGTACGCGGCGGCATGATTGAACAGCTTGGCGTGAAACTCGACGCCCGTGGCAACATCGAGACCGGACCGGATTACATGTCGTCGGTGTCGGGTGTCTTTGCTGCCGGGGATATGCGACGAGGGCAATCCCTGGTGGTGTGGGCGATCGCCGAAGGCCGAAAGGCCGTCGCAGGAATTGACAAGTATCTCAGCAGCGTTCAACCGGCGGTGACGCCTGCCAGGTCCAAAGCAAGGCGTGATCTGATTTCGGTGTAAGCTTCACTACCGAACCTCAGCCAATGTCCAAACCAATACTTATGCACGCAAAGCAGGCAAAGGCTGCTCAACCAGAGGTTACTGTGACGGCAATTCATGCGGCCATGGCCCGCATCCGCGACTCCATTTACCTTTCTCCCTGCGCCCGCTCCGAAGATTTTTCACAGCACACCGGCAATTCCGTTTATCTCAAACTCGACAACCTGCAGCGCACTGGGGCGTTCAAGGAGCGTGGCGCTCTCAACAAACTCCTTACACTGACCGCGGACGAGCGTAAGCGCGGCGTGATCGCCGCCTCGGCAGGGAATCACGCGCAAGGAGTTGCCTATCACGCAGGACGGCACGGAATTCGTGCGCAGATCGTGATGCCGTTGACGACGCCCCTGATTAAGGTTTCAGCGACCAAAGGCTATGGCGCGGAAGTTGTACTGCACGGCGCAAACTACGACGAAGCCTGCGAGGAGGCCGTTCGGCGCAGCGAACAATCGGGGATGACTTTCATCCATCCTTTTGACGACGAGGTTGTAATTGCAGGTCAGGGCACGATGGGGCTGGAAATCCTCCAGCAGGTTTCGGATGTTGAGGCGATCATCGCCCCTATCGGCGGCGGAGGTCTGATCTCAGGTGTCGCTTGCGCTGTAAAGGAAACAAATCCGCACGTGCGAGTCATCGGAGTGCAGCCCGCGCGGTTGCCGTCGATGAAGGTGGCAATCGCTGAGGGCCATCCAGTTACTTTGAATCCGGCACCGACCATCGCTGACGGAATTGCGGTAAGGCGCGCCGGCGAGAAAACGCTGCCTCTGATCCAGAAATATGTGGATGACATTGTCACGGTTGATGAAGAAGAAATCGCAAATGCCGTTCTCCTTCTTTTGGAGCGTGAGAAAACTTTGGCCGAAGGCGCGGGGGCCGCGGCGATTGCCGCTCTCATTAATCGCAAGACTTCACTGAGCGGCAAGAAAGTCGCCGTGCTGGTTTGCGGCGGCAATATTGACGTGAGCCTGTTGTCCCGGATCATGGAGCGCGGCCTGGTCAAGGATGGACGCCTCGTGCGTCTGCGGGTCCATTTGCCCGACTATCCTGGCGCTCTCCACCGCCTAACCGGAATCCTGGCGCAGCATCGCGCGAATATAGTTGAGACCTCGTATGACCGCGCCTACTACGGCGTGAACCTCGGCGACACTGCAATTGACATCACCATGGAAACCCGCGGCCCCGACCACATCGCCGAGTTGCTTTCAGCCCTCAGCGCCAGCGGATACGTGCACGAGCGCATTCTGTAGTTCAACCCCGAGGAAGTTTCGAACATCCCTTCGTAACTGGCAGGCCCGCCCGGCTGCGCTATATTGATTTTGTCTCGTGAGTGCTGCCTTAAGAAAATTGATTATTCTTATATTCGCGGCCGGACTGCTTTTCGGTTGCGGGCGTAAGCACTCGCGCGTCCTTGAGACTGACTATGTCTCCGCCCCGCAGGTTACGCTCCGCGACCAGCTTGCTCAGGTATACAACAGAGTTGGCACCGCAAAAAATGGCGATCGCGTTGATGTAGTCGATCGCGAGAAGCGATTCGCCAAGGTCCGCACTGCAACGGGTCTCGAGGGATGGGTAGAGCAGCGCTATCTGGTAAGCCAGCAAGTTTTTCAAGCGTTCCAAAGCTTGGCCCAGCAGGCCAAGGACTCGCCAGTCGAAGGTACGGGAAGCACGCGCAATGAGACGAATCTGCACGTGGAGCCCGGCCGCGACACAGAACATCTTTATCAGCTCGCACTCGGAGCAAAACTTTCGGTGCTGAAGCGCGCGACAGTTGAAAAGAGCGCTGCCTCCACTGCGTTCAAGGCGCCGGGTAATCCGGCAAAAGATAGCAAGCCCATGGAGGACTGGTGGCTGGTCCGCGACTCCGGCGCGCACGTAGGATGGGTGCTCGGGCGAATGATCGATCTGGATGTCCCGCTTGAGGTCGCCCAATATGCCGAGGGTCAGCGAATCGTCGCTTATTTCCAACTGAACCAGGTCACCGACGGAGACAAGAAAGTTGCGCAGTATCTCATGCTATTGACCGAACCGAAAGACGGCATGCCGTTCGACTTCAATCAGGCACGGGTCTTCACCTGGAACGTACGGAAGCATCGTTATGAAACCGCCTATCGTGAGCGCAAGCTGAATGGCGTCCTGCCAGTCACGGTTTCTGAAGAGGACTTCGGGAAAGAAGGCAAGCTGCCGACCTTTACGTTGCGCGTGAAAGACGATGCCGGTAACGTCGTCGAGCGCAAATATAAGATGAATACGCCCATCGTAAGAAGGGTCGGGTAGCCAACGGCCTTTCAGCGAAAATCGCATGGGACAGGTGGCTCGCCTGTCCAGCCCCGCGGCTTGCGGCGGCCTAACTGCAGCTAGCTACAGAACTCTGCAATTGCATTGACCACCACTTTTTGCTCTTCTTCCGTCAGTTCAGGAGACATTGGCAGGGCGGCGGCTCATCCCGATCGCCTACAGAATTTAGCCCATAAATCTTAAACAAGAGATACGGCGTTTCCACCAGGAATCTACAGGATTCCATATATACCGACGCCGAATCTATTCCGTTTTTGGAATCGCAATTTAGGATTATCAATGTAACTCATTGATTAAGCGAAACTAACCAGATTTACGCTTTGGAATGCGAGTTGCACAATTGAGGGCATACGCGTGGGCGAAAATCACCGCCATCCCAGGTATGCACAAGAATTTAGATTTTCTTTCAGATTTAGGAGAAACCGCATGAATCGCGCTCTGCCTGTCGCAAAATTTACCGCAATCGCGCTTACTCTGGTGTGCTTGATCGCACTCCCTTCCGCCTATCTCGCGGCCCAGGCGACCGGCGGAACAATCGTCGGAACGGTCATTGACTCGACCGGTGCTGCAGTGGCGAACGCTGACGTGGAGGCTAGAAGTGTCGGCACCAACGTCGCTACAACCGTGAAGACCGGTGATGCGGGCCTGTACCGGTTCGATAACCTCCTTCCCGGCTCCTACAAGATAAGCGTGAAG
>Ga0066706_10000420_pt1 | contig 13141 bp, 13 predicted proteins | sample GraSoiAngelo_155_FD_67274 | JGI IMG/M metagenome (GOLD analysis project Ga0066706, IMG submission 67274) | Grasslands soil microbial communities from the Angelo Coastal Reserve, California, USA - 14_1009_13_30cm | ecosystem: Environmental > Terrestrial > Soil > Grasslands | place: USA...
GTCCAGATTGGTTTCCAACACCATGATGCGATCGGACTCGGCCGTCGAGACGGTCTCGCCGAGAAACAACCGGAGCGCATTGGCCCAATCAGGGGGATTGAAGGCACCGGCGCCATAGCCCACCGCGGAAATGGACATGGGAGGCATTGTGCCGACGCCGGCGGCAAGCGTCGCGATCAAAGCCGCCCCCGTCGGAGTCGTCAGTTCGCGAGACGGACCGGCGGCATAGACCGTGAGACCAGTCACGATGTTGGCCGTCGCGGGGGCCGGCACCGGCATCAGTCCGTGTTCACCGCGAATTGTCCCTGCTCCCAGATTGATGGCGGATGCGTAAATCGCTTCAATGCCGAGGAGATGGCAGGCCCACACAGTCCCGACAACATCCACCAGTGAGTCGATCACTCCGAGCTCATGAAAATGCACGTTGCGAACAGAGGTGGCATGCACGGCGGCTTCCGCCTCGCCTAGGCGCTGAAACACCGCCAGGGACCGCGCGCGCACAGGTTGCGGAAGCCTCGCTGTCCGGAGAAGCTTCTGGATGTCCCGGAGCGACATCGGCCGGTCGGCTCCGGCTTCGATGATGATGTCCACTTTTGTTGCAGAAAGCGCCCCGCGCGTGACCCGCCGTCGGCGCAGCGAGTATCCGGCCAGCTTGAGTGTCGCCAGCGCCTTCGTTAACGTGCCGAATGGCAAACCGGCGTCTACAAAGGCGCCGAGGCACATGTCGCCGCTGATCCCGGAGAAGCAGTCGAAATATGCAATCTTCATTTCACACTCAAGAGGGAGACTCCCGGCAGCACGCAGGTAGAATAGATGGTCATCTTATCAAAGAGTTTTCCTTGAATTCCATGGCCATGACCTTGCGCAATCTTGCAATCAATCACCTAATGCCCTTCCGAAGTGGGGTCGTACTTAGTCCAATTCGTTGACAGGGTGGAATGCGTGTGCTATTCACACACCTGCGTTATGCTGGAAGAGTCCCTCAAGCCGTTTCCGCAACTGGGACGACGAACGCTCGGCCCTCTCTGGTTGATCTGCCTCATCATTTCGGCATGGCTGCTGTCCAGCGCCGGCGATGGCATCGGCCATGCCGCGAAACCCAAGACGAAATATAGGCTCCCGGATATCAAGATTCTGTCCGTTGAAACCGCTCCGCTTCCCTTCGTGATTCCCAGCGAAACGCCGTTGACGCTTACGATCATGGTGGCCCTGCCGAAGACGATTCCAGAGGATTCTCTCCTCGATGTCACGACGATGATCACCTCCGCCTCCAAATACTCCATCCGGTTGCTCACCAGCCGACAGATGCTGACCGAACTGGGCGAGCCCGTTCAGGGCAGCACATCTGATGCCTCCCGCACACTGGAAATCGTTCAGACATGGGACGGTACGGATCACACGAAGCGGATCGTCTCGGAAGGAAGGTACGACTATCAGGTGCAGGCGAAATTGATGGTGATGGGCAAAGATGGTCCGTTGACGCGTTCGACCGCATGGAAGAAGCGAGGGAACTTCGAGGTTAGGGCCCAGCCGGCTTCTCGTGATTGATCCGGTGAGCTAGACACGCCGCGCCGAAGCCGTTATCAATGTTCACCACTCCAACTCCCGCCGCGCAGGAATTCAGCATCGCCAGCAGCGCCGAAAGCCCGCCAAAACTCGCCCCATAACCCCGGCTCGTCGGCACCGCGATCACAGGCTGTCGGACCAACCCGCCGACGACACTGGGCAACGCGCCATCCATTCCCGCCACGACAATCATCACGCGCGCCGCTTCCAGCTCCGCGCTTCGGTTCAACAAGCGATGCAAGCCCGCTACTCCGACATCGTACAATGTGACGACCCGGTTCCCCAGTATCTGTGCCGTCACGCGGGCTTCTTCCGCGACAGGAACATCGGCGGTCCCCGCCGTGATAATGAGGATGTGGCCGACGCCACGCAACGCCGCTGTCCCCCATCCCTTCGGCGGACGGATCACGACCGTTCGCCCCAGAGAGTCGTGTTGAGCGCGCCGATCCAGCTTGAGCAGCCCACGGGCGGTCGCAGGGTCCACCCTGGTCGCCAGTACCGGATGGCCGTTACGCATAAGACGGCGCGCAATTTCGACGACCTGTGCGGTGGTTTTTCCCTCGCACAAAATAGTCTCCGGCATCCCTTGCCGTAATGTCCGGTGATGATCAAGGGTTGCAAACCCCAGCGGTTCATACGGAAGGGTCTTGAGCTGTCGCAGGGCGGCGTCGGCTCCGAGTGTTCCTTCCTCCACCTCACGCAAAAGACGCCGGATGCGATCTTCCGTCATGATCAATCCAGTTCCTGCCGGGCGGCTCTCTCCATAAGGTCCGAAGCCGCGCGCCGCGGCTCCTTCCCCGCAAACAGCACGGCGCACACCTCACGAACAATGGGCATCTCTACGTGATAGCGTTCGGCGAGCGCGGCTGCCACGGCAGCCGTATGGATGCCTTCAGCGACCGTATGCGTGCCGGCCACGATCTCGGGAAGTTTTTTCCCTTGTCCCAATTGAACGCCGACTGACCGGTTGCGACTCAACCCTCCTGTGCAGGTCAAGGTGAGATCGCCCATCCCTGACAGACCGGCAAATGTCCGCGGGTCCGCGCCCATCGCCGTGCCGAGCCGTACGATCTCCGCGAGCCCGCGCGTGATCAATGCCGCTCGTGTATTGTGCCCAAGGCCCAAGCCATCCACGATGCCCGCTGCCAAGGCAATGACGTTTTTGAGCGCGCCGCCGATTTCAACGCCTATGCGATCGCTGCTGAGGTAGACCCGAAACGTGGACGTCATCAGCAGACGCTGTAATACGGCGCCTTCAGGCACGGGGGGACCGGCCAACACCACCGCCGTCGGCTGATTATGGGTCACTTCAGCCGCAAAACTGGGACCTGACAGGGCAAACACCGATCCCGCTGGGATCTCTAGTGTCTCTTCGAGAAGAACGGCCATCGTCCGCAGGCGTTTCTCTTCCAAACCCTTGGTAGCCGTGACGATCGGAATTCCTTTCGGCATCAACGGCGCCAGCTGCGTGAGGACACCCGAAGCGACATGGGACGGGACGACAAAGATCACCGCCTCGGCCCCGCTGACACACTCGGCCAGAGAACCGGTGGCCTCAAGGGTGTCGGGCAGACGCACGCCGGGCAGATAGCGCCGGTTCTCCCTGAGCGAGGCAATCTCGGCGACAACCTCGGGTTCGAAGGCCCACAGCCGTACCCGCTCCCCTTTTCCGGCCACGAGCCAGGCGAGAGCCGTCCCCCAGGCGCCGGCCCCAATGACGGCCACGGGCCCGTTCATTTCAGGATGTCCTGGAGAACCGTGAGCAGATCTTCTTTCAACGTGAACTTGGTGGAAGTCTCAGTGCGCTCGGGCACCAACAAGGTGGCATGAAAGGAAATATGGCCGATGGGTAACCGGTCATGTTGGGCCACCCCTTCTGCATCCGCATCCGGTTTTTCGGGAAGGATCAATTCTATTTTTTCAACTTGAGGCACGATGCTGGAGCTATCAAATTTTCCATATGCCTGCACAATTTCACTGATCATAGACAACACGGCTTCATTTTCAGACTGGCCCGCCACAGCCCGAGGAATCACTTTGACGACCGTGTCGCCTGCCGGAAGAAGCTCCCAGGCCTCGGGATCGACAAACTTCTTGACGCCAAGCGCGATGAAGTCGTCGGCCAGTTCTTTGCTGTAACCGCCGTAGGCATATCTGAAAAAGCGGTAATGAAATCCTTTCGCCCTCCTTCCGAGTTGCTGCAACTCCGACAAAAAGACGAGCTGTTGGAGCTTCACATCGCCGTCAATGCCGAACCGAGCGGCGACTTTCAAAAGAAACAACAGGAGCAGGCGGTCTATCGTGGTTTCAGCAGTGGAACGCACGGCGGATTATGTCCATAGGGCCGGATGTCTTGTCAACGGCGAACCCCTTGTCCGCTAAGGAGATTAACGTGTTAGACAACCCCCGGCATCGGAAACAACTTGACGGAGGTGAGTAATTCGGTTCTAATAATGAGTCTCAATTACGGCAATTTCACATGAAACACACAAAGGAATGGGCACTGCTACGTACTCACCTCGCGAAGCATGGACTGAAGGTCACGAAGCAACGCGAGGTGATTCTTGACGCCTTCCTCTCGATGGAGCACGTGACCGCGGAACATCTCTACCGCATGCTCAGTCGTCACAAGCCGCACATTGGCTTGGCGACCATCTACCGCACACTCAATCTCCTGTGCGATTCAGGCATTGCGCAGGAGCGCCATTTCGGTTCTCAGACCCACTACGACAATGTGGTCAACAAACGGCATCACGATCACATGATCTGCACGCAATGCGGGGCAATCGTCGAGTTTGAAAATTGCGACATCGAACATTTGCAGGAAGAAGTGGCTGCCCGCCACGGCTTCACGATCACGACACACAAGCTGGAACTCTACGGCATTTGCAGCAACTGTAAAAATTGACCTCTTCTTTAGGAGCTAACATGAGATCGGGTCTCAATATTATTATCTTTAGGGTCCTTCCGGTCCTTGGCATTTTGCTGCTCGGTTTCGTGTGGCTGGCGCCGGCCTTCCTCGCACATGCCGCCGCTGGGAGCCTCGTCATCTACTCGGGCCGAAAGGAAAAAGCCATCAAGCCCGTCGTCGAGGCCTTCACGAAATTGACCGGCATTCCCGTGGACTTGAAAGTCGGCAAGACCTCCGGCCTCGCCAACGAGATTCGCATGGAAAAGTCCACTCCCCGCGGCGACCTCTTCATTTCCACCGAAGGCGGCATCATGGAAATTCTCGCCAAGGAAGGACTGTTCGATCCCTATCAGTCCCCCAAGACAAAGGCCGTCCCGGGCGACTTCAAAAGCACCTCCGGAATGTGGACCGGAATCTCCGGACGCGCGCGGATTATTTTGTACAACAAAAATCTTGTCCGTGAAAAGGATGTCCCGAGGTCCGTCTTCGATCTCACAAAACCCCAATGGAAGGGCAAGCTCGCGATTGCGGGCACCCGCGAACGGACGACGCTCGCCTGGGTCTCCACGTTGGTGGCGGAAAAAGGTGAGGCGTTCACGCGGGACTATCTCAAAGGCTTGCACGCAAATGGCCTCAAGATCCTCGCGGACAATACCGAAGTCTGGCAGGGGGTCGGCCGGGGTGAGTTCGCCATCGGCCTCACGAACTCGCCCAATTATTACCTCGCGAAGAAAAACGGCCTGCCCGTCGGGGTCGCGTACCCTGATCAGGGACCGTCCGACATCGGCACACCGATCAGCCCCAATGCCGCGGCGGTCATTAAAGGTGCGGCGAATCGTGACGCCGCTCATCGATTTATTGATTTCGTGCTCTCCCCGGATGGACAGCGCATTTTGGTGACCGCTGATTATGAAATTCCCATCATTCCCGGAATGGACCCCGGGGAAGTCCTCCCTGCAAAAGCCATCAAAACTCCAAAAACCAGCGAAGAGCGTCTGGCGGAGTTGGCGGAACCGACTCTGAAGCTCCTCGCAGGACTCAGCCCGGATTGGTGAAATGAAGGACGCTCAGCCAAACGCGATTGCCACCATGCCGGCGGGGACTGTTTCCGCTGACCGGAAAAGCTCCCCCTTCATGGCACTTCTGTTCATCCTGTCCGCCATGGCTGCCGGACTCGTCCTCTCTCCGTTGCTCTACCTGCTCTCTTCGGCCTTGAAACCGGGGGCGTTACAGGCCATCTCCGTACCCACCGTCGTGACGCTCGCCGGAAAAACCCTGGCGCTCGCGACGCTGGCCACGGTGTGGGCCATGGTGCTGGCTCTGCCATTGGCCTGGCTCGTGATCCGCACGGATGTCCCCGGTCGCTCGCTGTTTCGATGGCTGGGCGTCATTCCTCTCGCCATCCCCTCCTACATCGCCGCGTTGACTTACATCGCCTTGCTTGGTCCCGTGGGGACGGTGAACAGCTGGCTCACCGCGTTGACCGGCGTGCACGGGCAATGGGTGAACATCTACGGATACTGGGGCGGCATCTTTGTCCTGGGGCTCGTGACGTATCCGTACATTTTCCTCCTGGTCTGCGGTGCGCTCGAATCCACGAATCCTGCCGTTGAAGAAACGGCGCGGTCTTTGGGGGAAGGGCGACTCGGCGTGTTCCGACGCATCACGCTGCCGATGTTGCGGCCGAGCATTCTTGCCGGCGGCCTTCTTGTTTTTCTGTATGCGATGTCCGACTTCGGTTCGCTGTCGTTGTTGAGGGTACATGTCTTCACGACCGAGATCTATCACCAGCTCAACACGCGCTTCGACCAGTCGGCGTCCGCAATGCTCTCCTTTGTTCTGGTGCTCATTACAATCGCCGTCCTGCTGGGTCAGCGGGTCTTATTGAATCGCGGTTCCTATGTCACGGTGACCGGCACGGCCCGCGTTGCACGGCCCATTCCTCTGGGCCGGTGGCGGTGGCCGGGGTTCGCGCTCGCCTGCAGCATCCTCGGGCTATCTGTCTTCATTCCCCTGGCGGTGCTCCTTTCGCAGGCCGGCTCAGCGGGCCAACTCGCCGAAGTCTTCGGCGAACAATGGGGATTTTTAAAAAATAGTCTGGGCCTTGCGTCGGCAACGGCACTGGCGGCTGTGCTGATAGGGTTGGTCGTGGCACAGACAGGACGCCGTATCAAGCCGGCGGGCAGCGGAATACCGGGCATCGTTCAACTGGGCTACGCCATCCCTGGAACCGTGCTCGGGCTCAGCTTGATCCTTCTCTATAACACCTATGCGCCGTGGCTGTATGGAACAGTGGCGTTGCTCATCGTGGCCTATTTGATCCGCTTCCTGACACAGGCAGTGCAAGGAGTTGACGCCGCCCTGGCCGGCATTAACCCGCATCTTGAGGAAGCGGCCCGGTCCCTGGCTGCCACGCCATCAAGGGTGTTACGCCAGGTGCTCGCGCCGCTGCTTCGACCGACGCTGTTCGGTGTCTGTGCCTTGGTCTTCATCAGCACAATGAAAGAACTGGATGCCACCTTGTTGCTGCGACCTGCCGGATTCGATACGTTGCCGGTGCGGGTTTACATCCATACCGTCGAGGCCGAATATGCGAAGGCCGCCGCGCTGTCATTAATGCTGATCGGCTTTACCGCGCTTCCCTGGCTCGTCGTTACTCGTTTGCGGGAGAAGAAGCTCATCTGATGCTGATCGAAGTCACCCATCTCTCCCTCGTTTACCCGACCGGCACGGTGCCGGCTCTGTACGATCTGAATTTTGAAGTCGGAGAAGGTACGCTGCTTTCCATTCTTGGACCCAGCGGTTGCGGCAAAACCACGGCGCTTCGCGCCATCGCCGGCTTCGAACGGCCTCAGAGGGGGGAGATTCGGATCGGTGGGCGGACGGTGTGCAGCCCCGAGCAATGGGTGCCGCCTGAACATCGAGGGGTGGGGATGGTGTTTCAGGACTACGCTCTGTTTCCTCATTTGACGGTTGCGGAGAACATCGCGTTCGGTCTTCGACGGGAAACTCGTTCGCCGTCTTCCCCTGTCGTCGTCGACACGATCAAGCTCGTTGGATTAAAAGGCATGGAGTCACGCTACCCCCACGAGCTTTCGGGCGGGCAACAGCAACGCGTCGCGCTCGCCCGCGCCCTTGCTCCCAAGCCCATCGTGATTCTTTTGGATGAGCCTTTCAGCAACCTGGATCCCGACATGCGGGGCCAGATGCGCGAAGAAGTCCAGGAGATTCTCCATCGCACTGGCACGACCGCCATTCTGGTGACGCACGACCATGACGAAGCCTTCGCAATGGCCGACCGCATTGCGGTGCTGAACAGCGGGCGGTTGGAACAATTAGATACACCGGAGGCGATCTACCATACGCCGTCCACTCCGTTCGTCGCCAATTTCGTCGGACAGGCGGATTTCCTCCCCGGACGCGTGCTGAACGGAAAGATTCAGACGGAGGTCGGTCTCTTCGAGAATGTCGGGGGGCACCGATCGGGTACCGACGTCGACATCATGATCCGGCCGGACGACGTCCACATCGCTCCGGCGTCTCCCGGAGGAGCCCAAATTGTCGGACGCCTGTTTAGAGGCTCCGAAAACCTCTACACCATCCTTCTCCCCTCGGGCCAGCACCTTCACAGTAGTGAGCCCTCTACTACGGTGTTTCCAGTTGGTACAACTGTGGATATCAAGGTGATCGCGACCCATATCGTCCTGTTCCCCAGGCAATAAATCCTACCCTTACGAATTCTCTTGACTCTTGTTTCCAACATAAGATATTAAGACTCGTTCTCAAAATCAAATAATGGGCCTATTGGCCGGGTGTCGAGTCCCGCGTGGGTCCATACCAAGGAGGATGACGATGCGACGTACGGTAATAGTCGGGACGTTTGCCATGTGCGTGCTCCTCTGCGGTCCTTGGGATGCCATGGCCGTGAGCGATGCAGAATTTGACGCGTTGAAACGGCGGCTTGATGCCGTGGAAAAGGAGTTGAGCGACGTCAAGAAGCACGAATCCGATGAGGGCGGCCTCAAAACAAAGAAGGATAGCGAGCCCGGATTGAGCTTTGGCAGCACCGGAAGCGGAAAACTCATCTATGCCAAGCCATTTGTTTCGGCGCCGAAAACAACGGTGGGCGGCTACATGGATTTTCAATACCGGACGTTCAAGAACAGCAGCATCGGAACCGGCAACACGTTGAATGGCGTCAACACAAACACCAGCAGTTCCTTCGATCAGCAGCGCTTCGTGCCGTTTTTCTATTCCGACATCACGGATCGTCTCAAGGTCGCCGCCGAACTGGAGATCGAACACGGCGTACGGTCGAAATCCAACTCGGGTTCGGGGATCGAGGTCAGCCTGGAGTTTGCGACAATCGACTATCTCATCAAGGAACCCCTCAACCTCCGCGCGGGCATCATTCTGCTGCCCGTCGGTAAATTCAATCTGCTCCATGACTCCCCGTTGAACGAATTGAGCGACCGGCCGCTCGTCAGCACGCTCATTATTCCTTCCACCCTGTCGGAAACCGGCGCGGGCTTTTACGGGACGTTCTATCCCACCCGGCTCTCGAAGCTCGACTATGAAATCTATGTGACACAAGGATTCAACGGGTACGATAACGTCGGCACGCCGGTGATCACGTCCGGCTCAAGCCTGCGTGATGCCCGACAACGAGTCTCTACGGTGGACGACGGTCTCGACAACAACAATGGAAAAGCCGTGGTCGGCCGTATCGCATTCAGTCCCATGCTGGGCATCGAACTCGGCGGATCGGGCTATTACGGAACGTACGACCCTTTCAGCAAACGGCCTCTCAGCATCGTGGCGTTCGACTGGACGTTGCAGCGCGGGCCGTTCCAACTCATCGGTGAAGCCGCATGGGCCTATGCCAGGGACAACTCAAAAGATCTGTTCGGCAACCCTGCGGCCGATCCCGCGTTCGCCGGTCAGCTGCTGCCGCAACGTATGGGCGGATACTATGTCCAGGGCAATTATCATTTTATGCCTGAGTTCTTACGGCGATGGTCGCCCAGTCACTTTACTGAAGCTTCCACCTTCACAGCGGTCTTGCGGTGGGATGACATCAATACTAACCAGGACGTCGTGGGCGGTCCCGGAGACCTTCAGCGGTTGACCGTCGGCCTGAATTTCCGACCGGTCCAGGACACGGTGTTCAAAATCGATTACCAGTTCAATTTTGAGAACGGCAAAAACAACCGGATCAACAATGATGGCCTCGTGCTGTCCGTCGCCACATACTTCTGATCGCGTGCCCTGCAGGCGGGCGCCCTCCCGCCTGTGTGTCCCGGACCAAAGGCGGTTCGGGAGAGAAGGCGTCCGCTGCGTGCCGGCGGACGCCTTGCTTTTGAGAAGGGCCGACGTTAAGATGCCGCGCCGCTTCGAAATGACATCTATGGTGCGCCCAGCTCTCATCGTGGTGTCTCTCTTATGTCTTGTTCCCGGATGCCTCACGCTGGCGGATAAACCGATTACGTCGTCTGGCTGTTCATTTGACCAGGTCTGGGATACCGCGATTGCGGCTCTCGAGGGCGGCCGATTGGAATCGGTGGACAAACCGAAGGGAGTTGTGGAGTCGGCCTGGATGGAAGTCGAATCGTCCAGCAAAGCGGGAGTCATGCAACGCGACGTGAACAAAGAGCGCGTGAAATATATCATTGACGTCAAAGGCGACAGTCACGGGACGACTGCGGTGGTCTCTCAGCTTCGGGAGGAATGGACCCCTATGGGTGTCCGGATGCGGCAATGGCGATCAATCCCCGGAAATCCCGCGGAGGAATCCGCCCTCGCCGGGGAAATTTCTCGGCGTCTGAAGGAAAAGGGATGCTGATCCGTGCCTGTGGCGTCACACTAATCGTGTTTTCCGGATGGCTCTCCCTAGCTGCCGCCGCCGATCCCCCGAAGCGGACATGGGACCCTGATCTCAAGCGCTGGTTGACCGAGGAGGAACTGGGATCCATAGAGGTCTATCTCACCGAGGAGCAAGCGCTCAAACTCCTCTTTCCGAAATCGCGCATCCATGCGGAGGACCTCCGTCTCGTGCCCGAGCAGAAAGCCCGTATCCAGGAACGCATCGGCTGGAAATTTCCCGAAGAGTCGTTTCGCGCCTTCAAGGCCGAGAGCAACGGCAAGGTCGATGGGTACGCGGTGATCCAGGAGACGATCGGCAAGCATCGCCCGATCACATACATGGTCGGCGTGTCTCCCGACGGACGGGTCACGTCGGTGGAGATTCTGGTGTATCGGGAGAGCAAGGGAAACGAGGTGCGCATGAAGCGGTTCAACTATCAATATGAGGGCAAGACGACGCAGGACCCGATCCGCATCAATAAGGACATCATTAATATCACAGGCGCCACAATGTCGGTGCGCTCCGTCAGCGCGGGCGTGAAACGCGCGCTCGTGCTGGTGGAAGAGTTCTTCCTGAAAGCCCGCTGACGATGCGAAATTTCAATACCCGTTTCCGGCTGCTCGACACCGACAAGAACATTCGGCTGCTTTACAGCTTGTTCATCCTGACGCTGTTCGCCGGTTTCCTGTTCACGATCTATTGGGCGCACACGACGACCGGGCTCTCCTATACGGGGATTGCCGAGCACTACCTCGGTTCGGACGCAACGTTCGGGGAATCCAAATCCTTCCGCGAGTTGGCGGAAACGACCCATTTTCACTTCTTCACGATGCCGGTCGTGTTCCTGATCCTCTGTCACGTGTTCTATTTGACGATGGCCAGTCAGGGCTTGAAAACAGCCATGACCCTGCTGGCCTTCGGCGGCGTCGCGATCGATCTCGCCTCGCCGTGGCTCATTCTCTACATCAGTCCGCACTTTGCATTGGTCATGCTTCTCGGTGACGTCCTGATGGTGGGAGCCTTTCTCGTCATGGCCGGCGCCCCGCTGTACGAGATGTGGATTCTCAAAAAGCGGCTCATGGCGTCCGAGCAGTCGGTCGACTAAATGTCGCATTCCCGCTGCATGGCACGTTCGAGGTCCCGCCATCCCTGACGCCATTCACCGCGTTCGAATCCGGCCCGGCGTGGAGCGCCGACTACTCGCCGGGCATGCGTGGATCTACAAAAACGAGGTTGAGAGATCGCCTACGCATGCGGAAGCCGGCGATCTCGTGGATGTCCTCGACGCCCGCGGACAGTTCCTCGGGCGCGGCTATCTGAATCCCCGCAGCACGATCTTGATCCGCCTGCTGGACCGCTCCCCAGTGCCGATAGATCGCTCCTTCTTCATTGAGCGCTTCCGGCGGGCGCGGTCCTGGCGTCAGCGAATGTTCCAAGCCAGGCCGCCGGACGCGCGTTCGAATCCATACCGTCTCGTCCATGGCGAAGCGGACGGGCTGCCGGGCCTGATCGTGGACCGCTATGGAGATGCCGTATGCCTCCAGATTCTGACGGCCGGCATGGAACGGCACCGTGACAGTATTCTTGGCGCGTTGGACGAAGTGATACAGCCTACGAGCATCGTGGTGAGGAATGATTCCCCCATGCGTGAACGGGAAGGTCTCAATCGCGAGCGTCTCGTCCTTCGCGGTGCGCCGCAGACACCTGTCCAAATGAATGGGCTCAAGGTTGGTGTGGACCTCTTGGAAGGCCAGAAGACCGGACTGTTCCTCGATCAGAGCGACAATTATCGATTGTTGCAAGGCCTTGTGACGGGAGCCGAGGTGCTGGACTGCTTTTGTTATCTGGGGTTGTGGGGACTGCATGCCGCTCAGTATGGGGCCTCCCAGGTTATCGGGGTCGATCAGGCGTCGCTCGCCATTGCACATGCGGTAGAACTGGCGAACGAGAACGGCTACGGCGACCGATGCCAATTTCAAACCCGCAACGTGTTTGATGATCTCAATGAGCGGGACCGCCGCCAAGAAACGTTTGACCTGGTCATCCTGGACCCGCCGGCCTTTGTGAAGAATCGCGGACGCCTGACGGAGGCCATCCGAGGCTATAAAGAGATCAACCTCAGGGCAATGCGTCTGCTCAGAGAGGGCGGTTTTCTTGTCACCTGCTCGTGCTCCCACCACTTGTCGGCGGAGAGCTTTCGAGAATTGCTGCTGGACGCAGCCGGCGATGTCGGACGAGCTATCAAGCTGGTGTCGCGTACCGGACAGTCGGCCGACCATCCGATCCTGCTAGGGATGCCGGAAACCGAGTACCTGAAGTGTTTTGTTTTGCAGATCATGTAGTTGCGAATTGACGCGATTTCGCGTGTTGTGCTAGATTTTCAACGTCTGTCATGCGAAGGGCGATTAGCTCAGGGGGAGAGCGCTTGCTTCACACGCAAGAGGTCGCAGGTTCAAGACCTGCATCGCCCACCATTTTCCTAAGTACATTCCTCTGGACATTTAAACGATTCTAAGGTACACTCCTTGCCTCTAATGTCTATTGAAGGGAGGCATGATATGCGTTTCACCTGCGCTCTCATGGTCATTTTGCTCGCAGTCAGTCTGGGTGTATCAGGCTGTGCGACAGGTACGTATCCGGCGCCGAGGCCCGGAGAACTACCTCCCGGCATTGACGAGGGCCTGATGTATCCGGGTTGGGATGGAGGCTATCCCTTGCGCTGGGTGGCATATCTCCTCTATCCCTTCGGCGTGGCGGCGGATTTGATCATCAACCAGCCGCTGTATGCGCTGGGATCGGCC
>Ga0066706_10000427_pt1 | contig 13089 bp, 6 predicted proteins | sample GraSoiAngelo_155_FD_67274 | JGI IMG/M metagenome (GOLD analysis project Ga0066706, IMG submission 67274) | Grasslands soil microbial communities from the Angelo Coastal Reserve, California, USA - 14_1009_13_30cm | ecosystem: Environmental > Terrestrial > Soil > Grasslands | place: USA...
TCCATCCAGGACGCGATCACCTCGAGCGCCTCGCGCTCGGTATCCGCGACCACCACCCCCTTGCCGGCCGCGAGGCCGTCGGCCTTCAGAACGATGGGATAGGTCGCGGCCGCGAGGATGCGCTTCGCCTCGGACGCGCTGTGCGCGAGGCGATAGGGCGCCGTGGGGAGATTCAACTCCTGCATCAACTGCTTGGCGAAGCTCTTGCTCGACTCCAGGCGGCCCGCGGCGCGGATGGGACCGAGCACGGGAATCGAGCCCTTCTGGAGCTCGTCGGCGAGCCCCGCGGCGATCGCCGCGTCCGGTCCGATCACGACCAGGTCCGGCTTTTCGCGCGAGGCCCACGCGGCGAGCGAGGGGAGGTCCGTGGCGCGGATCGGCACCAGGGTCGCTTCCGGCTCCATCCCGGGATTTCCCGGCGCGGCGAAAATGGCGGGGTGCTCCGGAGAATCGTGAAGGGCGCACACGAGCGCATGTTCCCTTCCGCCGCCGCCCACCACGAGCACCCGCGGGTGCCCGTTCACGTCGCCTCGAGCTCCTTCTTGAGCGCGTCCTGGATCTTCTCCGGGTGGGCGCGTCCCCGTGACTGCTTCATCGCCTGTCCCACGAGGAAGGCGAACGTGCGCTCCTTCCCCGCGCGCACCTCCGCGGCGGGGCCCGGGTTCGCCGCGATCACCTCGCGCGCGATCGCCCGGAGGGAGGCTTCGTCGTCGATCGGGAGCAGTCCCTGGCTCTTCACCAGCGCTTCCGGATCCTCGGGACGGGTCAGCATCATCTCGAAGAGCTGCTTTCCGATCTTTCCGGAGATCCTCTCCTCCGCGATCATCCTCACCAGCGTCCCCAGGCGGTCCGGCCGGATCGGAAATTCCTCGATCGATTGCCCCTCCTTGTTCCGGATCCCGTTCACCTCCGTCATGATCCAGTTCGAGGCGAGCTTCGCGCTGCCGGAGCGCCGGGCGACCTCCTCATAATAGGAAGCCAGGGCGCGCGTCTCGGTCAGGACCTCGGCGTCGTATTCCGGAATGCCGAAGTCGCGCGTGAGCCGCTCCCGCACCTGATGCGGAAGCTCGGGCAGCGCGGAGCGCACGGATTCGATCCAGGGCGGTTCGAGATCCAGCGGCAGGAGGTCCGGCTCCGGGAAGTAACGGTAGTCGTGCGCCTCCTCCTTGCTTCGCATGGGCTCCGCCTTGCCCTTGTCCGCGTTCCAGAGGAGGGTCTCCTGGACGACGCGGCCCCCGGACTCCAGGAGCCGGATCTGGCGCTCGGTCTCGAACGCGATCGCGCGCTCCACGTTCCGGAACGAGTTCATGTTCTTGATCTCGGTCTTCGTGCCGAACGCCGATTGACCGCGAGGCCGGACCGAGACGTTCGCGTCGCACCGGAGGCTCCCCTCCTCCATGTTCCCGTCGCAGACGTCGAGATACACGAGGATCTGCTTCAGGCGGATGAGATAGTCGTAGGCCTCGGCGCCGCTCCGGATCTCCGGCTCCGACACGATCTCGATGAGCGGCACGCCGCTCCGGTTCAGATCCACGAGCGTCGTGTTCACCCCTTGCCGGCCTTCCGGATGGAGCGATTTCCCCGCGTCCTCCTCGAGGTGGATCCGCACGAGGCCGATCCGCTTCCAGGCCCCTCCGACGTGGATCTCGACGGTTCCTCCCGAGCAGAGCGGCCGGTCGTACTGCGAGATCTGGTAGCCCTTCGGGAGATCGGGATAGAAGTAGTTTTTCCGCGCGAACACGCTCCGCACGGCGATCGTGCCGCCCACCGCGATCCCGGTCATGACCGCGAACCGCACCGCCCGCTCGTTCAGGATCGGAAGGACGCCGGGGAGCCCGAGGCAAATGGGACAGACCTGGGTGTTCGGCCGTGCTCCGAATTTCGTGCTGCAGCAGCAGAAGATCTTCGAAGCGGTCTTGAGCTGAGCGTGGACCTCGAGCCCCACGACCGTCTCGTAGCGTCCCGGCGCCGCGCCCGCTTCCGCCTTCGAGGGGGATTCCGGAGCCGGTCTCGTCGCGCTCACGTCCGGGCTCCCCCGTTCGCGATGGGCGGCACGCCGAGCGGATCCCCGCTCTTCTTCTCCCAGGTCCTCGCGATCCGGAGCAGGGTCCCCTCGTCGAAGGGTCGTCCCACGAGCTGAAGCCCGATCGGAAGATTGGAGCGTGTCCTGCCCGAGGGAAAGGAGAGGGCCGGCGCACCCGCCAGCGAGGCGGGGATGGAGAAGATGTCGTTCAGGTACATGGCGAGGGGATCGTCCACCTTCTCGCCGAGCTTGAACGGAGGCGTGGGCGTCGTGGGCAGGAGGATCGCGTCCGCGCGCAGGAGCGCCTGATCGAAATCCCGGCGCACGAGCGTGCGCACCTTCATGGCGCGAAGATAGTAGGCGTCGTAGTAGCCCGCGGAGAGCGCGTACGTGCCCAGCAGGATGCGGCGTCTCACCTCGCGCCCGAATCCCTTGCCGCGCGTCGAGGCGTACATCGTCTGAAGATCGTCGCTCTTCGCGCGGAAGCCGTAGCGGACGCCGTCGTACCGGGCGAGATTGCTGGAAGCTTCCGCCGGCGCGATGAGGTAGTAGGTGGCGATCGAGTAGCGCGCGTGCGGCAGGGTGACGTCCAGGATCTCGGCACCTTCGCCGGAGAGCTTCTTCGTGACGCGATCCAGGGAGGCCGTGATCTCGGGGTCCACCCCTACGGACAGGAGATCGCGCGGAATCCCGATCTTCATGCCGCGCACGCCGCGCTCCAGGCTCTCGAGATCGATCGGCGTGGCGTCGGAGCGGCTGGTCATGTCGCGCTCGTCCCGTCCGCAGATCTCGTTGAAGAGGAGTGCTACGTCCCGGGCCGTCCGCGCGAACGGACCGATCTGATCGAGCGAGGAAGCGAACGCCACGAGACCGTAGCGGGACACGGCGCCATAGGTGGGTTTGAGGCCGAACACGCCGCAGAAGGCGGCGGGCTGCCGCACCGAGCCGCCGGTGTCCGATCCCAGCGCCAGGGACGCTTCGAGCGCCGCCACCGTCGCCGCGGATCCCCCGCTCGACCCTCCGGGGACCCGGTCCAGGTCCCAGGGATTTCTCGTCGGAAAATAGGCCGAGTTCTCGGTAGAGGAGCCCATCGCGAACTCGTCGCAGTTGGTCTTCCCCGTGAACACGGCCCCGGCGGCGCGCAAGCGCTCCACGACGTGCGCGTCGTAGGGAGGAAGGTATCCTTCGAGGATGCGGGACCCGCACGTGGTCGGAATGCCGTGCGTGCAGAGGTTGTCCTTGAGTGCGATCGGCACGCCCGCGAGAGGAGAGAGCTTCTCGCCGGACTCGAGCCGCCGGTCCACCTCGGCCGCCATCTCGAGGGTGCGCGCGCCGTCGCGATGGAGATAGGTCGAGAGCCGCGGCGCGCTCCGCTCCGCGCGCTCCACGAAGACGCGCGCTACCTCGACGGCGCTCCGCTCGCGGTTCCGGACGGCACGTCCAATCGACTCCGCGGTTTCCAGAGGGTCCGGCTTCTTCGTCATACGACTTGCGGCACTCTGAAGTAGTCCCCGTCCCGGTCGGGAGCCTGCGCGAGGGCCTCGTCGCGCACGTTCGAGGGCTTCACCTCATCTTCCCGCAGAGGCGCCTTGGTCCCTTCGCCCACCTGGCTGGTCGGCTCGATGCCGCTCACGTCCAGATCTTGCAATTGCTCCACGTAGGAGAGGATCGAGGTCAGCTCCTTCACGAGACGCGCCTCCTCGGAAGACTCCACCTGCAATCGCGCCAGGACCGCGACTTGCTGCACGACCTTCGCGTCAATCGGCATGGCTCAGCTCCGCGAAGGCGGCGAGGATCTTCTTGGTCCCCGCGCGCCGGAAGTCCACCGTGAGCTTCGCGCGCTCGCCGTGCCCTTCGCAGGCCACGACGATCCCCTCCCCGAACTGCGGATGCGTGACGCGCACCCCGATCGGGCTCGGTCCGCCCCCCCGCGCCGCCCGGGCTCCCTGCTCGCTCCCCCCGCGCCATTTCCTCGACACCGGCTTCGGGGCCGCCGCCCACGGCTCCCCGTCCCACTCGATGCAGTCCTCCGGAATCTCATGGAGGAACCGGGAGCTTCCTCCTCCGGCCGGGTTCCAGGTACGGCGGAAGGAAGCATGGAAGAGATGCACGCGCTGCTGCGCCCGGGTGAGCGCCACGTAGAAGAGTCGCCGCTCCTCCTCGAGCTGCGCCGGATCGTCCATCGAGGACGAATGCGGGAGGAGACCTTCCTCCAGCCCGACCACGAACACGTACGGAAACTCGAGCCCCTTGGCCGAGTGGATGGTCATGAGATTCACCGTGTCGTCCTCGTCGTTCCAGAGATCCACGTCGGTCAGGAGCGCCACCTCGGCGAGAAACCCCTCCACCGTGGGATCCTCGGCGCGCCGCAGATAGGATTCCGCGCCCGCGATCAGCTCGTCCACGTTCTCGATTCGCTCCGCCGCCTCGGCGGGATTCTCCTCGAGGAGATATTCCCGGTACCGGATCTTCGCGATCAGCTCGGTCAGGAAGGCCGGCGGGGAGAGGGACGCGAGCGGCCGGAGCGAGACGAAGAGGCGCGCCAATTCCTGGAGCTTCCTCGTGCCGGGCCCGGCCACCGCGGCGCCCAGCTCGGGATGCTCGAGGGCTTCCGGCACCGTGAGTCCCCGCGCTTCGGCGAAGCTCTGGAGCCGGTCCAGCGTCGTGCGTCCGATCCCGCGCGGAGGCACGTTCAGGATGCGGTACCACGCCACGGAGTCCCTGGGCTGGACCAGAGCGCGCGCGTAGGCCATGACGTCCTTGACCTCGCGGCGCTCGTAGAAGGAGATCCCGCCCGTGAGCTGGTACGGAATTCCCGAGCGCCGGAGCGCGTTCTCCACCGCGCGCGACTGCGCGTTGGTGCGGTACAGGACCACGAAGTCCCGGTTGTGGAGGTCCTGGGTCCGGCGCGTCTCGAGGAGGAGCGAGACCATGCGCTCTCCTTCGGCCTCCTCATCCTCGGCCAGGTGCACGCGGAGCCGCTCCCCGACCGCGTTCTCGGTCCAGAGCTCCTTCTCCTTGCGCGCGGTGTTGTGCTTCACGACTCCGTTCGCGGCGCGGAGAATCGTCTGCGTGGACCGGTAGTTCTGCGTCAGGCGCAGCACCGTCGCCTCGGGAAAGGACTTCTCGAAGGAGAGGATGTTCTCCACGTCGGCGCCGCGCCAGCCGTAGATGGACTGGTCGTCGTCCCCCACCACGGTGAGGTTCCGGTGCGTCCGAGAGAGACTCTCGATGAGGCGGAACTGGATGCCGTTCGTGTCCTGGTACTCGTCCACCAGCACGTGCAGGAAGCGCGTGGCGTACGCGCGATGGATCTCCTCGTCCAGCTCGAACAGGCGCACCGTGTGTCCGAGCAGGTCGTCGAAGTCCATCGCCCCGCGGGCGCGGAGCGCCTTCTGATAGCCTTCGTAGACTTGGACGAGCCGCCGATCCACCGAGGTGAACGCGGTCTTCTGATACTCCTCCGGACCGATCCCCTCGTTCTTGAGCTTGGAGATCCGCGATCCGGCCGCCGCGGGGGTCAGGCTCTCGTCTTGCGGCCCCACTCCCTTCAGGAGCTCGCGCAGGATCGAGCGCTGGTCGTCGGTGTCGTAGATCACGAAATTCTTGGGATACCCGAGAAGCTCCGCGTGACGGCGGAGGATCCGAACGCACGTGGCGTGGAAGGTTCCGAGCCAGACACCCAGGTCCTCCCGTCCGAGAAGCGCCTGGGCGCGCGCCCGCATCTCCCGGGCCGCCTTGTTCGTGAAGGTGAAGGCGAGGATGGAGCCCTGGGGGATTCCACGCTCGCGCACGAGGTGCGCGATGCGTCCCGTCAGGACGCGCGTCTTCCCGCTGCCCGCTCCGGCCAGGATCAGGAGGGGCCCGCCGGGGTGCTCGACCGCCTGACGCTGCACGGAGTTCAGGTCCACGGTTCTCCTAGTACTCGAGCCTCACCTTGAGATCGAGGTTGTACTGCTGCTTGTCTTTCTGGGCCGGGCTCAGCTGGCTGCCGGGGCCCGGGCGGATCTGCTCGCCACGCAGGAGAAGGTGCCGCGTCATACGGTATTCCGCGCTGAAGCTCTGCGCCTGCTCCGCCGTCGCGGAGAAGTCGCGAGAATACTTAACATAAAGCTCCGGTGTCACGTACCTTCCGAGACCGATCGCGCCGATGGTCTGTCCGGAGGTGCTCCCGCCGCTCGCGGTCCCGGATTGCAGGTCGATCGTATCGATGAAGCCCACGTCCGAAAGAAGCCGCTCCGCGCCTCGGAAGAGGTAGTTCCGCACCGGGAGCGTCGCGTCCGGGGCGGCGCCGGTGGTCGAGACGATCATCGTCGGATCCGTGCTGATTCCGGTGGTCGAGACCGTCGGGACCGCGCTGAACTGGCCAATCGTGAGGATCCTCCAGAGGTAGGCTTCATTGTCCCCGCCGTCGTCGTGCAGGTGCACCTTGAGCTGGCTGGCTTTCCCGGAGAGCGTCATGTAGATCGGAGATTCGCCGGTCGTGGTGCCCTGGGAGGCGGTGCGCGTGCCCAGCCCCCGGACGATGGTCTCGGCCTCGATCTGGATGTCCGGATCGATGCGGTCCAGGCTCGTGAAACTGATCGTACCTTGCAGGATCCGGAATTCGCTCGAGTACATGTAGAACTTACCCTTCACGTCGAGCGTGCCGAGGATGAGATCGCGGACGCCTTCATTGCGCAGGGTCAGCTGGCCGTTCTGAAGCTCCACCTCGGTATCCAGATTCCGGTACCAGAGGTTTCGCGGCACGTCGACCGCGATGTCGTAGAGGAAGGGAACGAGCGTCACGGAGTCCTCGCGCGGCTGGCTGAGGTCCAGCGTGAGCTCCCCGCGGAGGAGCGTCGCCGGCGTGACGCTCGTGATCCGGTAGGTCTCGCCTCCGCTCGGATCGACGGCGTCCTGGACTTTGAAGTCGCCGTTGAATCGGAACATGTAGGTTTCCCGGTCGGTTGCCGTGAATTCCGTCGCGCGCAGGCGAAACTCGAAATCTCCGTACCGCTTCTTCTCCGCCGATTGCCACCATCCGGTTCCGGTCAGGCGACCCTTCTTTCCCTCCTGAGCCGCGATGCGGGTGACGTTGACCCGATGCTCGTCGAACGAAGCGTCCACCTCGAGGCCCTCCAGCACTTCGTCGCGGCCCGCGACTCTTAGAATTCCGTCCTTGAGGTGAAGGGAGCCCGTCACCACCGGGCGCCCCGGCGTCCCGCTCAGGTCGGCCGTGACATTGAGCTTTCCGGCGCTCGCCGCGAACTCGGGGACGAAGAGCGCAGCCACGCTGAAGTCGGCGTCCACCATCCGGAGCTTCAAGGCAACCGGCGAATCGCGCAGAGTCGCGTGCCCTCCGTAGAGGGAGAGATCGATGGGAATGGACCCTTCCACGTGCGTGGTCGCGCCGTCGCGCGCGAAGTCGAGGTGCTCGAGCGTGAGCCTTCGCGCGGCGTAGTTCCCCACCAGCTCCGCCGTGGCCGACTCGACGCCGTGGTACGCGACCGAGGACGCCGTCACGTGCATGGCGAGTGCGGGCGCACCGGCGGTGCCGGTCACGCGCACGGTCCCCGTCGCGATCCCCCGGAGCGAGCTCAAGCTGGTATCGATCGGAGCCAGGGTGTTCAGATCGAAGGATTTCATGTCGAGCAGAAGACTGAGATCCACGCGCGAAGCCCAGGCATGGTCCTTCCGCTCGAGCGCACGCATCCACTCTTGCAGCGTCATTCGGGGCCGCGCGGTCCCGGCCAGCGTGGCCGAACCGGATCCGCGGACCCACCGGACGTTCGAGAGGGACAGGGTGCCGGGAGCGTAGCTCCCCGCGACCACGAGCGAGTCCCCCTCCACCTCGCCCAGGCGCGGATGCACCACGCGGAGATTCGCCTGGACGTCGGGATCCGAGAGCGGCCCGTCCAGGAGCAAATCTCCGTCCGCGATGCCTCGAGGGGCATCGGGAGATTCGGGAGGGCCGATCGCCTGACTCAGGTCGACATTCTGCAAGATGGCGTGCGCGCCGGCCCGGTTCGTCTTGAGATCCAGGCTTCCCGTCAGATTCACGCGTCCGGTCCCCATGGCGAGCATGAGGCTCTGGACCGTGAGCCGATTCCCCTCGAGCGAGGCCTGGACCGGTTGGACGTTTCGCCACGCCCGGTCCCCCACGGCGAGCCCGACGGAATCGAGCATCGCCATCGTGGCCTGGCCCCGGAACCGCACCTCGCCGTGCAGGGTGAGCGTCGTGTCCCCGAGCGACTCGCGGTAGCGATCGATGACGATCTTGTCGTTGAGGGTCAGGGCGGAGACCACGTCACCCAGCGGCCGGTCTCCCGCGCGAAGACCGGCCACCGCCACGTCCGCGACCGCGGCCGTAGAAGAGCTGAGCTTCCCATGCGAGGAGATCCGGAGCGAATCGAAGGACATGTCATTCGTGAACGTTCCCGACGTCAAGACTCCCTGTAGAAGGAAGTCGGGCGCGGACGACGTACCGCGGAGCGTCCCCTGGACCCTTCCCTTCCCCGATTTCAGGGAGACAGGACTCAAGAGCGGGCTCATGGCGCCGAGGTCCCGAACCAGCGCCTCGTACGTGAACGCGAGCGTCGTATCCGGGCTCACCGTCCCGGACGCGACGAGACGGGCGCCGGGGGTATCCACCCACGCGGTGTCCACGCTCAGGTCCCCGCGCTGTCCCAGCCGGGTGTGCACGAATCCGCGCTCGATCTGGAGCCGCCCGAGGGATCCTCGATCGAGATCCATCGAGACGTCGGCGACCGGGTAGGGCTTGGCGCGTACCGCGCGGATGCGCGCGGTCCCGGCGAGACTCCCGTGGGGCGTGTTCGCCGGAACCCGCCACCACGGAATCTGTGCGGGGTTCACGTTCTTCAGTTTGGCCTCCGCGGTGATCATGCCCCGCGTTTCGATCACGGCCCGTCCCTGCACCTCGGTCTCCCGCACGCGCATCCGGCCGTCGTCGACGTGGATGGCGCCGGGCACCAGCGTGGCCCGCACGAAGAGCGTGTCCACCGGCTCCCCCTGAAGGGTGCCCGAGAGCCGCGCCACGGCGTTCCCGGAGCTGGGGTCGCCCGCGAATTGAACTTCGCCGTAGAGGGTCCCCTGCGCCGGCGGCGAGAGATCGAGGAGCCGCATGACTTCCGAGACCTCGAGCGGACTCAGCCCTGTGCGGGAAGAGACGACGCGGGCGTGCTCCAGATCCCAATCGATGGCGGACCGGATACGCGAATGGTCCAGCACCGCGTAGAGCGGGTCGAAGCGAAGGTGGCCGCCGGAGACCGTCGCGATCCCCTCGGCGCGGATGTTCGCCGGTCGATCGGGCATGAGGCTCTTGCCCGAGATCCGGGTGACGCGGAGCGTCGTCCGGTCGGGCTCCAGAGTCGCGAGCGCGTTCCCCGCGATGTTGCCGAACCGAACGTCTTCCCGGTCCAGGGACAGAGTCCCGTTCTGAAACGACACATCGATTCGCGTCGCGCTCTTGTCCAGCGGATTTCGCTTCGAGCCATGGAAGCGGGGCACGACGAGATTTCCGTGCTTGTCGTGCACCAGCGGGACCACGGGGGAGTCGATCGTGATCCGGAGGCTGCGGCGGCGGGAAAAGAGGAGCTGATACGTGTCGTATTCCGCACGAAGCCGCGTGGCGTGGAGCCACACCACCGGACCGTCCGGAGTGAGCACGACCAGTCTGGGATTCTCGAGAATCGCGCCGCCGAACACCGACCCGTGGACGCGGTCCGATTCGATCCGCGTCGAGTCGGAGCCGACGGCATCGCTGATCAGCTGGACGATGCGCTGGGAGACGACGGGATCGCCGCGAGAGAAGAGGAGTGCAAAGATCCCGCCCGCAATGCAGACCGCGAGCACGAGCACGCACCCGGCCAGGATGGCGTAACGGAGCCAGTCCGGGATGCCCCCTCGTGGCGGGCCGCCCCTCCTCCCCTGACGCGATTGAATCTTCTCGACTTCTCCACCGAACATGTCAGAACGCCTGTCCCAGACTGAAATGAAATGCTCCCCGGCTCGAGCTCAGGTCCCGCTCCTCCGTTTTGGCACGGCGCAATTTCCAGCCATAGTCGAAACGGACCGGACCGACCGGGGTGCGGATCCGGATTCCCGCGCCCGCGGAATAGCGCATGTCCGAGTACCCCGCGCCCGGACCGGTCACCGTGAAGACTCGCCGGAGGGTGACGTTCTGGGTCCGGTCCCAGACGTTTCCGGCGTCCGTGAACACCGCCCCGCCCAGGATCCAGAATAGCGGGAATCGTGCCTCGATGGTTCCCAGCAAGAGGACCTCTCCGCCCCGTATTTCCCGGTGCTGCCCCAGCGAATCGACGTACAGAAACCGGCTCCCGATCTCGTTCTCGAAGTAACCGCGCACCGAGGAGGCTCCCCCGGTGAGGAATCGATCCTCGAGCGGGATTCGATAGATCTGCGGGAGCGAATCGCTGCTCGCCGAGTAGCGGCCGAACGGTTTCGCGTAGCCGGATTGGAACCGGAACGCCAGCGTGATGCGGCGGACGGGGATGTAGGCGCTCCCGGAGAGGGCGGCCTTCGTGAACCGGGCGCTACCCTTGAGTACCCCTCCCGCGACGACCGTGTTCCCGACAAGGTCGCTGCCCGCTTTGGGATCGAACGGATCCAGCCTCGTGTCCCGCTCCAGCGAGAGCCCCAGCCGCCGGGTCGAGTAGCTCTTCTGCTCGACCCCGGGAGCAGGCCTGAGACTGGCGCTGTCGGAGATCACGTGACGATGCTCGATGGAAAGGGTGCCGTGCGTCACGAGGTTCAGGTCCCGCCGGAAGGCAAGCGCCGCCCCATTCGCCCGGAGAGGGATTTCCAGGAACCGGCGCTCGCCGGTCTGGGTCCTCACGACCTCCTCGGCGTATCCGCCCAGGGACGCCTGCGTGCGCGTTCCGAAGGTCCAGGGCTGGGAGATCGCGAGGTCGACGCGGCGGTTTCCGAGCCTCCAGTCCCCGACCGGAAGCAGCGGCTTCACGACGACACCCATCCTCCCGGAAGCAGTGACGCGGATCCCCTCGTGCCCGATGTTCCGGTGCCCCCATTCGGTGGTGAGGCGGACCTGATCCAGCGTTCCGTATCCGAGCCCTGCGTCGACCCACGCCATGCGGCGCTCGCGGACCGTGAGATGAAGGTCCGCCTCGTGCGTGACCGAATCGATCTCGCCTCGCTCGAACACGACGTCGCTGTAGAGCCCCGTGTCGTAGATCCGCTGCTGGCTCTCCGCGAGCTTCTTTCTCGAGAGGACCCCCCCGGGATGCACCGTGAGCTCCCGGGTCACGATGCCCCCCCGCGTGGTCCGAAGGCCCTCGACCGAGACCCGCCGCATGCGGACCACCGGGCCCGAATCGATCCGGTACGCGACCCGGACGCGCGTGCTGTCCTCCACGCCCAGGCTGTCGCGCACGTCCACCGCGGCGTACCCGAAATTCGCGTAGTGGTCCTCGATCGCCTGACGGTCCGTCTCCACGCGCGTGATGTCCACGGGATCTCCGGGCTTCTGCTTCAGGACGCGGCGCACCTCGGGCTCCGGCAGGGGTGCCGTGTTTTCGAGGACGATTCCGCTCACGCGGGAGAGCGGTCCCTCGGTGATGTAGAAGGCCACGTCCACCTTGTTCGCGCTGCCGGGCACGGGGTCGGTGCGCACGCTGTCCACCTGGGCGCGGAGATACCCGCGGCGCCGGTAGTAGGACTGAAGGGTGACGCGATCGAACCGCAGAAAGTCCGCTCGATAGGGAGCGTGGCGCCAGGGCCTCCAGAAGGAGCTTCCCCGCGTCCTCAGGAGTGCCTTGAGCTTCCCGTCGGAGAAGACATGGTTCCCGACGATCCGGACCGACTGCACTTCCCTCGTCTTCTCGAACGCGTGAGCCGGTTCTTCGGCGCGCGCGCCCGGCCCGGGAGCGAGTCCCGCGAGCAGGAGCGCGAGAAGGATCCAGGACGCGAGCCACGCACCGCGCATCGTGGCGTTCCCTCGCGTCAGTGGATCGACGTCAACGCCCGTCGGAGGGAAGGGTCGTGTCGGCAGGCGCGTGATGGTTCAGCCGGCGGTTGATATCGGCTTCGGCACGCTTTCGCTGAGACACCCGGGTGAGATCGTTGGCGAAGGAAAAGATCACGAGGCCGCCCAGGACGGCAAGGCCCACCCGCTGGAAGGCGGCCTGGGTCTTGAACGAGAGCGGCCGGCGGCGGATTCCCTCCAGCACGGCGAAGAGCACGTGCCCTCCGTCCAGGATCGGAATCGGAAGCAGGTTCATGGCCATGAGCGCCACGCTGATGAAGGACGCGAAGGAGAGAAGCTGGTCCAGGCCGCTCCTCGCCTGGTCGCGCGCCACCTGGGCGATCGCGATCGGCCCGGCGACGCTCGAGCTGAGACGAACCGGGTTGGTCATGAAGCTCCACAGCCCCTGGTAGATCTGCCCCGCCGCATAGAGGGTTTGTCTCACTCCGAGGGAGAACGCATCCGGGAAGGAGAAACGCTCCATGACCGTGATCGTCTCGGGGAGCGAGATCCCGATCACGCTGTCCGGGGTCGTCTTCACCGTGACCAGGAAGACGTTCGACCCGCGACGCACCTTCAGGGTGATCGGGGTGTCCGGGCTACGGCGGATGCGGGCGGAGAGATCGGTCCAGTTCTCGACGGGCTGCCCGTCCACGCTCAGGATCTCGTCTCCTTCGCGGAGTCCCGCCTGGTACGCGGGGAGCCCGAGAAAGACGCGGCCGATGACGGTCCCCGTGTTCCAATCCAGCTCCTCGGCGAATTTCGCGGCGTCGCGCCGCGGGAGGCGGAGATCGACGCGCTTCCCGCCGCGCAGGACCGTGAGGGGAACCTCGTCCCGGCCCTTGTTCCCCGCGGCGCGATCCACCGCGGTGGCCAGCTGCCGCATGGTCCGGGCCGGCGTTCCGTCGAGGGTCTCGATCTTGTCCCACTCGCGCAGTCCCACGTGCTCCACGATCGAGCCGTGCGCCACGCGCCCGACGGTGGCCGGAAAATCGGGGGTCCGGATCCCGATGAGATACACGGTGACGTTGATGAGAAAGGCGAGGAGGAGATTGGCGAAGGG
>Ga0066706_10000431_pt1 | contig 13069 bp, 11 predicted proteins | sample GraSoiAngelo_155_FD_67274 | JGI IMG/M metagenome (GOLD analysis project Ga0066706, IMG submission 67274) | Grasslands soil microbial communities from the Angelo Coastal Reserve, California, USA - 14_1009_13_30cm | ecosystem: Environmental > Terrestrial > Soil > Grasslands | place: USA...
GCCGAGCCTCCCACTGGCGGTGACCACGGTGCTCGTGGTGCTGATCGGCGTGATCTTGCCCTTCACCCCGCTGGCCGCTACGCTCGGCTTCGTGCCACTCCCGGGCGCGTACTTCGTGTTCCTCGGCGGAGTCACCATGACCTATCTCGTCCTCGTGGAGCTGGTCAAACGCCGACTGATGCGCAAACTGCTCGGCATCGGCTCCGCAATACCTGCGGCGAAATCAGTCACGTCAGCATCATAGGTCCCATCACGCGGGAAGGTACGATCGTGGAGGCATGAAATGGCCACGGACGCCGAGATTCAGAAGTTCGTGCAGCGTCACCACGGCTTCATCCCGAAAACGGGGTGGATCGCTCACGTTAAACAGGTCCACGGCGTACCGACCGTGCGTGGGGCGAAGCGCGCCCGTCGCGATCGTGACATCGAGCCGTGCCCGCCCGAAAAGCGTGAGGCGATCGAAGAGGCGCTTCGGCATTTCGGTGTGATTTGACGGCGGCCGGCATCCACTTCAAACGCTCGGTCCTTTCGGGAACGAAGGGCGCGACAGCCGGACCGATCGGCGACGGCGCGTCTAGCGCGTCAGTCGCAGCACGTGCCGGGCGATCATGCGCTCCTCGTCGGTTGGGATGACCCACGCGGAGACGGCGCAACCGGGAATCGAGATGCGCGGGCCATGGCGCTCGTTGGCAGCGGCGGCGAGCGCGAGCCTGAGCCACGCGAGGTGTTCACACACCGCGGCGCGGACCGGCGCGGCGTGCTCGCCGATGCCGGCCGTGAACACGAGCGCATCGAGGCCGCCGAGCGAGACGGCCAGCGCGCCGACTTCGCGCGCGACGCGATACGCGAAATAATCCAGCGCGAGGCGTGCGCGTGGCTCGCGGCTGGCGAGGAGGTCACGGACGTCGCTGCTCACACCGGACAGGCCGAGGAGTCCCGAGCGCGTGTACAAGAGCGTCTGCACCTCGTCCGCGGTCATGCCGCGCGCCCGCTCGAGATAGAGAACGACGGCCGGATCGAGATCGCCCACGCGCGTTCCCATTGGCAGCCCGTCGAGCGCGCTGAACGACATCGTCGTGTCCACGCTCCGGCGCGCGCGCATGGCGCAGAGGCTCGCGCCGTTGCCGAGATGGGCGACGACCACACGGCCATCGGCGATCTCCGGAGCGACATCGGGCAGCATCTCGGCGATGGCCTCGTACGAGATGCCGTGAAAGCCATACCGGCGGATGCCGCCCTCGTAGAGGCTCATCGGCAGCGCGAACATCTGGGCGATTTCCGGCCGACCCCGGTGGAACGCGGTGTCGAAGCACACGAACTGTGGTACGTCGGACCAGCGCTCGGCCACCGCCCGGATCGCCGCCAGTTCCTGCGGCTGATGGAGCGGCGCCAAGGGGACCAGGGAGTCCAGCACGGCCAGGACGGCGTCGTCCACGCGCAACGGGCGGTCGTACTGCCAGCCGCCGTGGACGACGCGATGGCCGACGGCAACCGGCCGGGCATCGTTGAGGTGACGCTCGAGCCATGCGGCGACCGCATTGAACGCCCCGCGATGATCGACGGCGGTGACCGTCTCCGAAGTGCCACCGCCCACCGTGAACCGCGGATGGATGCCGATGCCGTCGACGAGGCCGTGTACGCTGGGACGCAACGATTCATTGGCGGGGAACACAGAAAACTTGAGGCTGGATGATCCGACGTTGAGCACAAGCAGCGCGGGAAGAGGAACGACTATGGGCATCAAGGGGCCATTATCACGCGAGGAACTGGCGAAGATCGACGCCTACTGGCGCGCCGCGAATTATCTCTCGGTCGGCCAGATCTACCTCTACGACAATCCGCTCCTGAAGGAACGGCTCACCACCCGACACGTCAAGCGGCGGCTCCTCGGCCACTTCGGCACGACGCCGGGGCTGAATTTCGTCTACGCGCACCTCAACCGTGTGATCAAGACGCGCGATCTGAGCGTGATCTATATCGCCGGGCCGGGTCACGGAGGCCCCGGGCTCGTCGCCAATGCGTACCTCGAAGGCACGTACAGCGAGGTCTATCCCGAGGTCTCCCAGGATGAAGCGGGCCTGAAGCGACTCTTCACCCAGTTCTCCTTCCCCGGCGGCATTCCAAGCCACCACGCGCCCGAGACGCCGGGCTCGATGCACGAAGGCGGCGAGCTCGGCTACGCCTTGTCGCACGCGTACGGCGCCGCCTTCGACAACCCCGACCTGCTCGTCGCCTGCGTCATCGGCGACGGCGAGTCGGAGACGGGGCCGCTGGCCACCTCCTGGCACTCCAACAAGTTCCTCAATCCGGCGCACGACGGCGCCGTGCTGCCGATCCTGCACCTCAACGGCTACAAGATCGCCGGACCGACGGTGCTCGCGCGCATCAGCCGCGAGGAGCTCGACGCGCTCTTTCGAGGCTACGGCCACACGCCGTATTTCGTCGAAGGCGACGAGCCCGCGACGATGCACCAGGCACTGGCGGCCACGCTCGACACCGTGGTGGACGAGATCGGCCGGATCCAGCACGCGGCGCGTACGCGCGGCTTCGACTGGCGGCAGCGTCCTCGATGGCCGATGATCGTTCTGCGCACGCCCAAGGGCTGGACAGGCCCGCGCGAAGTGGACGGCAAGCTCGTGGAAGGGACGTGGCGCTCGCACCAGGTGCCGCTCGCCGGACTCTTCGAGAAGCCGGACCACGTGGCGCTGCTCGAGCGGTGGATGCGCAGCTATCGTCCCGAGGAGCTGTTTGACGAGCACGGCCGCCTCCGAACCGAGCTCGCCGCGCTCGCGCCCGCGGGGACACGGCGCATGAGCGCCAACCCGCACACCAACGGCGGCCTCCTGCTCCAGGACCTCCGCTTGCCGGACTTTCGCGAGTACGCCGTGGATGTTCCGCGCCGCGGCGCCATCAGCTGCTCCGCAACGCAGGTGCAAGGCACGTTCATCCGTGATCTCCTGAAGCTCAATCGCGAGAGCCGCAACTTCCGTGTCTTCGGGCCCGACGAGACGGCGTCCAACCGCTGGGGGGCGGTGTTCGAGGTGACCGATCGAATGTCGGTCGCGGAGATATACAAGACCGACGAAAGCCTCTCGGTCGACGGGCGGGTCATGGAGATGCTCAGCGAGCATCAGATGGAGGGCTGGCTCGAGGGCTACCTGCTCACCGGGCGTCACGGCTTCTTCAACTGCTACGAGGCGTTCATCCACATCGTCGACTCGATGTTCAACCAGCACGCCAAGTGGCTGAAGACGACGCGCGACATTCCGTGGCGCCGGCCGCTCGCCTCGCTGAACTACCTGCTGTCGTCCCACGTCTGGCGGCAAGATCACAACGGGTTCAGTCACCAGGACCCCGGGTTCATCGACCACGTCGTCAACAAAAAGGCGGAGGTCATCCGCGTCTACCTACCACCCGATGCGAACACACTCCTGTCCGTCACCGACCACTGTCTGCGGAGCCGTCATTACGTGAACGTCATCGTGGCCGGTAAGCAACCGGCCCTTCAATACCTGTCCATGGACGAGGCGGTGAAGCACTGCGCCGCCGGTCTCGGCATCTGGGATTGGGCCAGCAACGACCGCGGCGGAGAGCCGGACGTGGTCATGGCCTGCTGCGGCGACGTCCCGACGCTCGAGACGCTCGCGGCCGTGAAGCTGCTCCGCGAGGTCGTGCCGGCGCTCAAGGTCCGTGTCGTCAACGTCGTCGACCTCATGACTCTTCAGCCGCAGCGCGAGCACTCGCACGGCCTCGCGGACAAGGACTTCGACGATATCTTCACCACCGACAAGCCGATCATTTTCGTGTTCCACGGCTACCCCTGGCTCATCCACCGCCTCACCTACCGCCGCACGAATCACGACAACCTGCACGTGCGCGGTTACAAGGAAGAGGGCACGACCACCACCCCCTTCGACATGGTCGTGCTGAACGACCTCGACCGCTTCCATCTCGCGGGCGACGTCATCGATCGCGTGCCGGGGCTCGGAGCGCGGATGGCCTACGTCAAGCAAATGCTCCGCGACCGGCTGCTCGAGCACAAGGAATACATCGCCCGCCATGGTGATGACATGCCCGAGATCCGCGACTGGACGTGGGAGTGAGGGGCGTCGCGGGAGGCCCGGCGGTACGCTCCGTTCATTCACCCGAACTCACAGCAGATCGTCTTCTCGTCGAATCTTCACGACCCTACGCGGCGCACGTTCGCGCTTTGGCTGGTGAACGTCGACGGCTCCGGGCTGGAGCGGGTGACGTATGCCGATTCGTTCGCCTCGTTTCCGATGTTCTTCCGCGACGGCACACGGCTCGTCTTCTGCAGCGACCGGAACGCGACAGCGCCGCGCGAGCTGAATGTCTTTCTCGCCGACTGGGTCGCGTGAGCGCGGCGCGCGGCCACGCCCCAGTCCCAAGGCGGGAGTGCTCACCGGGGCGCGGCTTGCGCCAACGCCTCGCCGGCCTTCTGGCGCGCGGTCGCCAGGAGGGCCTCGGCGGCCGGGGGGTTGTGGACGGGGCGCGCGCTCTTGACGAGAGCCAGCGCGTCACGCGCGTCCTTCAGCAGCGCAGCGGCTTCGGGGGCCCGGTGCCCGCCGCGGTGGGCGCGCGCGATCGCGGCCTCGGCGTTCCGGAGGGTTTCGGCGGTCTTCTTGAGATCAGCGTCGAAGCCGGTCGTCCACTCGGTCAGGAGCGCGGTGTACGGCGCCTCGTGGCAGCCGACGCACTTCTCACCCACCGCGGCGCGCGAGTGCTTGCGACTCCAGTCGTGGCAGCCGGTGCAGGCGACGGCTGCGGCCATCACGTTCGGTGCGACTGTGCCGAGCGCCGTCTTCACCTCGCCGCGGTAGAACCCTGCCTGTGGGCGGTGGCACGATTCGCACCGCTCGTTCTGCGGGCCGTGATGGCAGGCGCCGCACGTCGCTTTCGTCGCGGTCACGGCCTTGTGGGTCTCGGCCGAGTGGCAGGAGGTGCACGTCGCGCCGAGCTCCGCGACGTGCCGGCCATGGGGGATCTTCTGGTTGGCGAAGGTCACGGTGTCTCGCAGCTTCACGCGGGCCACCTCGTGGCAGAGGGCCGCGCAGTATCCGCCGCGCACGAGCTGATCATCGACCTTGACCGGCGCCCGGCCGAGCAGCGCCATCGCCTCGTCGAGCCACCCATTCGCGAGCTTCAGAAGATCGGCAGCGTAGAAGACGTTGTGGATGCCCTTGGCGACGGCGACGTAGCGGACGTTGAACTCTGCGTCGTCCGTCAGCGTCTGCGCGCGTGTGTATTTCGGGTCCTTCCGGTCAGCGCCTGCCAGCGCGGCCCGCGTCGCCCCGAGCTTCGGCGTCACGGCCTCGGTCATCTTCGTGAGCGTCGTCGCCCATCGCTGGAGCATGCCGCGGTACTTCTCGCCGTGACAGCCGACGCATGCCTGCTCGCTCGGCCGGAACGTCTGTCCACTGAGGCCCATGGTTCCCTCGGCCGCTTTTGGCGTCGTGTGACACGCGATGCACTCCACACGCACCTGGAACATGTGGCTCGGGATCGTCGGCGCGCCACGCCCACCGATCCCGATGTACATCTGCACCACGCCCTGGTGCTCGCCGAGGTGACAGTTCCGGCACTCGAGCTCTCCCGTTCGGTGCGGCGCCGGCGGGCGCTCGGGTGGCGCCGGGGGGCCTTTCGGCGCTTGGGCGACGACCGCCAGCTGCGGACGGGACTCCGACTGCGCGAAGACCGTTGTGCCGGCGATCAGGACCGCCGCGGACAACCCGACAGCCGCGAGCCGCGTTCTCATCGGCCCGACACGACCCGGAAGGCCGCGATCGCCGTGAGCGCCCTCGACGGGCCGGACGCGGTTGGGGCGCCGATCGGCGGCGGCAGGCGGTGCTTGATCTCCGTGTGACAGCGCGTGCAGTCGATCGTCTTCTCCGTCACGTGGACGGCATGGAGGAGCGCCAGGTCCGCATAGCGCTCGAGCTTCTCCGGCTGGTTGTGGCACGTGAGACAGCGCTCCCGCGGCGCCTCGCCCTGGCCCTCGACGACGTTCAGGTGGCAGCTCTGGCACGCGACGTCACGGCGCACGAGGTCCTCGTGGTTGAACCGCACGGACCCGACGCGGATGTCACCCTTCGGGGTCAGGTGGCAGCTCGTGCAGCCGGCGACCGGCACGAGCTCCCGGGCGCCCTTCGTACCCTTGAAGTGGCACGTGAAGCAGGTCGACTGTTCGATCTCGAAGTGCTTGTCGACGACGACCTGCGCGTGGCAGCTCGTGCAGCGGAGTTGCCACATCGTTTTCGCCACCACGAGGTGCTGGCGGTGGTCGAACCGGACGCCGCGGGAGAACGTCCGTACGCCCGCCTTCTCGAGATCGCTCGTGGCGTGGCAGCCCGATCGGAGACAGCTCGCGTCCTCGACCTCTGCGAACGGCTTCGAGCTGTACGTGCCCGTCGCCCACTTGGCGACCTGTGTGATTGCCTGGAACTTCACTCGCAGCGTATCGCGGAGGCCCGGAGGGTAGTGGCACTGGACGCACGGGACGACGCTGTGCTTGGAGACCTTCCAGGCGTCCACGTACGGACGCATGATGTGGCACGAGTTGCAGAACCTCGGGCTCGCGCTCACGTGCCAGAGGCCTGCGCCCGCGGCGCCCGCGATCACGATCACGGACGCAACGATGATCAGGACAACCGTGGCTCGGCTCATGGCGCCCCGCTGCGGAGAAACCCGAGGAGATGCACCATCTCGTCTCCCGAGAACCGCGGGTACAGCACACCCTGCTGGATGGCCACGGCGGCCATGCGCGGCGTATGCCTCCACATCGCCGCAGCCCATGTGGCCGCCGGCGCGTAGCTGTCTCGGCGCTCGGCGAGGTCCGGGCCGATGCGGCCGCCTTCCTTCCGGAAGCTATGGCACTTGAGGCAGCCCTTGCTGACCAGCGTCGCACGGCCCTTGAAGAGGTCCGCGGGTGGATCGCGGTTCGGATCCGCCAGGAGGAACGCCATCAGGTCGGCCATCTCGGCCGCACTGATCTCGGGCCACGCGACGCCCTCCTGGGCGAGCGCCGTGAACATCGCGGGCGCATGGTTCCAGAGCCGGCCCGCCAGCTCGTAGGTCCCCTGAGGCCGGCGCAGCTGCTCAAGCAGGGGCCCTATCCCCCGCTGACCGCGGGGAAGGTGGCAGCGCGCACACTGTTTACCCGCGAAGACCTCGCGTCCCCGGGTGGGGTCGCCGGCCGGCTGTGCCACGGACTCGCCTCGCCCGAGCGCGATGGCGCAGAGTGCCATCCCGAGCAGAAGCACGCCGAGGCTCTGTCGCCGTGTCAGACCGCTCGCCTCCCCGGCCGCACCGTGGGCGCCATCATTTCTTGTGGCACCTCTCACAATTCGCCTTGTCGTCCACGGTGAAGACGACCTTGCTCGCGACCTCCGTCTTCCCGTTGTGGCACGCACCGCACTGCTCGCCCGCCTTCATCTTCTCCATGGCGAGTGGACCGGTCGCGCCCTTCTTCATCTTGAAGACCTTCGTGTGACAGACAGCACACTTCTCCACCTTTGCTCTGTGACTTTCGTGACTGAAGGTGACGGGCCCAGGACTGTCCTTGCCCCGCTCGAACGTGAAGTCCGCGGGGACCTTCACCTGTGGCACGGCGGGCGCCACGGCCACGACCACGATCGCGAAGCCACCGACGAGCGCGAGCATCCACGAGTCTGTTGGTCGCACGGCATCCTCCTCCTTGTGTGTGGGCGCAGCGGGCTAGGCAAATCACACGAAACGCGGCGTAGGTGTCACTTCGTCGCGCTCGCCGTGTACCCGAGATACGTGAGCACGATCATGTAGGCGATGATCGCGATCCCGATCCACGTGAAGAGCGGACTCGGCTCGCCGCGCGCCGAGCGGCGATCGAGGAACGGGATCAGCAGCAGGAACAGCCCCCCGAGACCGAACCCAACGACACCGACGATCTCCCCCTCGATGCCCAGGATGTAGCTCGGCAGGTACTTCAGCGTCTGGAACATAAACATGAAGTACCACTCGGGTTTGATACCGATCGGCGCGGGCGCGAACTGGTCGGCCTTCTTCCCGAGCTCGGTCGGCACGAAAGCGGCGAGCGCGGCGAGGATGGCTAGCGCCGAGAGCCAGCCGACGATGTCGCGCAGGAGGAAGTTGGGGACGAACGGCATCGTCCGCGGGGCCTCGCCCCGCCGCTCCACCGACGCCGGGACACTCATGCCGTGCTTCTGGACGAGGTAGAGATGGAGGCCGAGGAGGATCGTCACGAGCGCCGGGAGAACGGCGACATGGATCCCGTAGAACCGGGTGAGCGTGGCGCCGGTGACCTCGTCGCCGCCGCGCAGCAGTCTCAGGAGAAACGAGCCGACGAGTGGGACCGTGCCGGTGATCTCGGTGCCGACCTTCGTGGCGAAGTAGGCCAGCTCGTTCCACGGCAGGAGATAGCCGGTGAAGCCGAAGGCGAGCGCGATCCCGAGGAGGCCCATCCCCGAGAACCAGGTCACCTCGCGGGGCGGACGGTAGGCCTTGAGGAGCAGCACGCTGAAGAGGTGGACGTACAGCGCGAGGATCATGAGATTAGCCGACCATGCATGGATCGAGCGGATCAGCCAGCCGAACTCGACCTCGGCCATCAGAAACTGGACGGATTCGTACGCTTCTTCGGCGCTGGGACGATAGTAGAAGAGGAGCAGGATGCCCGTCACCACCTGGATCGTGAAGAGAAAGAAGGTCATCCCGCCGAGGTAGTACCAGAACGCGTGACGGTGGACGGGCACCTGCTTCTTCCGCGCGAGCTTCTCGAAGTCCGCGAGGCCGATGCGCTGGTCGAGCCAGGTCCAGAGGCGGCCATGCCGAGTCTCGGACGGGGTCACGCTCATGCGCCTTTGCTCACGACGATCTGATTGCCGCGTGCGTTGACCACAAAGGCATCCAAGGGGCGCGGCGGCGGGCCAGCGATGTTCTGGCCGTTGAGGTCGTAGTGCCCGTTGTGGCACGCGCACCAGATATGGCTGAGGTCGGGACGATACTGCACCGTGCAGTTGAGATGGGTGCACACAGCGGAGAAGGCGCGGAGCTCGCCCGCGGGCGTCCGGATCAGGATCGCCGGGCGGTTGCCGAACTTGACGATCTGGCCCGTGTTCGCCTTCACGTCATCGGGCTTGATCGGGAGCGTCACGCTCGCCGCCGCCGACTCCCCCACCGTCGGCGGGATCAGATAGCGGCTGACCGGGTACAGCACGGAGATCAAGAAGGCTCCGGCGCTCGTGCCGAGCAGCCAGTTGACGAATCCTCTGCGTGTCGTCTCGGATCGCAGCGCGTACTCCGCCATTGCGTCCCTCCCCGATCTCAGCCAACGTCTCTGGGCCGGTGGTCGAGCTGCCGGATCTTGAGAACGAGTCCGGCGATCAGCACGAGGATAATGACGAGCGAGACACCGAGCCCCGTGCGGCGGAACCGCAGCTCCTCGAGCGCCCGCTGGCCCCGCGCGTGGGCCTTCGCGCTGGTCGCGAGCCCCGGCTCGGTCTCCTTCCGCACCGCCTCGACACTGAACGCGTGGACCGCCGCGAGCGCTTTGACCAGGGCGTCGTTGGCGCCGTTCAGCTCGAACCGGGCCTGGCTGACTTCCATCCCCGCGTGCTCGGCCCGCTCCAAGATCGCACTCGCCCCCGACTGCTCGCCCTGGAGCGTGCCGATGAGCGCCCGCATCTCCGTCGCGGCCCGGCCGCCTTTGTCGTCGGCGGCATGGCACTGGGCGCAGACCGCTTTCGGGCCGAGCCCCAGCATCTCGACGCTCGCCGGCTGGATGTCGTGGTTCCCGTGGCACGTCGCGCAGCCCGGCGCGCCCATCTCAGCGAACGCCCGAGCGTGAACGCTCTTCGCGAACAGCCCGGCCATCACCGTATGGCACTGGCCGCAGACGTTGCCGACCCACGAGATCCCGGGTGGTGCGGCGCCGTGGTTGCCGTGGCAGCTGTTGCACGTGGGTGCGGCGAGATCGCCCTTCACCGCCATCGTCTTCCAGTGGACGCTCTGCGTGTACTTCTGGAACTGGTCGGTCGGGATCTTATAGTCGGCCATGTACGTGGCGTCGGCGTGACAGCGCGCGCATGTCTCCGCGACTTTGAGCGGATGGATGCTCGACGCGGGGTCCGACTTCGGCCGGATCGAGTGGGCGGGATGACAGCTTGTGCAGACCGCCACCTTCGGATCGTTGAGCTCTCGGAGCCGCCGGCCGTGCACGGAGGTCGCGTACTCGGCGACCTGATCGACGCGGAGCGAGGGGTTGTACTGTTTCATGAACCGCGCGTCGGCGTGGCAGCGCCCGCACACCTGAATGACCTGAGAACGCTCGGGCTTGCCGATGTACCCCTTGGCCGGATCCATCGCCTCCATCCCCTCCGCCTTGCCGTCGCCTCCGTGGCAGGCGGCACAGCCGAAGCCCTTGGCCTGATGGATGTCCTGTGGGTATGCCCTCGCCGGCCTCACGAGCCTCTCGTCGCCGGTCTCGAGGTGGCAGGTCGCGCAGCTCTCCGCTTGAGTCTTGGTCGCCCCGGCTGTGGGCCCTGGAGCCTTGGGCTGCGCCGGCGACGGCGCCGCCCACGCCGCGAGCGCGAGGAGCAGGACGACCACGAGCGCCGCGCGGATAGAGACGCTCATCCCTGTGGCTGGCGGAGCGACTGGAGGAAGACCGCGAGGTCCGCCATCTCGTCGGGTCGGATCTCCGACCACGCCGCCCGCCCGCGCCCGGCCGCGGACTCTTTGATGAACGAGTGGTTCCAGAGTGCCGACAGCACGGCCGCGGGCGAGTCGAGCCCCTTCGCCTGCGTCAGGTCCGCGGCCGTCTTGCCCCGCTCGCCGTGGAGGCCGTGGCAGACGAGGCAACCCTTGTTGGCGGCGACGACCATCCCTTTGCGCGGATCGCCGGCCTCCGCGAAGTAACGGACGGAATAGAGGTACGCGACGATGTCAGCCATGTCCTCGGGCTTGAGCTGCGGCACCGGGACGGCTCTGACCTTCATCGCCTCCATCATCCTGGGCGCCTTGTTCCACATCGTCGCGGCGAACTGGCTGAGACTCAGGTGGAGCCCTCGCTCGGCCAGGTCCGGTCCCAGCGTGGCGCCCTTGCCACCGGCGCTGTGGCATTCGATGCATCGCTTCTGCGCGAAGAGGACACGCCCTTGGGTCGCACGCCCCGGCAAGACGTAGAGCGGGCCCTGCGGGAGCACGGGTGACGCCGCCTCGATGTAGGCGATCAGGTCACGCAGATCGGAGTCCTTGAAGGTGGGGCGCGGGATCCTCTTGGCTCGCATGGCGTCGGCCATCTGCGGGCCGTGGTTCCACATGGCGGTGGCAAGATAGATCGGGGAGCCGTACTGCCTCAGGAAATCGAGGCTCGGGCCCACCACGCCGCCGACGCCGCCCACCTGGTGGCACACGATGCAACGCTTCTCGGTGAACAACCGGCGACCGACCTCCGGGGTCCCGCGAGGGTCGAAGTAGTCGAGCGTGAAGAGGAAGGCGACGAGGTCCCCGGTCTCGCGCGCGTCGAGCTGGGGCCGGGCGATGCCGAGCTCACGCATCCGGTCCGCCATCCGCGGGGCGTGGTTCCAGAGGGCGGCGGCGAGATCGTAGAACGAGCGGGGCCGCGGGAGGCGACCGAGGTCCGGGCCGACCTTGGCGCCGACACCGTTCACCGCGTGGCACTTGACGCAGCCCTTGGCGCCGAAGACCCGCGAGCCGGCGAGCGGATCCTGGGTCGGGCTAAAGAGTGGTTGAGTCCACGCCTCACCCGGGGCGGTGACGAGCGAGAGGGCGATGACCACGCACGGCATCCAGGCGACAGGACGGCTCAGCGGTAATCCCCCCCCGGGGCCTCTACTTCGCGCGCTTCAGCGATCTGAGATACGCGACGAGGTCCGCCATCTCCTCGCCGCGAAACGTAGGCCACGGCGTCGTCTCGCGCTCGAGCTTGGGCTCGGCGATGAAGGAATGGTTCCACAGCGCCGACAGCGCGCCGGCCGCAGTGTCGACCCCGGGCGCCGCATTGAGGTCGCCCGCGACTTTTCCGCGCTCGCCGTAGAGCCCGTGGCAGCTGAGGCACCCCTTGTTGGTGGCCACGATCACGCCGTTGCGCGGGTCGCCCGCCTGCTTGAAGTAGCGGGCGGAGTAAAGGAACGCGACGAGGTCCGCCATCTCCTCCGGCTTGAGCTGGGGCACCGGGACGGCTCTGGTTTTCATCGCCTCGATCATCTTGGGCGCCTTGTTCCACATCGCCGCGGCAAACTCCGTCAGGCTCCGGTGCAAGGCGCGCTCCGTAAGATTCGGGGCAACTGCGTCGTCGGCGCGCCCGAGCGGGTGACACTCGACGCAACGCTTCTCGACGAAGAGGCGACCGCCGACGTCGGTGCGCCCCGGCAGAACGTAGAGCGGACTGAGCGTCGATTTGGCCGACGCCGCATTGATGTAGGCGATCAGGTCCGCGAGCTCCGAGCCCGTGAAGGTCGGTCGCGTGACCTTCTCCCGCTCCATCCGCTCGGCCATCTGCGGGCCGTGGTTCCACATCGTCGTCGCGAGGTAGATCGGCGAGCCGAACTGCTTCAGCCCGTCGAGACGCGGGCCGATCGTCCCGCCGCTCTCGCCGACCCGGTGGCAGACGACGCAGCGCTTTTCGGTGAAGAGCCGGCGACCGGCCGCGGCATTTCCCTTGGGATCGAAGTAGCTCAGCGTGAAGAGATAGGCCGCGAGGTCACCGCTCTCGCGCGCGTCGAACTGCGGCCTGGCGATGCCGAGCTGTCGCATGCGCGCCGCCATCTTGGGCGCGTGATTCCAGAGGGCCGCGGCCAAGTCGTAGAACGTGCGGGGACGCGGGGTGCGGGCGAGGTCCGGCCCGACCTTGCCGCCGATCCCACGGACCGCGTGGCATTTGACGCAGCCCTTCGCGGCGAAGACGCGCTCACCGGCGAGGGGATCCTGGGTCGGGCCGAAGAGCGGCTGGGCGAGCGCGAGGCTTGGAACCAACAGAACGGCGGAGAGGACGAGTCCCGAGCGCCTCACGGCGTTCGCTATCCTATCCATG
>Ga0066706_10000434_pt1 | contig 13003 bp, 12 predicted proteins | sample GraSoiAngelo_155_FD_67274 | JGI IMG/M metagenome (GOLD analysis project Ga0066706, IMG submission 67274) | Grasslands soil microbial communities from the Angelo Coastal Reserve, California, USA - 14_1009_13_30cm | ecosystem: Environmental > Terrestrial > Soil > Grasslands | place: USA...
AATGAGATAGCCTCACCCAAGACGGGGATCGTGAAGGAAGTCTACGTCAAACCCGGGGCTTTGGTGAAGGCGGGGGAGCAGTTATGCCTGGTTGCATGACAACTGTACGATCAATGCTTCTGGATTAGAGGAAGAAGTCCAGTGTAGAAATCGAGAGACTCCGGGTTCGCCAGTGCATCACGATTCGTGACGGGTCTATTGTTAACAATATTCGCGACAGCAACCTCAACCTTCTTCATGTTTAGAGTATAGGGAATATCGGGCACTTCCAAGATCAGAGCCGGAACGTGCTTGGGCGAAGCTTCAGCCCGAATCACTTTCTTGATCTTCTCTTTCAGCTCCTCTGTTAGCTTGTGGTTCGGGGATAGTTTGACGAAGAGGATGATTCTCTGATCTCCCGCCCAGTTCTGACCTACCGCAAGACTGTCGGCGACCTCGGGCAGTTTCTCAACAACATTGTAGATTTCCGACGTACCGACACGGACCCCAGAGGCCTTTATCACCGCGTCCGAACGCCCGTAGAACGTGTAACCGCCGGTATCGCCGTGGACCAGCACATAATCGCCATGTCTCCAAACGTTCTTCCCCTTGGCGCGGTAGTATTCGAAGTACGCATCATGGTATCGCTCATTATTGCGGTCATCCCAGAAGTATAACGGCATAGATGGAGTTGGAGCCTCGCAGACCAGCTCACCCATCCTATCGACAACAGGTTGCCCGTTCTCATCGTACACGTTGATCTTCATCCCGAGCCCCGGTGCTTGCAGCTCGCCTCCAAAGACGGGGAGAATTGGCACTCCACCCGCGAAGCAACCGTTGATGTCTGTACCTCCGCTGATCGAGTTGAGATGCAGGTCCGCTTTGACCTCCTTGTAGACCCACTCAAACCCTTCCACGGAGAGAGGCGATCCGGTCTGGGAAATCTCTCTGAGCGAAGATAAATCGTAATCTTTGCTCGGTTTAGCGCCTATTCCCCTGAGATGATTGATGTAACTGGCACTACATCCCAAGATTGTGATCTTTTCTTCCTGAACCAGCCTCCACATTGTGCCCCAGTCAGGATGGAGAGGATTTCCATCATACAAAATGAGGGTCGCGCCTGCTGCTAAGCAGCTCATCAGCCAGTTCCACATCATCCAACTCGGCGAGGTAATGTACGTGATCCGATCCGTCTTCTTCAGATCAGCATGAAGCTGCGTCTCCTTCAACTGGTTGACCAAGACGCCCGCAGCTCCTTGAACCATACATTTCGGCTTCCCAGTCGTCCCTGATGTGAACATGACGAGAACCGGATGATCCGAGGGCAACTGCTCAAACCGAATCTCGCTCGACTTATTCGCCGATCCGAATTTATCGAACCTAACGGAGTTGACAAGTTGGCCCTCGCCGGATTCGGCGTCAAAGCAGGGGACCATCACTATCTTCTCGAGCGAAGGGATTCCGTCTGCGACATCTTTGACGTTGGACGAGACGTCGAATTTCTTTCCCTTGTAGACGTAACCGTCAACAGCGAACAGTACTTTCGGTTTGACCTGGCCAAGCCTATCCAGGATGGCGCCTGAACCGAGTTCTGCCCCGCAACACGCCCAGACCGCTCCGATGCTGGTAGCAGCCAACATTGCGATCGCTGCTTCCTCTATGTTCGGCAGGTAGCCTCCGACTCGGTCACCAGCTTTTACTCCTGTCTCACGTAGACCATTGGCCACACGCGTGACTCTTCGGTAGAGGTCGGAGTAGGTCAGGCTCGAACGTTTTCGTCCCTCAGACCGTGAGATGAGGGCGATCCTTTCGTCTCTGAATCTCAGGAGGTTCTCGGCGAAATTGAGTCTCGCCCCGGAAAACCATTTGGCCCCGGGAAACTTGGCAAGATCATCGACGACTGCCTCAAACTTTTTCGAGGATATGATTCCTGCGTACTCCCACATGGCGGGCCAAAACTCAGTAGGCTTCTCAACGGACCACCTGTAAAGCTCAGAATATGATCCGAGGCTCAAACTGTGCTTCATGTTGACGAATGCTAGAAATCGAGTGAGATTGGCCTGTTTTACTCGCTCACCAGAGGGAACCCAGAGAGGCTTTCGCTTGAGACCTGTTCCAACCAAGTCGGCCAATCGCTCCAAAAATCCCTTGATAACTTGTCCGGACTTGCTTTGAAGGATTTCGACCTGGATAATTTATAGCCTTTCAATCAGACGTCAAACGCGAGTCCAGATGACGGTCGTCGACGTAAGACTGCTTACGGATGGATATTTCACGCTTGACAAGAGCTTTCTCGTATTTGGCAAATATCAAGGAACCAAGTACAAAGCAGCGCTCAAACCGCTGCTGATACGAACAGACAAGGAGAATATTCTGGTCGACACCGGAATCGGGACATTGCCACCGAAATACGAGAAATTCCACGAGGTCATCAGGACTAAGGAAGAGCAGCTACGGTTATCGTTGAAGAAAGCTGGACTGGAACCCAGTGACATTACTTTGGTGGTAAATACTCATCTGCACTTTGACCACTGCGGAAACAATATCCTCTTTCCCAACGCAAAGTTTCTAGAACAAATAGACGAAGTCCGGTATGCATACTTTCCAGACCGATTCATGCGGGTAAGCTACCTGCGCGAATTCTTCGATACCGAAGGAGAAATCGTGCCGCTACGAGGAAGATACACGATCGAGGACGGAGTGGAGATCGTGCCAACACCGGGCCACACCGTCGGGCACCAGTCAGTTGTCGTGAAGTGGAAGAACAGAAACCTCGTTTACGCGGGAGATGCGGCTCCCCTACCAGAAAACATCGAGAAACGGAACATCACCGGAATGATCTACAGCACGGCGCAGGGACTCGAATCAATAGACCTCTTACGACGGATAGAGAACCCGGTCTACATTTACTCACACGAGAACGAACAACTGAAAATTCCCGCGTAGCTTTCGCTCACTGAACTAGAATCTCAACCATAATCCTATTCTTCGCTGCTGCAATTCATGACCAGCCTCTCTCAATTCCTTTCGAGTACGCCTTCCAATAAGGGTCGACGTCGGGGTAGCTGAGACTTCGCATCCCCCTTTCCGTAGCCGCCTTGCAGCCTCGAAACTTCGGCGTCAGCTTCCCAACAAGACATGAAGGAATCCCCGCCGAAGCGAGCTTGGAGAGAATCCTGTCTGTCTTTGCTGGTCTCGAGGCGATGATGAGACTACCTTCGCTCAGAGAGACCAATGGATCGATCCTGAAATGGTCACACAGCGCACGGCTCTCTTCGCTTACAGGAATCGACTCCAAGTCTACAACCATGCCGAGGTCTGATGCGCCTGTTAATTCGATAAACCCAGCGATTACTCCTCCTTCCGTCGCATCATGCATCGCCGTTACGCCGTCACGTCGGACCCCTATCGACGAAGCGGTCAGAGCGTCCCTGACAGTACTCGTTTTTCCCAGATAATTCCAAGCCATCGAGAACAATTTGGGGCCCAAGGCTCTCTTTACCCTTCTGGGGAAGGTCCGCGTAAGTACCGCAGTGGTCTCAATGGCCGCGCCCTTGGTCAGGATGACCTCATCTCCGGAATGGGCCATGCTCGAGGTCAGGTACGTTTTCTCAGAACCAGTGGCGATGAGTACGCCTCCTCCAATGACGCTGTAGTCAATTCCAGGATATTTTCCAGTGTGACCCCCGATTATTGATATTCCCAGCTTCTTGCATTCGTTGTGGAAGGCCCTCCAGAATAACGCGAATTGAGAATTCCCCATCGCAGGTGGGAGGTTGAAGTCGAACATGCCGTAGATGGGCGCGAAGCCGGTGGTGGTGAGGTCAGAGGCCAAGAGGTGAATGGACAGCCATGCAGAAGCTTCGGGTCCAACCTGGGGAATGTAGGAGAGAGGATCGGAGGTCGCCACCATGACCTTTCCTTTTCCGAGTCGGACTACGGAGACATCAAGCCCACGCTGCGGACCCTTGAGAACCTCCGAGCGTTTCTTACCTCTCAGTCGGTATACTGTTTGTGACATGTATTGGGCGTTTGGCTTTCCAAACCTCATAGCTCTCTGAGTCCTAAGGCAAGCGAGAGAGCGGATCGGCTAGAGATATAGTTGAAGTGCTTTGAGGCGAACTAAGATCACGATAAGGAACCCGCTGATGACCATTTCAGGTATGAGATAGCCGGCGTTGTAAGCCGCGGAATATGCAACGGGGTTCCATCCATCCCAAGCATATGATGCGAAGAAAATGACTCCCGAAATGAAATGCGCGATGAAACGACCGGTTATGCCAACTGCGACGCCGATCAATGGTCTGTTTCGAAACAACCCAGCTAGACCTAACGCTCCAAATGCAAAGGGATAATCAAGAAGGAGTTGCGCCGGATGGACGACGAAGGGCATCTCGACAAGAACGACGAGACCCAAAAGAGCTCCTGCAATCACTCCGAACTTTGGTCCTCGTCTCAAGGCGAACAAGAGAATTGGCACCATTGATGCCAATGTAATCGATCCCCCTTGGGGCAGAGTGAAAATCGTAATGAGACTAAGGGCTCCCGACAATGCGATCGCACTAGCCATCTCTGCGAGAATCTTGACTGGGACCGCCGGCCGGAGCGTGATCCGCTTTGACGATACGGGCTGTTCCGATGCCTCGAACGTTTCCAACACGCCTCTTGTTTGTTCTTTGTTGAGGTCACTGAGAAATGGCTGAAGAATCAGGCTTCGTATCGTCCCTCCGCCGGCATTACCCGGATCAGGTTCAAAGGGTCGATGGCAAGCGAAGCCATCCTCTCAGCCGGGTTTGTCCCAGCTCCCCGCTGATAGAAGAAGCGAGCATCCGCGTATTTAAGCGCTGGCTATTCGGTTTCTTTGAAGAAATAGCGCGGCCAATGCGGCCAGCTCGTCTCTTGAGACTTTGGACTGAAGTCAACTTCCAGCTCCATGCCAATTTTCAAGGATTCCAGTCGCGATGTTCTGATAATGCTGGGTAGCTTGACGCCCTCTTCCATCTCCACAATTCCGACGGCGTATGGAGTCATGTGTTTGAACTGTGGAGGCGAGACATGGACGACCGTGTACGTCACGAGCTTGCCCTGAGTGCCGAGCTGAACCCACTCAACCCTCGAAGACCGACACTTCGGACAGATTGCTCTAGGAGGAACCATGATGTGCTTGCAGCGGACACACCTTACGGCCATAAGTTTGCGATCCGCGCACTGCCGATAGAACTCCTCGATGGTGGGAGGAGGGAGCTCGCTCAATTCTCAAGCACTCCTTAAGATGTGGACTACTCCGGTTGCTCCTGACCCGCCTAGATTGTGGGCGAGAGCGATCTCGGCGTCGGCGACCTGTCTTCGGTCAGCTTGTCCAGTTAGTTGTAGGTATAGCTCGTGGACCTGTGCCGTTCCGGTGGCGCCTACGGGGTGCCCTTTCGACTTGAGACCTCCGCTGGTGTTTATCGGAATGGTGCCGCCAATGTTCGAAGCGCCGCTCTCGACAAACTTGCCGCCTTGTCCAGGCCGGCAGAAGCCCAAGTCCTCGCATGCGATTATTTCCGCTATCGTGAAACAATCGTGGACCTCGGCCACGTCGATGTCCTTTGCCTTCACATCAGCCATCTTGTAGGCTTCTTGCGCAGCTTGCTTAGCGGCGTTGATGGTCGTGAGGCTGTCACGCTCATGGAGACAGAAGGTGTCCTGAGACTGCCCTGAACCGATAATATGGACATAATTGTCGCTGAGCTTCTTCGCGAGTTTGGGCGCAGTCAGAATGAGGCAGCTGGCTCCATCAGTTATGAGGGAACAATCATACAACTTGAGAGGCCACGCGACCATGCGAGATTTCATGACCTCGTCGAGGGTCACTTCCTTCTGCATGTGCGCCTTAGGATTCAGGGCACCATTCTTGTGGTTCTTCACCGCCACTGCAGCCATTTGCTCTTCTGTCGTACCGTATTCGTGCATATGTACGGTAGCCATGAGGGCGAAGAGACCGGGGAATGTCATGCCATTCCACTGTTCGAAGGGATAATCGGAAGCTGTCGCCAATATTCCTGTTACCTCTGGGGTGGGCTGATTCGTCATCTTTTCGACACCCCCCACAAGTACAATATCGTAGAGGCCTGACTTGATCGCCATAATCCCGCAGCGAAGAGCCGATCCCGATGACGCGCAAGCGTTCTCGATCCTGGTTGCGGGGGCAGGCAACAGACCTGCCCAACTGGCAGCCATCGGGGCATCGTGCGCTTGATGCTCGTACGCCTCGCTCATTTGGCCGATGAAGGCGGCTTTGATGTCCTTGCCAGGGTCTAGACCCTCGACTCGGTGAAAGGCTTCTAGAGCCGCTTCGGCGAACAGTTCACGAGCATAGACGCCTTCTCGCCGGCCGAATTTGGAGAGGCCCGCGGAGATTATTGTAGCCAGCGGCTTGACCCTACGCGGCCTACGCAACTAAATCTAGAATCAAGGGGCGGCCCTTCACTAAAATAGCCTTCCTTGAGCTAAGGCGAGTCCTTGCTTAGCCTCCACCTTATGCCAACGGGGACCGTTCCGATCATGCTTGCTATCAGAGTGTCCGAGCAGATGAAACGACCAGAGAGTCTCCGATGCGATAATTGGTCAGCGCCGACAGTCACAGTTTGGTGGAGTTCGATTCGTTTTCAGAGCTTAATTACTATTCAAGAGTTCATTTCTTGCTGAAAGATCATGTCTGGGTCTGAGTCTGATCTACAGAAGCGGTTGAAGGGCATACAGTGGCAGAGCCAAAATTGTCTGTCCTGCATCTGGTTTGCCACGACCGATCCGCTGAACGCTGATCTGTTTGATAGGGCAATGTGTATTCATCCGAAGCTCAAGATCTACCAGCTCGTCGTCTCCGGCCGTGACTGGTGCAACCTCTACGAGGAGATTAAACAGAAACAGATCGAACACAAACAAGACATGGCTTTGAAGAAAGAAGAAAAACACGGATAAACAAGAGCGTCCTCGAATGTAACCCAAGCAGGCTCCCGAACGGCCCGGGGTTCTCGGATAAGCCACTCTCGCGGACGAGGCTTCTGCAAAAGTTATACGAATTTGTCTTCCAGACCCTCTCCTTGTCCGGATATGTTTTCGGGCTTGTTTTTTCGAGACGGGCGTATTATCGGCTTGTCCCGGGTTTTTCGATCCCTGTGTTTTCCCCTTGGGATCAGCGTGGAATGTCCTGTTCTAGAAATCGTGGGCTTGAAATCGTGATCAGGGCTGACAATGGGCGATTTCACTGTGAGAACTCTGCGCCGTGAAGGGCGACGGGCTACGCGAGGCTGGCTGAACATGAGATTCTCTGCGTTTCAAGAAGGGCGGGGGCGCGGGAAAAACAGACCCCCGGGGGGGGTTCATGATTTGGTTAACAGGAAAAAATAGTTACACAGAAGGAAAGTTATCGAAGAAAGAGCATGCTCAATCTCGATCAAGGAAAGCTCGGAAAGGTCCCACGAATGATCTTGTGGGGGAGACGGGGTTCCCGAACCCTGCTGGCAAATTCGGTATGATGGGTCAATCAATACTTTTTGGCACCCGAATCGCGGTTGGCAACCCTATACTTGATCCGTACAAGCGCCGCAACACTAGCGTTCCGGCCTCATCGACTAGGGCTCGGCTAGCATGTCCCGGCGCCCTATTGGGCTGGGACTTGGAATATATGCCGACGTTGAAAGTTCAAAGCTCGACTTGGAAACTCCCGGTTGAGGGAGCGTTGTGGGCTGGAGTAGGATGCGTAGAACCCTTGCTGATGAGCCATCTTTGGGCATAGAGGATGGAGATATTCAACTTGTTCCTACCATTCGACTAATTCGCGATCTGAGAAACATCCTTAGCATACGATCTTCCGTTGACTGCTGTCGGATTGAGTTCAACGAGTAGCAGCCTGGTCATTCGCTGGGGGGCTTAGGCTGAGATGAAGGTGCCCACGTTTATTATTGTAGTGCTCATGGGGCTGACCCCGATCTTGTTGGTCGCCTTGCTGGTGATAACTCCAACGCTAACGCTCGTTGCTTGGCAGCCTCCGAAAGTTTGGTCGAACCAATTCGGTCCAAGCCCAGGTTTTCAAAGTGGTGTCAGTTCTGTTTCCGCCACTTCCGATGCCCTCTATGCTGGCGGATACCTGGGGTTCCCTCTCGGATCGATGAACTCCTCGAATAGCGGCATCTTCGTGGCCAGATACGACCTTTCGGGTCGTCAGATCTGGATTAGGCTGTTCGGCGACCCAGGCGAACGCGTTCACGTGGTGAAAACGAGAAATGGTGGAGTAATCGCTGCGGGACTGACCAACGGACAAGGCTTTGTCCGGTATTATGATCGTAATGGAACTCAAGTCTGGACAAACCAAGCTCTAGACGATTTCTATGACACTTCTGAAGGAGGCTCAGTAGTGTACGCGGTAGGGTATTATCGCGCGACGAACGTGTTGTTCATCTACGAATTGCAAGCCTTTGACCTTAAAGGAGGGTTTCTCTGGAACAGCACTATAAGCCATCGTTGCGTAGATTGCAGAAACGTCAACGTATACGCCTCTTCTGTTGGAATCTATATTTCAAGCTCCGACTACACACGCGGTCTCTCGGATCTTCAGTTGTATTATCTCAACGGAACACTAAAATGGACACATCAACTTGACTGCGTCTCCTGCTCTGCGACAGGAGTTTCAGGCGATGGGACGGGCGTTTATGTCGCCGGATATGTCAACCCCGTCGGCAACAACGCTTTGTATCTCAACAAATACGATTTGTCTGGTAACCAGCTTTGGACTCACCAGTTCACTACAGATTACCTTTCAGGCCGCTTTGTCCACATGTCTGCTGACTCCTCGGGAATCTATCTCGCGGTAGAGGGTATCAACAGTGGGGGTTCCATCGTGAGATATGACAGCGGTGGCAGTCAGGTCTGGTCTTTCGGGATGAGAGCGACGCCGTTCGCCGTGTCTGGGGGAGGTGATGGTGTTTATGTTGGAGGTGGTACCGGCGGTAGCAGCATAGGTTCCTTTGGCGCGGCCTATGGGTTTTTGGCGGGGTTCTGGCAATCCAGCTCTTTGATTTTCTTCGGGCTTAATCCCCCTCTCTCATTCGGCCTCGCAGCCCTGCTGGCCGGGGCTGCCGTTACCTCCGTTTGGTGGATGAGAAGGCGTTACAAGAACAAGCCAATGTCATACTCCAAAGAGAAGGCCACTCTCAAATCCAAGCGAATCCCAAGTGATGCACTAGGCACGATCCAGGTTTACTAGAGGCCTGGAATGGTCAACGAGTCTCCGATGCTCGGGTGGTAGCCTATTCGAGCTTCCAAACATGGATCAATCCTTTCTGAAATGACTCGATTTCACATCAATATCCAAGGATCTGCCTGAGGAATGTTGACACCTGAACCTTCAGCGACTAAGTTTTAGACTTTTGTAAGGGTTTGAATTGAAGCCTTGTCCAGGCAATAATAGCTCTGTATGAGTTCAAACCTTCCAACTGATCCTAAACTCAACCCGAGTTGGAACCCAAGTTCGGTTCCTTTCTAAGGCATCGTTCGTTCAAGCGCGACCGCCGCATCTAGTCTTAAACCCCCATGTGGGGGCAAATGTCCAAGAAGATCAGCATGTCTGTGTGGTCGAACCTCGCAAGAGTCCGCTTCGGGAGAGAACTATTGTTTGTCATGAGATCGGAAGATGAGAAGTATTTGGGAGGATTCAGCAGTGCCTCTTTGAGAAAGGGAATGGCCGCTCACGAGAGAGGAGACGCGTGACTCCATCATGCATGCACAACTCTCAGTGATTATTGCGTAGACTTTCCCGGAATAGAATGGGGCTTTAGGGATCTCCGCCTAGCAATGACATCTCCCGGTTGGGTGCCGATCTTTGGAGCTATTGTGAAGCGACAATCTAAGATCTAGGACGTACAACTGTAAGACATGAGGTAACTTAGAGCACTTTCGAACATGATTAGCAAAACCTAGATTTGAGGGATCCAGTAGGACCCCAGGATGACGCGGAATATGGGCCTTCAGTTGTCCAGGATGGAACTAAAACCCTAGTCGGCGTATTTTCTTCGTTCTCTACGCTTTAGCTCTCGGTCAGCCCTATTCAAGAGTAGACCTCGATAGGGCACACCGCTAAGGACCCCAAGTGGCAGGAGTACGACTATTGTTCCGAACATCATCATGAAAAACCCGAGCACAGTCAGGCCCGGACTTATCGGAAGAAAGGCGAATATTACTCCTTCAACCAATACGGCAGTTCCGACCGTAAGCGTGATTATGGCATTTCTTCGACCGGAACTAGACTTAGGAGGCTGGGAAGCGCGAGCTACTGGGGCTCCTTGGTCAAGGGGTGCCAGGAGTGTACTGGCACATAATCCGCATTTGACACTGCCCTCAAGGAGAAAAGCTCCGCATGATGCACATCGAGGCAACGGACTTCTATCCATATGTCAAAGGCGGCTAGATAAGAATACCTCTGTAGTGGCTCTTGTTACTTCCGGTTGCGCACTAGCCTTCTCCCTTCGATGAAAGATGAGAGCTTGCAGACATGAACTAAAAGACCGACGTGCACCCGAGAGACTTAGGATTGTTGAGTGCCTTAGAAGGGAACTGAATTTCGGTTCAAGTTCCCCCTCTGTAGAGTCTCGTCGACCTGTCCGTTTGACTAAACTTACGGGGCAACCTTCCGTTCACAGTTCTAGTCGGCCCTCTCCTGCGAGCTTGATTCGATAACGTGCCCTTTGACATTGCAATACCACTTCCCCCTCCTCTTTAGGAGCCAGGCATACCTTTCACACTTGGGGCAATAATCCCATCGTGATTGGAACAGTAGGTAGTAGAGCCCTCGCATGCCGACGCCCGCAGGGAGCCCCGCATATCCGAATGTTAGGACTCCTATGTCTGAAGACCAGTGAGAAGCAAGCTGAATCAGCAACAAGACGATGAACAATGAGAAGAACCCTAACTTGTTCTTCTTCCGACTTTGCCCGGGAATAGGATCTTCAGGTAAAAACAGGAACGCTCCGACTAATGCAAAGGCCGCAAAGGACAGCCAGAAAAGTGCATTTCCGACAAGCTCCCTGACCGAACTGAACAGAATCAGGGAAATTGGGATCAAAAAGAGTAGGGGAGGAAGAAGACCAGCCTTAAGACGGTTAGAAACCGTGGATATCAACTCTCAAGAATCGAGAATCACGTGTGCAACTCCGTCAAGAAGTCCGGTCGAGGCGTCTCCAATCAATATCATTGAAGGATTAAAGATGTGATCGGAACTTGCTCGTCCTGACTCTCAAAGTTCTTGTGAGGATTAGAAGGCGTGACCAGAAGAAATTAGAAGAAATGGGTGGGTAACATTAGGCGCTCGCTTCGTGTCCCTATGTGCACCTTCGGCGTGGTCCCGGAGTGTGCTCCTATCAGAACAGTCAAGCGCTACTTGTCGAGGGTATGTCTGATCTAGGGAAGCTCATCCGTCAGAGCGGAACTCCTCGCTTCGGCTTCGGGAGAAGGGTAGATTCCGACGGGTCGGCGAGCATCTTCTCCCTTGTATACCATTTGGCATTCGCGTTGCGAAAGAGGACTCCATGGGGGGTTCAGAGGGATAGTTCGTTGTTTCCAGGGGGATGATTTTGTGGGGCTGGGGTACGTGGAGCGGATAAAAAGTTCGAAACCCTAACAAAAACACCGAAAAAATACATCTTTTTATACCCGCCAAGCGGAATAGACTATTAGACATGGGAGGAACAAGCCGTTGTTCACAAAGCTCGAAGCAGAGAACGCCCTCAGCCAAGCAAGGGCCCACGCCGAACGACGAATAGCCCGTCCCTCACTACCACTCCTCACGAACTTCTCCCGATCCTACACCACATACCAGGAAGCGAGAAGACATCTTCCATCGGGAGCCTCCTCGAACATCCGCGTCCACGCTCACGACCCCTTCCCCATCCTCTTCAAGAACGGTCTAGGGTCCAGAGTTCGCGACCTTGACGAAAACGAGTATGTGGACCTCCTAATCGCCTATGGCGCGCTAATCCTCGGACACGCTCACCCAGCAATCGTCAGCGCCATCACCGATCAACTCCAAAACGGTTCCATGCTTGGGACCACTACCGAGCTGGAGATAGAGGTCGCAAAGAAGATTCAGTCGATGGTTCCGTCCGCTGAGATGGTGAGCTTCTCGAACACCGGAACAGAAGCTACAATGGAGGCTGTCCGGATTGCTCGCGCATTCATAGGCAGAGAGAAGCTCCTCAAGTTCGAAGGCCACTACCACGGACATCACGACTATGTTCTCTTCAGTGTTGAGTCACCTTCGGTTGTCGCTGGACTGGAACAATCGCCCTCGAAGCTTCCTTTCTATCCTGGAATCCCGGAAGAGATAGCGAAGACCGTTGTCATTTCAAAATGGAACGATACAGCTGCCCTAGAGAAGGTCGTCAAGAGGAACGCAGCGGACCTTGCAGCAATTATCATGGAACCAGTTCTCGGAAGCTCCGGCGTGATTCTGCCGGACGAAGACTATCTCAAGTCTGTTAGAGAGATCGCTGACAATAATGATGTTCTTCTTATCTTCGATGAGGTTCTTACTGGGTTTCGTCTCGCTCCTGGTGGAGCTCAAGAATTCTATGGCGTGAAGCCCGATTTGTCTTGCTTTGCGAAGGCGCTAGGTGGAGGGGCGCCGATCGCTGCGGTGACCGGGCGAAGAGATGTCATGAGTATGATTGGGCCCGGACGAATCGGCTACGGCGGAACATACAACGGGAACTCGATGAGCCTCGCCGCGGCAAAAGCAACATTGCGGGAGCTTACGAGGAACGATGACGAGGCATTCAGACACATGCACACCGTCGGAGCAAGAATCATGGAAGGACTAGGAGAACTAATGGAGCGGTACGATCATGAGGGGATCGTTCAAGGGCTCGGACCCATGTTTCAAGTATTCTTCACCAAGGAGAGCAAGATAACGTGTTATCGAGAGACCCTCGATGTAAACACCGAGAGGTTCAGGAGATTTCGTAACCTAATGTTGCAGAGAGGGGTCTAC
>Ga0066706_10000441_pt1 | contig 12963 bp, 12 predicted proteins | sample GraSoiAngelo_155_FD_67274 | JGI IMG/M metagenome (GOLD analysis project Ga0066706, IMG submission 67274) | Grasslands soil microbial communities from the Angelo Coastal Reserve, California, USA - 14_1009_13_30cm | ecosystem: Environmental > Terrestrial > Soil > Grasslands | place: USA...
CGCACCTTCGACATCCCGGTCGCCGACCACTGCGAGGAGCCGACCCTCGCCGCCGGCGGAGCGATGCACGAGGGTCTGGTCGCGACGCGCCTCGGCCTCAAGGGCATCCCGGCCGCCGCCGAGGAGATCATGGTGGCGCGCGACATCGTGCTCGCGGAGTTGACCGGCGGGCGCGTGCATCTCTGCCATATCTCGACGCGTGGTGCGGTGGACTTGATCCGCCGCGCGAAGGAGCGCGGCCTGCGTGTAACGGCCGAGGCGACGCCGCACCACTTCACCCTCACCGATCACGCCTGCGAGGACTACGACACCCACGCCAAGATGAACCCGCCGCTGCGCGAGGCGGCGGACGTCGCGGCGTTGCGCGCGGCGCTGAAAGACGGGGCGATCGATTGCATCGCGTCGGATCACGCGCCGCACGCGTACGACGAGAAAGAAGCGGCGTTCGACGAGGCACCCTTCGGCATCGTAGGGCTCGAGACCGCGCTCGGCGTCGCCTACACCGAGCTGGTACAAGGCGGAGTCCTAACACTGCCGGAGCTCCTGGGTCGGATGAGTACGGAGCCCGCGCGCATCTTCGGTCTGCAGGGTGGCACGCTCACGCCCGGAGTGCCGGGCGACGTCTGCGTGCTCGACGTGCGCGACGCGTGGACGGTCGACCCCGCGCGCTTTCACTCCAAGAGCCGCAACACGCCGTTCGCGGGCCGAACGTTGACGGGACGCGCGGTACTCACCGTGGTGGCCGGGAAGATCGTGCACGAGGCGGGAGTCACTCGGGCCGGGTGACCGGCGCAACCCCACGAGCGAATTGGACTTACACCAGCGGTTCCTGAGGCAGCGACCGGATGTCGGGGCGGTGGGACGTTCGCTTCCACAGACGGCGAGCGTGGATGTTTTTGTCCTGCCAGAGCTTATCTTGTTATGCCGGGTGGCACGGGAGACGGATGCCTAAGGGAAGTTCGTCCAAGAGCACGGCGGCTATTCAGCGGTTGCTCGAAGAGCGCCGCCAGTACGAAGCCTGGATCGCGCGGCTGGATCAGGCGGCCGACGCGACCCCGGCTGGCGTTCGCTCGCGGGTGAAGGCCGACTACGAGGCCCGACTGCTTGCCGTCTCCGAAGAGCTCAAGTCCCACGCCGAAGCCGCCCGCCAACTGATTCTGCAACGCAAAGAAAATCGCACCGAGCTCCAGAAGAAGGAAGCACGCGCCGCCGAGCGTCTCACCGAGACGGAGCTGCGGCACGCGGTGGGCGAGTACGACCAGGCGCAGTGGACGCAGGTGCACAAGGACGCGCTCGCCGAGCTGCTGTCGATTCGCGAAGAGCTCGCCGCGGCCGAGGCCGACATCATTCAGCTCGAGGAGCTGGATTCGCTGGTGCGGACGAAACCGGGCGCTGGGGACAGGGCCGCACCCAAGGTCGGGCCCCCCCCGAAGCCGGGCGCGCCCAAGAAGGTCGTGGATGAGCTGGCGTTCCTGAAATCCGTCACCGAGGATGATCGCAACGCGCCCTCACCGAAGCGGGCGAGCGGCGCGCAATTCCAGCCGGCGATTCCGGCGGACTCTACGCGCGCGGCGCCGTCGTCAGCCTCGGCGACGCCGACGCCGAGCTCCAACGACGACGACGACCAGGAGCCCGACCGGACGCTCAAGTGCCGGGAATGTGGAGCGATGAACTTGCCGACGGAGTGGTACTGCGAGCAGTGCGGGGCAGAGCTCGCGGCGATGTAGGACCTACTTCAGCTTTTTCACCGCCGCCGCGAGGCGCGCCTTGTGCCGCGCGGCGCTGTTCTTGTGGATCAACCCCCGACGCGCCGCGCGATCGAGCGCGCGCGCGGCTGCGCGCAGCGCCTGCTGGGCGTCCGCTGCGGACGTGGCAGCGCGGACCCGCTTCACGGCGGTGCGCAGCGCCGAGCGCTGGGCCCGGTTGTGAATGGCATGCGCGCGGCCCTGCCGCATCGCTTTCTTGGCGGACTTGATCCTCGGCACGTCAAACCCCTCGTGGTGAGGGGCGCAAGTTAGAGGGTAAGTGACGGGCGGGCAAGGCCCTACGACGTTGACCGGGGGCGTGGGCTTTCATTATCTTTGGCGGTCACTGACCGCGGGGCGCGCCATCTCGTCCAGCTTCCTCATCTGGGTCCCAGTGCTGTTGTTCTCCATGGTGGCCCACGAGTACGCCCACGCGGCGGCGGCCTACCGCCAGGGTGACGACACCGCCTTCATGCTCGGGCGGCTGACCTTGAACCCCCTGAAGCACATTGACCCCGTGATGACCGTGATCGTCCCCGTGATGCTGTGGTACGCCTCCCACGGCGCCTTCACGTTCGGGGCGGCGAAGCCGGTGCCGGTGAACCCCCGTAACTATCGGCACTATCGTCGCGGCGACATCATCGTGTCGCTCGCCGGCATCGCCACGAATCTGGCGCTGTACCTCGCGTGCGCGGTGCTGTTCGTCGTGGTGGGCGTGGTAGGGGCGCAGGTTTCGGTGTTGTCCGCGTCGTTGGCGGTGTTCCAGCGGATGCTGCTCGTCGGGATGTTGTTGAATCTCGTGCTCGCGTTCTTCAATCTGCTGCCGATCCCGCCGCTCGACGGTAGTCACGTACTGAAGCATCTCCTCCCCCCGCAACTCGGCCTGCAATTCCGTGCGCTGTACAGGTCAGGCTTCCTGCTGGTGATCGCGTTCGTGTACCTGTTCCCCGGCGCCCAGAAGATCTACCTGTGGCCGGCGTTGCAGCTGTTTCGCGTGGCTCATTCGCTCGTGGGCGGCTATCAACTGGCGACGGGGGTGTCGCCGTGAGCGTGCCCTCCACCACCATGCCCGATCAAGGCGGGTTCGTCGTCGAGCTGGAGCAGTTCTCCGGCCCGCTCGATCTGCTGCTGCACCTGATCCGCGAGGACGAGGTCGACATCACCGACCTGCCGATCTCGCGTATCGCGGACCAGTTCCTCGCGGTGATCGCCGACCTGGGGTTGAACCAGGCGGCGGACTATCTGGAGATGGCGGCGCGGTTGCTGCGCATCAAGGCGCAGCTGCTGCTGCCGCGCCGCCTCGGCGACGACGAGTGGGAAGACCCGCGCTCCGAGCTGGTGCGACGGCTGCTCGAGTACCAGCAGATCCGCGAGCTCGTGGATTGGCTGCACCGCGCGGCCGAAAGGCGGGCCGACCGTTTCGGTCGCGGCTTCGAGCAGCCCGCCCCCGACCTCCCGCCGCCGCCGCTCGAGATCGACCTGAACGACCTGCTCGCCGCGGCGGAGCGGGTGATCGCGCTCATCCCCGAACCGGTGCTGCACCGCGTGGTGCCACGGCCACTGGACGTCGAGGGCGCCACGGCGCGCATCACAGCGTTGCTCGCCGAGCGGGAGGAGTTCGCCTGGACCGACGTCGTCGGCGTGAAGGCCGGAGTGGTGGAGGTGTTGTCCGCGTTCATCGCGCTGCTCGAGCTCGCCAAGCGTGGCATGTGCAAGCTGCACCAACCGGAACCCTTCGCCCCCATGGTGATCCGTCGTGAGCCCGCTCGCGCAGCTGCTTGAGGCGGCGCTGTTCGCCGCGAGTCGCCCGCTCACCCTTGAAGAGCTGGCGACGCTGGACCCGGAGGCGGGAGAGGGTGGGACGCGCGCGGCGCTCAAGGAGCTGCGGGCGGCGTGGAGCGGGGGCGATCACGGCGTGGAGCTGGCCGAGATCGGCGACGGGTGGCAGTTCCTGACGCTCCCCGAGTACGCGGAATCGATCGACCGCGCGCAGTTCGCGCTGCGGCCGCGGCGGCTGTCGCCGGCGGCTCTCGAGACCCTCGCCATCATCGCCTACCGGCAGCCAGTAGGACGGGTCGAAGTCGACGAGATCCGCGGTGTCGACTCCGAAGCGGTGATCGAGAAGCTGGTCGAGCGCGGGCTCGTCGAAGTCGCGTCGCGGGGCGAAGGGCTCGGCCGGCCGCTGCTGTACGGTACCACGCCGCAGTTCCTGGAGATTCTGGGCCTGAAAGGGCTGGAGGAGCTGCCGCGGCTCGATGAGCTGTCGGTCGCGCTCCGTCCCCCCGCGCCGGCCGAAGAACCGGAATGACGTTGATGCGCCTGCAGCGCGCTCTGGCGCGCGCGGGCGTCGCTTCCCGGCGCAAGGCCGAGGACCTGATCCGCGCCGGCCGCGTGAAAGTGGACGGCGCGGTCGCCGTCTTGGGCTCCTCGGTGGACCCGGATCGCCAGCGCGTGACCGTGGACGGGCACGCGCTCCGCCCCGCCCGCATCGTCTGGCTGGTCCTCAACAAGCCGCTCGGCTACGTGGTGAGCCGCGGGGATCCCGAGAACCGGCCGACGGTCTTCCGCCTCCTCCCCAACGTGCCCGGCCTCACGTACGTTGGACGCCTGGACGTGATGACGTCCGGCCTGTTGCTACTGACGACGGATGGGGCGGCGGCCCATCGCTTGATGCATCCACGGTTCGCGGTGCCTCGCACCTACTGGATGGGGGCGCACGGGCTGGCGGCTGCGGCGGTCCAGCGCGCGCTCACCGGCCGCATCGTGTTGGATGACCGTCCGGTGAAGATCGTCGCCAGCCGCGTTCGCGCGACGGGGAAAAACGTGGAAGTCGAGATCACGCTCGCCGAGGGAAGACAGCGCGTCGTCCGCCGCCTCGCCGAGCAGATCGGGCTCAAGGTGGAGTGGCTGCACCGCGTCGCCTACGGCCCGGTGCGTTTGGGGAAGCTCCCCGAAGGCAAGCACCGCCCACTCACGCCGCACGAGATCCGCGAGATCGAGCGACTGCATGGACCTGCGTGATCGAACGATCGTCATCCTCGGCGGCAGCGGCCTGGTGGGCCACGCGGTGGCGCGCCGCCTGCTCGCGGCGGGACCGAAGCGGCTCGTCCTGGTCGCACTGTTCGAAGACGAGGTGCGCGCGACGGCCCAGACGCTCGCGCCGCATCGCGGCGGCACGGCGATCGAGGTCGAGTGGGGCAACGTGTTCCTCCCCGCTCCCGTCGCCCGGCTCGACCGCACCGCGCTGCTGTCCAACGCCGAGCACCGGCGGCTGATGATCGAGGACCTGCTCGGTGATCTCACGGACGAGGTCCTGCAGCGCAGTCTCGTCCTTCAGATTCTCGAGCGTTACCATCCGGAAGCGGTGGTCGACAGCATCAACACCGCCACCGCGTTCGCCTACCAGGACCAGTTCCAGAGCGCCCGCGACCTGCTCGAGGCGGCGTACGACGGCCAAGTCACTCCCGCCCACGTCGAGCAGCACCTGCTCACCCTCACGATGCCGCAGCTCATCCGCCACACGCAGATCATGGTCGAAGCCTTGAAACGCGCGGGCACGCAGGCGTACGTGAAGATCGGTACCAGCGGCACGGGCGGGATGGGATTCAACATCCCCTACACGCACTCCGAGGAGCGCCCCAGCCGGACGCTGCTCACCAAATCGGCGGTGGCAGGCGCCCAGTCGCTGTTGCTGTTCCTGATGGGCCGCACCCCCGGCGCCCCCGCGACGGTGGAGATCAAGCCCACGGCCACGATCGCGTGGCGCGAGATCGCCTACGGACCGGTGCGGCGCAAAGGCAAGCCGATCCCCCTGGTGGATTGCCCCGCGCCGCTGCCGGTGCAAACGGCGTTTCGTTCGGGCGCGAGCGGCTGGCAGGATACGGGTCGGGCCCTCGACGGCGCTTACATCGACGTCGGAGAGAACGGCTTGTTCGCGCGCGATGAGTTCGCCACGGTCACCGCCCTCGGGCAGATGGAATTCATCACGCCGGAGGAAGTGGCGGACTACGTGATCATGGAGCTCGAGGGCCGCGCCACGGGGAAGGACACCGTTGCCGCCCTCGACGGTGCCACGGCTGGGCCCACGTACCGCGCCGGTATCCTCCGCGAGTACGCTCTGGCGCGGCTCGACGAGCTGGAGCGCCAACGCGGCCCGGCGATCGCCTATGAAATGCTGGGTCCGCCGCGGCTGACCAAGATGCTGTTCGAGGCGCACCTGTGCGGCCTGCTGCGGCCCTCGGTCCGGGCGCTCGCCGGCAGCGAATCGCAGCCGCTTGCCGCGGACGCTCTGGCACTGGTCGAGCGGGACCAGGCGTTGCGACGCCGCATCCTGTCGGTGGGGCTGCCGATCGTGACGCCCGACGGGCGCTGCGTCTACCGCGGCAGCTTCGTGGTCGTGCCGCCGCCGCCCGACGGCGCCGATCCGCTCGCGGCTGCGCCGCGCGGTTGGGTGGACCTCCGTCCCGAGCACTTCGGACAGTGGATCGAGCGCGCCCGGGAGATGGTGCGGCAGGCCGACGCGCGCGCTGGTGGGCCGAAATCTTCGGGGAGCGATGGGGATTGGGTAGCGATCGGCGCCGAGGACGCGGTGTCGCCCGCGCGCTTCGCGACCTGGGTGTTCCGTCACGAAGATCGCGGCGAGCGGATCAAGCGCTGACATGGCCGTTGACACTACCGCGCTCGAGCGCGCCCTCGGCGCCATCGGAACCACGTTCCGGTTGAGCCGGTTGTATCCGCCGACCCACCCGGCGGTCCAGGAGTCGCTGCGGCAATTCTCCGCGGCGCTCCCGGGCCTCGCCGCCGTGGGCACGGTGGAGCTGAAGATCGGCGCGAGCGGGCTGCACTGGCACGGTCAGCACCTGCTCCCCCGGAACACACAGGTCGCGGAGTTGTCCGAGTTGTTGTATGCGCGCGGCGTGCGGTCCATCCAGACGAATCCCGGACTCACTGCCGAGCACGTCCTGGCGCTGTTCGCCGTTGCGACGGGCGGCCTCGCCCCCGACGATCACTCCCTCGGCCGCATTACGTTGTTGCTGGGGCGGCGCTCCATCCGGGCGGTCCGGCCCGCGCCGGCGCCGCCACCACCAGCGCCGCCGCCTCCGCAGGCTCCGCAACCGGTGCCGCAGCCTCCGCCGCCTGCGCCACCACCGCTCCCGACTCCCCCGGCGGCTGGCGCGCCAGCGCGCGCGGCGGCGCCGGGAATGGCGGAGTCGAGAGGCAGTAGTCCGGTATTCCGCCCGGACGTGGTGCCGCCGGATGTGGAGGGACGCCGTGCCGTGGCGGCACTGCGCGAGGCGGCGACTCCCGAGGAGCAGCGGGCGGCCGTCGAGAAGCTGGAGAGCCTCGTCAAGGATCTCGTGGGCTTGCGCGACCTCGCCGCGATCGGGGAGGTCATCGCCGCGCTCGACGCCGCGCTGCCCAAGGTGCAGGACAACGAAGTGGCGGAACGGATCGGCGCGCTCGGCGCCGCCATGACGGAACCGGCGGTGGTCGAGCGCATGGTGAAACGCCTGGGCGAGGCGCGGGTCCCGCCGGCGGAGCGCGCGATCCTGGTCAAAGCAGTGGGAGCCCTGGCGGCGGTGACGACCAACGCGGTCCTCGATACGTTCCGGACGACGCCCGCGGAGCTGCGCGAGCCATATCGCGCGGTGATCCGCGCGGCGGCCGAGCGGTCGGTGGAGGCGCTGCAGGCGCGTCTCGCGGACAAGGACGAAACCGTCGTCGCGGCGGCCGCGGAATTCCTGGGACTCTCCGGCAGCCCGCAGGTGGTGCCGCTGCTGGTCGAGCTCGTGCATCATCGCGCGGATATCGTTCGGGAGGCGGCGCTGCACGCGATGGCCGAGATCGGCGGCCGCGATGTGGCCCGACCGGCGATGCCGGCGTTAAAGGATGAAAGCCCGCACGTGCGGGCGGCCGCGGCGCGCGTCATCGGGGTGGGCGGCGAAGTGGCGGCCACGACGGTGCTGGCCCGGCGCCTGGAGCAGGAGGAGGATGAAGGGGTATTGGCGGAGATGCTCAAAGCCATCGGCCGGCTCGGGGCCAAGGAGGCGCTGGAGATCCTGGCCCGCCACGCCGACCCCGGAGGCCGGGGCCGGCGGCGGTCGGCACACGTCCGCGCCGCGGCCGTGGAAGGACTGGGTCACATCAAACGGGGGGAGGCGCGGGCGTTGCTTGAACTCTACAGCCGAGACAAGGATCCCAGCGTGCAACGGGCGGCGGAAGCGGGGCTGAAATGACTACTCGCGCGATGAAAACGACCGACGCGGCGCTCACCAAGGCGATCACGCAGGAAGTGGCCAAGCGCATCGTCGGCCAGGAGATGATGGTCGAGCGACTGATGATCGGCCTGCTCACCGGGGGGCACATCCTGCTCGAGGGCGTCCCGGGGCTGGCCAAGACGCTGGCGGTGAAGACGGTCGCCGAATGTCTGCGGATCGCGTTCTCGCGGATTCAGTTCACGCCGGACCTGCTGCCGGCGGACGTCATCGGCACGATGGTGTTCGACCAGCGCAGCCAGGAGTTCTATCCGAAGAAGGGCCCGCTGTTCGCCAACCTGGTGCTCGCCGACGAGATCAACCGGGCGCCGGCGAAGGTGCAGTCGGCGCTGCTCGAAGCGATGCAGGAGAAACAGGTGACGATCGGCGGGGAGACGTTCTTCCTCGGCGAGCCGTTCCTGGTGCTGGCGACTCAGAACCCGATCGAGCACGAAGGCACCTACCCGCTGCCGGAAGCGCAGCTCGACCGCTTCATGCTGAAGGTGAAGGTGGGCTATCCCGGGCGCGACGCCGAGAAGGAAATCGTGGCGCGGATGGCGTCGGGCCGGCCGATCGAAGTCGAGCGTGTCGCCGACGCCGAGGGCGTGCTGGCCGCGCGCAGCGCCATCGCCGAGCTGTTCATGGATCAGAAGGTCGTGGACTACGTCGTCGACGTGGTGCGGGCGACGCGGGAGCCCGAAGCGGTGGGGCTGCGCGAGCTGAAGCCGCTGATCGCGTTCGGCGCGAGCCCGCGGGCGTCGATCTACCTGGCCCAGGCGGCGCGCGCCCACGCCTATCTGCGCGGCCGGTCGTACGTGGTGCCGGAGGACGTGAAGGCGATGGCGTACGACGTACTGCGCCACCGCGTGCTGCTCACCTTCGAGGCCGAAGCCGAGGACACGAACCCCGACCGCGTCATCGGCAAGATTCTGGAGGCCGTGGGCGTGCCGTGACGTACGCCGGCGAAGATCGCCGCCGCGTCGTCGCCAACCCGATCGGCGCCGGCCGGCGGGCGGTGACGCCCGAGGTGCTGCGGCAGGTGAAGGGGATCGAGCTGCGCACGCGCACCCTCGTCAACACCCTGTTCACCGGTGAATACCGTTCCGTGTTCCGCGGCCAGGGCATCGAGTTCGCGGAAGTGCGCGGCTACCAGGACGGCGACGATTTCCGGGCCATCGACTGGAACGTCAGCGCGCGGATGGGCCACCCCTACGTGAAGACGTTCATGGAGGAGCGGGAGATCACGCTGCTCCTCGTCGTGGATCAGTCGGGCTCTCAGCATTTCGGCGCGCCGTTCACCAAAGCCGGCCTCGCGGTCGAGGTCGCCGCCGTGCTCGCGCTCGCGGCCGCCCGCCACAGCGATCGCGTCGGCGCGCTGCTGTTCGCCGATCGCGTCGAGTACGTGGTGCGCCCGGCCAAGGGCCGCGGCCATGCGCTGCGCGTGATCCGCGACCTCGTGGCGTTCCGGCCGCGGGGGCGGGGGACAAATCTCGGCGAAGCGCTGCGGTATGCGATGAAACTGCTGCGTCACCAGGCCATCGTGGTGGTGCTGTCGGACTTCCGGGCGGAGGGCTGGGAAGAGCCGCTGGCGATGCTGCAGGCGGAGCACGACGTGGTCGCCATCTCCGTGGATGATTCGCGGGAAATCAACGTCCCGGACGCCGGCTGGGTGGAGCTGGAAGACGCCGAGAGCGGGCAGCGCGTGCTGCTCAACTCCAGCGATGCCGCGACGCGCCACCGCGTCCTCGCCGCCGCCACCCAGCACATCCAGGAGCGCGAGAAGAAGCTCACGCACGCCGGCGTGGACCGTGTTTCCCTGCATACCAACATCCCGTACGGCGTGCCGCTGCGCCGCGCGTTTGCCGAACGCGCCCGGAGATTGCGGAGATGATCGCGCTGGCGTCGCTGCTGGCGTTGCTGCAGGGCCCCGGCGGATGGACGGCAGCTCCTGCCGCGCCCACCGTCGGCGACACGATCTGGCTCTCCCGTCTCGTCGCGGTCGATCCGGGCTGGCGCGTCCGCGCGGGCCGCCTCGACGCGACGCAGGATGTCGAACCGCTCGGGGAGGCCGTGGTAATGCGCGCGGCCGGCGGTTGGCTCGTGCGCTATCCGGTCGTGATGTGGACGCCGGGGCGACACGACCTCACGCTGCCTCCCGTGTGGCGGCTGGGACCGGGCGGCCAGGCGGACTCCGTCCTCGGTGGTGTCGCCTCGGTGCAGGTGCGCAGCGTGCTTCCCGCTCGTGACTCCACTCGGCGGCAAGAGCCCAAACCCGCGCTGGACCCGTTAGCGCGCAGTGACAACTCGGCGCTCCCGGTGGCGGGTGCGGTGGCCGTCGCCGGCCTGATCCTGACCGCGGGCGTGATGCTGCGCCGCCGCCGGCCGCGCGATCTCCCGGCGCCGGCGCCGATCAAGTGCGAGGCGGACGTGGCGGATGCGCGCTGGCTCGCGGCGGGCGAGCCGAAAGCCGTCGCGGCGCGGGCGGCGGCGCGGTTGCGCGCGGCGGTCGCGGGGGCGGTGCCCGAGGCGCACCCGGCGCTTTCGACCGACGAATGTCTCGCAACGGTCGCCGAGCGCGCTCCGAAAGCGCCGCTGCGGGATCTGCGCGAGGTCCTCACCGCGCTGGACCAGGTGGGGTTCGCCACGGCGCACGGGGCGGATGTGGGAGCACTGGCGGAGCGGGCCCGCCGGCTGGTGGCGGCCCTGTCCCGGTGAATTTCGCGCGGCCGCTGTTGCTGCTCGGGCTGCTCGCCCTGCCGCTATGGTGGTGGGTGCGCACCCGTCGGCTGCAGCGGCTCTCGGGCGTCCGGTACTCTGACGTGCGCCCGGCAGTGGGGCCGCTGCGGCGCGCCTGGGTGGCACGGCTGCCGGTGACGCTGCGCAGCATCTGCTACGGCGCCCTGGTACTCGCCGCTTCGGGACCGCGGCTCGGCGCGGCGCGCGCCGAAGTGCGCAGCGAAGGGATCTCCATCGTCCTGGCGCTGGATATCTCGAGCAGCATGCTCTCCGAGGATTTCTCTCCCTCGAACCGCCTCGACGTCGCCAAGCAGACGGCCATCGATTTCGTGCGCGGGCGGCAGTCGGACCGCATTGGGGTCGTGGCCTTCGCGGCGCAGGCGCTGACGCAGGTGCCGATCACGACGGACTACATCGTCCTCGAGCAAGCCATCAACAACATTCACGTCGGCGCGCTGGAGGACGGCACCGCCATCGGCACCGGCATCGCGACCGCCGCCAACCGGCTGCGGCGCGCGCCGGGTCGCAGCAAGGTCATCGTGCTGCTCACCGACGGCGAAAACAACCGCGGCACGGTGGACCCGCGCACGGCTGCGCAGGCCGCGGGGGCGTTCGGCATCCGCATCTACACCATCGGCGTCGGGACGCAGGGCGAAGCCCCGGTGCCGACCGGCCGCGGCTTCATGGGGATGCGCTACCAGACGATGCCGGTGCGCATCGACGAAAAGCTGCTCGGCGACATCGCCGCGGGCACGGGGGGCCGCTACTTCCGCGCCACCGACTCCGAGTCGCTGCGGCGCATCTTCGACGAAATCAATCGGCTGGAAAAGAGCACCGTGCAGCGGGTGATCTATCGCCGCTTCGACGAGGCCTACCGCCTGCCGCTGGCGCTCGCCCTCCTGGCGATGGCCCTCGAAATCGTGCTCTCCGCCACCCTGGTCGTGCGGGTCCCCTGATGACCTTCGACGCGCCGTTCGTCCTGCTGTGCGCGCCGTTCGTCGGCGGGGCGGTGTGGTTCGCGGCCGCGTGGGCGCGCCGCGTGCGCATCCGGCGAGCCCTGCGCTGGTCGGCGGAGACGGGACGCACCGCGCGCGCGTCGGGTCGCTTCGTCCCGACCGCTCTGTCGGTCGCGGCGTTCCTCGGGACGGTGGCCCTATCAGGCCCGCGCTGGGGCGAAGAACGCATCGTGGCGGAAACGCGGGGGCTGAACCTCGTCGTCGCCATGGACATCTCGCGCTCGATGCTCGCCGAGGATGCCGCCCCCAACCGTCTGACGCGTGCGATTCGCGAGGCGCGCCGGCTGGTGCAGGACCTGGACGGAGACCGGCTCGGCCTGATCGCGTTCGCGGGACAGAGCTACATCCTGTCGCCGCTCTCCGTGGACGCGTCCGCGCTGGAGCTGTACCTCGATGCGATCGATCCCGAAGTCGCCTCGGAAGGGGGGACATCGCTGGCGCCCGTGCTGCAGCAGGGCCGCGAGCTGGTGGAGGCCGGTTCGCCGCTCGCCGACCGCGTGCTGGTGGTGTTCACCGACGGCGAGGCGCACGACACCCTGCCGGACGTGCTGCTCGCGGCGCGGCGGCTCGCCGAGGACGGTGTGCACCTCGTCCTCGTCGCCGAAGGCGGCCGCGTCCCCGCGCGGATCCCGGTGCGTGACGATCGCGGCCAGCTGCAGGCGTGGCAGCAGGACGACGACGGCACCGTCATCCAGACGATGCGCCGCGACGACGTGCTCGGCGCCGTCGCCGACGCCGCGCAGGGGACGCTCGTCGCCGCCGATCTCCCCGACCAGGCCGGCGCCGTGCGCGACCTCGTGGCCTCGTACAAGCGCAGCCGCTCGACCGAGTCGCGCGCCGAGCGCGGCCGCCCGCGCGCCTGGATCCCCCTGACCCTGGCGGCGGCGTTGCTGCTGTGGGCATCGGTGGTGGGTCGCACGGCGGCGTTGATTTGTCTCATTCTCGCGGTGGGCACCGGAACCGCCACCGCCCAGTCCACGACGCGCCCGTGGGAGCCGGGCTTCCGCGCGCGCTACCTCGAGCAGCTCGCCCGTCGCGGCGCGGACGACACCACGTGGTACAATCTCGGCACCGACGCCCTCGCCGCCGGCGACACGGCGAATGCGAGGACGGCACTCGGAAAAGCAGCTTCGTCGCTCGATCCCGAGGTCCGATTTCGCGCGCTGTACAACCTCGGCCTGCTCGCGCTGCGCGAAGCGCGCGCCGACAGCG
>Ga0066706_10000443_pt1 | contig 12947 bp, 10 predicted proteins | sample GraSoiAngelo_155_FD_67274 | JGI IMG/M metagenome (GOLD analysis project Ga0066706, IMG submission 67274) | Grasslands soil microbial communities from the Angelo Coastal Reserve, California, USA - 14_1009_13_30cm | ecosystem: Environmental > Terrestrial > Soil > Grasslands | place: USA...
GTGCTCGAGCAGCTCATGAAGCACCCGCTGACGGACATCGGCCTCAAGAAGTTCCTCGACGACTGGAACAAGGCGGGCGAGAAGATTTAGGGACCCGCCCGGCGCGCCGACGGCACGGACGCGGCGAGGCGTCTCGAACACCTCGTCACCCGGCGGGCTCGGGCGCGGCTCGGTGCCGGGCGGAGTGAAGCCAGAGTGAACGCGAAGGACGGCGCCGGTTTTGGCCGGCCGCGCGGACTCGCGGCGGCCGGCTAGACGTCCCCGCCCATCAGCCAGCCACAGACGCCCGTGAAGGCGCCGCCCTCGACGGTCGTCTCGACACGCAGGCGACCGTCGTCCGCGATCACTCCCATCCACGCCACCGCCGGCCGTTCGGTGGGCGGCTCGCTCGGCGGGCGGTCTCGATAGCGCGCGACGACGAAGCGGTCGGCGAGGAACCAGGCCTTGAAATACAGTGGGCCGTCCGACGTCCGGTGGATCACGTTGAAGCGTCCGCCGGCGCCCGCGGGGACGTCACAGTCCGGGCCATCCGCGAATTGGTGGACGACTTCCGTCCACAGCTGGTCGACGGCGACGAAGGGGAGTCGCTCTGGCGGCGCGCCCGCCGTGATCGCCGACGCGCGCGTCACCGTCACGGTCCCTCGCCCGGTGACGGATTGGGCGGCGCCGGTTGTCGGCCCTGCCGACAGCGCGACGCACGTCACAACGACCAGGAGGCGCCCTCGATGAGACGGGACTCTCGGACCCATTCGCTCCCCTCGCTCTCCGGATTTCCTATTCGCACGCCGACGCCGTCCAGAACGTCGACGAGACGGAGGTGGTCGGGAGGGGATCGCCCTCCCGACCGGTCCTCGCCTCTCTACTGATCCTTTTCGCCAGACTGATCCTTCTCTCCGGCAGTCGGCGTCTCCTCCGAGGTCGAGGCGGCGCTCTCCGGTTTCGCCGAGTCGTCGTCCTTCGCCGGCGTTCCCTGCATCTGCGTATCCTGAGTCGCCGTGTCGTCGCTCGCCGCCCAACTCGCCTGCTGGTCGAAGGAGAAGATCGAACCCGCCGCGAGCGCCACGAGCCCTGTCACCCACCACCGCTGCATCCGCTTCATCATCCGCCGCCTTTCTTGGTGAAGTGCCGAACTCTCCTCGAGTGCGCATCGTGCTCACGCGTTCGTGAGGGCCTGCCGACAAACACGCCGTCGAGGGAAGCAAGAGCCGTGCCGCGGCCGTCGTGAAGGGGAAACACCTAAATCTGTGAGGTGACTTTGCAACGGCGCGCGCTCGGGTGATAACGGCGTGAGCACGCCGGACCGTGATGCTCGATCGGCGATCACCCTGGCGTCCGGCCCCGCGGACAACGCGGCGGCCTCACGCCTCCGCGAGGCGCAGGACCTCGACCTCCGCGCCGGGCGTCCCCATGATTCTGGGATGACCTTCTGCGAGCGAGCCGCTGCCCTCGGAACGTGGAGGTCGCCGCTCCGGAGGTGGGCTGGGATTCGGGCCCGAAGGGGTGGAAATGAATGCCGGCCGCGTGCGCGGCCTCGGGGTTCTTGCTGGGGCAGGACCCGCTCGCACCTTCAGTGGTGTCAGCCGAGAGATCCCGGCCGCGATCAGGAGAGACATCCAGTGACCGTGCCCTGGCCTGGGATGTGTGCGTTGGCGGCCGCCCCCGGCGGTGCGCCCAACACACTCGGCGGCCGCGGTCCCTTCCCCCGGCTGACCGCTACCGGAAGCGCGGCAACACTTCGCGGGCGAACAGCTCCATCGATCGGCGGATCTTGGCCTGCGGCAGCCCACCGAAGTTCATCCAGCAGAGCACTTGGCCCACGCCCATCTGGCGCATGGCCTCGATGTGGCGGGCCACGGTGTCGGGCGCGCCGAAGGCGAGCGTCTCCCGCACGAGCTCCTCCCACGTGACCTTGGACAGGCGCTCGGCCATGGCGCGGAAGCCGGGCTGGAGAGTGGGGTGGGCGTCCTCGATGCGCTCGGGGATGATGAAGCGTCGGAACGACGCCTGGTACCACATCTCGAAGCTCCGCGCCTCCTCCAGCGCTTGGGCGTCGGTGTCGGCCACGTAGATCTGCCGTGAGACGCCCCATCGCGAGAGCAGCTCCCGGACCTCCGCCTCGCTGCGCCCGACCTTCTTCAGCGTGTCAACATAGACGTCGCGGTTGGCGACGAGCTGGTCTACCGGGCCGAAGAGCAGGGAGTTGAGCATGGGCCAGCCGCGGAGCGCCGTATTCTCGATGCCGTCCTTGGAGACGCACACCTGGTAGAGCGGCGGGTGCGGCCGCTGGAGCGGCTTGGGGATCACTCGCGCCTCGGGGACGGTGTAGAAGCGCCCGCGGTGGCTGAAGTGGTCCTCGGTCCAGGCCCGCAGCATCACCTCGACCGTCTCGTCGAAGCGCTCGCGGCTCTCCTCGGCCGGCACGTTGTAGCCGAGAAATTCCGCGGGACGATTGCCGCGGCCTAACCCCACGTCAAGGCGCCCGTTGGAGATGATGTCGATCAGCGCCACCTGCTCGGCCAGGCGTACGGGGTGGTGAAAGGGCAGGATGGCCGCGGCCAGGCCGATCCGCACCCGCCGCGTCCGGGAGGCGGCTGCCGCCGCGAGCGTCGCCGGGTCGACGGCGAGCCCGTAATCGATGAAGTGATGTTCGGTCAACCACACCTCGTCGAAGCCGAGCTCCTCGGCCCACTCCATTTGCTGGAGCTCACGGTGGATGATCTCCGGGTGCGTCTGCCACGGCGGCGCCTGGAAGAAGAAGAACGTGCCGAACCGCATCAACCCTCCCCCGTGTCGCCGGTGGCCTCGAGCGCCGTGCCCGGCGCCGACGGCTCTCGCCCGGTCCGAGCCGCGGCTGGCGCGCCGCGCGCCGGTCCCGTGCCGAAGCTGGCCGCCGGCGGAACGGCGAGCTCGTGGCCACGCGTCTCTGTCTGTCGCTCGTCTCGGCTCACTGACGAGCCAGCGCGGCCCGCGCTTCCTTCAATTCCGCGCGCTCCGTGTCCGCCTCTGGGCAGAGCGCGACCAGCCTCACGCGATACGCCCGCGCCCGCGCCGTGTCGCCCGCGGCCTCGGCCGCCTGGCCGGCGCCGGAGAAGGAGCGGAACCGGTTCGGCGCGTTCTGGAGAGAACGCTCGAACTCCCCCATCGCCTCCGCCGAACGGCCGACCGCGAGCAGCAGGTCTCCGAGCAGCTCGCGCGCCGGCAGGAGCTGACCGGGCGTGACCGGGTGCTTGTCGGTCGAATCCTCGAGGTCCGCCGCCGCCCGCATCAGCCGAACCGCTTGCGCTTCGTCTCCCGCCGCCTGGGCCGCCCATGCCGCTGCGGCTTCCCGCTGGACCTCGACCTGCTCCGACCAGTAGCGGTCTCCGGTCGCGACAAGCTGGTCTCGGAGCCCCTCCAGGGCCTTGACCTCGCGGCCGGCGGCCTCGGGGTCGCCGGTGCGAGCGAAGCCGAGCGCCCGCGCAAACACCGTGATGGCGGCGCTCTGCGGGTACGGGCTTGATCGAACCGCCAGGGCGCGTGCCTCGTCCCACCGATTTCGCTCGACCGCAAACCGCGCGGGAATCGCGGCGAGCGCATAGGCCTCGGCCAGGTTGTCGGCGCGAGGCACGATGGCGGCCGCCTGGCGACCGATGTCGCGCGCCTCCGCGTCCTTCGCCATCTGGAGTGAGGCATAGGTGATGTAGTCGAAGGAGTGGAGTTGCTCGGAGAGGAACCCGTCGGCCCTCGCCGCGGCGGCCGCCGCGCGGTTCGAGTCGATGGACTCTTGCCACAACCCGAGTCGCGTAAAGATGTGCGACGGCATATGGACGGCGTGCGGTGCCGCGGCGGCGATCTGGCTGTAGCGTCGCGCCGCCGGAAGCCCTCGGTCTGCCAGGGAAGGGGAGTCGTAGCTGTGGATCAAGTAATGCGCGACGCCGGGGTGATGTGGCTGCGCAGCGAAGATCGGCTCGAGGATCTCCGCGGCCTTGCGCTGATTCGCGTACGTCTTGTCAGTGGGCAGCGCGGTCGCGTCAAGCGCGAGCGCGTAGAAGATCGCCGCCTCGGAGTCGTCCGGATATCGCTCGTGAACGCGACGCATGGCCGCCTCGTAGCGCAGGGCCCGCCTCCGATGATCGACCGTATTGGCGTCCGCGTAGAATGCGGCGATGGCGTCGACATAGGCTGCCTCGCGGTCGGTCTTGGCGATGGCCTTCGCGCGCTCAACGGCCGCGGCGCCTGCCCGAAGAGCGGCGGGAGTCGGCGGGAACCAGAGGGGATACCACTGACTCATCGCGAGTCCCCAAAACCCCATGGCGCAGCCCGGGTCGGTCTGGGTGATGGCGGTGAACTCCCTGGCGGCATGCGCGTACCAGAACGAGTGGAGGACCGCCACCGCGTGGTCGACTGACCGCTGGGTCTCGGCTGGGCACGAGGTCGCGAGGTGAACGGTCCCGACGTCGTCGGCGGAGACCGGCGACGCAAGCGCCATGACGACGACCAATACCGATGCCAGACGCGTGGACATTGCGGAGGCCTCCTTGTTACGGGAGGGACACGAGAGGAGTCGCGAAGGGAAGGCATTCCCCTCCCGAGGGTTCGTACGATACACTTGCGACTGTTCGGTTGTCAACGGGCGCACGAGCGGCGGCACGCGACCTGGCCCCTCTCTCGCGGCCGATAGTACGCGCACGTCGTCGCTATGATTGCCGGTCCCGCTGCAGACAGGGATCTGGATCAGCGGCTCCGATGGCGACCGATACGACGACTCTCACCCCGGGGCCGTTGACATCCAGAGGCGCACGGGTCGCGCCCCACCGCGCCTCACGGTCGACGACGGCCGCCGCTCGCGAAAGGATGGCTCGATGAAGAACGTTCAGCTGACCGTCGAAGGGAACATCCTGATCATCAAGGTGGATTTGTCGAAGGAGTTTGGCCCTTCGTCGTCCGGCAAAACCATCATCGTCGCCTCGACGGAGGGCAATGTCGCCGTGCCCGAGCGAGAGGAGAAGGTCGGAGTGAACGTGTATCGAAAGAAGTAGGGGCCCTGGCCAGGCGCGCTCCCAGTGCTCCCCCCCACGTGATGCGCCATGGTGGTGAGGGAAGGGGCCAGTGGTTCTGCTACCTCCTCGAGTGCGCCGACGGCACCTTCTATACCGGCATCACGAGCGCGCTCGATCGACGGCTGTCGATGCACAACCGCGGTCGAGCCTCGAGGTACACCCGCGGCCGGCTCCCAGTGAGGCTGGTCTACGCGGAGCCACACCGAGACCGGTCGTCGGCGAGTCGCCGCGAAATTGCCGTGCGAAAGATGTCGAGAGCAAAGAAGCGCGCGCTCGGCCGTTCTAGGAAGCAACGCTCGCGTATCGGGAAGGAATGGGGGTAGATCGACAGAATCCGCGGGCGCCTGTACTCCGCGTGATGGCCGGGCGGCTACTTCTCCAGCGTCTTCTTCATGAGGGCCATCCCCTGCTCGATCATCCCGCGGATGGTGTCCGCGACCCCGTGCGGCCGCAGGTCGGCGACCCAGACGACGCGGCTGCCGCCCTCGCCTTCGGCGAAGACCTGGATCGACGCGTTGGGGTGCGTGAGCCGCGGCGACCCGACGACGGTCCAAAGCTGATGCTCGCCATGAGGACCTCCTGTGCAGGCGCTCGCCGCCCGACGGAACGCCGGGCCCGGCCCGACGTCGACTGAGAGGGCGCAGCCGCGGGCCGAGCGAGCTCCCGACGCCTTACCGCGCTCTCGCCGGGATCGCCCGCTCAATCTCGTCGAGATGCTGGCGGCGATGATCGGCACGCGCGAAGTTGAGCGGCGAGCCTGTCGCGGCGTTACGCGCGACGAGGTCGTCCGGTAGCGTCTCGAGCTTCCGGTCTACCGCTTCGGCGACGGCGAGGGCGATCTCGGCCGCCCGGCGCGGGGGCAGGGCGAGCATCAGCGGCTTCGCCGCGTCGTTGATCCAGTCAACGTCCGCTGCGTTGGGCGGGAGCGGCGGGGCTCCCCCGCGTTCCCACCGTTCGAGCAGCGCCAGGACGCGCTGGTCCCAGAACGCCAGGTGCGCCAGCACTCCGGCCACTGTCCAGCCCGCGGGCATCGGGTGCCCGAGTTGGGCGTCGCTCATTCCGGCGACCAGTGCCTTCAGCCGCGCGCGCGCCGTGTCGTTGCCGGCGACATAACTGCGGTCGACGCCCATGGGGTCTCCCTCCTCGGACAGTGGGGCGACACTCGTTGAAACACCGCCGGATACCTTCTGTGAGGCATCGGCCTCCGGGGTGTTGCCGCCTGATCGGTGCCTCCACGTCGGGCGCGAGGTCGCGGTCCCCGTCGACAGGCGATCGAGCGCGCCATCGCCTCGAGCGCGGGTGTCGCGCAAGGAGCTCGTCGCCCCTACTCCACGTACGCGGGCGCCTTGGGGACGCGCTCGCTTTGCACCTTGTCGTGGTTGATCCAGAGCGTGGCCCTGGTCTGGGCCAGGAAGGCCTCGACAGCCTGCATGGTCCGCAGGCTCTGCTCGCGGTCGAAGTTGCGCGCCGGCACCCGCTTGTTGACCCAGTTGTCCTCGAAGTGCACGAGGTCGCCGGACAGGAGCACGGGCCCCGTCTTCGGCAGTCGCACCAGCAGCGCCTGGTGGCCGATCGTGTGGCCGGGGGTGGACTTGATCACGACCGAGCCGTCGCCGAAGACGTCGCGGTCGCCGTGTAGCTTGACGACGGGGTTGCCCCGCAGCTTGTCGTAGGTGGCCGGATTGAAGTTGTACTTCGCCGCGTCGGGGCCGAACGCAGCGTCGTATTCGGCCTCCTGCATGTACAGAGTCGCGGCGGTGAAGAGGTTCGCGTTGCCCGTATGGTCGGGGTGCATGTGGGAGAGGGCGAGGTACTTGATGTCCATCGGATCGACGCCCAGCTCTTTCAGTTGCGAGGCGAGGGTCTTCGGCATCCGGACGATAAGGCGCCCGCCGGCGCCGCTCACCCCGTCGGGATGGGCCGCGATGGCGTCCGAGTTGCCCGTGTCCCAGAGCAGCCACCCCTTGGGGTGCCGGATGAGGTAGCAGTGGTTGCTGAACACCCTGGGCTGGCCCACGTTCACGCCGGGCGACCACGCCGACACGTCCTCCGTGCGATTCTCGCCGCAGGACATCACGTACATGCGCTCGACGCTCGCCGCGGGGTTCGCGTGCGCGCGGACGAGCGCGTGGGGGACCGCGACCGAGAGCACGACGAGGACGAGGGCTCGGCGGAGTGCGCTCATGATCTCTCCTTGCGAGGGAGCGCCGCGGGCTCCCACGCTGGCCTGATACCGCGGGGATGGCCGCGCGGTCAAGGGGAATCGCGCCGGAATCGCGCCGGACACGCACGGGCCCCCCGGCGAGGGGGGACGTGAGAGACCCGCCCCTCGGACGAACGCGCTCGGGAGCGCGCCTCGGCGCTGAACCGGCGGCGCACACGCGAGGTCATGAGCCGCCGCCGAGCTACGAGTCAAGGCGCGCCGGATCGAGCACGTTCGCCGGGATCACGTCGACAGGGAATGGGTCATATCCTCGGGCCGAACCCAGCGGTCGAACTGCTCGGCCGTGACGAGGCCGAGCCGGAGCGCCGCCTCGCGCAGGCTTAGGCCCTCGCGGTACGCGGTCAGCGCGATCTTCGCCGCCTTCTCGTAGCCGATGTGCGGGTTGAGGGCGGTGGCCAGCATTAACGAGTTCTCCAGGTGCTCCTTGATCCGCTTCTCGTTCGGTTCGATCCCGCGCGCGCAGCGCTCCGTGAAAGAGCGGCATCCGTCGGCGAGCAGCTCGATCGACTCGAGAACGTTGTGCAGGATGACGGGCTTGTACGCGTTGAGCTGGAAGTTGCCCTGCGAGCCGGCGAACGCCGCCGCGTGATCATTGCCGAACACCTGCACCGCGACCATCGTCAGCGCCTCGCACTGGGTCGGGTTGATCTTCCCCGGCATGATGGAAGAGCCCGGCTCGTTCTCCGGGATCCGGAGTTCGCCCAGCCCCGCCCGCGGCCCGGAGGCGTACCAGCGCACGTCATTGGCGATCTTGATGAGCGCTGCGGCGAGGGTCCGCAGGGCGCCGCTCGCGCTCACCATCGCGTCGTGCGCCGAGAGCGCGGCGAACGCGTTCGGCGCCGGGACGAACGGCTTGCCCGTCTCCTCGGCGATCCTGCGGGCGGCGACCTCGCCCAGACGGGGGTGGGCGTTGAGACCGGTCCCCACCGCGGTGCCGCCGATCGCCAGCGGGTAGAGGCCGGCGGCGGACATCCGGACGCCCGCGACCGCTTGGTCGAGCTGGGCCACCCAGCCGGAGATCACCTGGCCCAGGGTCAGGGGAGTTGCGTCCTGCAGGTGCGTCCGGCCCACCATCACCACCCCGGCGTACGCCCGGGATTTGGCGTCGAGCGTGTCGCGCAGCTCTCGGACGGCCGGGACGAGGACGTCCTCGAGTTGCTCGACCGTGGCGATGTGCATGACGGTCGGGAACGTGTCGTTCGACGACTGGCCGAGGTTGACGTCGTCGTTAGGATGGATCGGCGTCTTCGACCCCATGACGCCGCCGGCCAGCTGGATGGCCCGATTGGCGATCACCTCGTTGACGTTCATGTTGGAGTGCGTGCCGGAGCCTGCCTGGAACACGACGAGCGGAAACTCACCGTCCCACCTGCCCGCGATCACCTCCTCGACCGCGCGGACGATGAGATCGACCTTGGCGGGCGGGAGCTGGCCGAGCTCGCCGTTGGCGAGCGCCGCGCACTTCTTGTGGATCCCGAGGGCGCGGATGACCGGCCGCCCCCAGCGGAAGCGCGCGACGCCGATCGGAAAGTTGAGGCGCGAGCGCTCGGTCTGCGCGCCCCAGAGGTGTGCGGCCGGCACCTCGACCTCGCCGAGTGCGTCCTTCTCGATCCGGACCCCTCCGGGCGTCGTCTTCGCCGCTGCCATCTTGCCCCCTCCTTGGTCTCGCCGGCGGCGCCTGCGGGCGGAGCGTCGAGAGGATAACTATGCCTCCATCGGCGGAGCCTCCTCAAGGCGACGCCGCGGCCCCACGGGCGCCGCTCCCGTGTCCGTCACAGGCGACTGTCGGCGCCGGGGGCGTCGATTCCCCTCACGGCCGGGGCCCTCGCGCCGTTGTCGGCAGGGCTGCGTCCGTCACCGCCCTGCGGTCGTCTCACCCGGGGCGCCGCGTCGGGGCGTCCGAGGCCGACCCCATATCTGAAAGCGCTGCGCCGGTCCATCGGCAGTTCTTCCTCCTGTAGCTGGTGCCGCTCGCGACCGACTGCTGTAGAGGTCGAGCGCAGCGGCAAGACTTGACGGGCCGCTCGACCTCGCCCATGGCTAAGCGGCCTCAGGAGTCTCCGTGAGAAGGGCCTGCGTGACAAGGTCCGGAGCGCGCCGGAGAAAGCCGGGCGCGGCGGGCGATCATGCGTGGCCGTCGATCACGGCGCCCGAGCAGAGGGCGCTGGCCTTTGTGTGTTTCGGACGGCACGACCTGAGGCCCAATCTCGCGCCCCGCCCGCCCCAGCCAAAAGCGGCGGGAATGGCCGCCCGTCTTCGAAGGCAGTGATGCGGACTCATGCGACGTCCGCATCGCGACCGGGCCGCCCGGTCAGCCGTGGACTAGTCTCTCATCGTCCCTTCCACGGGCAGCGCCGCCCCGTCGCCCCCGACCCGGGTATTCTCGGGTTCGGTTGACATTTGGAGGCGATAGAGCCGTGCGTACCTGCCGCCGCGTGCCAGGAGCTCGCGGTGCGTCCCTTCTTCGACGATCCGACCTCGGTCGAGGACAAGGATGCGGTCGACCAGGCGCACGCTCGTCAGGTGATGCGCGATGATCAAGGTGGTGCGTCCCGCGGCGGCCCGCTCCAGCGCGCTCATGACGGTCTGCTCCGCGGCCGCGTCCAGGCCGGTCGTCGGCTCATCCAGAATTAAGATCGGCGCCCCGCGCAGAATGGCCCGCGCGATGGCGATCCGCTGTTTCTGGCCGCCCGACAAGGTCGTGCCGCGCTCTGCCACTAAGGTCTCATAGCCCTCCGGGAGTCGCTGAATGAACTCGTCGGCGTGGGCCGTGACCGCCGCGGCGGCGATCTCCTCGTCGCTGGCCCCGGGACGCCCGAAGGCGAGATTTTCGCGGATGGTGCCGCTGAACAGGAGCTGGTCCTGTAACACGAGGCTAACCTGTTCGCGCAGCGACTGGAGCGTGTAGCCGCGGATGTCTTCGCCGTCAATCCGGACCTCGCCCGCGCTCGGGTCATAGAAGCGGGGGATCAGGCTCACCAGGGTACTCTTGCCCGCCCCGGTCGCGCCGACGATGGCGACCTTTTCTCCCCGTGCGATCACGAGGTTGATATGCGACAGCACCGGTAGACCGGCCTCGTATTCGAACGAGACGTCCCGCAATTCGATCTCGCCCTTCAGCCCGGAGACCGTCCGCGCCCCCGGTCGGTCCGCCACATCGCTCCGCGCGCCCATGACCTCGGCAATCCGCTCCGCTCCCACGCTGGCCTTGCTGAATAGGTAGGAGGAGCGCGCCAGACCCTTCATGGGGGCGTGCAGGTTCGTGACGTAGGCGAAGAAGAGGATCACATCCCCGGTCGTGAGCTCGCCCGCCAGCACGCGCGTGGCTCCGTACCACATCACGAGCGTGAGGGCGACCGCCGCACAGACGTCGACCAGCGGCATCATGCGGGCCTGATACCGCACGACGTCTAGAAACGCCTGGTGGTGGCCTTCGCTCCGGGCCTGGAAGCGCTCGCTCTGTTGCTCTTCTTGCGCCAGCCCTTGCACGATCCGGATGGACGCGAGGGTCTCCTGGGCCAGTGACGCCAGCAGGCCGGTGCTGGCCCGGGCCCGGCGCGAGGCCACCTTGATGCGACGTTTGTAGCGCAGGAGCGTCAAGAACAGGAGGGGTGCGACCGACAGGGACACGAGGGCGAACCGCCAGCTGAGCCAAAACATCAAGACGAGGGTTCCCGCCAGCAGGCAGGCGTTGACGCACAGCACGGTGAGGCCGTTGGCGATCATCTCCTGGACCGCCTGGGTATCTGTCGTCAGTCGCGTAATCAGGTCCCCCGTCCGTTGCCGATCGTGGAACCGCAACGAGAGACGCTGCATGTGCGCGAACAGATCCCGGCGAATCGCGAAGACAAAGCCCTGGGCGACGTTGCCCATCGCGTGCGTGAAGTAGTAGGTCAAGAGGCCCGCGATGACCGCAATCAGGAGGGTGGTGGCACACGCGCCGTAGAGAATCTCCATCCCAGTGAGCGGGGCGCGACCCAGCCATGCATCCAGGACCGGCACGCGACTCGGTTTCTGCGAGAGGACGCGGTCAATGACGATCTTGAGCGGCCACGGACGAGCGACGCTCACGAGGGCATCGAGCACCATCGCGGTCCCCGCCGCGCACAGCTGCCACCGAACGGGGCGGAGGAGTGGCAGAAAGGGGGCCCAGGTCTGGCGGGCCTTCGGGGCCGGCGTCAGCACCGTGCGCCTCGCCGAAAGCGCTCAGGACGTCGCGCACCGCGGCGCGTCGGCGGCGCCTCGAGCCCCCCGTGGACGGCGGGCGGCGTCGCGGGGAGACCGAGCGTACGCTCGAGCTCATGGAGCACGGCCCCCGCGCGGCGAATCGCCTGCCTGGTCCGGGACGTCCAGTCGGGATCGAAGAGCGGCACCCGACGAGCGGTTATCTTGACCAACTCCACCGCCTCCCAGAGGCGGGCGCGGAGCAGGCGACCCTCGGGCGCGCCGGGGGCGTAGCCCGCGAGGAACCGTTCCTGTACCTGCGTGAGTCCCGCCTGGTCGTGGGCGAGGTGCCACAGGCGCAGGTGGGCCAGGAACTTCCCAACGTCGAGCGCCGGGTCGCCCAGCCGGCAGGTGTCGAAGTCGATCAGCGTGGGCCCGCCCGGCGTGGCCCACACGTGTTCGGCCTTGAAGTCCCCGTGCGTGAAGAGTGGCGGCTCCGCAGGGAGACGCGCGTGCAGGGCGCGCGTGCGGTCGAGGAGCGCGCTCGCCGCCGCGCCCGCCGACGGCAGCAGCACCCCGATGTGAGCGCTGGCTCGGGCGACCTCGCTCACCTCCGCCGCGAAGTCATGGCGTGGGAGCGGGCCGGCGACCGCCAGCGGCAGGCGGTGGAGGGCGTGGAGCGCCGCTCCGACGCGCTCCAGACATCTTGCCACGCCCTGGCCGGGGCGCCGCAGGAGGTCGGAGAGCGGCCCGCCGGAGAGTCCCGGGTAGAGCACCACGCGGTCCCCGACCACGCAGGCGACCGGCCGCACCGCCGTCACACCCCGGCCGTGCTCGGCCAGCCACTCTCCCACCCGGGTGGCCACGTGGCAGACGCGCGCTCCGTCCTCGCCCGTGTAAAGCTTGGCGAACACCGTCCCCCCCTGCGCCGCGTCCTCGGGGTCGTAGCGCAGGACGTGGCGCTGGCCCGGACGGTAACGGATCGCTGTGACGGCGTAGCGGGGCCGGGGCTCGTCCGACGCGAGGCCGCTCGCCCCCGCCGCCAGGACGCCGCACACGTACCGCGGGTCCGACAGGCGCACGAGCTGGGGAAACCGCGCGTCCAGCGGCGAGACCTGAATCCGCATCCTCCACGCCGGCAGCTCTGTCGCCAATTGCCGGAACGGTGCCGCCACGCCCTGACGAAGCGCCTCGGCCTGGATCTCGGCGAAGTCAGCCATCTCGTGCCGCCGACCGGCGGGTCCGTCCGATTCCCAAGTCACGGCGACGGGGCGAGCGCAGTCCGTCACGGTGCCCTCCCGCCGGACGAGGGCGTCATAGTAGGCCGTGAGCTTGCGGCCGGGCTTGAATCGCGCGCGCCGTAGGCGGCACGATCCCAGCATGGCCGGAGCGGACAGCAGTCCTTCCAGCTGATCCCGCAATGCCCGGCGCGGCGCCGGGCCGAGCAGGAGCCACCGGATGCCTTCGAGCTTGGCGCGCCCCGACAGCACATCGGTGATATTCAAGGTCGCCTTCATTTA
>Ga0066706_10000455_pt1 | contig 12843 bp, 12 predicted proteins | sample GraSoiAngelo_155_FD_67274 | JGI IMG/M metagenome (GOLD analysis project Ga0066706, IMG submission 67274) | Grasslands soil microbial communities from the Angelo Coastal Reserve, California, USA - 14_1009_13_30cm | ecosystem: Environmental > Terrestrial > Soil > Grasslands | place: USA...
CACCTGGTCGGAAGGCGCCTCCGGCGCAGACGACCCGAAGAAGCTCGCCGATTTTCAGGTGCTCGGTGAAGCAAAGATCAAGCGGCTCTCGATGCGTCTGGAGGCTTCCGGAGTCACGGTGACCAAGTACGCGCTTACCTCGTGGACGGTGAAGGGCATCGATCGCGAAACGGGGGAGGAGATCTACTACAACACCGCGTTGCCGAAGGGCGTCGGCAGCTGGGCGAGCGAGGAAGAGGCATTGAGAGCGATCGGCGCCAAGATCGCGGATGAGTTCTCGCGCGAATTCTTTCTCGAGCACGCGAACGTGACCGGACAAAAAGTCACGCTGATCGTACAGGGAATGCCGGATCGAGCGGCCGAAGACATGCTCGCGCGCGAGCTCGTGGGATTGCCCGAGGTCATCACCGCGAGCCCGCGGGCACCGGCAAGCCCGCGAATATACGACCTGCAGGTCGCGGGAAGCGGCGCCCCGGGCGATCTCGTTGCATCGGCAGTGCTCGGACCGCTTAACGGCAAGCTCGGCCAGGCGTGCTTCAGCCTGGGCAGCGTTAGCGGCGATCAGGTGTCGATCGTGCTCGACAGCCGCTGTGCCGACCCCGCGGTGATCTCCCGGCTCGAGACGAATCCGCCGGCAGGGCTGTACGGCGCTCCGGCAAGCCGGCAGAAATCCGTCGTCAAGAATCCGGAAACGCTGAAGAAGCTGATGATCTAGATGTTCTGCGGTGCAAGCTAGTCTGCTCGATTCAGCTTTTCAACCTGCTTGATGTAATTCTGCATCGCCTCGTCCCTGCTCATGCCTTTGAGCTTGGCCCAGGCGTCATACTTCGCGCCGCCAACGAAGTCGAATCCTCCCGGACGATCGCCCTTGACGTCGCCGTCGGTTGCCTGCTTGTAGTACGAGTAGAGCTTGAGCAGCGTCGCGTTGTCGGGTTTTTTCTTGGTCTGCTTCGCGGCGGCTGTTGCGGCATCGAATTTTGCTTTCAAGTCCTTGGGTGCGGCCGGCATCTTTTCCTCCTCGAGAATCGATCATGTGGCTGCTGTGGACGGCTCGATCATCTATGCTACTTTAGCGCGACTCGCGAGAACCCAGCAATCGTAGATCGTATGCCCAGGAAAGAAATGAAGCGCGAAAGAATGTCCAGCGTGGACACCGCATGGTTGCGCATGGACAGGCCGAGCAATCTGATGATGATTTGCGGCGTGCTGATCTTTGGCGAAAGGCTCGCGCTTAAAAGCCTGAGGGCAACGGTCAAAAATCGTTTCATGCGTTTTCCGCGACTGACGCAACGTCCTGTGCAGACGCCGACCGGGGCGTTTTGGGAAACCGACGCCCAGCTCGACATCGGCGCGCATGTGCTGCGCGCCGCGCTTAAAGGGCGCGATTCCAAGCGCGCGCTCGAAGGACTGGTCAGCAAGCTTGTCGCGACGCCGCTCGACCCGGCTCGACCGATGTGGCAGTTCCATCTGGTCGATCGCTATGAGGGAGGCAGCGCGGTCATCGTCCGCATCCACCATTGCTATGCCGATGGTATCGCGCTCATCCAGGTGATGCTGTCGATGACCGACGCCGATCCCGAGGGCACCGCGGCAGGGCCCACGCCTGCACCTGCCGGGGACAGCGAATCTTCCGATGATCCGCTTGCGCAGCTCGTCGATCCGATCGCGGCAGCGCTGAAATTGGCGACCAAGACAGGCGCCGCGCTCATCGGACAAGCCGTCGCGCTCTGGCACGAACCGGCCAGGGCCGTCGCGCTCGCGGAGCAAGGATCCGCGCTTACCGCGGAGATTGCGAAGCTTGCGCTCATGCGCGAGGACTCGCCTACGCTGTTCAAGGGGCGCCCGCACGCGGCCAAGCGCGTGGCCTGGGCGGAGCCCATCGGCTTGGACGATGTCAAATCGATCGGCCGCGCGCTCGACTGCTCGATCAACGATGTTCTGCTCTCGTCGGTTGCCGGGGCGATACGCTCGTACCTCTTCCGGCGCGGCGAAGCCGTGGAGCAGGTCACGATCCGTGTGCTGGTGCCCGTCAACCTCCGGCCGCCGGAAAAAGCGCTCAAGCTCGGCAACCATTTTGGGCTGGTCTTCCTCGATCTTCCCATCGGCATCGAAAACCCGGTCGAGCGGCTTTACGCCGTGCGCTCGAACATGAGAGCGCTCAAGGGCTCGTATCAACCGATGCTCGCGTTGGGCATCCTCGCGGCCATGGGCGCGGGCCCGAAAGTGCTGCAGGAACAACTGCTGCGGTTGCTCGCCAAGAATGCGACCGCGGTAATGACCAATGTGCCGGGTCCTCAGCGGCCGCTTTATCTCGCCGGATCGCGCATCGAAAGCATGATGTTCTGGGTGCCGCAGTCCGGAGACATCGGGATGGGCGTGTCGATACTCTCCTACAACGGCCAAGTGCATTTCGGCCTGGTCACCGATCGCTCGCTTTGTCCCGATCCCGATCGCATCATCGAACGCTTTGCACCCGAATTCGACAAACTCCTGCTGGCAACGCTCATGTCGCCTTGGCCCTGGGATCGGGCCCCGAGCGCCGAGCAGATTGCAACCGCCGTTTTTACCCTGCATGAACCGCGCGTCCCTCGCGCCGACTGTGTCGCCGTGGCACTGCGGCGCGCGCATGGGGCTGCATCAAACAAAACGCGGAAAGCGGGTGTTCACGAGAGCGCCTAGTCGAGCTCCGAACGGGCGAGCTCGACATCGAGCCGCTCCATCGCGTCCATCGGTTTGCACGCCGCTGCCTGCTCGTAGAGCTTGGTTGCGTCATCGAGCCTGCTCTGTCCGAACAGCAAGAGCAGAGCATTGGCATATTCGATTCGCGCGATCGCCGAATCCGCATTGAGCTTCAACGCGTTCTGAAAATGGTCGATCGCGGAGTCCTTCTTGGCACCGTAGGTCATTCCGGCAATGAGGGCGCCTACCTTGTCGATGACTTCGGACTGATACGCTCCAAACGCGATGTGCGCATCGGAATGCGCAGACTCGATCTTGAGCGCGGCTGAAAGTGCGTCCTTGATCTTGCCGCCGAAGCCTTGGGCCAGCGCCTTGGCGACGGAGATGCCTTGGCCATATCGCCCCAATGCATATGCGTAGAGGTAATGCGTGTTCGCGTCGCGGGGCGCGTCGATGCGCCGCGCTTCGGCCCAGCCCGCTGCTTCCTCGAACAGCGCCAGTTTGGTCTTTTCGTTCTTTTCGAGATAATTCGCGTATATCGCCTGCGCTTTGATGGCGGCGTTGGCAGCCGTCCCTCCGATTTCATTGCCGAGCTCCACCGCCTGCTGGAATTCTCCGGCATGGTAGAGCCGCCACGCTTCCTGTGCGCGGGCATCTTTTGGGAAAGGCTCGCAGTCTCCGCGATGCAGTCGAGCCCAGTGTTGCTTGAGCTTGGGCCCATCGTAGGCATAGGCCTTATCGGAATGCGGAAAACCAGTCCATTTTTTAGCCATCGATCCTCCGGATTACTGAGCCACGAAATTTCCCCTCGATCCGATGGATCGGCGAAGCCGCACGAATCGCCCCTCTTCCCCATGGGAGAGGGGGGTAAGGGCGGCGCGGCCGACGGGGAAGGATGAGGGTGAGAATCGCGGCATTTCTACGAGGCTCGTTACGTGCCTAAAGGTAGTCCTGGCTCAAGCGGTCGAGCAGAGCGCGATGCGTCCCTTCCAGGAAAGGCGCTATCAGCGACAGCACCTGATACGCGGCGCGGTCCAGGCTGACAACCGCGCCGGCGCGCTCGCTCGCGGAGATCTTCTGATACGAAATCCAATATGTGGCGACAAGCCCGACGTTGCTAGCCAACGCGGCGATTTCACGATCGGAGGCGCGCATGGCGCCGGCGTCGACCATGCTTCGACACAAACGTATCACCGTGTCCGTCCCCCGCCGCATCATCCTGCCGAATCGCGCTGCGAGCATGCGATCGCGGGAAAGTATTTCGTCCAGATCGCGGTAAAGGAAGCGATAGTCCCACATCGCTTCGAACAGGAGGTGCAGAAAAAACCACAAGTCCTCTACACCGGCCAAGCGGCCACGCGGGGTCGAGGCCAGTTGCGAAAGACGTTGCTCGAAAGCGGCAAAGAGTTCGGTGATGATTTCGTCCTTGTTGCGGAAGTGATAGTAAAGATTGCCCGGACTGATACCCATTTCGACAGCGATATCCGCGGTAGTCACGTGCGGCGCGCCATCGCGGTTGAACAAGGACAGGCTGTTCTCGACGATACGCTCGCGCGTGCGCCGCGGACGTTTGCGATCCGCCATGTGGAACTTGATTTTCAGCGTGCGATATTGCGCAGTGTAGAAGCCGCGGCTTGCGCTGGCAAACTGCGCACTGACCGCCGCTGACGGGAAAATACGAACGGACGCGATTATTCAGCTGTCGCAAGCCACCGTTCGAGATGATCGAGCGTATACGACAGGTCGAGCGCGGCCCGCCGAACGGCGGGCTTTTCGATCATGAGCGGACGCGGATCGTTCAATGCGGCGTCGATCGAGCGCGTTCCGTCGCGGAGCTTCCCGAGGTCGAGCCGGATGCCGTGGCCGGCGAGCATCGGGCCCAGCGTAGCGCACCGGGCGAGCAGGCTGTGCCGCGTATTGCGATATGCGGCTTCGCATAAGCGCTTCCGATGCGCATAGCTGAAGATGCTTGCAAAGAACATGTCGGCGTCTTCGCGATCGGGCTCGAAAAGTACGATGTCGGCATCCGGATACTGTCTTTCGTATCGGTCCATGCCGGCCTGCATCCGCGAATGCACCAAGGCGCGAAACGTCTGTCCCAACACCAGTGGAAGACCGCCCTGGTTGAGCTTTGCGACCGTGAGGCGATTCAGACGCGATGCGTTGCGTGCGTCGAACGGGACCAGGGGATTGACGCATAAGAGCAGATCGACCTCCTGCTCCAACGCGACCGATGCGTGGAGCGTCTTGTTCAGCGCCCCGTCGACGTAGTGCTCGCCGTCGATCTCGACAGGCGGAAACAGCCCGGGCAGCGCCGTTGACGCTTCGATCGCTTTGCTGATCGGCACATGGTCGAGGCCTGGTCTGCCGAAGGTTACCGAAGCGCCAGTGTCGAGGTTGGTCGCAACGACGAATAGCTTGGGCCGGAGCTTGCGGAAATCGTCGACGCGACCTGCGGTGGAGAAAAGCCGGGCCAGAAAAGCGTCGACTGCCCGTTGATCGAACAAGCCCGTGGGGATGGCGCGCCCCATCGCTGCAAAAGATTCCAGAAAGCTGCGCCGCCGCGGGTCGCGCAGGTAATCCAGCGTTGCCGCAGCGAGCAGACGCGGAACCGATCCCGTCCGGCGGGCAAACTCACCAAAAGCCGGCCGAAGAAATACCGCTGGAGACAGCGGCGCATCCGCTCCGCCGTCGATGAAGACGCGATACATCTGCGTTGGCGAAACGCCATTGGCCAAGGCCGCGGCGACGAACCCGCCGGAAGAGACTCCAACGTAGACGTCGAGCCTGTTCAAGTCGACGCCCTCGAGGGATTCGGCCAGCGCGATGAGCACGCCGACCTCGTAGATGCCTCCGAGGGGCCCGCCTCCCGCCAGCGCCAGTGCTATTCGCCGACGGGGGACTTTTCGCTTGCTCGGAACGATGCGGCGCCGCGAGACGGCACTAGCCGACACGTGCCACTCCGGGGGCGTCGAGGCTCCAGTCCTATTTGGCCTTTTTTGCCGCACGCTTGATGCGACGACCTGGTTTCACCGCCTTGGAAACCTTGGCGACCTTGCGCGAGCTTTTGACAGGTGCGCGCTCGGTTGCCGCACCGTTCAACCGCGGCATGGCAGCAGCTGCATTTTCGGCAACGGCGCTGACCGTGCTCATAACGGTTCGGCGCGCTTGATTCCAAAGCGCTTCGGCGGTCGCGATCGACGTTTCGACGCGTGACCCGATGATCCGGATCGCCTTGCTCTCGACGACGCTTCCTTGCTTGACCAATCCCTTGAACACGTCGCTCGCGCTGTGCTGCGCCCAGTCGCGCGAAATCGCGACTGTGCCCAGTCCCGCGAGCCATACCTGACGTGAAGCGGCGAGTACGGTTTCGGCGGCTTGATTGGCGTTGAAATTCGCGGTTTGCTTGAGCATGAGTGAAATTCCCTAAAAGTGAATTGAATGATCGCCGGGTTGTCTCGAGCGATGTAGTGACTTTATCGGATCCGATTAGAGCAATCGCCCTAATCGCCGCCAGCCGCGCCGCGTCGCAGTCTTGCTCCAAGCGCAGACGCAAGCTTCGCGCTTATTGCGTAGATCGATAGCTGGGGATTGGCGCCAATGCTGGTGGGGAAGAGCGATCCGTCCAGCACGTATGCGTTGTCCAGGTAGTGATGGCGACCGCTGGCGTCGACGACCGCGCGCCGCGGGTCGGCTCCCATCGGACAGCCGCCCATGACATGCGCGCTGACGACCGGCGCGACCATCGCTTGCAGCGGCAGCGCAGCGATACCGGCTTTGGCCTGCGCCCAGCTCGAATAGCTCGCGCCGCTGGCGTGAAGCGGCGCGACCCGGACTGCGCCGGCAGCGAACTGGATTTCCGCCATGGTCGCGAGCGCGCGCCGCGCGCCCTCCCAAAAGTACGCGTTGAGCGGATAGTCGAGCACGGGTGTGCCGTCGGTTCGCAGGTTCACCGTTCCTCCTGCACTTTCGGGATGAAAGCCGTCGCGCATGAGCGCGATCAGCACCTGCATATAGGCGAAATCGCGCATCCATTCCGCGTGTGCGATTCCATGGCCGGGAAGCGTTGTCGCGACCAGAATCGGGTGCAGCGGCGGCGCTTCGAGCTTGTAGCCTATCGGTCCGTCAAGCGGCGCCGAGTCGAGGAAATGATCCGAGTAGATTGTTTGCGGCGCACCCGCATAGCCATCGACACGCTGCGGCATTTTCGCTGCGGAAACGACGGTCGGATGCAGGAAGGTACGCTTTCCGGCCACACCGTAAGGGTCCGGGGCCTTGCTTCGCAGCAACAACGCCGGCGAGCCTATCGCGCCGCCGGACAGAACGAAGGTCTTGGCGCGAACGCGGATCCTGCGAGCGGTGGGATCGGTGCCACGCGAATCGAGTGACGCACAAACGAGCTCGTCGACATGGCCATTCGCGTGCTCGAGCTTCCAGGCGCGCGTCCGCACGAGCAGCGTCGCGCCACGCTCCAGCGCGGCGGGAATGGTCGTGACCAGCATCGACTGCTTGGCGTTGGTCGGGCATCCGGTTCCGCAGTATCCGATATTCCAGCAGCCTTTGACGTTGCGTCGAATCGCGGCGCTTGCTATCCCCAGCGCTTGCGCGCCGCGCCGCAACGCGTCGTTGTTCTCGTTCGGCGCAACGGTCCACGGGGAAATGTTGAGGCGCGTTTCCATGCGCTCGAACCACGGCGCAAGATCCGCTTGTCCGAGCTCTTTCACCGCATGGTGGCTCTGCCAGTGCTGCAGCGTCGAAGGTGGCGTCCTGAAACTGGAAGTCCAGTTGACCGTGGTTCCACCGCCGACGCAGCGTCCTTGCAGAATATTGATCGCGTGATCCTCGGTCTTGCGCGCGGCGGATTCCTGATAGAGCTCCGGATACGCGCTCTCTTCGCGCATGTGGAAGCTGGACGAAGTCGCGAGAGGTCCTTCCTCGATGAGAATGACCCTGAGCCCTGCAGCGCTGAGGATGTCAGCCGCAGTGCCGCCCCCCGCTCCACTGCCGACGATGGCCACATCGGCCTCGAACATCTGGTCCGCGACGAGCGTGGACGCGTCGATGACGCGCCAGCCGCCATCGAGGCCGGTTTGAAACGGATCGGGCAGCTTGACCGGGCGCAACGGGGTCGTGGTCATGCGCCGAATTCCAGCGATGGTGGGCCGGGGTAGCCGATCGCGCTCCACGAGCGGGGATTTCCGTACCATGCAGCGAGAACGAGCTGATGCAGGGCGCCGTATGCGGAGCGCAATAGCGCAAATCCGCTGTCGCGCCAGCGGTCCAGAAACTCGGCGATCGCGTCGGGTGAAGCTTTCGGCCACGAAGACCACACGCCGGCAACGAGACATCGCGTCGGAGCGAACGCCAGCAGCGAGAACAACTCATCGAGCTCTTTGCGCGTAGCCGGAGGCAGTCCTGCAATGGCGCGTTCGACACCAGCGAGGACTTCGGCGCTTGCGCCAAATGCATCTTCGGGCGGGATCGCTCCTTTGAGCAGCTCCGGTACAATCGCCGCGAGGATTTCGCGCGCCGATGCGTCGAGCGACGTGGGGTTCGCCGACGGAGTCGCCGACTGCCCGTCCGACATGTATAGCCAGCGCAGCATCGCCAGCGCGGCGCCGCCGGCGATTCCTGCCTTGAGCAAGGTGCGGCGGGTGATCCGCGACGATGGGGTGACGGTCTCAGGCATGAAGCAAAAACTCACAGGAAGAGATGCTGCGAGCCACTGTAGACCGCGGGATTAGACAATTCAACCTAATTTCACTGGGCAGATTGAAGTCGGCGCGCCTAAGGCCTACGCGCACCTCTATTGGGCGCGCCGCTTAATCTGCCGATTTAGTCCGCGACTCATGGATCCACCATGCCTTCATCCGTTCAAACCTTCTCATTCCAGATTGAAGTCGGCGCGCCACAGCCCTTAACACTCTCTTCTGCGAGGCGCGCCGCTTAATCTGCCGACTTGCTCCGCGGGAGGGGCGCCGCTTAATCTGCCGATTTGGTCCGCGACTCATGGATGCGCTATGCCTTCATCCGCTCAAACCTTGCTCATTCGAGAGCTCGAGCACGCACGCCGGCTGCACGAGGAGAGACGCGCGTCGCCCGAGCGTGCCGCGGCGCTGGACCGCGTCGCGGAATGGCAGGCGCGGCGTCTCAACGCGACGTATGCCGATCTTGCGCGAGACCCGCGTTACGCCAAGGCCATCGTGTTCTTTCAAACGGATCTTTACGGTCCGGGTGATTTCAGCCGTCGCGACGCGGATTTGTCGCGTGTCGTGCCGCTCATGGTTCGCCTGGTGCCGAATGGGGTGATCGCGACCATCGCGACGGCGATGGAGCTTTCGACCCTGTCGCAGGAGCTCGATAGATCGCTGATCGAGGTTCTCGATGCGAGCGAGGCATTTACGGTGGCGCAATATTGCGCCGCTTACCGCGCTTGCGGAAACCGCGCGGCGCGCGAGCGCCAGATCGCGCTCATCGGCCAAACCGGACGCGCGCTCGATCGTTACGTGCGCACGCCCTTTGTGCGCACTACGCTCACGTTGATGCGAAAGCCCGCGCGCGCAGCCGGATTCTCCGCGCTGCAGGACTTCCTGGAGCGCGGCTTTGCGAGCTTCGCCTCGATGCACGGTGCCGATGAATTCCTGGGAACGGTCGATGCGCGCGAGACCGCGCTGATGGAGGAGATTTTGTCGGGAAGCGCGGCGCCGTTTCCCGATCCAACGCAATAGCCGTCAAGCCTCGCCGAACAGGTTGTCGAGCTCGTGCCGGATCGCACGCTCGATCGTTCCTTTGAGCGGCGTCATCAGAAAAGAGAGTTGCACGTCGAGCTGGATGTCGCTTTTGCCGACGCGCATGGTTCCCGACAGGCCGGGGCGCTCGAAAGCCACGTCGTCCCCGTCGAAACGGCAGACCAGGTCGAAGCGCTTGTTCAGATCCTCGGCGATCCTTTTCGCCGCGGCACGGGCCTTCGGCTGAGGGAGCTTGTGCCGACGCTTGATCGAAATCGTAGCCATTGTGGATTCTTCGGACTCGACCGCGCCAGTATACTCAAAGCCGATCGCTTTCCTGCGCCATCATACGGCGCCGCCGCGCAACAGACCCGATGGCGCAAAACGGTCAGAATCGGCGCCACTTCAAATCTGGAAATCGACCCATGGCCGGCAATCTCGCGCAATATTTCGCCCGGCATCTCGGGGTGCCCGGCAAAGTGCTGTACCGCCAGTTCGGTGACGGTTGGGCCGACGTCACCGTCGCCGAGGTCGCTGCCCTCGTCGGCCGATGGCAGCGGGCGCTCAAAGCTCTGGAACTCGCCGCCGGAGCGCGAATCGCGCTATGTATCAGAAACAGCGTCGACTGGATCGCGCTCGATCTTGCCGCGCTCGGGTCCGGCATGGTCGTCGTACCTCTGTACGTCGACGACAATCCGGACAACATCGCGTGGTGCGCTGGCAACGCCGAAGTGCAACTGCTGGTGGTGGAAAGCACGCATCTTGCGCAGGCGCTGGAAGACACCCGCGCTCCGCTGCCGCCGATCCGGGTTCTTCACCCGGATGCGGACGACCGCCGTGCATCGGTCGCGGCGCTGCTGCCCGAGACCGCGCCTGCGCCCGAGTTCCTAGCTCTGCCGGACGATGCGATGGCGACGATCTGCTACACCTCCGGAACGTCGGGACGCCCGAAGGGCGTCGTGCTCTCGCACGGCAACATCATCGCCAATGTGACCTCGTGCCAGCAGACGCGGATGGCGAGATCGAGCGATGTTTTCCTGTCGATACTGCCGCTGTCGCATATGTTCGAGCGAACGGGCGGCTACTATCTTCCCTTGTCGATCGGAGCCAAGGTTGTCTACGGCCGTGGCGTGGCGCAGATCGCCGAAGATCTTGCGTCACAAGCGCCGACGGTCATTTTTGCGGTTCCCCGCGTCTTCGAGAAATCTCTGGCCAGGATCGAGCAGGCGCTGGCAGGATCGGCCATCAAGCGCTCGCTGTTCGCGCAGTGTGTCGAGCGTGGCTGGCGAGTAGCGCAGGGAAGGGGAAGCGGGCTCGACCAGCTCCTGACGCCATACTTGCGCGCGCTGGTGGCCAAGCCCATTCTCGATCGCCTTGGCGGCAGACTCCGCCTTGCCGTCGTCGGCGGCGCGCCGCTCGATCCGATGATCGCCCGAACTTTCATCGGTCTCGGGCTGACGATGCTGCAAGGTTACGGAATGACCGAAGCGTCGCCGGTGATCTCGGTCAATCGCGACGACGACAACGATCCGGAATCGGTCGGTCCGCCGGTGCCCGGGGTCGAAGTCGAGCTTACCGAGGCGGACGAGCTCCTTGCGCGCGGCCGCAATATCATGCTCGGCTATTGGAAGAATGAGGAGGCGACGCGCGCGGCGCTCGACGCGCAGGGCTGGCTGCACACGGGAGACATCGCCGATATTCGCGATCGGAAAATCTACATCCGAGGGCGATTGAAGGACATCCTCGTCATGTCCAATGGCGAAAAACTGCCGCCGCAGGACGTCGAATTCGCCCTGACCCGCGATCCGGTGTTCGAGCAGGTGATGCTGGTCGGCGAAGGGCAGCCATTCCTGACTTTGCTCGCGGTGACCAAAGAGGGCGACGAGAACGGCCTGGTGAAGCGCGCCAACGATCTGCTCAAGGGCTTTCCGCGTTGGGTTCGCGTGCGCCGGGTAATTCCTACGAGAGAAGCCTGGAGCGTCGACAACGGATTGATGACACCCACGCTCAAGCTCAAACGGCCGCAAGTGCTTGCACGCTTCAAGGATCAACTCGATGCCGTGTACGCGGCAGAACGCGCGAAGTGATGCCTGACCGGGTTGACCCCGGATTGAAACCGGCGCTAGAATTCAAACAAACGTTTAAGTGATTCATGCCTTTTTTGGATGAATCACGAGCCCACCCGATTTGTATAGGAGAAGCACACGGTGGCAGCCAAGATCATTGCATTTGACGCGCCGAAGAACTCCGCGACCAAGGAAAGGATTCTCGACGCCGCGGAGGCGCTGTTCATGGAGCACGGATTCGAAGCGACGTCGCTGCGCCAAATAACGGCGACGGCCGGAGTGAACCTCGCCGCGGTCAACTACCACTTCGGCAGCAAGGAAGAGCTGTTCCAGGCCGTGCTTACGCGGCGGCTCGATCCCATGAACCAGGAGCGCATCGGCCTTCTCACGCGATTCGAGCGCGAGGCCGCGCCGCGCGCGCTCTCCTGCGAGCGCATCCTCGCCGCCATGTTCATTCCGGCGCTCCGGCTCGCGCGCGACCGCAGGCGCGGCGGCAAGGATTTTCTGCGACTGTTGGGACGCGCGTATGCCGATCCCGCGCCGTTCATCCGTCAGTTCCTATCCGAACAGTACGCCGTGATGATTTCGCGCTTCAAGGCGGCCTTCGGGCGCGCGCTGCCGCAGCTCCCCAAGCGGGAACTCTCCTGGCGGCTGCACTTTGTCATGGGCGCGCTTTCATACACGCTCGCCGGGACCGACGCGCTGAAGCTGATCGCCGAGCTCAATCCGCGAGACACGCACAACGACGAGACATTGCTGCGCCGGCTTGCGCCATTTCTTGTGGCGGGCCTCAAGGCGCCGCTTCCCGATCTCGTCGAGCTCGACGGCGAAAACGTTGCGCAGGCCCGGATCAGATAGGAGCTCTCTATGCTGACCGTCCTCTGGTTGTTCGCAGTCATCGTCGGGTTTTTTGCGCTGGCCTACATCAACGCCGCGGGGTGGGCATGGACCGTCGCGATCGGCGCTGCGCTTGCAGCGGCGTGGGCGATGCATGCGATCCCGCTGCTGGCGATGCTGATCCTGGCGGTGGCAGCGATACTGCTTGCCATCCCCCTGAATGTGCCTGTCCTGCGTCGCAAGCTCATCAGCGACGGCATTCTTTCGGTGTTTCGCAAAGTGCTTCCGCCCATGTCGCAAACCGAGCGCGACGCCATCGAGGCGGGTACGGTGTGGTGGGACGGCGAGCTTTTCTCCGGACGGCCGGATTGGAGCAAGCTGCTTGCCATGCCCGGCCCGAAGCTCACCCCTGAGGAGCAGAGGTTTCTCGATCGCGAGTGCGAGGAGCTCTGTGCGATGGTCAGCGACTGGGAGACGACCCAGGTGTACCGGGATCTTCCCGCACACGCATGGCAATACATCAAGGACAAGGG
>Ga0066706_10000456_pt1 | contig 12843 bp, 10 predicted proteins | sample GraSoiAngelo_155_FD_67274 | JGI IMG/M metagenome (GOLD analysis project Ga0066706, IMG submission 67274) | Grasslands soil microbial communities from the Angelo Coastal Reserve, California, USA - 14_1009_13_30cm | ecosystem: Environmental > Terrestrial > Soil > Grasslands | place: USA...
TCCGCACGGCATTCGAGCGGCTTACCGCGGAACGTCAAATCGTGCTCGTGGAGGGGACAGGCCACGCCGGAGTCGGTGCCGTGATCGGCCTGTCGAACGCCGTGGTCGCAGCGATGCTCGGCACGCCGGCCGTCATCGTGTCCGAGGGTGGAGTCGGCCGACCGATCGACGAGATCGTGCTGAATGCCGCCCTGTTCGCCGCCCACGGTGTCGCGGTTGCCGGGGCGATCGTGAACAAGGTCCAGACCGACGCGCAGCCGGGCATCGCTCGGACACTGGAGCGAGGGCTTGCCCGGCACGGCATAGCGCTGCTGGGCATCCTGCCCTACCGCCCGATCCTGTCCAACCCGACGCTCGGGATGATCCTGGAGGGAGTCCACGGCGAAAGAATCCATCCCGGTCCCGATCTCGACCGCGTCATCGACAATGTGGCGATCGGGGCGATGGAGCCCGGCCACATGCTGCAGCGGATCGGTCCGGGCACGCTGGTCATCGTTCCGGGAGATCGACAGGACGCCATCCTCGCCTTGACCGCGGCGCACATGGCGGGCAATGGCCAGGGCGTTGCGCTCGGGCTGGTGCTGACTGGGGGCTATCGGCCGCCACACGGAGTCCTTGCCGAGATCCGCCGGGCAGACCTCTTCGCGACGCTCGTCCATGAAGACACTTATCCCGTGGCGTCGGAGATCCACGACCTCCTTGTCAAGACGCACGCGGCGGACCTCGAGAAGGTCGCCACGATCAAGGCGCTGGTCGCCGAGCACCTCGACATCGATCGCATCCTGGAGGTGGCCGGTCCTTCCGTCGGGTGAGCGGGTTGGGCGTTCCGGGCGGCCGGTTCATGGCAGCGGCTCGTTGTCGATGAGCCGGGTGGACCCGAAGCGCACCGCGAGCGAGAGCAGTGCCGCCCCGTCAACCCGGGCCAACTCCCGCAGCGTCTGACCGTCTGCCACCGACGTGTACTCCACCTTTGCCAGCGGTTCAAGCGCCAGCTCGTCGCTCATGACCTGTCGAAGGGTCTTGGCCGATCGCTCGCCCGCCGCCCAGCGCGACCGGGCCGCGAGCAGCGCGCGATGCAGGATGGGCGCCGCCTCCCGTTCCGCGGCAGACAGGTGGACATTGCGCGACGAAAGGGCGAGGCCGTCTGCCTCGCGCACCGTCGGGCAGGCGATGACGTCGGTTGGCAATGCCAGGTCGATCGCCATGCGCCGGACGACCATGACCTGCTGGGCGTCCTTCTGCCCGAAGTACGCCCGATCGGCGCCCACCAGCGCGAACAGGATGGCGACGACCGTCGCGACGCCTTCGAAGTGCCCGGGCCGCGCGGCCCCCTCGAGCGGCTGGCCGACGGCGCCAATTGACACCGTCGTGTCGAAGCCCGGCGGGTAGACCTCGTCCACGGGCGGTGCGAAGACGAGGTCGACGGCCTCCTCGGCGCAGATGGCAAGGTCGCGGCCCTCGCTGCGGGGGTATCTGGCGAGGTCCTCCGGGCTGTTGAACTGGCGCGGGTTGACGAAGATGGTGACGACGGTCATGGCATTTTCCGAGCGCGCCCGCTGGATCAGCGAGCGGTGACCTTCGTGAAGCCAGCCCATGGTGGGCACCAGCCCGATCGGGCGCGGCGCGGCAGCCAGGGCCCGGCGCAGCTCTCCCCGGGTGCGGACGACCTCGAGCTGCACCTCGGAGGTCGCCACGGGCGGGGTGCCGACCCTAGAGATCGCGGTCGAGCGGAATGCCCGCGCTCCCGGCGGTCCCCAGGACGCCTTCCGAACGGTCCAGCGCGGACCGACCGAGCACCTCGTCGAGGACGGTCTGATCCATCTGCGAGGACTCCTCGGTCCCGGGGAAGGTCCCTGCCGTCACGTCGGCTGCGAACTTTTGGGCCGCCTCGAGGATGGTTTCGCGCAGGTGAGCATACGGCCGCGCATGTCGCGGGATGAAAGAGCCGAGTCCCAGCAGGTCAGTCACGACCTGGACCTGTCCGCTGCAACCGGGTCCGGCCCCGATCCCGATGGTCGGGATGCGCAAGCGCTCGGTGATCGCAGCGGCCAGCTGGGCGGGGATCAGCTCGAGGACCATCGAAAACGCACCAGCCTCCTGGACCGCGAGCGCGTCGGCGATGACGCTTCGGGCGCGGTCGGCGGTCTTGCCCTGGACGCGGACCTTGCCGCCCATCGCGTATTTGGCCTGCGGCGTCCAGCCGATGTGGCCCTGGACCGGAATGCCCGCCCGGACGAGGGCCTCGATGACCCGCGCGGTGCGCACGCCGCCTTCGACCTTGACGGCCTGGGCACCGGCCTCGCGCAGGAAGCGCCCCGCGCTGTCGAGCGCCTCGTCGACCGTGGCGTACGACATGAACGGCATGTCGCCGATGACGAGCGACCGCCCCGCGCCTCGAACCACGGCCCTTGTGTGGTGGAGCATGTCCTCCATGGACACGCGCACGGTCGACTCGTAGCCGAGCATGACCTCGCCGACCGAATCGCCCACGAGGATCAAGGGGATGCCAGCCTCGTCGAGAAGCCGGGCGGTGGGAAAGTCGTACGCCGTCAGCATCGGAATCGGCGTCCCGTCGCCGTGCATTCGGGCGATGTCGGCGACGGTCAAGCGCTGGTTCTCGGCGGTGGCGCTCATGTGCGGCTCTCCTGCGTGAGAAGTCCAGTGTGAGCCGCGGCGTCCCGAGCGTCCAGCAGGCCGGCCACGAGGTCGAGCAGGCGGTCGGCCACCTCGCGCTTCGTGAGGAGTGGCCAGGACTCGGGCCGGCCATCGGCTCGATACACGGTTACCCGATTGGTGTCCGTGCCGAATCCGGAGTCCGCCGCGCCAACGTCATTGGCGACGAGCAGGTCGAGGCCTTTGCGCTCCAGCTTCTCCGGCGCGCGCGCCAGCGAGCCGGTTTCTGCGGCGAAGCCGACGAGGACGGGTCGAGGCTCCAGGGGACGGCGGGTTTCGCGGCCATCGGCGTCCATCCCGCGTGCGATGCGACTGACCTCGGCGAGGATGTCGGGGGTCGGTTCGAGCTCCAGCGTGAGCGAGTCGGCTCGGGCGAGCTTGGTCTCCGCAGGGCGCGCCGGGCGGAAGTCGGACACCGCGGCGGCCATGACCAGCGCATCGAACCCAGCCTGCCCGGGCTGATCGGTGAGCGCCTCGAGCAGAGCGGCCCGCATCCGTCCCGCCGACTCGGCTGGGACGACTGCTGCCCGGACGCCCTCCGGCAGAGGCACCCTCACGTTCGCGACCACGAGCGTCACGCGGGCGCCACGATCCAGGGCGGCCTGCGCAACGGCTATCCCCATCTTTCCGGTCGACCGGTTGGTGATGGATCGGACCGGGTCGATAGCCTCGGAGGTGCCGCCGGCCGTGATCACCAGATGCCTGCCCGTGAGGTCCGCCTCGCGCGGTATGATGGCCTCGGGAGGCCGGGCGGACGCGTCAGGCGCGCGGACGGGGCCATCCCCGACCGCTGCCACGACGGCATCAACGATGGTCGGCAACGCCGCCAGGCGGCCCACTCCGGACCGACCAGACGCCAGCGCGCCGGTCTCCGGCGCGACGATTCGGTAGCCGAAGTCTTCGCGGAGCCGCCGCACGTTCGCAGTCGTGGCGGGATGCGCGTACATCTCCCCGTCCATTGCGGGCGCGACCACCACCGGCGCCGTCGTCGCCAGGCACGTGGCGGTCACCACGTCGCCGGCCAATCCGCTCGCCATTGCCCCAAGCCAGTGCGCCGTCGCTGGCGCCACGACGACCGCGTCGGCCGTCTCGGCGACGACGATGTGACCGATGCGGCCATCGGGCAGGAGCGCCAGCACATCGCTTTCCGCCGGGTGCCGGGTCAGCGCCTCGAGCGTCAACGGCGCGACGAATCGAGTCGCGCTCGGCGACAGCAGGGCAACCACGTCGGCGCCCTCGGCCTGCAAAAGGCGGACCAGCTCGGGCGCCTTGTAGGCGGCGATTGAGCCCGTGACGCCGACGGCGATCAGGCGCCCCTCCAGGCGGCCCGGTTCGCGCCTCACCCGAGACCCATTCCGATCGGCTCGCCGCCGGTCACCTCGGCGTGGAAGATGGCCAGGCCGCGCAGCGTCAGCTCTGGGTCGATCGCGTCGACGCCGTCGACGCCCCGAGCCCAGGGTGCCGCCGAGAGCCCGCCCGTCAGGATTGCGTGGACGGCCGAAGGCTCGATGCCTGCGGAGTCGGCCAGCTCCTGGCGGGTGCGAGCCAGCAGCCCGGATGCGAGCGCCTGATAGCCGAAGATCGTGCCCGATTGCATGGCAGTCACGGTGTCACGGCCGATGGCGCGGTCGGGGGAGCGCAGCTCGATACGCGGGAGCTTGGCCGTGTGCGCGGCGAGCGCCTCGAGCCCAAGCTCGAGGCCCGGCGCGATGGCGCCCCCGATGTAGGCACCGTCCGACGCGACGCAATCGAACGTCGTCGCGGTGCCGAAGTCGACGACGACGGCCGGCGTGCCGTACAGACGCGCGGCCGCGAGCGCGTTGACCAGCCGGTCCGCCCCGACTTCCGCGGGCCGTTCGACGCGAACGGGCAGCGGCACCGTCCCGGCAGAGGCGACCAGCAGCGGCACGCCCCGCCGACTGGCGATGGCCTCGATCCCGGCGGTGAGGTCCGGGACGACCGAGGCACACGACAGGGCGGTGATCTCACCGAGGTTGCTCGCGTCGAGCCGGAGTAGACCGTCGAGCAGCAGCTCCAGCTCGTCGGCCGTGGCGAGGGGTTGCGTCGCGGCCCGCCTGGCGGCCAGCAGCGTGCCGCCCTGCACCAGGCCGGTCGTCACGTTCGTGTTGCCGATGTCCACGGCGAGCAACATGGCGGGATGATACGCGGGGCGGAATCCGTGCCATCGCGGCGCCCTCGCTGCGGTACCATCCGCGCGTCGGGAACCGGCTGGAGAGGTGTCGGGACTCCTGGGCAGCCAGCCGCGTCAGCCCAGACTCCGTCGATCGGCCAGATAGGAGTCCTGCGTGTCGTCCTTGCCGCCCGCAAAGTTCTTCGTCAACCGCGGCATCGTCGCTTCCCGGGCGGACATGGACCACCTGCTTCGCCCGCTGCTCAAGCAGACGGTCACGTACCGATACTTCCGCGGTCGCGACATGATCGCCCACGGCACCGGCTGGGTGGAGCGCATCGTCCTCGACCAACCAGACGTATCGAGCTACTTCACGCCCCTGTCCATCTGCGTGAACATCGACTCCTTCGAGCACCTCGAATTCGAGACCCGGCCGGACCAGTTCATCGTCTACGCACTGGTCCAGGGCGACGAGCGTGTCGTGATCGAGTTCGCGCCAACCGCAAACCGCGAGGACAATGCGGCGAGCGACCAACACCAGCTCGAATTCGACACGAGCGGTTTCGTCCAGATGGAGCTCCAGGGCCTGGACTCGGAGGATACGGGTACCACCGGGCCCGATCCAACCCGACACTCGAACGAGGACGGTGCGTCGAGAGATGGCCACGATCCCGACGAGGGTGGCCGGCCGGAGCACGAGGGCGGCCCGGCGCGCGGCGACGGCGGTTCAGCACGCGACTCGGCCGGCTGAGCGCAGCCGTCGCACATTGGCACTGACGCGCCCGGCCCATCAGGGAGGGGCGCCGGCAGCGACACGGAGAGGAGGGTTCTCAGCAGGTGGCTACCAGTACTCAGGTTGAGTCTCGGCCCGCGCCCGTGGGGGAGACGGGCCTGGCAGCTTACTTCGGCTTCGCCGAGCGGGGCACTGACCTGGCGACGGAGATCGGCGCCGGTGTAACCACGTTCATGGTAATGGCCTACATCCTGTTCGTGAACGGCAGCATCATCGCCAAGCCGCTGGGCCTGGACGCCTCGGCCGTGGCAGCCGGTACCGCCTTGGTCGCCGGGATCATGACCATCGCGATGGGGGTCATCGGAAAGTACCCATTCGCGCTAGCCGCCGGCCTTGGGATCAACGCGATCGTGGCCTTCACGCTCACGGCCAAGGGTCTCGACGCCAAAGGCGCGATGGGCGTCATCGTGCTCGAAGGCATCGCGATCACGATCCTCGTGGCAGTCGGGCTGCGCGAGGCGATCATGGAGGCGGTGCCACTCGCCCTCAAGCGCTCGATCGGCGTGGGCATCGGCCTGTTCATCCTGTTCATCGGTTTTTCGAACGGGGGCCTGATCGGCTCGAATCCCACAGGCAAGGGCACGCCGGTCTTTCTGGCTTTCCCGACTACCCCAGCCCAGGGGGTATTCCTGCTCGGGCTCGCGATCACGTTCGTGCTGTACGCGAGGCGCATTCGAGCCGCGCTGATCATCAGCATCATTGTCACCACAATCATCGCGATCCTCGCCGGGGTGACGTCGGTCCCGGCGGCCGACAAGCTGATCGTCGGCCCGAATTTCTCGACGATCGGCCTCGGGCTTCAGGACCCGTTCCAGGCTTTCGCCAAGCTGGGCGCAATCACGGCGGTCCTGACGATCTTCGCGATCATGCTGAGTGACTTCTTCGACACGATGGGCACGGTCACCGGCATCGCGGCCGAGGCAGGCCTGGCGCGTCCGGATGGCACCGTCCCCGGGATCGGTCGCGTGCTCATGGTCGACTCTGTAGCTGCGATCGCCGGCGGCGTCGGCGGCGTCTCCTCGAACACGACCTACATCGAGAGCGCAGCGGGAGTCGCCGAAGGCGGTCGGACGGGCTTCGCGTCCGTCGTGACGGGTGTCCTGTTCCTGCTCGCGATCTTCCTGTCGCCGATTGCCCTGATCGTGCCCGGCGTGGCCACGGCACCGGCCCTGGTGCTCGTTGGCTATCTCATGTTCACCCTGGTGAAGGACATCCCGGTCGGCGATCTGGAGGACGGGCTGCCGGCCCTGCTGACGATGATCCTGATGCCGCTGACCTACGACATCACCGTGGGGATCGGTGCCGGCTTCATCTCGTGGGTCCTCCTCAAGGTCGTTCGCGGACGGGCCGCCGAGATCCACCCGCTGATGTGGCTGGTTTCGATCGGTTTCGTGATCTTCTTCGCGAACGTCTGGATCCAGTCGGTCGTCAAGTAGCGTTTTCGCTCAGACCGCGGCCGGCGCCCCGCCCAGGGCGCCGGCCCTTTTGATTCCCTGCATTTGGATCAGCTCGGAATTCGAATGGCGATTGATTGTCCTGCCACAGGCCAGCGCGGCACGTTGCTGCCAAGTCTGCTGATTGCCGAGGGTGCATCACCAGCGACCGGTGCCTGCACGACACTCCGCCCCAACGGCCAGTTCGGCCGAGATCGCCCGGGCGCGCCCTGCCGAAACGATGCACGCGCGCGATCACGCGGCGCGGCCGCGCCCGGCCTTCGAGGTGCCCGGAACTGCGATGCACTGCGCCGCCGTGCGCAATGCGCCTCGAACATCGAAGGGGACCCAGACCGGAGGGGCCCTCAGCCGACGACGGGTGCAATGCGTGCAATAGCGGTGGTCGCAGTTGACCTCCCGGCCGACGTATCAGGCGAATTTCGCAAGGGTGCCCAGCGAATCCTGGTTCGGGCTGATGAGCCGGCAAGAGGTCGGAGCCGCAAGGAGGCGGCGGTGCCCCGATCAAGTACCATCGCGCGGATGTTCGAACGGACGGCGCTGCCCGAGGGGCCGCGCGTGATCAGCGCCCGGCTGCCCGGAGCGCGCTCGGTCTCAGTCGCCGCGTACGTGCTGGCGGGATCTCGGCTTGAATTGCCGGACCAGGCCGGCGTCGCCCATTTCATGGAGCACATCACCTTCAAGGGCACGGCGGCCTATCCGACGACGCGAGCGATCTCCGAGGCGATCGAGGGCGTCGGCGGCAGCTTCAACGCGGCGACCGATCGCGAATCCACCGTCTACTGGGTGCGCGTGCCCGCGCGCGAGCTGGAGCGAGCCCTGGGAGTGCTCGGTGAGCTCATCGTGCGGCCGACACTCTCGCACCGCGAGATCCGCAACGAGCGGACGGTCATCATCGAGGAGATCCGCTCGTACCTGGATGACCCCGCCGAATACGCCCAGATCCTCTTTCAGCAGGCGATGTTCGGAGTCGGCGCCCTGGGCCGCGAGATCTGCGGGGACGAGGCGGGTATTCGGGCATTGCCCGAACGCACGATCCGGGACTTCTGGGCCAGTGCCTACCGGCCCGCCAACGTCGTGGTCGCCGTGGCCGGCGACCTCCCCCACGAGCAGAGCGTGCAGCTTGCCGGGCGAGCCTTCGGCCGCGGCAACGGCGTAGTAGGCCCCTTCGATCCCGCCCCGACCCTGCCCGCCGGCCAGCGCTTCCTGATCGGACATAGGGACGCCAGCCAGGCCCATCTCGTGGTCGGGGTTCCGGCCCTCCGTCGCGACCATCCCGACGCCTGGGCCCTTGGCGTGCTGAACGCGGTCCTTGGCGACGGGATGAGCAGCCGGCTGTTCCTGTCCGTCCGCGAGGAGAAGGGACTGGCTTACGACGTCGGCTCGGGGGTGGTGGACTACGCCGACGCGGGTGCGTTGGCCATCTCGGCCGGCGTCGATCCGAGGCATCTCCGGCCGGCTCTCGCGGCGATCCTCGACGAGCTGGTTCGCCTTCGCGGGGAGCTCGTGCCGGCCGAGGAGCTCGCCAAGGCGAAGGCCTACATCTCGGGTGGCCTGGAGCTCCGGATGGAGGAGACGCGCCATCTCGCATCCTGGATCGGCGGTCAGGAAGCGCTGCATGAACGCGTGCTGACCCTCGACGAGGCGCTCGCCGCGGTAGCCGCCGTCAGCGCGGAGGACGTGCAGCGAGTTGCCGGCGACCTCTTCAGGGACGAGAAGCTTCGGCTTGCGGTGGTGGCCCCGGTTCGCCGCGGAAGAGGTCTGGAGGCTCGACTCCGGTTGCCGGATGTCCATGCTTGAGAGCGGGCAGGGCACTGCCGACGTCCAGTTGATCGGCGCGGAATCGCAACCTGAGCCGCGCCGCGAACCCAGGGTCGACCTTCGGCTGGCCCGCCTGCACCTCAGGACGGGGGTCCATGGGCTCGCCCGAGCGGAGCTGGAATCCCTGGTCGGCTGGGGCGAGCTCGACGAAGAGTCGCTGATCGACCTCGCCGAGGCACGCTGGAGGACGGGCGACCTGGAGGGGGCCGGGGATGCCGCTCGAGCGTTCCTTGCAACGGGGCGCGAGGCCGTGCTCGGTCTTGTCATCGCTGCCGAAGCGATCGCGGCAGCCGGCCGCCCTGGCGAGGCGCGTCGCCTGGCGGGCCAGGCCATCGAGCGCGCGGGCGATTCCCTGGACGGACTCTTCGCGGGGATGCCCCGGAGCGGCATCTGGCCGCACGATCCTTCTGATCCGGGGGAGCACGTCGGCCCGTTGCTCGGAGGATCGGCGGGCGCGTCAGCGTCCGGACGGGCCGCGGAGGCAGCTGCTTCCGCCGAAACAGCGACCGTCTCCTCAGGCGATGACGACCTCGCCCTTTGGGAAGGCCACCCGCAAGACCTTCGACCGCTGCCCGTCCCACCCGACGCCGCCTCGGAGCTGGAGGCAGCGCGCGATCTGCTGACGGCGGGCGATATCGATAGAGCGGCCGTACGACTCGCCGTCGTCCTGCGCGTGAGCCCGGTCCTGGCGCCCGCCGTTCTGGACGTGCTGCCGCCCGATGCCGGCCCGGCGCTCGAACTGGTTCGCGGCGACGCCTTCCGGCTGCTCGGACACGATGGCGACGCGCAGCGTGCCTACGCTTCGGCGCTGGCCGGGGTCACGGCTGACATGTCGGCGCGCGAGAGCGTTGCTCCCGAAAGCAGCTATCAGCGGCCGGAAGATGGTCCGCCAGAGGAGGGCGGCGATCCGCCGAACCACCCATCCGACAGCCCGGAGTAGTCGTGTCCGAACGCACCCTCGTCCTGATCAAGCCCGATGCCGTCCAGCGGCTGCTCGCCGGACGCCTGATTGCGCGTTTCGAGGAACGCGGCTTGAAGATCGTGGGACTCAAGCTGGTGCAGGTGGATCGCGATCTCGCCGAGCGTCACTACGCCGTTCACCGCGACAAGCCGTTCTTCGGCGGTCTGGTCGACTTCATCACGTCGAGCCCGCTGGTGGCCGTCGCGCTCGAGGGCCCGCGCGCCATCGCCGTCGTCCGTGCGATGGTCGGCGCCACCCGTCCCCATGAAGCAGCCCCTGGCACGATCCGCGGGGATTTCGGCCTGGAGACGGCCCAGAATCTCGTCCACGCCTCGGACGGACCGGAGACGGCCGACGTGGAGCTCGCCCTGTGGTTCACGCTCGGTGAGCTCGCGAGCTACGAGCGCGATATCGATCGGTGGGCGCTCGCTCCGGCCGAATGACGCCGGCCTGCAGAGGCTGGCTACGGGAGCTTATCTGGGCTTACTGCCTGACCCTGGACCCCCGGCTCGGGTGCCGGAGCCCTGGCAGCGGCGGGCCCGCCCCAGCCGCCGGCCGCCGCAACCAACGCAGCCAATGCCAGCGCCAGCACCAGCACGGAACTCACGAGTGTCCGGTTGACATCGAGAAGCGGGCCTGCCCAGCGGGGCGATGCGGCGAACACGCCGGCCACCATCCTCGCCCCACGGCCCACCGCCCGAGCGCCTCGCTGGGCCACCCGGGCACCTCGCTGAGCCACCCGGGCGCCTCGCTCGGCTACCGGCTGAGCGGCTTCGCGAGTGCGGCCGGCGGCGGCGCGCCCGCGCGTGGACAACTCGGCCAGACGGACCGCCCACCGTCCACGCTGAATCCTGCCCGCCGCGGCGCGTCTGCTAGCCAGCAACTCGGCCAGGCGGACCGTCCAGGGCCCAAGTTGCGCCCAGCGCGTCGCCGCGGAGGAGGGTGCCTGGATGGGGGACCGCCGCTGGACCGAAGACCGCGCCTGAACCGCAGGTGGCACCTGAACAGCCGACGGCGCCTCAGCCGTAGGCGGCGCCTGAATCGTCCGCGGTGCCTGGACCGACGACCGCGCCCGGACGGAGAACAGCGCCTCGCGGCGGGAGCGGCGACGCTCGGCCATGCCCGGCTGCGATGACGCCTCGGGAGCAGCGCGCGGGCCGTCGAGGCTGGGCGAAGAGCGAGCCCAGCCGGCCAGTGCAACCCCTTCGGGCCATCGCGGTCGATCTCCCGCGACCGCACGGACGCCCGGCGCCGGGTCCGCAAGTCCCACGGCCAGCAGGCGCGCGTAGTAGGCCAGTGCGGCGATCGCGCCCAGGGACAGCACGGCGCGAGCCGGTCCGTCGCTGGCGAGTCTGACGAGCGCCATTCGCACGTCGAAGGAAACGAGTCCGGGCAGGCCGACCGTGGCGACCGCCACCATCACGAGGGCAGCGGTCAGAGTCGGGCTGCTGCGCGCCCATCCGCGCAGCTCTCCCAGGCGCCTCGTCCCGAAGCGCGCGCGGATTGCCAGCACCCATGCCGCGAACGCGGTCTTGGCCAGCACGAACACGAGGATCCAGGTCCGCACGGGTTGCCATGTCGCCGGATCGAGCGGTCCGAAGGCGAGCAGGACGAAGGCCGCATCCTGCACGATCGAGTAGGCAACCATGTGCTCGATGTCCTCCTGGATCCAGGCTGCGAATGCTCCCAGGAGCAGGCTGATCGCGGCGATCGACACGATCAGGGCGCGCTCGAGGGGTAAAGCCAGCGGAACCGGGGTCAGCGGAGCGATCGAGCCGTCGACCCAGGCCAGTCCGACGACCGCGAAGACCGCCGGGCTCCAGGCCATCAGCAGGGGCAGGCCGATCTCCGGCGCCGAGTCGGCCACGCGCGCAGCCCAGACGTGAAATGGGATCGCGCCGAAACGGAAGGCGACCGCAATGGCCATGGCGAGGTACGCCAGGCCGACGACCGCAGGCTCCGCACTGAGAGCGCCGAGCGGCCGCGCCATCCAGGCCATGGCGATGAGCGCGAGGACGCCTGCCACGGCGATCGCCCGAAGCTCCCGGGCCCCGACCCCGACGCGCCGTGAGGTGATGGGCACGACGAGCGAGACGAGAACGCCGACGAGTCCGGCGGCGACGGTTGCGGCGATCGCCGTCATGGGATCGGGTATCGCGAGCGCCAGCCCGGCGGCACCGAACGCCGCCAGCGAGGCGCCGGGCAGGTTCCGTTGCCAGGTCCCCGAATTGGAGGCCGACCAGCCCAACAGGCACAGGAGCAGCGACGCCGAGCAACCCATCGCAAGGAAAATCCGCTGGTATTCGCTCCCGACGAGGAATTCCCCGCCGACCGAAAGGCGGTCACCGGGCACGATCGCGAGCGCGGCCACGGCCGAGACGAGAAGTCCAAGCCAGCCTATTGCAAATGACACGCCGGTCAGGCTCCGCGTCAGGAGCGACAGGATCCCGAAGCCGAACGACGTGGCCAGGAACGGGAGGACGCTCACAGCAGGCGCGTCAGCGTTCGAGACCGGGACGCCGTCGCAGGCCATCGACCGGAGCAGCCGCCGCGTCGGCGTTCGCTGACAGGAACGCAACCGCCGCGCCGAGCACGACCGTGAGGCCGCCGATCACGAGCTGTTCCAGGGCTACGGGCGTCCCGGCAAGGCTGACCCGAATGAGGCCGCTTGCAGTCACCAGCAGGATCAGGCCGTTGCCGAGGCGGAAGACCTCCCGGCCGAACACGATCGGCAGGACCGCCGCCGTCGCGAGCGCGAAGCCAGCGGCAGCGGCTGCTGCTGGCCCCATCGCCGGCGCGCCGAGTCCGAGAGTGCCCCATCCCGCGGCGAATGCAGCCGCCGCGGCGAGGGCCTCCACAGGCCAGCCGACCGTCGAGCCACGGCTGGGAAGTGCCATGTCACGAGCGCTGATCCACAGGAGGTAGGCCGCCAGCGTCGACGAAAGCAGACGGGCGGCCAGGGGCAAGGGTCCGGCCAGAGGATCGGACAGGAACGGCGTACCGAGCAGCGTGA
>Ga0066706_10000457_pt1 | contig 12837 bp, 7 predicted proteins | sample GraSoiAngelo_155_FD_67274 | JGI IMG/M metagenome (GOLD analysis project Ga0066706, IMG submission 67274) | Grasslands soil microbial communities from the Angelo Coastal Reserve, California, USA - 14_1009_13_30cm | ecosystem: Environmental > Terrestrial > Soil > Grasslands | place: USA...
CCTTTGCATTGTCGCCTATCAGACGATATCTACCCCACTTGCTGGTAGGCCTAACGATGAGCCTCATAATGATCGGAGCCTACGCCGCGGTCGGATTCGCCAGCTCCACAGGCTCAAAGGCGATCTGGTCGACCAACCCGGTCACCATAACGTTCTCTGGCAGCGCGGGCATTGGCAGCTCGGGTAGCGTTGGAGACTTGGTAAAGTGTGCGCCGAAGGTCAATGACGTGGCCTTCCACACCTCTGTCAGCAACCCAGCCAAGATTAGACTCACCGTTAGTCCAGGTGGTGAAGCGACGTGCGGCCCATCCCCGGACGCTGTTACCGTGACGGCGACTTGTCTCGTGGCCGCGCCGAACTGTAAAGGGACATACACGGGCACCGTGACGATATTCCAGGGATACAGCACTATTCCGCCCAGCCTAGCAGTCACAGTAGTTGTGAAATAGGTCAGGAATTATTCCGAGAACTTTTCAGCGAGCAGCTCTCTTCCATTCGGACGTATCCTAGAGAGTCTTTTTATGAGCTAGGTCCGAGTCGGCATAAGATTTGGTTCTCCGAACTCCCCTCACTGTTGTCTTGGTCGGGGGGTCTATCGGTTCGAAGTTTTCCGGTCGCCTAAGACGAGGGCAAGCGCGAGTAGTAGGCCGAAGATGACTATAGTCAAGATTCCGATGTGGATGAGCCCCATGTAGAATGCGAAGGTTAGGCCGAAGGCGATGAAGAGCCCTGCAAATTTCTTGTTGCTGACATCCCAGTTGGCAAAATTCTGGGAGTAGCCTGCTTTCTTTATGATAACAAAGATCAGCCCCAGGGAAGCGGCGGAGCTCGTCCAGAAAACGAGTCCGCCGAACAGTATCCCGGAGATTACGAGAAGAGTTGGATACATGAAAGCGAGAGCGTAGAGACCGTATTTTGTCAGACTCTTCGTGGGGCCTAACAGGTGGCGTTCGAAGAATCCAGCCTTTGGCCCCGGCTGGAATAAAGAAGGGTCAAACTGCCAGAGACGGGTCTTCCGAGGCTTAGTCAACGGACGGATAACACCCAAGAGCTGTAGAAGCTAATTTGCCTATCGGTACTTTTGACCCGATCGGAGCCAGCTCGTAGTCTACACTACTCCCAGGAGCAAGCCTAGCCTACAGGCCCGCTTCTACTGGGCAATTTGCTGCTCCCTGATCAACCTCTAAGGGCCTTCACTCTCATGGTGGGGATTCGTCCGACAGGCCACTCTTGCGGAATCCGCCTCAAGTCGTGAAGCTCCAACCGACCAGTCAGAACACCTATTGGCGAAGGATAGCCTGACCAGAAGCAGGAAGAACGAGTAAGCCCGACCGAAGATTGCATAAAAAGAGAACGTATCTAGGTAATATGAAATTGATCTTGACCTCTGAATAGATAATCATAAATAGATTATTGTTGAGCGGCAACTAATGTTTTGTCCTCGTCATCGTTCAAGTCTATTGAAAGCTGTAGTTCTCGTTCTAGTTGTGGTTACTAGCTCCCAACCAATGCATCTCAGTCCGGAGTTGAGGGGGGCCACTCTATACCCATCTGTCCTACCTCGGGCCATTGTCTCACCCATGCCAAGGAGCGCTTCTTTGGACGCCTCGAATCCCGCTCGGGGTCTATTGCCATCTCCGAAAATGTCTGCGGTTGCCGCCTCATTTGACTTCGCTGTTTCAGTCTCGCCTGGTAGTGGAAGCGTAGTTCAGTCAGCAAGCCTTTCATCGATAATTGTGTCGGCCACTTTGCTCTCCGGCACCAGCACAAGTGTAGTTTTTGGAACTCAAAATGTACCCGTAGGCATTACGCCAAGCTTTACGGTAGCTAGTTGTAACATGCCATGTTATTCCAGCTTGACGTTCAGCGCAACTCCAACAATGCCAACAGGATCCTATCAAGTTACTATTACTGGTACAGCGAATGGCATGACAAGAACCGCTAATTTTCAACTTAACGTGAATCCGTTCGACTTCTGCTTGTCCGTTTCTTCGCCTTCTGGGCCGCTTATACAGTCAGGTACCATTTCTGTCGTTGTTACTGCATGTCTTCCTTATGGAGACTCTTCATCAACAACGAGTGTAACGATTAATCCTCCCTCCTTTTCAGACCTTCCTAACGGGGTTACTCCGAGTCCATCGGTGCCTGTTAGTTGTAATCCGAATTGCTCTTCAACTCTTACACTCACTGCAAATTCAGCTGCGACACTCGGAACCTACAATATTCCAATTACCGGTACTGAGGGTAAGCAGACGAAAATGGTCACCCTGCCCCTAACAGTGGCATCATCTGGCATGTCGGCGTCACCTCCTAGTGCTACAGTTGTTCAGACTGCCAGTGTTTCAACAGTAATCATTGACACTTTACCCCCTTATCCCACTTCACTCAGTGTTTCCCCATCATCTCCAGGCATCACCCCTACGTTCAGCGGTCTTCGTTGCAATTTCGACACCAACGTTTGTTCGTCGACTCTTACATTCAGTGCAGACTCATCAGTGACGACCGGAATCTACGGATTCACGATAACCGATACAGGCAGAGGCTTCACACACTCAATCCCATTCTCGCTCACAGTATCCCTGTTCGACTTCAGTCTTTCAGCTTCATCTGCTAGTGCTACGGTGGTTCAGACAGCAAGCGTGTCAATATCGGTTTCAGCGGTTCTACCTTTTTCTGATACTGCCTCGACAAATTCTGTCAGTTTCAGTGTTCCAAATCCACCACCGACGAGCATTACCATTGGTTTCAGTCCGATTAGTTGTAGTCTTAATTTCCAACCTAGCTGTGGCTCAACGATTACGTTTAGCGCAGACTCATCGGCATCGATTGGATCAACATACAACTTTGGCATCCGAGCCGTCGGAGGTAGTGTAACCAAAACAATACCGTTTTCCCTGACAATCGCAGGATTCAGTTTCAGTATATCACTGTCATCTTCCAGTGCTACTGTTGTTCAGTCGGCCAGTGTCTCAACAACAGTCTCCGTGGCTCTACCCAATTCTGATAGTTCCTCGACAACTTCGATTAGTTTCCAAATCTCAGGAGGTCTTCCGATGAGTTCAGGCGTTACCTTTACTTCCGCGAGTTGCACTCCGAACTGTTCTCCAAGTCTTACGTTTACCGCAAGCTCAACAGCACCGGCTGCAACCTACAATAACGTCAAGATTACAGCGACGGGAGGAACATTTACAACCACCGCCACCTTCAGTCTCACAGTAGCTCCGTTTAGTTTCAGTCTCTCTCTTTCACCGAACAGTGGTAGTCTTGCTCAATCTGGTACTATTTCAACTGCAGCAACATTAACGCTGCCTTCTTCCGATATTTCTTCTACAACTTCTGTTAGCTTCAGTGTCTCAGGTCTCCCAGGGAATTCAGGCATTACGTTTGGTTCTACTAGTTGTACCCCGAATTGTTCTCCCGTTCTTGCGTTCACTGCAAGCTCAACTGCGCCACCTACAACCTACAGTGTGACGATTACAGCGACAGGAGGGTCATTTTCGACAACCGCAACATATGTTCTGACAGTGATCGCTTTTGACTTCGGTATTTCTGCATCGCCGAGTAGCTTTTCTGTTGTACAGCTTACAAATGCCTCAACGACAGTCACGGCGACTCTAATATCCGGTACCAGTGCTCCTGTAAGTTTTACTGTCACAGGCATTCCGTCTTCAGGTATTATTGTTACAATAGTCCCTAGCAGCTGCAGCCCCCCGAATCCTCCCCCTCCTCCTGCTCCCCCGTGTTCAACGACAGTTCAATTTTCCATAGATTCGTCTATAGCTCCTGGAAACTATGGCGCTGTAATAACTGGGACCGGGGAAGGATTAACCCGGTCTACTAGTATCTCATTCACAGTAGTTGCTATTGCCTACGATGTCTTTCTTTCACCTGACCCCAGTATAGTTGCTCAAACCGGCACAATTTCGGCATCGTTTAGTTCTAGATTGACCAACACAGGTTACTGTAATTGTGCAATCTTTTACAGTATTGATCCTTCTACTGTCCCTACTGGTGTTACGGCTACTACTACGTTCAATGGGGCCGCAACTGTTGCGACGTTCTCCGTGAGTTCAACCCAGCCAACTGGCTCATTTGCCATTACCATCATTGGGAGCGCCTTCAATTGCCATCCAACGCCTTATTGCGTTTACTACGGTCCCGAGATCGACCTGACAGGGACCTTCACTCTCACTGTGATCCCGGCCTTCGACTTCGCCGTTTCACTGTCGCCAACCAGTGGTCTTGTAGTTCAGGCTGGAAGTATTTACGTTACAGTGACCGCCACTTTGACAAGTGGATCCACATCTGACTTCCTTAGTTTCTCTTCGCCTGATCTTCCGAACACGTGCTGTGTCATTTCTGTCATTATCTCAGCTCCTAACTGCGTTCCGAACTGTTCTTCAGTTCTGACTTTCAATGCAACCCAAAAGGCGACAACTGGAACTTTCCCTATTACCATAGTTGGAACGGATGATGGAATAAGCAGATCGACGCCTTTCGTTCTTACCATAGGATTTGGCCCATCAGTCGGAGGCATCTTGCTCCCGGTGAACAAGCTTGGCCTTTTGATGCCTTACATTGGCCTCGGGTCGGTGATAGCGTTCTCAATTATGGCGACAGTATACCTGTTGCATAGAAGACGCAAAGATGAACAACAGTCCAATTTGTAGCAACGGGGGCCAACAATCATTTTGGATGCATCATCAGAACACGATATCCCCGCAGAAGAAGACAAATATCCTAACCCAATGCTGCCATCCTCTAATCGCGAAAATTATCCGCTCGACCATTTTCTTGATAACTATCTTTCAGAGAGAAGAAACAAAACTCGGTTCCCCACGGTTCAGAGAAAGAAATGGCGGATCAGACCGCGACTAACAATTGGCGTTCTCATACTTCTTGTCATAATCGGCGTCAATCTTAGTCCAGCGGGGAAAAGTTTCTGGTTTAGCGTAGGAGAGAATTATCGGTGTTCCCAAATACCGCCTCCTTCACAGTCTCCAACTCGGGCGGTTGCGCTGATTGACCAGCTCGCATCTCAGTATCCGGATCCATCATTTGTCGAGGCGGTACGATCCGAAACGGTGAGTTCGGGTCTAAGGTTTGATTACATCGGACCCAACGGCGCTACTGTGGACTATTTCGCCAACCTCCCCCGGTACGACTATTCTCTAGTAATCATGAGAATTCACGGAAGCGTAGTGGGTGCTCCCGTACTAGCAACCTCGGAGAAGTACAAGCAAGACTCTCACGTTGCTCAACAGATCTGGGACAGAATCGGCGCAGTCAAGATCAATAATACTCTCTACTTTGCACTAGAAGCGCCCTTCGTCACGCATGAAATGTGCGGCCGATTTCCCGGCACCATGATTTTGGTCATGGGGTGTGACGGATTCGATAAAGCATTCGGAGATGCGTTTGTTCAGAGAGGAGCTAGCGCGCTGATAGGATGGGATAAAGCCGTAACAGTTACTCATACAGATAGCGCGTTTGAACAACTCGCGAAACTACTACTAGCTGGCGGTACGGTCAGCGGATCAGTTCAAAGCGTGATGGACAGCCTTGGACCTGACCCTCAGACAGGGTCCAGCCTAAGGTACTTTCCCTTACAGGCAGCAGCCTCAACCTTGTGAAAATGCATTTCCCTGCTCGAATTGGATATAGTGCTGAATGACAAGAATCATCAACCGGTTCCGAGTTCTCGGCCGACGTTTCGGCTAGGGTCGAATTAGGTCATCATATGATAACTGAAATGGGCCTCAAGACATGCTCAGGTTAAAACGAAGCTTTAGGGTATTGCTAATTGTTGTTGGGTGGAGCACCAGCCTTTCAGGGATCATCCTAGCCGCAGTCTTCCAAGGATATCTTGTTCCAACCCTCCACGGACCCGTCGCCGTTGGAGGGCAACCTGTTATCGTTGTGATTTATTACTTGGGGATTCTAGCTGTCTCTGTTCTCGCGGCCGTCTTGATCGATGATCCGGGATTGTCCATAGTTGGCTTCTTTTCCGCATTTCCTTCCTCGTGGATTATCGCCTTCGTGATACTGTCACTCCCCGCCACGCTGGGAGTCATACCGGTAGGTGAAATTCTCGTGACGACAGCCATCGCTGTGACCTTCGCTGCCTTCTTCCCCTTCGTTGTTATCGCTGGACTACTAGGAACATTTGTGGGCATAGTCCTTTCGGAACGTGTGAATTGGCAACCGCCGCAGGATAAACTGGGATAGAACCACGATTCCCGAGGAGTAGACATGGTCATGACAACAGAGTGGTAAGGGGTCTCGCGGATTCGACCCTAATCTGACGCCCCTTGGTCATGTCAAAAACAGGCTTTCTCAACTTCTGGGGCAAATTGTCGCCCGTTACTATCCGAAGTGAATCGCCCCTCAACGTGCTCAGATTGTGGGAAGTAAGATTGTATTCGTACCGCGCCAAGTCGAATGGTGAAACGTAGGATTTCCTTCGACGAAGCGCGGTAATCCGGTCGCGAGATTTTAGGAAGCAACGGGATTTTCCACCGAGCAGGATCGCCCTAACGGCCATCTGACAAGTCAAGGAGCAAGGCGACCAGGGTGCCACTGAACCGAACGCGGAAAGTCATGCCCACTCTCAGCTATGGCCTGCCGAAGGCAATTCTTGCTGGATGTGCTGTGATAATGGCATTCCTCGCACTCAGACCTCTTGAGCGTGCAAGATTCGCATCTGTCTTCAATGTTCGGTGTCCCGTTTGAGTCGCACCGCGGAGGTTTTCCGAACACTGAAATGATGAGAGTGAAGTAGGTTCTTCGGTAGACTCCGTAAGAGCTGTCGAAGGCTTGTACAGTAACAACGCTAAGTGACGCGGGGCAATTGGTCGCCACTTTCAGGAGAACTATGGAGGCATTCGGGAAACCGACCTTGTTCACGTATACGATTGTGCCGTTACCAAGGGGTGAAGTAACGCAGGACGGGAGGCCAAGTATGGTCAGAGAAATATCATTTGCATATCCGTTTACTGCGTGTCCCTGCACGTTCACTGAAGTGGAATTGCCGGGGGAGACTCTTACCGAGTCCGGGGAAACCGTCACGTAGAAGTCAAACACTGTGAGGGTGGTGTTGAAGGAGTGGGAGGTTGCGGCTCGCCCGCTCGTCACGGTCAGTGTGTAGTTGCCCGGGGGAGTGTGAAGAGTCGAAACTCTGACAAACGAAGCGGTCCAGCCTGAAGCTAACCAAACGCTGGCCTGACTAATGGATGCTATGGGTCCGTTCATAACGGTCGGAGAGACAGTGGCAGACAACGATAAATTGCCTGAGAATCCGTTGATACTAGTGAGTAAGACAAGCTCCGACGCGGGACTATTGTCGATGAAAGTCAGCCTGGTCGCACTCAGGATCCTAAAGTCGCCAACATGAACAGTCAAAATTGCTGAGTGAGATAGTGACCCGCTGGTCCCAGTCACATTGACGACGAAATCGCCAGCCGTTAGAGGGGTTAGTCTGAGCGCAAAAACAACCGAGCCATTTGTAGCCAGCATAACGCTGTCAGTAGCTAGCGCCATCTTGAACAAAGAGGGGGAAGTATTGAGACCCGTAGTGGCCACTGAAACATTAACCCTCACTTTGCCCTCAAAACTGTTGATACTTCTGAAGGTAACATTGGACGCGATTTGAGAATAGACTGTCGAGGCGATGTTGCTAGGAAGCGTTATCATCGTGAAGTCAGCGAGGAAGATCGTTACCCCCATGAAGGCTTCGAGAATTCCTACATCAACGCCGTTTATCGTTCCGTCTGCATTCAAGTCAGCTCGTGGATTGTAGCATTTCATCCATGCTGTGCAGCCTATCGCGAGTTGCAGAATGCTCGCGTCAAGTTGATCAATAATCCCGTCTAGATCAACGTCGGGACTTCTTGCCACGGCTACTTCGATGCTGGTCTTGTTTCCCGAGAATGTGAGCACCACCTCGGAGACAAGAGGATACGGAGACGCGGGGATGTTAAGCAAGAAGGAGGCTTTCGAGATTGCTCGGACAAATGAGGCGATGATTGGGAGTCCCGCTATCTCATAGTTCGTTGTAAAGAGAGAAACACCAGTGGAGTTGTTGGTCGCCGTAACTCTGACACCTCCCGAGAGGGACAATGGGTCCGAGAGGTCGACTGAGAGTGCGCCGACCGTCGAGACTGACACTCCCTTAAAGTCGTCAACGCTGTTGATACGGATGGTGAATGGCCTAACGGCCAGGGACAAGGTGATAGTTTCTAACTCTGAGCCGCTGGTACCAGTCACATTGATCAAGTAGATCCCTTGAGATCTGGCTCCCACATAGATAGAGAGTTCGGAAGTGCCAGAACCTGCTGTAAGTACAACATTAGTCGAACTAAGGGACAGTTTAGGACCAGACGCTGAGATGACCGCGCCTAATTCAACAGCCCCCGAGAAACCGTTGACGCTGGCAATTGTGATGGCCGTTGCCCCGGCAGAATCCTCGAGAAGACTCAGACTGCTGGGCTCTGACAAGAGGTTGAACTTACTCAGAGACAAGAAAACGCTGCCGGTAACCGTCACGGCTCCGCTAGTCGCTGTAACTTCAACAGCGTATGACTGAAAACCCGTAGAACTCGGTACCTTGATAGTCAGAGTCGAACTTGCTGACCCTCCTGCCGTCAGGGCAACACTAGTTGAGCTCCAGGAAGTTGATGGCCCGTTAGGCAACACAGATGCCGCCAAGGTGACGGGACCGGCAAACTCCCCTCTGCTGGTCAACACGATCCTGGCAGTATTGGAAGAGCCCATCGTGATGTTGACATATGTCGGTTCGGTGGAAAGTGTAAATGCCCTGTTCAATACCGTTATACTAGCAACATGTGTCACCCAGCACGATACTAGCGATCTACAAGACGATGATTGAGCTAGATATTCTCCGGCGACCCAAATTACAGTCTGGTTTGACGGGTCAACGCTGGCGCCGAAATAGTCCCCAAACCTGACGGTGCCGATGAAGTTATGGCCTGTCTCGCTTGAGTTTCCCGCTTTCACAGTTACGGGCTGCCTAAACGTGTTGTCTGGGTCGGTGGTAGCATGTCCGGTGACCCCTATGCTGGCAAAGCAGCATGTGTAACTCGTCGAAGAAGAGTACCCGAATACAACACCGAGGTTGCCGGAGCTGTCGATGCTAAGAGCTGGATAGAAGTAGTACAATCCCTTTGCGCCGACATCGAAGTCTTGCTTGACCACCATTGGGTATACTGCCGTGTCGATCTGTGTCAGCCTGAAGCACGACCGCGTCTGATTATCACCAGAGGGCGTGCAGCCATCGTCCAAGGTCAGCCAGAGTTTGCCTTGGAACCAAGCAGCACTCTGTATTCGCGCGTCCCCTGGACCTCCGGCCGCCTGACCAGTATCTAATTCGACTGAAGTGCCAGGTTGGGCAGCACTCACGGAAGGGACTATGGTAGAGATTGAGAGAGCAATGGTTTGAATCGTGACCCTCTCGGGCGGAACTCCTACAACAGAGTAGAACCGAAAATCACGATTGTTTATGTCTGAACCACCCGTAGAGACCATGTAGAGACTTGTAGTTGAGCTGAGGGATTGGACCGGATGAATTGATTCTAGACCGTTCATTGGTCCAAATGAGGAGAAGTCGATCTTCTCAGCCCCAGCGATCAATTGGCCCTTGTTGAGTACCCACACTTGCGCCCCAACATAGTCTCGCCCGACATAATCGTTGGCAGTCATGATAAATTTGTCATCGCTGACCCCGATTATTGGCTGGTCAGGAAAGTCTCCGTAGGCGCTTACAGTGTAGATCTTCCAGATACCCATTGGATCAGTTGTGGCGGAAACTGCGATCGTCACATTGTTAGCGGTCTCGTCGCTGACCGAGGCAAACCATCTTGCGCTTGGAGCATCGAATAGAACCTTTGGGTCAACTAGTGAGTCGTATTCATTTCGTGAATTGTTGAAGAACTGGCGAAACGAGAGTGTAGCCAGTGAGACACCTTGCTTCGAGAAGATTTCTATATCATGATTTGCCATCTCCAGAATCTGGCTTGGGCCGACAGCGACTTGAGGGTCTGGAGGGTTAGCTCCTCCTTGAGGCGCGTTTATGCCGTCGAAGGATGTCAACTCAGTAGCCTGAGGCAAGATCATGGACCCGACGACAGAGGAACCTACACTCGAGCCTGGGAGCGCACTTAATGGCGTGGGAGCTTCGCTCTGTCGCATTCCGTCCGAGAGGGCTTCATCCCGAGGTTGAGGGTTAGGGAAAGATAGATCGCGCACCGTCACTCTACCTTCTTGCAACAGCATACCTATTGCAGGGTCAGAGAATCGAGCGGGAGAAACCTTGTCGATAGCCCCGATTGGAAGAGTTGACACCGAACCCAGGACGCTATTTTGATGAGAAAAACTAATTCCCTGAAGGAGGGACGTCCCACCTGCTAGAAAAAGCATCATGGGAAGAAATAAAGTCGTGCCCATCCTCAACCGTTCGCGCCAACCATCTTGTCAGACTGGCGTCGAATGGCGTAACGCAGCACTACATGAGCAAGGAGGCTACAACGCGCAGAAACCCCCACGGGCGCTTCGCTCGTCAGCCGACGAATTTTGCTAGGCACCAGACTTAACTTTATCGGAAAAACGGCTGCAACGCTTCCTTTTGATTCACTTCCCTTCGGTACTTTCCTTGACAGCGAGAGCGACGAGTCACTGGTTCCAGGCGCGCCGGAACAATTGTAGGATGTCAAGGGGTCTGTTGTAGTAGCAAGCAAAAGCTGGGCCTCCCCGACACGGATTTCTTAGCAACGGAACTTCCCGAGGAGGCTTTTTTATGAGTTGGCGACGACCCCAACCCGAACCTTGGCTCTCTCGACAAGTCTTACGGTCCTAGTAGTGGGTGTCTTCTTCGGAATCTATGGCCTGATTCTCTCAGACAAGTTCCACAAGCCGTCCGCAGCTGTCCTTGGTGCTACTCTGATGGTTGGGACCGGCGTGTTGAGCGAAACAGATCTCGTCTCTGCAATCAACTGGACGGCGCTTGGCGTCCTCCTAGGCATGTTCATCATCGCCTCTAGTCTTCGGGAGGCGGGGTTTTTCGAGTGGATGGGTCTTCGTCTGGCACGGTCGGTTGACGCTCATCCGGTCTTGATGTACGTTCTACTGCCCTTGTTGACGGCGGGTATGGCTTCACTCCTCGACATTGTCACCGTAGCTCTCTTTATTGTCCCGTTGACCGTGGAGGTCTTCGACGGTCTTGGTGTAGATCCGATCCCGTTCGTGATAGCGGAGGTCTTGGCTGCGAACGTGGGAGGGATCGCGACGATGGTGGGGGATCCAACGAATGTCATCATCGGCTCCTCGCCACTGGTCAACCTTTCCTTCAATCAATTCCTATTCAACACTGCGCCGATTGCGCTGGCGGTCCTAGCGGTCAACAGTTCCATTCTCTACCTGAGAAACCATGACTTTCTCCACCGAGACGCTTTGAAGAGACATCGTGAACGTGGACCGGTTAAGCTTCCGAGTCCATCGAGCGCTGTCAAGGACCGCGAACTCATGTACGTTAGTCTCGTGTCGCTGGGACTTGCAGTCACGTTCCTTATCGTGCATACTTTTCTCGGGGTCTCAGCAGCTCTAGCCACCCTACTCCCCGCGTTTCTCATTCTCGTCTACGAGACGTCACGGACTAGCGAAGTTCGCGATGTTCTAGGCAGAATCGATTGGCAGATTTTCTTCTTCTTCGGAGGCCTATTCATACTAGTCGCAGGCTTCGCCAAGACAGGACTACTAGTCCAGCTAGGAGGATGGATGGTTCAGGAATCCGGAGGAAACCTAGCCTTAGCAGTGACACTCGTTCTCTGGAGCACAGCCCTGATCAGCCAGATCGTCGACAACGTACCACTCGTCACGGTCTTCATCCCCGTGATTGGAGCAATGTCCAGCATTTCAGGAGTCTCAATTGCACCGCTAGCCTGGGCGTTGGCTATCGGGACCGGGATAGGCGGAATGGCTACGCCCATAGGGACAGCGTCCAACATGGTTGCACTGAACATCCTCAACAAAGAGAAAAAGAGGCTCAGCTTCAGCAGATTCGCGAAGAGGTCTGTCCCGCTGACAATTATTGACTTGCTGATCGCAAATATTATCCTGCTGGCTCGGCTCTAAGGAGTCTCTGAGACCTCGATTCGCGCGACCGAGCTCGCGTAACCATCCCTCGACTGTCTGAAATGGTCACAATGTCTCGTGCGGGTGTCAGGTTTCCCGGTGTTCTTCAACGTGCTTCTCAGACCATTCGTGTCCACAATGGCTGCACTTGTACGAATACTGGAATTCCTCAACATCGACGATTATGGGTCTACTGCTCTCCTGAGCAAGGAGAATGGGGGATCCTTGATACTGGCTAAGACTCAATGGTCCTTCCTCTACAGGTAATGACTCTCTGTCGAGATGAACCATCTTCTTGTCGACGAGTTTTATGTGGAACCTGCGCCCGCACCCCGGACAGTGTCTGAAAAATTCCATCAGAAACTCGCTCTCATGTATGTTGAAGTGACAAATATCAAGCTTCGATCGTGTTCCGTGAGTAGAAATCTGGGTTATCAGTAGAGCTAGCCATACATTCCCTTGCGGTCTCGATCCTGTTTAGATGCTTGTGCTTGTTGTCGTTTGATTAGTGTCTCAGGGACCTTTATTCGGGGGATCATCTGAGCGTTCACGACGTAGAGCGGTTCGCCGTCGGGACCGTACTTGTCTGTTCTTAGAATTCCCGTTATCTCTAGTTTCGCTCGGAGCACGCTGCCGTCGGAGAGTTCGTATACGTTCCATTTCTCGACTCCGACCCGTTCAAAGTCGACGTGT
>Ga0066706_10000461_pt1 | contig 12819 bp, 13 predicted proteins | sample GraSoiAngelo_155_FD_67274 | JGI IMG/M metagenome (GOLD analysis project Ga0066706, IMG submission 67274) | Grasslands soil microbial communities from the Angelo Coastal Reserve, California, USA - 14_1009_13_30cm | ecosystem: Environmental > Terrestrial > Soil > Grasslands | place: USA...
CCGGACCACTTCGGGAATCACGTCGCCCGCCCGCTGGATGATGACGCAGTCCTGCGGACGCACATCCTTGCGGGCGACCTCGTCTTCGTTGTGCAGCGTCGCCCGACTCACCGTCACACCGGCAATCTGGGTCGGCCGAAGCCAGGCGACGGGTGTTGCCGCACCCGTGCGTCCGATGTAGATCTTGATCTCCTCGACGACGGTCTCCGCCTGCTCGGGCGGGAACTTGAACGCCAGCGCCCAGCGCGGACTCCGGGAGACGAACCCCAACTCTGCCTGCTGCCCCAGGTCGTTGACCTTGATGACGATGCCGTCGATTTCATAGTCGAGGCCGTGACGCTTCTCCTGCCAGTCGTCGAGGAAGGCGATCACCGCCTCGATATCGGGATGCGTCCGGCGGTTGTCGTTGACGTGAAAGCCCATCTGGGCGAGTCGCTCCAGGATCTGCTCCTGACTTTTCGCGCTGCCAGGCGGATCGAGGGCATAGATAAAGGTATCGAGGCGCCGGCGTGCCGTGATCCGCGGATCGAGCTGCCGAACGGCGCCCGCAGCCGCGTTGCGCGGGTTCGCGAAGGGCGGCTTGCCCTCAGCGGCCAGCTCGGCGTTCAATCGCTGGAAGCTGCGCTTCGGCATGTAGACCTCGCCCCGCACCTCGAATGTTTGCGGGAACTCTTTTGGGATGGTGACCGACAGCGGGACACTGGGGATCGTCTTCACGTTCGGCGTGACGTCTTCACCAACGTAGCCGTCGCCGCGGGTGGCACCGATCTTGTAGCGGCCCTGCTCGTACAGCAGGCTCATCGCCAGCCCATCGATCTTGAGCTCGGTCACGTACTCGACTCGGACGTCGCCTAGCGCCCGGTGGACGCGCTTGTCGAACTCGCGGACCTCGTCGCGGTCGAAGGCATTCCCGAGACTGAGCATCGGCGTGCGGTGCGTCACTTTCGCAAAGGCGTCGGAGGGCGGGCCGCCCACGCGCTGCGTCGGCGAGTCGGGCGTGACCAGTTCCGGATACTGCGTCTCGAGCTCGACCAGCTCGCGGAAGAGCGCGTCGTACTCGGCATCGGTGATCTCCGGCCGGTCGAGGACGTAGTACTGGCGATTCGCCTCGTCGATCAGCTTCCGCAGCTCGAGGACGCGCGCTCGCGCGTCGTCGATGCTGCTCACACTTTGACGATCGGCGCCAGGCTCACGGCGAGGATCTTCATGCCGACCCGGTCGAACTTGACGATGACCTCCTCGTCGGTACGGGTCATCGTGCTCTTGAGCACGGCGCCCCGGCCCCAGGAGCGATGCTCGACCTGGTCACCGGGCTTGTACCGCTGCACCAGGTCGACCGGCGCCGCAGGACGGGCCGCCTCGATGGCACGCGCCGGCGCCATGCCGGGTTCCGGCATCCCGGAGGGGATGCCCGCCGAGCCATCGACCAGCTCACGCGGAATGTCGGCGAGGAATCGGGAGGGCAGGTTGAGGTTGGCACTCCCCCAGAGATGGCGGCGAAACGCGTGGAACAGGTAGAGCCGGTCCTTGGCGCGGGTCATCCCGACATAGGCGAGCCGCCGCTCCTCCTCGAGGCCGGCCGGCGAGTCGAGACTGCGGCTATGCGGAAAGAGGCCCTCTTCCATGCCGAGCATGAACACCACGGGAAACTCGAGCCCCTTGACCATGTGCAGAGTGATCAGCGTCATGCCCTGGCTGCGGTCGTCCATGGTGTCGACGTCGCTCATGAGCGCGACATCTTCCAGAAATGCCTGCAGGCCTTCACCCGGCGGTAGGCCGTCGTACTCGGACGCCAGGCCGCGCAGCTCGAGCACGTTGGCCCAGCGCTCGTCACCGTCAGACCCGGTGTCCTTGACATAGCGTTCGTAGGCGGTGCGCATCAGCAAGAGATCGATCACCTCGACCAGGCGGCGCTCCTGGCTGGCGGCCCGCACTTCCACGATCAAATCGCGAAACTCGCCCAGCGCGCCCTTGGCCGAGGGGGTCAGGTCGTCCATCTCGTCGAGGCGGCTCAGGGAGTCCCAGGCGGACATGCCATGGGCGTCCGCCCAGTAGCCGAGCTGGGCGAGCGACTTTTCGCCCAGCTTGCGGCGCGGCACATTGATGATGCGCGAAAAACTCAGGGTCTCCTGGGGGTTGGCGACCAGCCGCAGGTAGGCGAGGACGTCTTTGACCTCACGACGCTCGTAGAAGCGCAGGCCCCCGATCAGCCGGTATGGGACGCCGCGCCGAAGCAGGACCTCCTCCAGCGCGCGGGATTGGGCATTGGTCCGGTAGAGGACAGCGATGTCGCCGAGCCGGTTATCGCCCTCCGCGACCAGCCGCAGGGCTTCTCGGGCGACGGCCTGTGCCTCCTCCTGCTCGTCGTAGGTCTGCGCCACGACAACTTTTGGGCCACCCGGCCGGTCGGTCCACAGGCGCTTTTCGGCGCGGTTCGGATTGGCCTTGATCACGTGGTACGCCGCGTCGAGGATCATCTGCGTCGAGCGGTAGTTCTGCTCGAGCTTGACGATCTTCGCGTCCGGGTAGTCGTGTTCGAACGACAGGATGTTGCGTACGTCTGCGCCACGAAACCCGTAGATGCTCTGATCGTCGTCCCCCACGACCGCGAGATTGCGATGCTTGCTCGCGAGGTGCCGCACCATCAGGTACTGGGCGCGGTTCGTATCCTGATATTCGTCGACCATGACGTACTTGAAGCGCTTCTGGTATTTCTCGAGCACCTCGGGATGTCGATTGAACAGCCAGACGGTGCGCATCAGCAGATCGTCGAAGTCCAGCGCGTTGTTTTGCTGCAGGAACGCGTCGTAGCGCAACCGGATCTGCGCCGCCAGCTCCTCGTTGTGGGTGCCCGCCGCCTTTAACTGGTCCTCGGCGCTGATCACCTCGTCTTTGGCACGCGAGATCAGCCCTACCATGCCGCTCGGGGGATACCGCTTTTCATCGAGTCGCAGCTCGGTCATGACGCGCTTGATGACGGCGAGCCGGTCCCCCTCGTCGTAGATGATGAAGTGCCGGTCGATGCCATCAGCGCTGCCGTCGCGGCGCAGGATGCGCACGCCAATCGCATGGAACGTCCCCATCCAGATCGCGCCGGCACTCAGGTTGACGAGGCTCTCGACCCGGGACCGCATCTCGCGCGCGGCCTTGTTGGTGAACGTGACTGCCAGGATCTCCCCCGGTTCGGCTCGCCCTTGCTGGATCAGCCACGCAATCCGCTGCGTTAGCACGCGCGTCTTGCCGCTGCCCGCCCCGGCGAAAATCAGTAATGGCCCGTCGTCCGCGGCGACCGCGGCGCGTTGCGGTGGATTCAGTCCGTCAAGGAGATCGACGCCGCGCTCGGCGGCCGTTGGGGAACTTGCCAAATCAAGGGCAAGTTTACCCGGCAACGGTTTGATCAGAAACCAAAACGCGCGGGCCAGCGGCCTTCAGGCCGGCGCGTTTAGTTAGTGGCGGCGGCCACGGCCGCGCATGCGGCCCGCGGCCATGTCGTCGGTGTCGTCGAAATTGTCCTCGCGAGTTTTCTTGGTTGACTTCAATGACTCCGAGAAGGCGCCGATGAACTGATCACGAAGCTCCATCGTCGAAATCTCGAAGGCATCTTTCAACGTCCAGTGGTCGTCCGGCGAGTAGCGGCGCTCGCAAGCCCATAGCAGGAATTTGATCAATCGGATCTTGATGCTGGCCTTGAGCTTGGAGTCGGGCTTCGGCGCCGCCTTTCCCTGGACAACGGGGGCCTTGGCGCCCTTGACCTTGTCCTTGTGCTTGACCTTGTCCTTGCCCTTTCGTCCGGGAACGACCGCTGGGGCCACAGGTTCGCCGCCGCGGAGCCCCCACGCCGGCGCGCTCGCAGCCTGCGCGACCGGCGGCGCCTGCCCGACCAGGCTGGCGCGCAGCGCGGCAAGGTCGTCCTTCGGCGCGGCAAGCTTGGCCGGCTCCGGGGCGGGCGCCGGGGCGGCCGGTGGCTGGTAGGCCGGCAGCGGTGCTGCCTCGCGCTTCCGGGGAATCGCCATCGGTGGGACCGAAAAGCTGGGGGGCGTCACCTGCCGGGCCGGAGCGGGTGGCGCAACCGGAGGCTGCGCCGCCATTGGCTGCTGCGGTGGCATCGCCTGCGGTGGCATCGCCTGCGGCTGCGGGTACGCCGGGTAAGCGGGCTGGGGCTGCCCGGCCGGCGGTCTCATCGCGCCGGGCGCCTGCGGATAAGGCGGTTGTGGGTAGGGCTGACCCTGCGGCAGGGCACCCGGATACGAGGCTGGCGGATAGCCCGGGGGCGGCTGCTGCGGGGGATAACCCGCTTGCTGCGGTTGGGGGTACCCCTGTGGCGGCTGGGGCTGCGGGTACGCCTGGGGCTGCTGTGGGGCGTAGCCCGGTTGCGGCGCCTGGGGGTAACCCTGCGGCGGCGGTTGCGGCGGATATCCCGGCTGCTGCGGCTGGGGATAACCGGGCTGCGGCGGGTAGCCGGCCGCTCCCCAGGCGGGAGGAGCCGTTGGCGGCTGCCAGGTGGCCGGGGCGATCGGACGCTGCTGATCGGGCGGGATGTAGGGCGCCGAGGGACCCTGCAGCGCGGCCTGGCTGCGTCGCAGCAAGTCGAGCAGGCGCGGCTTGTCGATATAGAGGTTGCCCGCCAGGTTGGCGTTGGGTCCAGGGGCGAACATGCACTCGCCGCTCTGGAATTCCCAGAGCAGATCGAAGGCCTGGCGAGCGCCGCGAACCCGGCCGCCACTGGCGTGGGTCAGGGCACCGCCCTGGAAGGCATACACCCAGTTCCCTCGCGGCTCGTGCAACTCGAGCACGCCCGTCTGGGAACCATTGACCACCTGGTCGAGGAGGCCAAGCAGGCCGAATCGATTGATGGGGCTGAACGCGGGCGCCGCTGGCTGCTGGCCGCCCTTCTCCACCTTGCCCTTGGCGAAGAGCTTCACACCGCTGTAACCGGCGATGGGAGGCTGACCTTGCCCGTGTAAAACCTCCGCTACAACGTGTTACCGGCCAGCAACAGCGCTCGCACCTCGTCGTCGGTGACCTGTGGCCACTCTTCGAAGAAGTTGCCGACCGCGTAGAACGGCTCCGGCGTGACGAGGCAGACGAACTCATCGACCTGTCCGGCCAGCACGGCCGCCGTATCGGGTGGTGCGACCGGGACCGCCAGCACCACCCGCTGCGCCCCCCGCCGGCGGAGCGACTCGATGCCGGCCTGCGCGGTGTAGCCGGTCGCGACGCCGTCGTCGGTCAGGATGGCCGTCCGCCCCTGCAACGGCGGGATGGCATTCGCCCCCAGCGCGGCCAACCAGGCGCGCAGCTCGTCGCGCTGGCGCGCTGCGGCGTCGAGCAGTTCGTCGTCCGTCAGGCCCAGGTGCCGGCTCAGCTTGTGATCCAAGACCGTGACGCCCTGGTCGTCGACCGCGCCGATCGCCAGCTCCGGGTTGTCAGGGGCGCCGAGCTTGCGCACCGGGCAGATGCCAAGCGGCAGATGCAGCGCAGCCGCAATCGCCCGCGCCACGACGACGCCGCCGCGCGGGATGCCGAGCACTAGGGTCGCCGGCGCGTCGCGGTACTGCTGGAGCGCTGCCGCCAGGCGTTCGCCCGCGTCGAGCCGGTCGCGGAAAATCACGGCCTTACAATAGGTCGATGTCCAGCACCCTGCCGTCGATGCCTGGCGTGGGTGACCAGGCGCCGGACTTCAACCTGCCAGGGACGCCTGACGGCGACCAGGTCAGCCTCGCATCATTCCGCGGCAGCAAACACGTGCTGCTCGCGTTCTACGTCTTCGACTTCAGCCCCGGTTGAACCAATGAGCTCACCTCCTTGCGGGGTGATCACGAGCAGTTCGTCAAAGCCGAGACGCAGGTGCTGGGTATCAGCGTCGACCACATCTGGGCGCACAAGGCGTATGCGAAGAGCCTGGGCGATCTTCCGTTCCCGATCCTGGCCGACTGGGACAAGTCGGTTTCGCGCAAATATGGCGTCCTGAATGAAGAGCGTGGCGTGGCGCACCGGTCGCTGTTCTTGATCGATTACCGCGGGTATGTCCGCTGGCGCAATCCGCACTACGACTGGCGCAGCCAGGAACAGTACGCCGAGATGAACGAGGCGATGCTGGCGCTGCCGATGATCCCGCGCGCGAAAGGCAACGCCCCGACCCGACCCTCCCCCGCAGGCGGCGAGGCGGAATAAAAAAAGCCAGCCCGCAGGCTGGCTCGCGGTCGATGTGCGGTGGTTAGCTCTTGCCGTTCGCGACGACGGCCAGGATGTCCTTCTCGGACAGGATCAGGTACTCGACTTCCTCGATCTTGATCTCGCTCCCGGCGTACTTCGCATAGACGACACGGTCGCCGACCTTGACGTCGAGCGGCTCCCGCTTGCCGGTGGTCTCGATGAACCGACCGTTGCCGACGGCCTCGATCATGCCTTCCTGCGGCTTTTCCTTGGCGGTGTCCGGCAGCACGATGCCGCTCTTGGTCTTCTCCTCACGCTCGACGGGCTTGATCACAACGCGGTCGCCCAGTGGACGTAGCTTCATGGAACCCTCCTTAGGTAGTGACAATACGATTTAGCACTCAATTGGCCCGAGTGCTAATGATAGCTGATAGAGGGGTAGCTTTCAAGCCGCCGCGAGGGCTGAGCTAACCGAAGCCAAGGCTCGGGTCCGCGTCGAACGGCGCCGGGTCCGGGCCTCGCCGGTCCCACTCGATGAGCGCGGCGACGCCGATCATGGCCGCGTTGTCGGTGCATAGCTCGGGTGCCGGGATGATCAGGCGGGCGAGATGCCCAAGCCGCGCCTGGGCCACCTCGCGGAGCCGGCGGTTGCGCGCGACGCCGCCGCCGATCACGATGGTCTGCCGAGAGCCCCCACCCTGACCCTCCCCCGCAAGCGGCGGAGAGAAATTGGTTGGCAGCGCGGCCTCCACCCGCTGCAGGAGGGCGTCGACAATCGCTTCCTGGTAGCTGGCGGCCAGGTCGGCCCGCTCCTGCTCACTGATCGTCTTGCGTTTGCGCACCTCGTACAGCAGGGCGGTCTTGACGCCGCTGAAGCTGAAGTCCAGTCCTGGTGCCCGGGGGCGCGGGAATGCGACGGCCTTCGGGTCGCCGCTCGCCGCCAGTTTGTCGATCGCGGGGCCACCGGGAAAGGGCAGGCCCAGAATGCGCGCGCCCTTGTCGAACGCTTCTCCCGCGGCGTCGTCGCGCGTCCGGCCGATCACGGCGATCTCGCCGTTCGCCTGCCATCGGATGAGGTCGCTGTGGCCACCGGAGACGACCAGCCCGAGCACCGGCGGGCGGAGCTGCTCGTCCTCGAGCAGCGCAGCATAGACGTGGGCCGCCAGGTGGCTGACGCCAATGACCGGGAGGCCGCGCGCCCAGGCGATCGCCTGCCCCAGGTTGACGCCGACCAGCAGGCAGCCGATCAGCCCGGGCCCGCGCGTGACGCCCACGGCATCGATCTGCTCCCAGCGAGTTCCGGCTTCCTCGAGAGCACGCTCGATGACCGGGACCAGCGTCTGCAGGTGGGCCCGGGCCGCCAGCTCCGGGACGACCCCGCCGTAGGGGGCGTGCAGCGCGTCCTGCGAGCGGATGACGTTCGAGAGCAGGCGTGGGCCATCGCCAACCACCGCCGCCGCGGTTTCATCACAGGATGTCTCGATCGCCAGGACGCGCCGGGTGTCGGTGACTACTCCGGCGTGCTGCTGTCGAGCCCTTCGATCTCGAGCGTCTGCATGATGTCCTTGAAGCGCTTCTTGAAGGTCGCCGACTGGATCGAATCCGACCACATGACGATCGCGTCTTCATTGTTGTCGGTGTAATAGCCGCGCCGCCGGCCGATCACCTTGAAGCCGAACTTTTCGTAAAGGCGAACCGCGACCTCGTTGGAGGGCCGCACCTCGAGCGTCAGCCAGCGCGAGCCGAGTTGATAGGCGCGCTGGATCAGCGCGGCCATCAAGGCATGGCCGTAGCCCTTGCCCTGTTGGTTGGCGCGCACCCCGACCGTCGTGATGTGCGCTTCGTCGCTCATCTTCCAGAGCCCGGCGTAGCCGACGATGTCCTCGTCGCGCCGCAGCACCATGTAGTACGCCGACCGGTTGTGGTGCAGCTCCCGGTAGTAGGCATTCCGCGGCCAGGGCGTCGGAAAAATCTCGCGCTCGATCGCCTGCACTTGCGGGATGTCATCCTCGCGCATGGCATCGACAAGGACTCGGGACTTCAGCTGCATCATGGGGCCTTCCTGGCGCGCTCCTCCGCGGCCGCGGGCTGGACGTAGAGCGCCTGGACTTCATCATATCGCAGTGGTTTTTGCGACTCGAAGGTCCAGATGGCGGAATCTGCAAGCGCGGCGCTCTGGCGCCGCCGGTCGGCCTCCGGGATCTCGAGATGAGCCTGGCTCGGTGACCAGGTCGCCAGCATCCCGGCTGGCTCGGCGATCACCCGCGCCGAGTTCGGGAGCCAGCCAGCGAGCTCAGCGACCGGCATCCGCCGCACCGGCTCGCCCTCACGCCAGGTGAACACCTCGGCACGGCCGGCGTCCCGCAGGGCGACCATCGCCGGGTCGCCATTCGCCCGGCGGGCCAGGATGGGCAGGCTGTCGATGAGGTGGAGCGGAACATGCCGGGCATAGGCCAGGCCCGCCGCTAATGAGAGGCCGACCCGCAGGCCGGTGAACGAGCCGGGGCCCCGCGCCGCGGCCACCGCCTCCAGGTCGTCCGGCCCCCCGCCGGCTCGCTTGACCAATGCCTCGAGGCGCGCCAGCACCGGCTGGTCGTCGCGGCGCCGGACCCAATCCTCGGCCGCCAGCACCCGGCGCGCGTCCAACACGACCATCGCCTGGTCGACGCCGGAGGTGTCAATCGCCAGGCGCATCTTCAAACACCGCGCGAACGCGATCGGGTCCGCGCAGCAGCGTCAGCCGCCGACGGTTGTCACGACCACCGGTCAGACGGATGAGGATGGTTGCCCAGCGTTCCAACACACCGGCACGCTCCGGCCACTCGATCAGGGTGACCGCATCGGGCGCTGGTTCATCGAGCCCGGTATCGACCCAGGCGAGCCCCTCCAGTCGATACAGATCGTAGTGCTCGACTGGCATCCGCCCCTTGTATTGGTGATGCAGCACAAAGGTTGGACTGTGCACGCCGGCCGTCACGCCCAGCGCCTCCGCAATGCCTTTCACCAGCTCTGTCTTGCCGGTCCCAAGGTCGCCTTCGAGCCCGATCACGTCGCCCACCTCGAGCGCGGCGCCAAGCCGGCGGCCAAGGGCCTGGGTCTCCTCCACCGATTCGGTCTTAACGGAAGTGCTCATAGCCAGCCGTCTTCACGCGTTCCAACCGGGTGCCGTTGCGATAGCGAATCCCGGAACGCCGGTCGATCTCCCCCACCACCGTCAGTGGAAGGTTGATGCGCGCCAGGGCGCGCTGGGCGATCCGCATGCGCGCGCGCGGCGCGGCGCAAATCAGTTCGAAATCCTCCGAGTCGGTCACGGCGAGCGGCCATTGCTTTTTGTGCAAACCGCTCGCCAGTGGAAGGCGTTGGACGTCGATGGTTGCGCCCAGGCCCGCGTTCTCAACGAATCGCTCGACCTCTCGCGACAGGCCGTCGCTGATGTCACCGCCAACCCGAATCCCCGAATCGACGAGCGCGCGCCCGGCAGCGATCCGCGGCGTCGGGTCGAGCTGCGCGGAGACCCACGCCCGCTCCTCTCGAGAGGCGGGCCGCGCACCGGATTCGAGCAAACGAAGTCCCGCGGTCGCTGCCCCCAAACGACCGGTGACCGCGATCACCCAGCCCGGCCGGGCGCCGACCCGGCGGAGCATCGCTCGAGCTGAGCCGAGACGGCCAACCAGCGTCGCCGTCAGCGTCAATGGTCCGAGTGTGCCGCTGAGGTCGCCGCCCACAACCGTGCAGCCGTACCGGTGGGCTTGCTCGGCGATGCCGCGGTAGAGGCGAGTCACGTCGACGGCAGGTAGCGTGCCGCGCAGTGACAGCGACACGAGCGCGTGGCGCGGCTGCGCGCCCATCGCCGCCAGGTCGCTGAGGTTGATCGCCATCAGCCGCCGGCCAAGTGTCCTGAAGTCAAAGCCAGGCCATTCGACTCGAAAGTCGATCTCCTCCACCATCGTGTCGGTGGTTGCCACCACGATCGGATCGCCACGCCAGACGGCGGCGTCATCCTGGGGCGCCGCGACCAGCAGCCCCGACGACGGCGCATCAAGGTAGCGACTGATCGAGCGCAAGATCCCGCGTTCGCCAAGCTCGGCGAGCGTCCGCGGCCGGCGCGCGAGCCTCGTGCTAAACGGGGATGCCCTCGACCGGGCTGCTGGCGACGGCCTTCAGGCCGATATGCGCCCGGCCGGCGTTGAAGGCGCGGCGTCCGGCGACGACGGCTTCGGCAAAGGCGCGCGCCATCTCCGGCGGATCCTGAGCCCGCGCGATCGCGGTGTTGACGAGGACGGCAGCCGCACCGAGTTCGAGACAGCGCGCGGCCTCCGACGGAACGCCCAGGCCGGCGTCGACGATGACGGGGACGTTGACCTTGCTGATGATCAACTGAAGATTCAAGAGGTTCTGCAGCCCCAGGGTCGTGCCGATGGGCGCCGCGCCCGGCATCACCGCGGCCGCGCCGGCTTCGTAGAGCCGGATTGCCTGCACTACGTCGTCGCTGGTGTAGGCCATCACGATGAAGCCTTCCTTGACCAGTTGTCGGGTGGCCTCCAGCGTTCCCTGCGGATCGGGAAGCAGCGTATCCTCATCGCCGACCACCTCGACCTTGATGAAGTCGGACATGCCCGCCGCCCGAGCCATGCGCGCCAGGCGCACGGCGGCGTCGGCTGTGGTCGCGCCGGCGGTGTTCGGCAGGAGCGTGTAGCGGCGCAGGTCGATGCCCTCGAGCTCGGAGCGGCCGCCCTCGAGATTCAGGCGACGAATGGCGACCGTGATCATGTCGGGTTGCGCGGCCTCGAGGCAGCGAGCCAGAACCTCGTTCGAGGCGTACTTTCCGGTGCCGTGGATCAATCGCGACCGTAACGTGCGCCCGCCGACGACGAAGGCATCGTTGGCAGTCGATCCGCCCCCGACGAAGTAGACGAGCTCCAACTCGTCGCCGGCGTGGACGACGGCCTTGCCGAAATCATCCTTCCGCCGGATCTCACGGTTGTGCTCGATCACCACGCGGGATGGCGCCACATCGAGCTCCTTGAGAAGCTCGAGCAGGCTCACGCCGTCCGCGACCTGCCGCGGCTTGCCGTTGAGCGTGACGGTGACATCGCTCATCGGCGAGCCACCTCAAGCCTGGTGGTGATTAGCTCGTGCAGGCGGCGGGCCGCTTCGGCCGGATCGACGGCGTCGTAGACGGCGCGCACGACCGCGATCGCGCCTGCACCGGCACCGATGACAGCGGGCGCATTGTCGTGATCGATCCCGCCAACCGCCACGAACGGCCGATCGGCGATCCCGGCAACTTCCTCAACGAGGCTCGCGCCGACCGCAGGCCGACCAGCCTTGGTAGGCGTGGGGTACACGGGTCCGACCGCGATGTAGTCAGCGCCCTCATCCATGGCGGCTTTCGCTTGCTCCAGGTTGTGGGTCGACCGTCCGATCAGGCGGCCCTGGAAGCCGGGGAGCGCACGCACGACGGACGGCGGCAGATCATCCTGGCCGAGGTGCACGCCGTCCGCGTCCGCGGCGATCGCGATGTCCGCGTGGTCGTTGATGATCAAGAGGGCGTCGTGCAGCTGCGTCAACCGACGCAGGGCGAGGGCAATCGCGTATTGCTCACCCTTGGGCATGGTCTTCTTGCGGAGCTGGATGACGTTGGCGCCACCCTCGAGCGCGGCCTCCACGATGCGTGCCGTCTCCACCTCGTCGCCACGATCGCCCGTGATCACGTAGAGGCGCATGCGCGCGAGTCGCACGTGACGTTGCTCAGCAGCTCCCATATGTGCTGCCCGACAGTTGCGGAATGCTCGAGCCCGTTTCCTCCGCAGGTATTACCTGATCAGGTTCTAGGGTCAGCCGGCCGGCCGGCTTTCTCAGCATTCCGCTCCCCTAGGGCGCGCTGTTAATTATAGGTATCGACGGGGGACCCGGTTCGAAATCCCGCACAGCACCTCGTACGAGATCGTGCCCGAGGCCTCGGCGAGATCGTCGGCCGTGAGCATGGCGTCGCCGTCGCGGCCGATTAACGTCACGACATCCCCGACCTGAACGTTGGGCAGTGCGCCCACGTCGAGCGCCGCCTGGTCCATGCTGACCGATCCGGCGAACGGGACCCGCGTGCCGCGGACGATCGCGCAGCCTTTTTCCGCCGCGCGCCAGTGCAGCCCGTCGGCGTAGCCGGCCGCGATCGTCGCCACGCGTGCCGGCTGCTTGGCCGTGAATCGGCGGCCGTAGCCCACGGTTTCCCCCGCCGAAACGGAGACAACATTAGTGACGATGGTTTGCCATGTCAACGCCGGCCGAAGGGTTGCCAGGTCGGTCCAGCTCGCCACCGGCCGAACGCCGTAAAGAATTAGGCCGGCGCGAACGAGGTCGAGCCGCGACTCAGGCAGCCGGAGGATCGCCGCCGAGTTGGCGGCGTGGCTGATGAAACCGCTGACACCAGCACGAACCAGTGCGGCACAGGTGTCGAGAAAGGTTCGTAGCTGCCCCTTCGTGAAGGCGAGATCGCGGTCGGCGTCCGCGAAATGCGTCCAGAATCCTTCCAGGCGCAGGTGCGGGTCGGCGTGGACCTCGGTCGCGAGCTTGATCGCCTCGTCGGGAGTGGCGCCGAGGCGGTGCATGCCACTGTCGAGTTTGACGTGGATGCCAATCTCGGTTGACGCGGTCTTCAGCAAG
>Ga0066706_10000469_pt1 | contig 12754 bp, 10 predicted proteins | sample GraSoiAngelo_155_FD_67274 | JGI IMG/M metagenome (GOLD analysis project Ga0066706, IMG submission 67274) | Grasslands soil microbial communities from the Angelo Coastal Reserve, California, USA - 14_1009_13_30cm | ecosystem: Environmental > Terrestrial > Soil > Grasslands | place: USA...
TGGGAGAGTCCTTTGTCATTCTCACACTGCTTGTCTGGCTGAGCCTAGAGTACCAGAACAACTTCTACATGCAACGATGGATCGCCGCACACTTCTGGCCCGCCCAATGGCTACTCAACGGAACGTTGGTGGGAGTAGCAACCGGATTGTTGGCGGGTTGGACCTTAGCTACCTGGCAGGGACGACGTTCCCGTGAACAGAAGATTTTGGACGATCTGAGAAAGATAGTCTAAGAAGGGAAACTGAAACTAGCCGTTGACCACTTCCCACAGGAATTACCTCTACGCGCCGTTCTGGGTTTCGGGGAGCTTTTGACCAAGCTTTGGCCCGCCGGACCCCCGAGATCACCTTCATGACGGCCGCTTCAATTGGCAAAGTTGACAACGGGAACAATGTCTTCTATGACACGCATGAGCAAAGACAGTCCAAGGACGTTTCGAAGGCGCAGATTGGGTGGATAAGACAGACTTTAATCAAAGTGCCCCTCTCTGACATCTACGTCGACGCGGGAGCCATTGACGCCGTATCAAGAGTCCTTTCGAGCAAGAGGTATATTCTCGGAGAAGAAACTGTCAAGTTCGAAAAAGAGTTCGCGCAGAAGATCGGAACGAAATATGCCGTCGCGGTCAGCTCAGGGACTGCCGCCATTTTCCTTTCATTACTGTCGAGAAAATTGGGAAAGGGCGACGAGGTAATCGTTCCATCTTTCTCTTTCATTGCAAGCGCTTCTCCGATTGTTGACGTTGGAGCAAAACCAGTTTTTTGTGATGTGGACAAAGATACTCTAACCATCGATCCCCACGACTTGAGAGAAAAGATAACGGATCGGTCGAAGGCGATTATGCCAGTCCACTTATTCGGCCATCCAGCGAACATGGACGAGATTACAGAGATCGCAGAGAAGCATTCCCTCGAAATAATCGAGGACTGTGCCCAAGCCCACGGAGCAATGATCGAGACAAGAAATGTAGGAACTCTTGGAATCGCTGCTTGCTTCAGCTTCTACCCATCCAAGAACATGACTGTGTACGGAGATGGAGGAATGGTAACGACTGACGACCAAGACACCGCCGACCAGATACGCATGCTGAGAAATCATGGAAGGGTCGAGAAGCATGTACACCAGATGCTTGGGTACAACTTCCGCCTAAGCGAAATCGCTGCAGCTCTAGGTCGATATCAGCTGGCGAAGCTCGACAAGTTCAACGAGTCACGAAGGACAGCTGCGAGGTATTACGACGAGGAACTCGGCGAAATGGTTGTTACACCGACTGAAAGACTCGGGTTTTCACACGTTTACCACATGTACGTCATCAGGACACCCGAACGGGAAGGGCTCAAACAGTTCCTCTCCTCAAGAGGAATTGAGACAGGCGTTCACTATCCGGTCCCAATCCACCTTCAACCTCCTTTCAAGAACCATGTGCCGAAGGGATTGCGTGTGACAGAAGAGCAGTGCGAATACGTGCTTTCGCTCCCAATGTTTCCGTCGATAACGACTGACCAGCTCGAGAATGTAGCGACCCAAATAAGACACTATTTCGAATCTCCCACCCCGGGAATTGGTGCGAGAGCGTCGGCGTCTGCAACCCAGTAATCGAACCGCAATGCAGTCTAATTCTTCCGGCAAATTCTTGCGGAAACCATCGATCCTGTTCATCTGGAACAAAGATATCAAGAATCCAGGAGCTGGTGGAGGAACGATCGAACTCCACGCAGTCATGAAGAGACTGGTCGATAAGGGGTATCGAGTCACTCAGGTCTCGGGCAATTTTCAGGGCGGAAGAAAGTCCGAGAATATTGATGGAGTCAACATCGCTCGACTAGGGAAGCTCTATTCAATGCCCTTCTTTCTCTGGAAAGCGCAGTTACTGAACCGCTTCATTGAGAAGTTCGACGTGGTGGTCGAAGGGTTAGGTTACGTCAGCCTTGGATTGCCGCTCCTGACACGTCGGCCACTTTTGGTCATCTGTGCCCATCTTCCCAAGGAGATATTCTTCATAGAAGGTCCCATCGCAATGGGAAAACCACTCGGTTACGTCACCGCAATATTTGCTCGTTTCATCGAATCTGTGTTGACTCCGAGACTCTACAAGAATGCCAAGGTATTCACATTTTCCGAAAGCACGAAGAAAGACATGGTTGAGACAGGCTTCCCAGAAAGCAATGTGAGCATGATTCCATACGCGTTGGCTCACTATACGACGCATAGCGAAGACAATCTCAAACAACTCTCCGACATGAACTTTGAACTGGTCAAACAGGACACACCGTCGATTGTCTGCATTGGAAGACTAAGAAAGTACAAAGGAGTTCAAGATTTAATCAAGGCCGTTCCGAAAATAAAGCAGGACTTCCCTGATGTGAAAGTGCATATCGTCGGCAAAGGCCAATATGAGAAACAGCTGAGAGAACTTACCAAATCACTTGGACTGGAACGAAACGTCATTTTTCCCGGATACATAACGACAAAGGAAAAGTTTCACCTTATTGCCTCGTCGCAAGTGCTTGTAATGCCGTCTTACAGAGAAGGATTCGCAACACCTGTATTTGAGGCACAGATGTGTGGAGCTGTACCTGTTGTCAGCGATGCCGTTGGCGTTAAGGAACTGGTAGTCCCAGGAAAGACTGGTCTTGTCTTTCATCGCGGAAACTCCGAGACCCTTGCTAACTGTGTTGTTCATCTACTCAAGGACGAAAAGCTTAGGCAACAAATGAGAGAAAACGGACTGCAGGCTGTGAAGGCAATCGACTGGCGCCGGAACGAAGAGCAGTTCATCGACACGTTCGAGAAACAGATACAAGATTTGTCTGGTCTATCCACCCGTGAGTCGAGCAGCAACCCACTGATTGCGAGTTAGACCCACCCAATTCTAAGATGCCATCTGGGAGGGTAGCGACCGAGCTCTTTCCTTCGACCTCTTACTAACCTCGTGGTAGGTCTTAAGAAAACTCAGGAACCCGGACGGGAGGCGCATTATTCCGAACTTAGACCGGCCGTGCTGCCTCCTGTGGTAGGGAACCGGTACCTCAATAATTCTGAAACCGGCTCGAGCAGCGAAGAACACGAGATACCTATTCCAGTCTCGGGTCCAAATCATATGATCAGCTAGCTGTCTCTTGAAGCACTTTATCCAGTTAGCATCATGAACATTGACCCCCAAGACATTCCTGTAAAGGAAGTTGTATAGCCTCGATGCAACAACCTTCGACCCTGTTCTTCCCTGCCTCCAGCCAGTGACCAAATCCGCATCGCTCATCTTCGCCAAAAGCACCGGTATGTCTTGTTCCGGGTCCGATTCAAGATCGCCGGGAATTATCAAAATCATCTCACCCCTCGCATTTCTTATTCCTGTTCTGAGTGCTTCAGAGAGACCGCGTTTATGCTCATGACGAACAAGCCTGACCTCGACCTGAGTTTTCTTGGATTCCTCTAGAACCTCTGTCCTCGTGGCATCGGAACTGCCATCGTCAACAACGAGAATCTCTCCTGCCTTACCTGAAGAAGACAAGCCGTCGACTGAACGCGATATTGCTTTTGCGATGGTTCGTGCTTCGTTATGAGCAGGAATTAGTACCGTGACATCTAAAGGCACGTTCGCGGACCCTTGGTCTCAGTGCGAAATTCATATGTGAAGTTATGAAACTATCTGATAGAGAGCAAACTGTCCCTGAGTTTGCAAGGCTTCGAAATTCAAAGGAAGGGAAGAGATTCCATACCAGTTCGACCCATTTACAAACCAAATGGTAAACGACGAGTTGCCGGATGCGATCGAATCGAACGGCGACGCAATCCAGGGATTTGCCTCCCCCAAATCCACCAGTGTCAGATTCCGCAAATTAGGGACTGTCAATGCCAACCCGTAGAACTGTCTTGGCAAATACAGGTTTGAATCTCTGGGAAGCGATGACATTGAAATTGTCAGCAACTCCAGTAGATCTTTCTGGTAAGATACCGGGACTGTACTCTGCAGATATCCAGTGGGGATGTAATACCTAAACGGTTGACCTAAAGCCATGTAGCCATTTGGGCTCAGAGGAGAAGAGATCAAGTAAGTTGCCGCATTTGTTGTGAGAAACACGAGTGCAACCCCGATGAGAACTCTGAAAACCCTGTTCGTGCCAAACCTCTTGATGGCAGCCCCAGAAAACATTGCAAGCGGAAAACTGGACATGAGGTAAACGAAAGCAGGAGGAATCGTATAGATCCCGATTGTCAAGAGTACGACGGCGAAAAACATCACCATCAAGAGCCACAACATGTGAGGGCTAGCTTCTCTAATCCTAAATGTCCAAGGGAGAAAAACTAGCAGAGGCCAACTTGTAAAAATCAGAAATGTAACGCCATACAACGCCAAACTTGCTCCTCCTAACGGACCGAGAACTGAAACCTGTACGTTACTGCTGAGCAAGCCAGAGGTAGCCAGAACCCATTGCTGCGCTACGAAACCTACTCCTCCGATAGTCGATGCTAGAAGCCCGATCACAAATGGTCGATTCCTCCGATAGTCGAATAGAGTCTGAGCCATTAGCGTCAAGAGGAGGAATACAGAGGGAAGGGGATTCGTGACTATGACAAGAATTGTGAGAGGAATAGTCATGAATCTGACCCCTGGTGATTTTGACCTGATTGCGACGAGAGCAATCATCGTAGCTACTAGGCATTCGCTGATTCGATACTGATCCCAAGTCAATCGTAACGTCAGTGGAGAAAGTGTGAATAAGGCAGACGTGAGAAACGCGAACTTCTTTTCCGAAATGACGACTGACCTCGCGTAGACGTATGAAGACAACGCCAGTGCACCCTGTAAGATCGCACCGAAGAAATCCAGAACGAAAAAAGGCTGTCTAAACAATTGGTACCCCGACCAGATTAGAAGAGAGTTCAGTCCTGGATAAGTGAGAATGGCGTTTAGAGAGGGCGGACCCCTCAGCATCAGGGGAATGTACAAAGCTGTAGTGTCGAAGCCCACAGAGTAAGGCCATGATAGTACTATGGGAATTACGCGGATTACAATCCCCAACGCGAAGGCCATCAGCGCGTAGTTGCTACTCAGGAAGATCCTTCCGAGGACCGTCATTGACCGGAGATGCGTCGTCTCCTATCACCTAAGCCTTGTCCAGATCCCGACCTGCGCCACATGAACTCGTCTACTCCTTCTGCCGCGAAAACCCCCACTCTTGTCGTGCGACATGAGCATGAAATCCAAGGTCAGAGTTGCGTCACTGCCCATATTGTATGCTTTGTGTGCGGATAACATGTCAGCATAGGTCAACTCCGAAGGGATGAATTTATCAGCATACCGAAGAGATTAGAACCGATGGGATCAGAAAAATCCAGAATTCGGCTCGGCTTGTCAAAGAGGAAGAAGCTTCCTTCAATCAAGTTTCTTGGTTGTAGCTACCTCCCTTGGAGGCTGCCTTTGGTTCTGAAAGCCGCCCGCAATTGGAGCGTTCAACAAACTGGAGAGAACGAATTCTTAGTCTCCAGATTTGGAATGGTATTGCGATTACCTACCGACAACTTGGGGGTCCTCCTGGGAGAATGGAACGAATGGGCTAAGGACTACATTCCACATTTTTCTTTGAAGGATAAAGTCGTCTTGGATGTGGGGGCGGGGGCCGGAGAGACCGCGTCTATGTTCTTCTTGAATGGAGCTAGAAAGGTCATTAGCGTAGAGTCGGATCTGGGGTCGATCAAATACTTGCGCGCCAATGCTCGAACCAATGATTGGAATGTGGAGATTATTCACGACAAGTTCAAGCTCGCCTACCTATCGCTCGGCGCTGACTTTCTCAAAATGGACTGCGAAGGATGTGAGGAAGCCCTTTTGTTTGCCACCACACTTCCTCCTTGCAGGATCGAGGTTCATTCTCGAACGCTTCAGAAGGCGCTTGGGACCAAGTTTGGACTAAGAGTTTTGAGATATTCTTTCTCTCAGGATTTGACGTCTATTATGGGTAGCTAAGTTGGCTGGGACACCCAAGCGCTAAGAGGGCGACGAATACCTCGGGAATTTGCTATCAAATGGTAGGTTCGCGTTTCGCAAAGCACTACCTGAAGAGAGTCCTTCGAACAAATGATTCCGATTCCTCAGAACATTCTGGTCCAGATACTATTCACCGCAAACCCATTGTCAAATTCACGGTCACGTTTCGGAGCATCCCCAGAAGAGCCAAACAGGAAGCAACACGATTCCTTAAGCGTCCCACAATTCAAGATTTGCTAACATTACTCATTCTCAATGTAGCACTCGGAATTCGCTACCTGGCATCGTCCTCGAATTCGATTCCAGGATTCCCCTACAGGATCGACGCTTACGGATATCCGCTTTTTGCGAAGACATTCATCCAGTTGATTAGCCAAGGAATTCTGCCTCTAGGCAGCGTGTGGATGCCACAGGTCGCTGCTGGACATTCATTTTTCTTCGTTCCTGACCCATTCTACGTTGCGTACTCAGGCATAATGTTGGCTACAGGAGACATCATACTCACCTACAAGATTATCCTCTTCTCTCTCTACTTTGCTGGGTCAGTTGGCAGCTACTACCTTGCTAGCATTTTGCTAAATGATAGAATTTCAAGACTTGTCGCAGCCGCGTCATACACCTTTTCACAGACCGTACTGTATGATGCCGCACTAGGCCACCTATCGATCGTATACGGGATGGCTCTCATGCCACTCATTTTCGGTTTTCTTCTGAGAGCTTACCGTGACTCAAAGTTTGGGCTAAGTCTGCTCGCGGGATTGCTACTCTTCTTCCTCATAGTTGAACGCGAAGACTACGGTTACATGACAGTCGGCTTGGTGCTCATTCTAATGATCTACCATCTATTGACTCGCAAAGCCCGCCCGATATCCGTCATTTCAAACACTTGCGTCACTATGTTCGTTGCAATAATCTTCGCCTTCCCATACCTTCAAGCAGCTATCTTTTCCAAACTATCACTATGGGAGGTGGCAGGCTCGGGTTACTCCGCATATTCGCCCAGCCTTTCTCAACTAGTCTTTCCTCTATTCTCTAACGTTGAGGCCTACATAGGAGATGTAACTCTCGTGCTAGTCTGCATCTGCGCATATGGGCTGATAAGACATACTCGCCGCCTGCCGTTCAATTACGAAAACATATTTTACGTAATGTTACTCCTCGTGGCCAGCTTCTTTATCGTCCTAGGTATGGGTTCGGCAACACCAATTTACGCGGTTTTGTACTCGAACCTGCCAAGTTTCACGGGGTTCAGAGGTGCTGGAGGCAACCCAACCTATTGGCTACAACCCTCAAAGGTCTGCCTTTCTATCCTCGCTGGAGCCGGGGCGAGTCTTCTTTCGACTTCAAGCCTGACAGCCGGAAAGCGGTTCAAGGTGCCTCTCATTCCTCTCGCAATAATCCTGCTAGTTCTGATTACATTGGATGGTGGGACATACTTTGCAAGGAGCGAACCCTACTCGCCAATCATCGGTTGGAGTCCAACATTAGCAGGCGTAGGAACTTACAACATCTACCAATTTATTCAGACCTCTCCGGTTCCGGCTGGTGCTGCAATTTACAGATACATCGCTCAGAATCCAGGCAATTTCAGCGTAGTCGAGATCCCAGACCTTTACACTATCCCCGATTTTCAGTACCTTTCGTATCTCACGTCGTCAAATGTCCAAATGCTGAACCCTTATGGTGTCCCGGACGTTCCCTCCATCTTCAATGGTATATACTCATCAAGAACAGCTGTCTCAGCTACTTCTGGAAACGCGTCGGAACTCGCCTCTGATTTGGCACTTATCGGAGTGAAATACGTTGTGTATGAGGGCACGTGGGGAGGCCCGAATTTCGCTCACGGTCTCAACGAGTCTTCAAGTCCTTTCCAGTACGTAATGAACGATGGAAACGTCTCGTTGTTTCGAAACCTGCTGTTCGGACAAGTTCAATCATTTCCGAATATGCTGTTGGATCCGGACTTTGAAAGCGTCAACGATACAATTTGGCAACCTTGGAATCTGGGCGACAATTACAATTGCGTGTCCGCATGTTTTGTGAGTGGGGTCTCATATGATGGTGCTGCTTCGTTACGCGAGACTGCCGCAAACAACACCATCATTGCCGGAAGAACGCAGATTATCGATGGGTCTCAATTTTCACCAGGAAAGTATCTTGTGTCAGGTTGGAACAAAGCTGTGAGCGTCTCCTCAGGTTCTGATTTCGGACTCAGGGTCGTCGAATCTTTTCGAAATGGAACCCAAAACACTATTGCATATTCGCCTTTTGAAGTAGCGACGCATGATTGGGAGTACTCTGAAGCATTCTTCAGCATCGAAAACACGCAATACGTTGCAAGCGTCGCGGTTGCCACCTATCTGAGATCAGGAACGGGCACAGCGTGGATTGACGATGTGGGTCTCACCAAGATCCAGCCTCTCGATAATTGGGATGGAGTCTTCGCGGTGCGATCTGTTTACGGCGACAGCGTGTCCCTCACTGCGTCGCAAAATCTGGTGCAATTATCTTCGAGCTGGACGGGCAATAGCCCAATGCAAATGCAACTCCGTGTTTCGATCGCGCAACCGGCGTTTTTGATCTTGCCCCTCAGCTACGACTCCGGATGGACAGTAAGGACAGTTGCGGGAACGATTGTACGAGTTGACCAGTATCAGGGACTGATGCAAATTCGATTGCAAGCAGGTTCTTATCGCCTTTCGTTCGTCTATGCCGGTTACAGGGATTCCCTCTACGAAACTTCTGTGGTGTACGTCAGTGGACTCGTGTTTTGTATCATAGTCATAGATCTGCAACGTGTGTACTTCGCTAGGAGGAGAAACTAACTAAATTGACCCTTGGCACAACTGAGGAATAAGAACAATCAGGTCACAACGCGACCAACATGACAGATTCCGAGCCGAGCCGAAAATTCTTCATGAACCCGGATTACGCCGACTTTTGGGCTACCCGAATTCGAGAAGAGAAGTATGAGGAAGTATACCGGAACAAATTCCTCGAAAATCTGAAGACCACCACGGGAGACCTTGTACTTGAAGTTGGAGTAGGAGAAGGACGAAACGCTACAAGACTGCTTTCCGATGGAGCGACATATGTCGGCGTCGACATATCCCGGACAATGTTGAACAAAGCAAGAGACAAGTTACGGACAAATCATTTTGAAAAGACAGACCTCGTCGTGGGAGACGCTCAAGCTCTTCCATTCAAGACAGACTCCTTTGACAAGTCCATGTCCTTAGCCTCAATCTTCTTTGTGCCGGATCAGAAGCAAGCCATTAGGGAATTGCTATCTGTGTCCCGGACGAGAGTCGGAATTGAGTTCAGAAACTCAGTGAATCCGAGAATTTTTCTCTACACTAAGCTCGTCGTAGTGGTGAACCTTGCTCTACCGGTACTTCGAGTCCTCTTGCAGGCCCAGACATCTCGGAGGGTTTTATCCCTAGCCATAGGGCGGAAGAGGACTGAGCGACTTGCGAAGCAAGTCATCGTTTATGGTACGCTCCAACCGGTTTTTGGAATCCGAGCGAGCCAAATACGTCGGGAGATCGACAATCAACATTGGAAAATTGAGTCATTGGAAGGATTTCCAATGATGACAACAGCCGAAAAAAACGCGAAGGCAGATAGCGAAAAGTCAGGCTATGACACCTTCGACCCAGTGCTTATAGCCTATGCTTCTGCAGAATAGACGACGCATGTTCGCAGAATTCATATCCGAACAAGGCGTGGTCCCCAGGAACGTTTCGGAAGATGATGGCTGAAACCCCTACTCGGAAAGCAAGAGTCTCGTCGACAAGCTCCCGATATCCACGTGATTCGTACATTGATGCAGACGCTCAGATCGGCAATAATGTCCGCATTGGGCACTTTGTAAGCATCCATCGCGGCGTAAAAGTAGGAGATAATACGCGCATAGAAGATGGTGTCAAGATCTATGAGGGTTGCGAGATCGGCTCGAACTCAATAGTTGGAGCTAACGCGGTTCTAAGGCCGCATACTCGATTGGGAGAGCACACGATTTTTGGAACGTTGTCATGTGCTGAGGGGCTCAGCACGATCGGCGACTTCACAACAATACACGCACAATGCCATATCACTCAACACGTAACAATAGGCAACAACGTCTTCATTGCACCGTTCTTTATTGCGACTAACACCCCTTCAATCACCCGAGGCATGCATGGAACTGCGAAGTCTGAGAGCCCCGTCCTCAAGCCTACCGTTATTGAAGAAGGGGTGAGGATGGGTGCAAGCGTGAGAATGATCCCTGGACGAAAGATAGGAGCATATTCCTTGATCGACCAAGACACGCTAATCACCAAAGACATCCCACCTCATTCGCACGTCAGGGCAGGCAAAGACAAGATCGGCATCGTAATCGGTCAAGTATAGGCGTGCTTTCGAAGATCATCCCCCGCAAGGGTGGCTCGCGAGCCGGGGATAATGCGGCTAGTTTCGCGATGTGAAAGGCCTTAGCAATATCGAGGAGCCGAGAACAAGTAATCGATTAGGTGTCTGAACCGAGAAGATCGGCGTCCAATCCAAAAACTCGATGGATTCCGTTGTAACAAGAATTAAATGCTCACCGAAGGGAGTCGGTCGTTCGCGGGCTTAATGGATGCAGTCAAACCCTGCGCTTCAGACAAGACCCTCTGCACAACAAGTGTCAAAGATTGGATCCATGAGGATCTACATCCCAGAAGAAGACAAGTCCTGGATTATCGAAAAATTCTCTGACATACTGGATTCTCGAATCCTCACAAATGGACAATTCTGCGCGGACCTTGAGAAAAAACTCGGAAGCTATCTCGGCGTAAAGCACGTAATTGCTACTAACAGTGGCACTGGCGCTCTAGAGGCAATGATTGAGGCTCACGGCTTGAAGGGGGATGTCGTGGTGACTCCCGAAACGTTCGCGGCAACAATCTATGCCATTCAAAAGGCTGGGTGTCGCGCGGTCTTTGCTGATGTTGGAGAGGACATGAGCCTCGACCCAGATCTCGTAGCAAAGGTGATGACCAAAAACACTAAGGCGATAATGACTGTTCACATTGGTGGACATATTTCTCCAAGCGTCTGGGAACTTAGGGAAATCGCCGAACGTCAGGGGATCCCGCTACTTGAGGACTCTGCGCATGCTATTGGATCAAAGCTCAACGACAAGTGTGCCGGCACGATTGGATCATCCTCGGGTTTTTCGTTTTTCCCGACGAAGGTAATTGGCAGCGCAGAAGGCGGATTCATTGCCACCAACGATACTGAGGTTGCAGAGAACGCTCTGTTGCTTAGGGATCAGGGTAAGAAGGTAGGAAACCTCTGCCTCGTGAAGGGATACAACTGGCGAATGTCAGAGTTTCAAGCTGTAATAGCTCTCTCACAGCTACGACGTTTGGACGAGTTCATCTCTCGAAGAAACGAGATTTCGAAACAATACTCTCAGCTACTGGGATCAAAACCTTTCCAAGATAAGATCACAGAGTTGACCGTTCCCAAGGGAGCAAGACCGAACTGGTACAAGTTCATCGCGTTTCTCCGAGGAATTGATAGAGGTACTCTGAAGGCCAAGCTAAAGGAAAAGTCCATTGAAATGAGCGGCGAAGTGTACGAGGTACCTTGTCATACACAGCCAGCATTCGAAGATCTTGGATACAAAGAAGGGGACTTTCCGGTTACAGAACGCGTTTGCAGGAGCCACGTTTGCTTCCCTCTTATGGCAAGTCTAACTGACGCACAAGTGCAATACTTCTGTAACACGCTTCCAGGCTTACTATCATGAAAATCGGGGTGACAGGCGGGTCAGGCTTCATCGGGAGCCGACTAGTGGACGAACTAACGCGAAGCAATCACGAGGTAGTTTCGATAGACCTCCTTCCCCCGACACGAAAAGAAGGATTCGAGTTTATCCAGGCTGATCTTACCTCGTTTGAAAAAACTGAAAGACTAGTAGAAGGATTGGACGTGATCTATCACGTTGCGGGTACGGTCCTTGAACAAGTAAGAGCGGATCCCTTCCGAGCGTCAGGAGTCAACATCAACATCACAAGGAACATAGCTGAAGCTGCGAGAAAAAAAGATGTTGACAAGATAATCTTCGCCAGTTCCTTCTACGTTTATGATGGGATAGATTCGGACATGATAGTAAATGAGGCAACTCCCCTGAATACTATGAAAATGGAGTTGTTCGGCGGGACGAAGGTTTTCGGCGAGACTCTTCTCAAAGAATATTCAAAACGCTATGGCATAAAATATCTCATTTTGAGATATGGGTCGGCCTACGGTGCGGGTGGTCAAGGGTCCAACGTGATAAAGGCCTTTCTAGATTCAGCGATCGCGGGGAGGACTATTGATGTTTGGGGCCCTGGAAACCGTCGAAACCAATACACTTACGTAGATGACTTGGCGAAAGGCTCGGCTCTATCGCTTCCCAGAGACAATGAAATCTACAATTTGATCTCGCCAGAAGAAACAAGCGTCAGACAGCTTACGGAGACAATTTCTCACAAGATCCCAGTTAAAGTGAGCTTCGCTTTGGAGAAGAAGGAAGGGAGCAGCATGCCGTACATGTCGTCGCGCAAGGCAATTAGCGACTTATCATGGCAGCCAATTTCAGTTGACCATGGAATTGACCTGATCCTAGGTCGTGCCAAACAGCTGTTGACGGCATCCCTATGAGGCTGACTTTTGACGCAGTCCTAGAAGGGACCTCGGCTCGAACTTCCAAAATTCCCGCATGGAGTGACACTTTTTCATGCCAGTAAGAATTG
>Ga0066706_10000472_pt1 | contig 12737 bp, 8 predicted proteins | sample GraSoiAngelo_155_FD_67274 | JGI IMG/M metagenome (GOLD analysis project Ga0066706, IMG submission 67274) | Grasslands soil microbial communities from the Angelo Coastal Reserve, California, USA - 14_1009_13_30cm | ecosystem: Environmental > Terrestrial > Soil > Grasslands | place: USA...
AATCTTGTAGCGTCTCAGATAATCCGAGGCTCCCAGATGCACCAGCACTTCGCCCGACGGATCATTCACTCGCACTTTCACATCTTCCAGATCCGACAAGTCCACTTCGCTCAAGTCCTGCGAGTAGTGCGCGCCACCTGAATCCAGCTCTCGCGCCAGTTCGTTGTAGACCTTCATTCGCGGCGCGCGCGTCGAAAGCGGCTCGCCGGCATTCATTCCGAGAATCACAGGAAACGAATACTTCTTCGTCGACGTCAGCTCCATCAGCGCGCCGCTGGCGTCGATCAGCGAAATTCGCGGCCCCACACGGGAAAACGCCACCGGAGTGCGCTCGTGAATTTCCACTTTCAGGCGGTTGGGCACGAAGCGCATCACGCTGGCCGATTCCACCCATGGAATCTGTTCTAATTGCGCCTTCTGCTGTGCCAGGGGGATGAAAAAAACGTTGCGCCCCATGTCGCCGCCCATCACCTCCATGATCTGGCCCTTAGTGACGTTTTGCGTGCCCGTAATTTCAATGTTGTCGCTCGAGTCCACTCGGAAGCGCCAGGAACGTTCGCCATAACGGTAAAAGGCGCTTGCGGCCACGGTGGCGAAACACACCACGGTGGCGGCCAGTGAGACCCAGATCAGCCGATTTGCGGTTTTTTTGGGAAGCGAGCTGCGGCGGGCGGAGACGCGCTTCTGTCCGCGCAAGAATGGGGATTCCTCATCCACATCCAGGTCCACGAGACGCGCGTCGTCGAGCTCCTGGCGCGCGTATGGAGCGCTGGGTGGATACAACTCCTCCTGCGAGATGGTGGGGCTCGCTTTCCGCGCCATCAGTTCAGGTCAGTTGTCGTCAGTGAATCGCCGAGTGTCCTCACTATAACGGCTTTTCGCGAATTGAGATAGAAAAAATCTTGTTGTTTTTTGCACGGCAGGACAGGCATGGGATCAAGAGTTTTCCACCTAGGAGAGGTCAACCGATGTCCTGCTAAATAGCCGCGAAGCGCGTAAGAATCAAGCTTCCAGCGTAACTCTTGGTTGAAGAGTACGAGCTGAAATCAGCTGCTTTCTGACGAAAAAAATTAGTTACAAGTAAGATTCCGCCGCGAATCGGGATGCGTCAGCGAAAAAATTCGGGCACGGCAGGTTCGCCGCGCCCGTTGCGCTTCACTGGAGGAGAGGGAGAAAAATTAGATCGGTCCTGCGGATACTGTTTCGACCCGCACGGTCGGAGCTGGAACTCGCACCAACGTCCGCGGAATATTCACCCGCAACCTTGGACATATCACGGGTAGCTTGATTCGCTTCGGGCCGAAGGCCGCACCAAACTCCGGACTCAACGAAGCCGACGCGTAGTCCAACCGCGCAACCTGCGCTTCCATCCGCGCCCGACCCGCCTCAAACTGCGCGCGATTCGCTTCCAACCGGGCTAAGCCAGCCTCTTGCTGCGCGGTCATCGCGTCGAAATGGGCGAAGACGGTCTGGGTCCGCGCCATTTTCGTCTGGAAGCGCGCCATCTCCGTCGCGCCCCGGCAAAGCAGGGTCTGCTCTCGGGCAGAGCCCAGAAATCGCTCCGCACGTCCCGACGCCAGGGCCACAACAGCCGCCGACCGATTGACGAGTCGGTGCGTCCACTCCGCCCCACCCTGGTGATACACGCCATTCAGCCCCAGTGCCATCACGCCCGCCGCCAGCCAATACCATCCTTGTTTCATCGCCATTGTCTCCATCTGAGGCTTTGGACGAGGACCGTCCAAATCCGTTAGCAATGGAAGATACGGATACCGGTGGCGCGGAGTTTCGCCTGCTTGGGCCCTCGCAAGCTATAATGCGGAACTCCCATGAAACTGATCATCCGCCCTTGTGCCCTGATCTTACTGGCGCCCCTGTTTGGCGCTCTGTCGTTGGTTCAACCCTCGGCCGCTCAGGCCCCCACAGATTACCCAGACTTCCCGAGCGAAACCCCGGCTAACTTCCAGCCCGTCACCGACAGCTTCGAGTACATCAAGCGCGACCTGATGATCCCCATGCGCGACGGCGTGAAACTGCACACCGTCATCATAGTCCCGAAGGGAGCCAAGAGCGCGCCCATCCTGCTGACGCGCACGCCCTACAACGCCACAGCTCTGACCAGCCACGCTGAAAGCCCCCACCTCGGTCCAATGTTGAACGGCTACGACAATGCCACTGAGGTAATCGTCGACGGTGGCTACATTCGCGTCGTGCAGGATGTGCGGGGCAAGTATGGTTCTGAAGGCGATTACGTGATGACTCGTCCGCTGCACGGCCCGCTGAATCCGACCCCGGTCGATCACGCCACCGACACCTACGACACTATCGACTGGCTGGTGAACAATGTCCCGGAAAGCAATGGCAAAGTCGGAATCCTGGGCATCTCCTACGACGGCTTCACCACCTTGATGGCACTCGTCAACCCGCATCCCGCGCTCAAAGTCGCAGTGCCCATGAACCCCATGGTCGACGGATGGATGGGCGATGACTGGTTCCACAACGGCGCCTTCCGCCAGCAGAATATGCCGTACATCTACGAACAGGTGGGGACGCGTGCGAACAAGGCCAAATGGTGGAGCAATCACTTCGACGACTACGACGTGTACATGGAGGCGGGATCGGCGGGCGAACTCGGCCACCGGCGCGGGATGGAGCAGATCGGTTTTTGGCGGAAACTTATGGAGCATCCCAGCTACGATTCCTTTTGGCAGGACCAGGCGATGGATCGCATTCTGGCCGCGCAACCGCTGAAGGTGCCGACGATGCTGGTGGACAGCCTATGGGACCAGGAAGATATCTACGGCGCTCCCGCGTTATACAAGGCGCTCAAAGCAAAAGACACAGCCAACGACAAAGTATTTCTGGTCCTGGGACCGTGGCATCACGGTCAGGAAATTGGCGACGGCAGCACGCTCGGCGCTTTGCAATTCAATAGCGATACCGGGCTATACTTCCGCACTCAAATCTTGCGGCCATTCCTGGACCACTACCTCAAAGATGGCGCGCCCGCCGATAATGTCGCGCCAGTAATTGCGTTTGAAACCGGAACAAACGCTTGGCGGCGTCTGCCCGCCTGGCCCGCCGGCTGCGCCAGTGGCTGCACGATCAAGTCGACTCCGCTCTACCTGGAGGCGGCTCTAAAGCTGGGTTTCGCCGCACCGAAAGCCGGGGATGCGGCCTTCGACGAATATGTCTCCGATCCCGCCAAGCCCGTCCCCTTCCGCCGACGTCCCAGTCAGCCCGAGGGCTACGACAACGGCCTGACCTGGCCGCAGTGGCTGGTGGATGACCAACGTGAAGCGTCGGGCCGTCCGGATGTCCTCGCATTCGTTTCCGATGTGTTGACCACGCCGATAAAAATGAGCGGGCAGCCGGTCGCCAATCTCGTCGCCTCGACCAGCGGCACCGACTCAGACTGGGTAATAAAAGTGATTGACGTCTATCCCGATGAGGTCGCCGGTCAGCCCGGCATGGGAGGCTATCAGCTGATGATCTCAGCGGACATCTTCCGCGGTCGCTATCGAGAGAGCGTTGAAACAGCCAAGCCCATCGCCCCCGACAAGCCGCTGCCGTATCGGATCACTCTACCCACAGCCAACCATGTCTTCCTGCCGGGTCACAAAATCATGGTTCAGATTCAATCGAGCTGGTTTCCGCTCTACGACCGCAATCCGCAGACCTTCGTGCCCAACATTTTCTGGGCAAAACCAGGAGATTACCGAAAGGCAGTGCAGCGTGTCTACCACGCAGGCGCCCAAGCCAGCTTCATCGAACTGCCACTGGTCGTGACGCCGTAATGATTCACCATGGGAAGGCGCTTTCGAAACGCAGCTCTGAAAGTTCGCTTTGAAGAGCCCAGCTTTTTTAAGCCGGGCCGTTCATCTCGGAAACTACAGGCGGTTTTAGCCGTTGAGGCCAGGGCAACAAGAAGCTTCGCTTTCTCGAGCTTATGGGAGTTTGGCTGTGCTCGAAGTTTCTTGACCCGCTGCTTCGCGTTCCTTCAACCTTTCCAGAATCATCGGCCCCAACTGCGAAACGCTGCCCGCCCCCAGCGTCAAAATCATGTCGCCATCTTGTGCCACCGCCGCCACCGACTCGACCGCATTGGCGAATGAGTCCGCGTATTGCACCACCTTCGGGGTCATCGTTTCTCTGATCCGCTGCGCGAGAATATCCGCGCTGACGCCCGCAATGGGCTTCTCGCTGGCCGCATAAATATCGAGCACGAACAGCGAATCCGCATCGCCAAATGCCGACGTGAATTCCTCCATCAGATCGCGAGTGCGAGAGTAACGATGCGGTTGAAACACCACATGAACTTTGCCGAAGCCGTACTGCCGCGCCGCCGCCAGCGTAGCTTTGATTTCCGTGGGATGGTGTCCATAGTCATCAATTACGTACACTCCCGCCGCCTGTCCGCGCAAATGAAAGCGCCGGTCCACGCCGCGAAATTGATCGAGCGCCTTACGAATCGGTTCAACTCCAACATCCAGGCCGATGCCGACCGCGATCGCCGCGGTAGCGTTCAGAATGTTGTGCACGCCCGGAACATGCAGCGTAAATTCGCCCAGATCCTGTTTGCGATAGCTCACCCTGAATCGGCTCAGAGGCTGCCCATGGCCCCTCACCAAGCCTCCTGCATTGGCAGCATTCAGCTTGATGTAAAAGTCCGAGCCGCGCTTGGTTCCATAAGTCAGAGTGCGCCGCTGCACGCGTGGCAGCAACCGCCGCAATAGCCCATCGTCGTTGCATGCCACCACCATTCCGTAAAACGGCACACGGTCCATAAACTCGAGAAACGCATTCTTCACGTCTCGCATGTTGCGGTAGCAATCCATGTGCTCGCGATCAATGTTGGTCACCACCGCCAGAATCGGTGACAGCTTCAGAAACGAGCGATCACTCTCATCCGCCTCGGCGACCAGATATTGCGACTTCCCCAACCGCGCATTCGATCCCATCGCGTCAACCCGGCCGCCCACCACCACGGTCGGATCAAGCCCGCCCCCCGCAAGCACCGCCGCGACCATCGACGTCGTGGTGGTCTTGCCGTGCATGCCCGCGACAGCAATGCCGTACTTCAGCCGCATCAACTCCGCCAGCATCTCCGCCCGCGGAATCACTGGGATGTGAAGTTTGCGCGCCTCGGCAACCTCAAGATTCTCTTCAGGGATCGCCGAACTCGTAACCACGACCTCCGCTCCGTTTATGTTTTCTGCTGCGTGCCTGTCGAACACCGCCGCGCCCAATCCGGCCAGACGCTGGGTCACGGCAGAGCTTTTCAGATCCGATCCCGAGACCTTGTAGCCCAAATTCAGCAACACCTCGGCAATCCCGCTCATGCCGATGCCCCCAATGCCCACGAAATGTATGCGCTGAATCTTGGCAAACATATCAACTCCTTGGCCACCATTTACGCGGATCCAACCCAAACCAGTGAAGCCGCTTTTGCGATCACTCGTATATCGTCATCCTGAGCGCAGCACGTGCTCGGGGGAACGCGAAGCAGTTGCGCCGTCGAAGGACGCTTCGAACTGGGCAGCGCCACCATCTCATCCAGGAGTTCTCTCATGACTCTCAACCTATCGAGCTCGTATTGAAATTCTCAGCGAGAATCCGATTCCCCAACCCCGGCCAATCGCGCCGCCATCGCCGCAATATCACGGGCTGCATTCGGATGCGCCAGGCTCCGTGCCGCCGCACTCATCCGCTGCAGCCTGGCCTGATCGCCAAGCAATGCTGCCACTGTCTCCACCAGCCAAACGCCATCCAGCTTCGACTCCTCTACCACCACAGCGGCTCCCGCTCGTTCGAGCGCCTCGGCATTTACCCGTTGATGATCGTCCGCCGCCCGCGGGAACGGCACAAAAATCGCGGGCTTCCCCCCCGCCGCAATTTCCGCCACCGTGCTCGCGCCCGACCGGCAGATCAGCAAATCCGCGCGCGCAAATGCCGCCGGCATATCCTCAATAAACTTGAAAACCTCAGCCGCGTCGCCCAACTTGTCATAGGCGGCCAGCACGTCGTTATGGTGGCGCTCACCGGTCTGGTGGATGATGTGAATCCCCGGCGTCTGCCGCAGCAGCGCTGGCCAACATCGGATCATCGCTTCATTGATCGCGTGCGCTCCCTGGCTTCCGCCGAATACAAGCAAGGTTCGAGCACCATCCCGTGGCCGGACGCCCATCTCAAAGAATGCCTGTCGCACCGGAACGCCTGTCACTTCAGCGTACCGAAAATATTTGGCCGTCTCTTCAAAATGCACCGCCGCCGCCGACACGAATCGCGCTACCACACGGTTAGCCAATCCGGGCACCACATTGGGCTCAAATGCCAACGTAGGAATGTGCTTCACCACCGCAGCCATCATCGTGGGGCCTGAAGCGTATCCGCCCACGCCAATCACAACGTCAGGCGCAAACTCGTTCAGCATGCGCCCGGCATCCCAAACCGCCCGAGGCAAATCGAAGGCTGTCCTCGCCCGCGTCATCAGGCTGACATTTTTCAGCGCCCCCACCCGCACCAGTTGCAGCGGATATCCCGCCGCCGGGACTAGCCGGTTCTCAATGCCGCGCGCTGTGCCGATGAACAAGACTTCCGCGCCATAACTTTTCTTGAGTTCGTTGGCGATGGCAAGCGCGGGAATCACATGTCCGCCCGTCCCGCCGCCCGCCAGAATGGCACGCATGAGGTGACTATAAACCAGGGAGTGCTGCGGGCCATCGGAAGGAATGGTTGATTTTTGCTTGTCGATTGCTGATTGAAAGGCCCAAGCTCTGACGGATTGCTAACGCCGGCGGTACTAATCAACCATCAAAAATCGGCAATCAACAATTGCAGGTTCTCATTCCGCCTGCTTTGTAATATTAAGCAGCACACCCACGCACGCCAGCGTCACAAACAACGACGACCCCCCGTACGACACCAGCGGCAGAGGTATCCCCTTCGTCGGCATCATCCCCAAAACCACGCTGATGTTGAGGAACGCCTGCAAGACCACCATGCTGGTGATGCCGACCGCCAGATAGCGTCCAAAGATATCTTCCGTCCGCCCTGAAGCCCGCATCCCGCGCCACAGAAAGATGGCAAACAGCGTCACCACGAACATCGCTCCCACCAGGCCCAACTCTTCCGCAGTCACCGCAAAAATAAAATCAGTATGCGGCTCCGGCAGATAAAACAACTTCTGTTTGCCCTCCATCAACCCCGTTCCTGTCACTCCGCCGGTCGCAACGGCAATCAGTGATTGAATAATATGAAATCCCGTCCCTTGCCGGTCGGCGTACGGATTCAGAAACGCTAAAATGCGGCCGCGCCGCCAACTCACGTGAAAAATCAGTAAGTACAGCGGCAGCAGCGCAGCTCCGAATGCATAACCGAAATACCTCATGCGCATCTCTGCCACAAAAAGAATGCACGCGGCGATTGCCGAACAGGCGATGGCCGTACCCAAATCGGGCTGCAAGACAATAAGTCCTAGAAAAACCAGCACGGGCGCGGCCGCCGGAAGCAACGTATTGCGCCAGTCGTCCATGCTCCTGGTACGGCCTTCGAGAAAATAAGCAAGAAACAGAATCAGTACCGGCTTGGCCAACTCGGAAGGTTGCAGCGAGAAACCACCTCCACGGATCCAACGGTGAGTATTGTGCGAGCGATCTAGAAAAAAGACAGAGATCAGGAGTAACGTGGTCAATCCCATCAGAGAAAAAACTACCGCCGGACTTTTGTAGCGGCGGTAATCCACGCGCATCGCCACCACCATCGCGACCAGTCCCGCCACCGCCCACAACACCTGTCTCAACAGAAACGCATACGGCGAACCATACTTGTCCTTAGCCATCACCGCCGACGCCGAGAACACCATCACCAACCCCACAAACACCAGCAGCATGGTGACGGTAAACAACCAGCGATCCACGCTCACTCGCTTTGCCATGGGAGATTTATTTCACCACGAAGTCAGCGAAATCCGGAGGATTCTTGTCGTGGAATTCACTCCGGCAAGTTGACTACCGTGGTTCCCTGGCGCGAGTCGTCTCGCTGCTCCCAGTTGTTCCGGGTCCAAAACCCGCCACCGGCGGGCCCTTTCGCAAGTCTGCAAGGATTTGCAGATTGATATGCACCGATCGCACTGGTTTTTTGCTTGATTCGCAAATTTGCGGACCGAGAACTAAACCGTTCCCGGGCAATGCCGAACCAGTGGCACTCCATGGTGAAAGAGACTCACGTCCCCACAACTTCCGCGGACAGCGCCCGCACGATCTCTTTGAACACTTGCCCCCGCTGCTCGTAATTCTTGAACTGATCGAAGCTGGCGCACGCCGGAGCCAGCAGCACCACATCGCCCGGCTCGGCCACAGCGTTCGCTTTTCGAAGGGCGTTCTCCACAGTGTCGGCGTGCACGACTTCAACCCCTTTAATTTGCGATTCGATCTTCGCTGCCGCCGCGCCGATCGTGTAGACGCGCTTCACGCGCTGGCGCAACAGATCGTTGAGCAAGGTGTAGTCGCTGCCCTTGTCCTTGCCCCCAAGAATGAGGTGGATGTTTGCCGGAAACGACTCCAGCGCCTTGATCGTTGCATCCACATTCGTGGCCTTGGAGTCGTTGTAGTAATCCACGCCGCGAATCGTCGCCACATGTTCCAGCCGATGCTCCACCGCCTTGAACTCGCGCACGGCCTGCCGAATTTTCTCTGCAGCACATCCCATCAGCGCACCCGCGCAAACCGCCGCCAGCACGTTCTCCAGATTGTGCGCACCCTTCAGCGGAATCTCTGAGACGAGCATGATCTCGCGCTGCTGCGCTCCCTCACGAAACAAAATGTTTCCATCAAGCACCCAGGCCCCTTGCTGCACTTCCTTCTGACGGCTGAACCAGAACACCTGCGCCTTTGTTCGAGCAGCCATGGCAACGCAGGTTGGATCGGCGGCATTGAGCACGGCCAAGTCTGCGCTCTGTTGATTCTCGAGAATCCTCGCTTTGGCATCGACATAAGCCTCGAACGTCCGGTGGCGGTCCAGGTGATCGGGCGTGACGTTCAAGATCACGGCAACTTTCGGCCGGAAGCTGTGAATCGTCTCCAACTGAAAGCTCGACACTTCAAGCACAATCACGCTCTCCGGTGTGGCCCGCTCCGCCAGAGCAATTGCCGGGGTCCCAATGTTGCCACCCACCAAAGCTGAAAAGCCTCCTGCAGTCATAATCTCGCCCGTGAGAGTGGTCGTCGTCGTCTTGCCGTTTGATCCGGTAATGGCAACGATTGGCCCGCGCAGAAACCGCGCGGCCAGCTCCATCTCGCCAATCACGGAGCCGCCCAGTGCGCGTGCCTGCACGAGGGCTGGGGCGTCCAAGGGAATACCTGGACTGACCACGATCAGATCCTGTCCTCGAAAAGTACGCTCGCCGTGGCCGCCAGTCTCGACCGTAATCCCATGATCGAGCAGCACGGGAATTTCGCTGTGCAGCTCGTCGCCGGTCTTGGTATCGGAAACGGTGACCCGCGCGCCGTGTGCTTTTAAAAACAGAGCCGACGCCACCCCGGACTTGCCGAGACCGACCACAAGCACGCGTTTACCGTGGAGATCCATGCTGTCAATTGTTGATTTTTGATTGTTGATTTTAGAATCTGACCCTTCTCGAGAAAATCCCGTTATGTTTTTTATTCAACAATCAAAACTCAACAATCAACCATTCTTTTCCAGGGTTGGCGGCCCTATCGCAACTTCAGCGTCGTCAGTGCGAACAGGGCAAACACCAGCGACGCGATCCAGAAGCGCACAATAATCTTCGACTCTGACCAGCCGATCAATTCAAAGTGATGATGAATCGGGGCCATCTTGAAAATCCGCTTTTTGCGCAGTTTGTATGATCCCACTTGCAGGATCACCGAGAGCGCCTCAATCACAAACACGCCGCCGATGAACGGCAATAGCAACTCTTGCTTGATCACCACTGCGACGGTGCCGATTGCACCGCCCAGCGCCAGCGATCCCACGTCCCCCATGAACACTTCCGCCGGATGCGCGTTGTACCACAAGAATCCAATCGCCGAACCCACCATCGCTCCGCAGAAAATTGTCAACTCGCCGACCTGCGGCATTCTGGGCAGTTCAAGGTAGGTGGAAAATGTGGCATGGCCGCTCACATAGGTGAGCACTGTGAGAGCTCCCGCCGCGATCACGGTGCAGCCAATCGCGAGTCCGTCGAGCCCATCCGTAAGATTCACCGCATTGCTCGCGCCCACAATCACGAAAGCTACAAACGCAATGAAGGGCAGAAACGCCAGCGGCCACAGATGCGGATAGTATCCCAGCCTTTGCACCACTAGATCTGGATGGAACTGCTTGAAGAATGGCACGATGAGCTTGGTCGAATACATCGCGTAGGTCTGCATCGCAATCAGCATCACGGCAATCACAACGCTGGCTGCAATCTGCAGACCCAGCTTCCCTCGGCTGGTCAAACCCAGGTTCCGGCGGTGCGCCACCTTAATATAGTCATCGGCGAATCCAATGGCGGCGAACGCGCAGGTGGCGAACACCGCAATCCAGACAAAACGATTGCTCAGGTCCGCCCAAAGCAGCGTCGGCACCACGATGGCAATTGCAATCAGCAACCCGCCCATGGTCGGTGTGCCGGCTTTTTTTTGATGATCCTGGGGGCCCTCCTCGCGAATGTATTGTCCGATCTGGAATTCACGCAGCCGCCCGATCACGAGCGGACCAACGATAAGCGCGGTAAACAGTGCGGTGAGACTGGCAAAACCGGTGCGGAAAGTCAGGTAGCGGAAAATGCGGAATGGCGGAAAATAATGTTGTAGCTTCAAATACAGCAGCCAATAGAGCAATCAGCCTCCGAATCGCTTCGCAATCTCAGTTTCCGCCATCGCGACGCGCCTGCCAAACCTCCACGGCTCTTTCCAACTTCACTCCGCGTGAAGCCTTCAACAAAACAACATCGCCGTCTCGCGTCTCGCGCGCCAGCCACTCCCCCGCTTCCTCCGGAGTCGCCACGAACTCCGCGCGCGCTCCCGCACGGCGCGCCTGCTCTACCAAAGCCTGTGCCTGCCCGCGCACCCCCACCACAACATCAATTTTATTTTTCGCAGCATGCTCGCCAGCATGCCGATGCATTTCCTCGCTTGCCGGACCAAGCTCGAGCATCTCGCCCGCCACAACGATCCGTCGTTTCGCCGGCATTGCGGCTAACGCATCCATCATTGCGCTTAACGCCTTCGGATTGGAATTGTAGCAATCGTTGATCACCGTGATGTTACCCAGTTGGACGACCTCGCCCCGCTTGTCTGCCGGCGTCAGCGTCGCCAAAGCACTGACCGTGTCCGATGGTTTCAGTCCGCGCTCCATACCAACAGCCACCGCGGCCAGAGCATTAAGAATGTTGTGCGCTCCCACCAGCGGAAGGCGGGTATGCTCACGGAAACCGTTCACCAAGACATCGAACTCCGAACCTTCTGCCCCGCATGCCACAATATTCTCTGCGCGTACGTCGGCTTCAGGCCGCGTGCCATACATTACGACCTTGCCATGGAAATCGCGACCGAACTGCGAAACGTAATCGTCATCCGCATTCAGAACCGCGGTCGAGCCCGCTGGTAGGGATTCAATCAATTCATACTTTGCCCTCGCGATCGCCGCCAGGGAATCGAAAAACTCCAAGTGCACCGGCGCCACGTTGGTCACCACCCCAATCTCCGGCTGCGCAATTTTAGCCAGCGCCCGAATTTCCCCGGCGTGCGACATTCCCATCTCGATCACCGCTACCTCGTGTTCTGGTTCCAGCTTCAATAGCATCAGCGGCAATCCAAAATGATTGTTAAAGTTTGCCTCCGACTTCAGCACGCGAAAGCGTGAGGCCAAAACGTGCGCGATCGCTTCTTTGGTGGTGGTCTTTCCCGCCGAGCCCGTGACCGCGATCAGCGCCTTTCCCCAGCGCTTGCGCACCGCCGTGGCCAGAGTCTGAAGCGCGGCCAACGTGTCATTTACCGCAAGCAATCGCGCCTCGCTGCCATAGCGCGACAAATCACTTCTACGCACCACGGCAGCCGCAGCGCCTTTCTTCAGCGCCTGCTCTACAAAATCGTGGCCGTCCAACCGTTCCCCTTTCACCGCAAAGAAAAGCTCACCGGGCTGTACCGTCCGCGAGTCGATGGAGTATCCCAGCGCAACATCATCAGCCACGTGCTTGCCGGTGGCCGCAATGAACTCGCCGATTCTCGCCAGCGGCAGTCTCATGTTCGCGTCCCGGCAACCGCGCCTGCAGACTCGCAATCGAATCCCGCCAGCCGCAACGCCTCGCGCGCCACTTCCACGTCATCAAAAGCACGCGCTCCCTCCCGCGTGACCTGCATCTTTTCATGTCCCTTGCCCGCCAGCAGAACAATGTCGCCCGGCCGCGCCTCGCCAATCGCCAGCACAATGGCTTTCTTGCGCTCCGTCTCCACCGCGTATTTCGCGCTAGTCTTCTGCAAACCGACCAGCGCATCATTCATGATGGAGCATGGATCTTCACTGCGTGGATTGTCAGAAGTCAGCACCACGAAATCGCTGCCCCGCCCGGCCACCTCGCCCATGAGCGGACGCTTCGTCCGATCCCGGTCTCCTCCGCAGCCAAAGAGCGTGAGCACGCGACCCGTCGATCCGTTCTGCGAAACGAATTCTCGCGCCAGCGCCGTCAGATTGCGCAGCGCGTCATCGGTGTGCGCGTAGTCCACCACCAC
>Ga0066706_10000489_pt1 | contig 12610 bp, 8 predicted proteins | sample GraSoiAngelo_155_FD_67274 | JGI IMG/M metagenome (GOLD analysis project Ga0066706, IMG submission 67274) | Grasslands soil microbial communities from the Angelo Coastal Reserve, California, USA - 14_1009_13_30cm | ecosystem: Environmental > Terrestrial > Soil > Grasslands | place: USA...
AAAGATCCCATGAGCGACGTCGAGACGCACACGAAGAACATCATCGAATGGGCGCGGTTGCACGGACCATTCGAAGGCATCGGCGTCGCTCCAGAGGGTCTGGACAACACGGTGGCCGGATATGCGTTCAAGCGGCTCGCGGTCACCGCGCAGGGTTTGAATGTCGCCTCGCGCATCGTGCTGCCGCCGATGAATGATCGATCGAGCTTGTATGAAACAGGTGCGTTGACATACGTCGATGCGATTCTGGTCGCTGATGCAGATGTGAAGAAGACCGCTTCCTGGATCGCAGAGAAGGAGCCTTCGAAGAAGCTCTACGCGATCGTGGATCCGCAGTCGCCAAATTCGTTTTTCGACCTTGCACAGGCGCTCGCGAATGGCGCAACGCGCGCATACCTCGCGCGTCCGGCCGCCGACGACGCCCCTGCGCTCGCGAACATCAATCATGCGTTCATCGGCGACTGGGCGTTTGATGCGACTTCGTCGACGCAGGTTCTCGATGCGAAAGGCAATCGCATCGAAATGCCTGTCCTGACTTTCGTTCGCGGCGAGGATCTGCGGACGATCATCGTGCCGAAAGGCGATGCCAGCGCCGCCTTCATCGCCTCCCTACCCAGCGATCGCTACACAAGACCTCGGCGCGTAGACGCTGCTGGCGATCGGGAGATCACCGATGTCGGCGCGAAAGGCGGGCACTTTCTCATCGGCGTCCAGCCGGTCAAACGCCCGTTCCTGCTGACGCTCGATCACACTGAAAAGCCGCAAATCACGAAGGAAGCGATCAGCGTCGCGACGCAGCGCGGCATCAGCGTCGAAGAGATCATCCGCAATCATCAGGCGTACAAGACGTATCAGGAGTCGATTCAGCCACGCTACATCGCGCGCGATGCCACGAAGCTGCGCTTCACGCTCGAAGGGGGCGAGGCCATCGAGGCCACGATCGCCGGCGACTATTTCTCCGAACCGCACGGTCAATCCGATTGGGTATGGCAGGACTTCTACATCAATGGTGTGAAGTGGAAGTACGGCCGCATCCCCGAGCTGCCGCTGATTCAGCCGGAGAAGGTGGCGCAGCTTCCGCTCGACATCCACCTGACCAACGAATACCGATACCAGCTCGCGCGCGAGACGGATCTCAACGGCTTTCGCACGTACGAAGTGCGATTCGAGCCGCCGCCGAACGCGCCCGCCGGTCTGCCGCTCTATCGCGGAACGGTGTGGATCGACAGCAGAACGTGGGCGCGCATTCGCATCTCGATGATTCAGCTCAACCTCACAGGGGAGGTGCTGTCGAACGAGGAGCGCGTCGATTTCCAACCGTTCGCGCGCGCAACGCACGCCTCACTCAGCGCTGCAGACGTGGCAAAAGCGGATCCGCGCGAGATCATCTGGCTGCCGATCGATGTCAGCGCGCAGCAGGTGATCTCCGCAGCCGGACGCGCGAACGTCGTCCTGCGACAGACCACCTTCAGCGATTTCAGGCTCGAACCGAACGACTTCGAACAGCGTCACCAGATCGCCGCCGCGTCAGACGCCCGCATCGTTCGCGAGACGCAGGAGGGCATGCGCTACGTCGAGAAAAATGCGGCGGGAGAGCGCGTCGTCAAAGAAGGATTCAACACGGCACGCACGTTCATGCTCGGCGGCATTCACCACGACTCGGGTCTCGACTATCCCGTCCTGCCACTCGGCGGCATCGACTACTTCAACTTCGACTGGCACAAGCGCGGAATTCAGACGAACGTCTTGTTCGCGGGCGTGCTCCTGACCGGCAACGTCACCAATCCAAACATAAACAATACAAGGACTAATTTTGGTGCAGATTTCTTTGCCATCGCCGTCCCAACGACGAACAGCATGTATCGCTCCGGACTCGAGCAGCAGGGCGAGGCCGTCAAATCGCTGCCGACGAACCTGAGTTTTCGGCTCGGTCATCCCTTCCTTAACTTCGGCAAGGTCGACGTCTCCCTTGGCGTGCGGCATGTGAACTATCAGCGCGCGGACACGACCGCCCCGTCGTTCGAGGTACCGAGCGACACCTTCGAGATCAGCCCGGGAATCGACGCGCAGTATTCACGGTGGGGCTACACCGTCTCGGGATTTTTCGACTACAACGCGCGCACGAACTGGAAGCCGTGGGGCATCCTCTCCGAATACAACCCGAATCAGAAGACCTTCACCGATTTTGGCGGCGAGCTGTCGAAGAGCTTCTACCTGCCGAAGTTTCAGCGCATCGGCGTGGAGCTGAATTACCTCGATGGGCAGCGACTCGATCGCTTTGGAAAATACGAGCTCGGATTCTTCGGATCACAGCGCATTCACGGGATCCGCTCAGGCTCCGTCCGCGCCGAAAAAGCGATCCTCGGCCACGTCTCGTACGGGCTGGTCTTCTCGGATCAGTTCCGGCTCGAAGCGTTCTACGATCACGGCCTGCTCACCGATCGCCTCGCCGGCTATCACCGTGAGCCGTTCCAGGGCGTTGGCATCGCCGGACAGACGGTCGGGCCATACGGAACCCTCTTGCGTCTCGACATCGGCAAGACCGTCGGCCGCAATGCGCAGAGCGGCTTCGTCGCGAACGTCGTGTTCCTGAAGTTGTTCTGAGTAGCGCCGGCTCCCAGCCGGCCGGATCGCCGGCACCTTGCCGGCGATCCGAGGTAACATTCACAACGGTAGTTTCACGTGCCCGCTCCGTCTCAGGAGCATGCCAAACAGGCTTCTTCCCTTTAGTACACGTGTCAATGTTCGGTCGCGTGGGTATCTCCCGCATTGGGAGGTCGACAACGCGATCTACTTCATTACGTATCGGCTCGCGGATTCACTGCCACAGCACGTTATCGAAAGGCTCAGACTCGAATACAAACACGCGCTATGTCGGATGGAGCGCGCTCACGTTGCCGAATGGTTCCACGGCCGTCTTGATGAATTTCTCGACGCCGGCCGCGGCGCCTGTCATTTGAAAGTACCGGAAGTCGCGAGCTGCGTCATCGAAACGTGGCAGCATTTTGATCACGAGCGCTACGAGCTTCTCGCGTGGTGCATCATGCCGAATCATGTTCATGTCATTGCGAAAATCTTCAAAGGCGCGGATTTGGAAAAAATCCTTCATTCATGGAAATCGTACACGTCAAATCAGGCGAACGCGCTTCTGAAAAGGCGAGGCTCATTTTGGTGGCGTGAGTACTACGATCATTGCGTTCGCGATGAAGATGAACTAACTCGGTCAGTACGGTATGTACTCGACAACCCGGCGAAAGCTGGCTTGAAGGACTGGCCGTATGTTTGGTGCGCCGGCTGGTAGCCGGCGCACCCGCCGGCAGGATGCCGGCGTTACGGTACCGAGTTGGGGTTCTGCACGAAGAAATCGACCGAGCCGATCTCCGTGCGGAAGCCAGATGTATCCAGGACGCGTACCGTGAGGCGGTGTCTCGCGTTCGAGAGCTTCGTCGTATCCATCGTGAATCGCCAGCCCGAATTCGCGCTGTTGCGCAGCGTCGGAAATGAAAGCGCAACATCGGGGCGCGGGAAGCCATACTGCGCCTGGCCGATGAAATTGCCGTCGACGACGATCTCGACCGTCGCGACGGTCGAGGTCTCATTCGCTGCCCATCCCTGGAACGTGACGTTGCCTTTGACGTAGTCGAACTGCACCGGGACATCGATGAATCCACTCGCAGCGGCGACGCGATTTTCAGCGCATTCGAAGAACACCGGAATGCCCTGCGGTCCCGGGAGTTCCGTGAACGTCTGCTGCTGGTCGCCGACGCGCACCTTCAACACGTGATGGCCGGGCGGAACGCCGAGCGCAAGCAGCGCGCCTACGTCGAGTGTGAACATGAAGCCGGCGTGCGGAGCATCCGGATACGTCGGATAGAAGCGCTGCACGTCGAACCTCGGCAGACCGTAGCAGTTCACATAAGCGCCAAAAAGCCCGCTGAATGCACAATCGTCAGTCGACGCCCAGCGCACGCCGTCGATCATCATCTCGACATACGAGACGCGACCGAGGTCTTGACGAGTGCCGAGGTCGAGGGCCCAGCCGCGGACGGGCGTGATGTGTGACTGCGGGTTGACCGGTGGCGAGATGATCACCGGTGCGAGATTGCATCGCGTGCCGTAGAGCACCGCGTCGCGCAACGGCTCATCGAGATAGCCGAATGGCTTCAGATTTATCTCGTTATTGAAGATCTGCACCTGGCGAGCGCCGATTCTCTTCGAAAGGCCGAAACGGTCAAAGGCCACGACTTCGAGCAGGTGCACGCCGTCCTGAATGCGCGTCGTGTCGACTTCGGCAATGAATCCGCTGAAATTCGCGACAGGAAGGTCGGGATAGGTGTTCCCGACATCGGGACGTGCGTCGCCGTAGATCGCCGACTGCATCACGCCGCCGTCGATCAGGATGTCGATGCGTCCGATACCATCAGTGTCCACGGCCCAGCCGACGACCGGAAACGAACCGCTCGCGTTGTATTGCGCTGCAAGATCGGGGATGTCGAGATTTCCGAACGGCGTCTGGTTGATCGTGTTATCGATATTGATCGTGCGCCGCCCCAGCTCGAACACTCGGCCATCCTGCAAGTAGATCTTCACCATGACAGTGTGCGGTCCGTTGGTGAAGCGGCTGGCGAGGAACCCGGTCTGGAATCCCGGCGCGATGTTCTGAATGCCGGGGTAATTCGGATACGCTTCGAGCACGTCGATGCGCGGCAGACCTTTGTTCACGTTGTACTGGAACTGGTCGTCGACGTAGAGCTCGATCTTAGTGACCGCGACCGGGTCGAGGACAAAACCCTTGACCAGGACCTCCCCAGAATTGGGAACGGTCGGATCTGGAAAATCGAGCGCCGCGATGAGATCCTGCGCGAAGAGCGCAGTCGGAAAACACGTCGCGATAACGGTAAGAACCAGGCCGCGGGTAACCCATCTCCACATAACCCCAACCTCCAACCCGATGATGACCTTGCCTGCGCTTCAGAACACTTTCTTTTGCTAGAGTTTATACTACTCAGGGTGACTTCTTCAAATCTGACGGCGGCCGTGGGCGTCGATGATATTCGCGCTGCGGCAAGCCGGATTCACCCGTTCATCCATCGCACGCCCCTGATTTCAAATCGATCGATTTCGGAAACCGCTGGTTTTGAGGTCCGACTCAAGTGCGAAAACCTCCAACGAGCCGGATCTTTCAAGATTCGCGGCGCGATGAACGCGCTGCTACAGCTCACTGACGAGCAGCGCAAGCGCGGAGTGGTCGCATTCTCCTCCGGCAATCACGCCCAAGGGGTCGCTCTGGCCTCCAAGCTCCTCGGCGTCCGCGCCACGATCGTCATGCCCGAAGGATCCGTCGCATCGAAAGTTGCAGCGACGAAGGCGTACGGCGCCGAAGTGGTGATGTCAGGCGTCACGGCCGCGACGCGCGACACGGTCGCACGTGAGATCGCCGATCGCACCGGCGCATCCGTGGTTCCTCCTTTCGATGACGAGCGCATCATCACCGGCCAGGGCACCGTCGGTCTCGAGATCATAGAAGAGTGGCCGGACGTCGAGAACATCATCGTGCCCCTGGGCGGTGGCGGATTGTTGGCAGGCATTGCTGTCGCGGCCGGGGCAAAGAAAGTGTTTGGCGTCGAGCCGCGCGCAGGAAACGATGGCGAGCAGTCGTTTCACAGCGGCCGGATCGTCACGATCGAGCCGCCGAAGACGATCGCCGACGGTGCGCGAACGCTGGCAATCGGTCAGCGAAACTTCGCGATCATCCGCGAGCGCGTGCGTGACGTCGTCAGCGTCGACGATGACACGCTGCTCGACGCGGTGAAATTCGCGATGTACCGAACGAAGCTGGTGATCGAGCCGACCGGAGCGCTCGGCATCGCCGCGGTACTTTCGCGGACTCTGAAGTTAACCGGGCCGACAGCGGTTGTCATTTCGGGTGGTAATCTAGATTTTTCCCTGCTCTGCACATGAAATTTCAAATGTCCACCGGATCTCTTTTCGACGACGCCCCCTTCCCGCCCACCCTCCCGCCCGATGCGCCGCTGGCGGAGCGGTTACGGCCGAAGACGATCGACGAAGTGGTCGGCCTCGAGGATGTGTTAGGCGAGGGACGCTTTCTGCGCAACGCCATCGCCAGCGATCGCATCCCGTCGATGATTCTCTGGGGACCGCCGGGATCGGGGAAGACGACGCTCGCGCGCATTATCGCCAAGACCACACGCGCTCGGTTCGTGCCGTTTTCGGCGACCAGCACCTCGATCAAAGACATCAAGGTGCTGATGGAAGAAGCGCGCAAAGCGCGTCTGGGCCGCGGGATGAAGACGATCGTGTTCATCGATGAGATTCATCGCTTCAACAAGGCGCAGCAGGACGCGTTTCTGTCGTATGTCGAGGCGGGAGACATCATCCTGATCGGCGCCACGACCGAGAATCCTTCATTTGAAGTGAATTCGGCGCTGCTGTCGCGCTGCAAGGTTGTCGTGCTGCCACCGCTCGAGCGGCAGCAGGTGATGACGATTCTGCAACGAGCGATCGCAGATCCATCGGTACAAAAGTTTGGAGTGAAACTGACGCCGGATGCGCTCGATTTCATCGCTGCGACCTCCGCCGGCGATGCGCGTCAGGCCTTGAACAGTCTGCAGCTCGTAGTGGAAACGGCGCAGGGCACTGTCGATGCGGAGGAAGTGAAGAAAATCCTGCAACGCCGCTCGCTGATGTACGACAAGGGCGGCGAAGAGCACTACAACATCATCTCCGCTCTGCACAAGTCGATTCGCAACGGCGACGCTGACGCCGCGGTCTACTGGCTCGTGCGCATGCTCGAAGGCGGCGAAGATCCGCTGTACATCGCCCGGCGCCTCGTGCGAGCGGCATCGGAGGACGTCGGCAACGCCGATCCCCAGGCGCTCATTCTCGCGGTGGCGGTGAAGGAAGCGACGCACTTCATCGGCATGCCCGAAGCCGGCGTCGCGCTCGCGCAGCTGGCGACGTACCTCGCCGCGGCGCCGAAGTCGAATGCTGTGTACATCGGCTACGGCGAAGCGGTTCACGAAGTGCGACAGGGCGACAACCCGCCCGTCCCCCTGCACATCCGCAACGCCCCCACCCGCCTGATGCAAGACCTGGGCTACGGCCGCGGGTATCAGTACGCGCACGATTTCGATGAGCAGACTGCTCAGATGGAATGCCTGCCGGAGTCGCTGTTAGGCCGCCGGTTTTATGAACCAAAGGAGATGGGGCTCGAACGCGAGATCAGGGAGCGGCTGGAGAAGATGCGCGCCGCACGACGCGACACAAGATGAATGGGCATATCACCACAGAGAGCACAGAGGTCACAGAGACTTCTCTGTGTCCTCTGTGACCTCTGTGGTGAACAACTAGACCGCGCGCCTCACGATCGGCGTCGGCTTCCGATCCTCGCCAAGATTGACGTAGACCACCTGCGCCTCGGTGACGAGGACTTTCTCATTGGGATCGTTATAGCGATTTGCCTCCACCGTAACTTTGACCGTGATCGACGTTGTCCCGATGCGCAGCGTCTCGCACCAGAAGCTGATCAAATCACCGACGAAGACCGGCTCATGAAAAACGATCTTGTCCATGGCCACGCTGACCATGACGCGCGCTCCCTGGCGTCGCGCTTCAATCGCGCCCGCCTGGTCGATGAAGGAGAGGATCACACCGCCGAAGATCGTGCCTTGAGCGTTCGTGTCCCGCGGCATCATCAGCACGCGGATCGCCGGCTCGTGCCACTTCGGCAGGATGTTCAATCGGCTACAGGCCCGCCTGCTGCGTCGCCTTGTTCTGTTGCGTCACCAGCGGATTGATCTCGACAGTCGATTCTTTCCGCAGCCGCTGCACCAGAACGGCGCGCAGGTTCCGTGCTTCCTGCTGGCGAAGCATTTCCGCGTATTGCGCGCGATTGTCGCTCGCTTCTTTCGGATTGACCCTCTTCTGCTCTTCAATCTGAAGCACCACAGCGCCGTCGGGCATCACGATCGGGCCGAGCATCTGGCCGACCTTCCCCGACATCGCCGCGTTGACAAGCGCGCTCGTGTCGCCGTTGAAGCCGGAAACGAATCCCTGTCGCGTGACGGTGGTTTCCTGGGCCGTTAGGCCGACCTTCTTCGCCACGTCATCGACATTCGACGCGGGCAAAGCCTTCGCCAGGTCCTGTCGCGCGAGCTCGCGCGCTTTCGCGGCGCGCGCGTCGGACTCGACGCGGGCGCGGATCTCGCTCAGATCGGAAATGCCGGCCGGACGAATCGCATACAGGTACGGGATCGCCGGTCCGCGCTGCGTGCCGACGATTTCGCCGACATCGCCCTGCTTCGCAGAAAACGCCCATGTGCTGAGCGTCGGGTTGTTGCCGAGACCCGGAATCGCTTCGGACTTGCTGAACCACTGCGTGTCGTTCGAGCTCACTCGATCATTCGCCATCGCAGTGAAGTCCGCCGCGGACTTCGGCTTTGTCGTCCGCAGGCGCGCAGAGATGTTCGTGATCGCATCGCGCGATTCCTTCTTCGCCTGTTCGTCCGCCATCTGCGCGGCGAGCGTCGGCCGCACTTCCTCGAATGACCGATACCCAGCCGGACGCCGCTCGAGGACCTTGATGATGTGATATCCGAATTCCTTGGAGCGAATCGGATCGCTGATCGTGTTCAACGGAATCGAAAACGCCGCGGTATCGAACGCCTCGACCGTCATTCCGCGATCGACGAATCCCATGTCGCCGCCTTTGCCCGACGACGACGGATCACCGGAATTCTCTTTCGCCAGCTTCGCGAAATCAGCTCCGCCGCGAAGCTGCTTCACAATGTTTTCTGCTTTCGCTTTTGCCGCGGCGTCCTGCTCCGGCGTCGCGTTCGGGTCGACTTTAATCAGGATATGGAGGATGTGCGCCGACTCGGGACGCTTGTAGTCTTCCTTTGAAGCGTCATACCGTTTCCGCATCTCGGCCTCACTCGGAATGATTTGCGAGCGAATGCGCGCGTTATCGGCGAGTAGATACTTGAGCTCGCGCTGTTCTCCATGCGCGTACTTCGCCTGATTAGCGCGGTAGAACTGCTCGACTTCCGCCGGCGTGACTTGAACCTTCATCGCTTCGCGGCTGGTCGGCATCATCACGTATTTGATCTTCGCGTTCTCCGAGACGCGCCGGTACTCCTCTTCAGCGGCTTTCGGCGAGATCACGATCGAGTTCTGCAGCGCGCTGTTGATTTTCTGCAGCGTGATGTCGCGAGACAGCTCGTCCTCGAACTCGGCCGTCGATGTGTAGCCGAGGGCGCCGGTGACGTAGCGGGTGTAAAGCTCATCGCCGACAAACTTGCCGTCGGGATTCAGCGTGGGAATCTCGAGGATCCGTTTGCGCACCTCTCCGGCCGTGGCATTGAGATGGAGCCGGCGCGCTTGCTGGAGCAGAAGACGCTGGTCGACCAGCGAATCGAGAACCTGCTGCGGCAGTCCCATCGCCTGAACCATCTCGGCGCTGAGCGGCTGCCGGTACATCTGCTCATAATTTTTCTCTGTGTAGTAGAGGGCGCGATCGTATTCACGAAATGGAATCGTCTCGCCGTTGACTCGCGCTGCGAAGGCGCGATCCTGCTGCCGAACGCGGCCAGCACCGCCGAGCCCCATGTCCACGTAAACGAAGCCGATCACGAACGCCGCAATTACGGCGAGCAGAGCCCACTTGAGCTGCTGGAAGTTGTCGCGCATCAATTTGAGCATCGGAAAGCCCTCTTTGAAAGTTGGATGGTGTAGCGGCGGCCGTCCTCGGCCGCCGGCGGGCGAGGACGCCCGCCACCACACGCGTAAAAAACGCGACAGTCTACCTATTCCCTCTTATGAGAGCAAATGTCGTGTTATAAAAGATCGACATCGTCCGATGGCCATCAAGAAAGCCGCCCGAGCCGACATTGACTGGTATCTGATCTCGATCGATCGGCTCAAGCAGATCGGGCTCATCATTTTGCTCGTCGTCCTCGGACTCGCCGGCTGGTGGTTCTTCAGCAATCAAAAACGGAATCCTCGAAGCGCGGCTGAGGCTGCGATCACGGACGCCCGGGAAGCGCTGAACGATCTTGCTTCCTCGAAGGATTTCAGCAATCACCGCTCTGATTTCGACCGCGCTCAGAAAAAGCTCGATGAAGCGACGACGTTCCTGACCGCAGGCAAGTACCCGAGCGCGCAGGAGGCCGCTGTCGAATCCCAGACAATCAGCCGCGCGGCGATCAGCGGCGGCGGCACCGAATTCGACGCACAATTCAACACTGTCGAAGGTGACGTCCAATTTCAAAAGTCTGCGACATCGGATTGGCATCGCGCCGATATCGGCAAACCGCTCTTCAATGGCGACTGGGTGAAAACCGGCGAGAGCGCATCTGCCGAGCTCATCTTTTCTAATGGAACGCTCTACACCGTCGGACCGAACGCGTTATTGGAGATTTACGCGCAGCTCAATCCGGCAACCGCGAAGAAGAGCAACTCCGTGCAGATGCAGGTCGGATCGGTCGAGGTCGCTACGACCGATGATGCTTCGATGGTGCGCACACCAGGCACGCAGGTCGTTGTCGATTCAGAGTCGACGACGCAGGTCGGCGTCGATCGCTCGAAGAGCACGTCGGTCATGGCCGAAAAAGGCAGCGCGTCGGTCGCCTCTTCGACCGGAGGAGCCGCGATCAAACTGAACGGCGGGCAGAAGGTGAACGCGACCGCGCAAGGCTCGCTGTCGCCCGTCAGGAATCTCTTGATGCCGCCCGCCCTCCTCGCCCCCGCGGACAACCAGGTGTATCCGGTGAGCAGCGAGTCCCGCGTCGATTTCGGCTGGGACGCGATTACGAACGCGACGTCCTACGTGCTTCAGGTTTCGCGATCGCGGCTTTTCACGTCGCTGGAGATCAACTCCCGCCGTCAGAAGACGACCGCTTCGGCCAAAGTCACGGCCGAGGGGGCGTTCTACTGGCGCGTTGCGGCGATTGGCCCGGAAGGCGACCCCGGACCGTTCTCGTCGTTCCGCCGGTTCCGAGTCAGCGGTGCGAGCCGTGAAGCTGGAACGACCACGCAGGAGGCTCCGCCACCGTCGCTGCAGGTCAAGAAGCCGTATTCGATCGGCGGACCGTTCTACATGATCGAAGGCGCCACCGATCCGGGTGCGACGGTGTTCATCAACGATGAGGAAGTCGACGTCGAATCGAACGGCCATTTCAAGAAGCTGGTCAGCTTCAGCAAGGTAGGCCGGAACTCGGTCGTTGTGAAAGCCGTGAACGCCGCAGGGAAACAGACGATACAATCTGAGACCGTGCTGGTCGAAGAATAATCGCTAGCACCTAATTTGCACCTGCCGCGTCGGCCCAAACTATGGCTGTCAAATCGTTGCTCTCAATGTTCTCGAACGATCTCGCGATCGACCTCGGGACCGCGAACACGCTCGTTTACGCGAAGAACAAAGGCATCGTCGTGCGCGAGCCGTCGATCGTTGCTGTCAACAAGATCAACAACAACGTCGAAGCCGTAGGCAAAGAAGCGAAGGAGATGCTCGGACGCACGCCGGGCAACATCGTTGCCATCCGGCCGATGAAAGACGGCGTCATCGCCGATTTCGAAGTCACCGAAAAGATGATCAAGTACTTCATCGAGAAGGCGCACGGCCGCCGCTTTCTCGTGAAGCCGCGGATCGTCATCTCCGTCCCATCTGAAATCACACAAGTCGAAAAGCGCGCGGTGAAGGACTCTGCGCTGCGCGCCGGCGCGACGGAGGTCTATCTGATCGAGCAGGCGATGGCGGCGGCGATCGGCGCGGGATTGCCGATCACCGACCCGACCGGAAACATGATCGTCGACATCGGCGGCGGAACGACAGACGTCGCCGTGATCTCGCTCGCCGGAATCGTCTACTCGCGATCGGTCCGCGTCGCCGGTAATGAGATGGATGACGCGATCATTCAGTACATCAAGCGCAAGTACAACCTGCTCATCGGTGAGAGAACCGCGGAGCAGGTAAAGATGGAGATCGGATCGGCGTTCCCGCTCGATGAAGAGATGACGATGGAGATCAAAGGACGCGATCTGGTCGAAGGTGTACCGAAGACGCTGATCGTTTCCGACGAAGAAATCCGCGAGGCGCTCTCCGAAACCGTGGCGACGATCGTTGAAGCGGTGCGCGTCGCGCTGGAGCGCACGCCGCCCGAGCTCTCGGCGGACATCATGGACAAAGGCATCATCATCGCCGGCGGCGGCTCGATGCTGAAAAATCTCGACAAGCGGCTGCGCGAAGAGACTGGTTTGCCCGTGACCCTCGCCGAGGACCCACTCGCCTGCGTCGCGCTCGGAACGGGGCAAATGCTGACGGATTTCAATTTGCTGCGTAAGATTTCGATTGAGTAGGGTCGAGCTGCGCTCGACCGAACCCGGGAATTCGGCACGGCGCAGCCGTGCCCTACATGGCGTAAATTCTGCTCAGGCAGTTCGCAAGAATGGCTGTACCCGTTGACGTAATCCCCCGCAGACCGACGCTCCTGTTCATCGTCGTTCTCTCGCTGCTCTTCGTGCTGATGAGCCTGAGCACGCGCACGCGCGTCGTCGGCGAGACGCGCACGATGTTCGAGCGCACGGTAATGAC
>Ga0066706_10000496_pt1 | contig 12585 bp, 9 predicted proteins | sample GraSoiAngelo_155_FD_67274 | JGI IMG/M metagenome (GOLD analysis project Ga0066706, IMG submission 67274) | Grasslands soil microbial communities from the Angelo Coastal Reserve, California, USA - 14_1009_13_30cm | ecosystem: Environmental > Terrestrial > Soil > Grasslands | place: USA...
TCGTGGTGGACGCTGGCCGACGCGGCGGGCAACGAGGCGGACATCGCCACGACGAGGGGCCGCGACTGAGCGAGTGCACTGTCGTGGACACACGACGCCTCGCTATTTGACGCCACTCGTCTGCCGTGCATCGTGCACGTGATGTCATCCTTCCGAACGGACCATGAGGCCTCGTCGAACTCCACGTCATGCCTTGCTGTGGCGCGCCGGGGCCGGCGCGTGAGGGTGGTCGCCGAAGTGTCACATCATGGGCTTGGGGCATGAAGACCACACCGATCATCCTGGTTCCCGGGTTCTGGCTCGGCGCGTGGGCGTGGGACGAGGTCGCCGCCGCCCTGCGGGCCGACGGGCACGACGTCAGGGCGCTGACGCTGCCCGGTCTCGAGTCGGCCGACGCCGACCGGTCGAGGGTCACGCTCGCCGATCACGTCGACGCGATCTGCGAGGCGGTGAGGGCGGCGGGGCGTCCCGTCGTGCTCGCCGTGCACAGCGGCGCCGGGCTCCCCGGCTACGCGGCCACCGACCGCATTCCGGAGCGGATCGCGGCGATGGTGTACGTCGACTCGGGCCCGGCGACGGGCGCGCTCGACCCCGAGTTCAGCGCTGTCGAGAAACCGCTGCCCACGAGGAAGGAGCTCGCAGAGAACGAAAGCCTCGAGGGGCTCAGTGAGGAGCAGCTCGAGACGTTCCGCCGCCGAGCCGTTTCCGAGCCGGGCGGCGCGCTGCGCGAGGCTCCCAAGCTGACCAACGACGCGCGCCTCGACGTGCCGACCACGGTCGTGTGCACGTCGATGACGTCCGAGCAGATCAAGGACGCCGTGAAGAAGGGCTATGCGTGGATCGGCGGCCTGGCCGAGCTGCGCGACGTGACCTACGTCGACCTGCCGACGAGCCACTGGCCGATGTGGTCGCGCCCGCAGGAGCTCGCCGCGGTCATCGGTGACGTCGCGAAGGTTGCTTCGGCGGCCTGACGGACCGAAACTCGGCCGACGTGCGGCGCGCTTACCTTCGGATGTGATGACCAGGCCGACGATCGCTCCGCTCTTCCGCGGCTGGCAGCTCCAGAACGAGCGACTCGTCGCGCGGCTGCGTGACCTGAAGCCCGAGCAGCTGCAGCTCCCGATCGGATCGCCGAGCTGGCCCGTATGGGCGAGCGCGTCGCCCGTCGCGGGCGCCCGCGTGATGTGGCTCTGCCACGTCTTCTGCGGTGGGGATCGTCGCCGCGTTATGCGGACGCGCCTACCGGTGCGGGTCGCGTTTGTACGTGCTCCAGAACGGCCGGTTCCACATGTTCCCGTCGACCCAGACCTTCTGCGACACGACCGCCTGCGACGACCACCAGACCCACCCCGCCTGTGCGGTCGGGATGTACGTGCCGCCGGCGTAGAGATAGGGGCCATCGATCTCGACGTGGAACGGCTTGAGCTCGGGCGGAGCCCACACCTCGATCGTCAGACTCTGCGCGTTCGTGTCGACGCGGGCGAAGAGGCGCACCGGGTGGTCGTACAGGTTGCGGATCACCAGGTCGGGTCCCCATGGCGGCGCGACCGTCGCGTCGAATCCGAAGCCCTCGGGGTAGCCCCAGTAGAAGTAGGGAAAGTACGCGTGCGAGGTACGCTCGACGATGTCGAGGCCCGCCTTGGCCGCAGCCGGGAACACCGTGGAGGGCAGCTGGCAGATGCCGCCGCCGATGGCCGGGATGTCGATCAGCTCGCCGTCCTCGAGGCCGATCGCCTTGCCCAACGTGTAGCCGGTTCGCAGGGAGATCTCGCCAAGCAGATAGGTCAGCGAGAGGCTGTCGCGCGGCGCGATGTAAGGGTGCGCTGCGTTGTCAAAGAAGTTGTTGACCGCGTTCGCTGACACGATGATGTTGGTCACGCGCTCCCAGGGTGAGCCGATGAATCGACTCGTGTGGCTGCCGATGATCTTCCACTTCGAGTAATCGCTCTGGAACGCTGGGAACGCCGGGCGCTGCCCAAAGCCGGGGACCCGCAGGCGCGTGCCCGGAGTCAGCGCGTAGATGTTGTGGAGCTGCGGGTTCCACAGAAGCATCTCCCGGAATGCGTCAGGTCCGCCGATCCCGAGATGCGCCAGTAGCTGGTTCGGCTCGTTATCGCTCTCTACCAGGGTGTAGAAGACGGCAGCGCCAGTCGAATCGCCCCTGTCCTCGGCCCTGGCCGGCACCGGTAAGAGCGTGAGTGCGAGAGCGATCAGAAGCGCGCCACCGCAGCGCGCGCGGCGCGACTGTGCCGTCTTCATCGTTCTGCGAATTCACGCGGTCGACATTCACGCCGAGATCCCGACACGAGAGCTCGCGAAGCAGTAAGCGTGCCGAGGCCTGCTCTCTCGGCTCGCGCGCGGCTGCGTTACACGGTTGTGATTTGGGGACGTGCGTGGGCGTTGCCCGCCTCGTCGCGGGATTCCGAGCAGGACGGCGAGGAGATCGAGCCCGGCCAACAGTGGTCCGTTCGTCGCGCGGACGACCTCGGCGCGGAGGGAACTTCAGGCGGTAATGCAATGGGCGGACCGGATCACTTAGCCGCGGTACCTGCGCGTCGTTGTCGGCAGCACGCTTCGCCAAGGGTTGAGCTGAACTCGTCGACGAGCCCAAGGCGCGCCCGCTAGTCCTATCGGGCCCCGTAGTTTTGCGTCGCTAGTACTCCTCCAACATCGCGCGTCGGTGCACGCGTTAGAGGTTCTGTGCGCATGGTCGGGCCCGCGACCCCAGGCGCGGCGCTACGAGGAGGAGCCGTCGGTTGGCTCGGACGGTCCGACCTTCGGCTGCGAATCCTCCTCGTGTGCGATTCGCTCGACATCGGTGGCGCCGAGCGACACGTCATCGGTCTGGCGGCCGGGCTCAAGCGGCGCGGGCACGACGTGACGATCGCCTGTTCGCTGGCGGGCCCGCTCCGTGCGGACGTCGTCAGGTCTGGAGTCCCGCTCCGCGTCCTCGCGGAGCATCTGGTCAAACGCCGCGTATCGGTCTCCTACACGCGTCTGCTTGAGGGACTCCTGAGCCGCGGACGGTTCGATCTCATCCACGCGCACATGCACGCGAGCGCGGCCGCGGCCGCGGTCGCTGGCGCGCGGAACGGCATCCCGCTCGTGATCACCGAACACTCGGAAGCGTCCTGGCGCGACGAGCGCGCCTGGCGCACAAGCCGTTCGGCGTACCGGCGCGCCGCTCACGTGATCGCCGTCTCGGGCAGCATCGGGCGCCGCCTCACCGAGGTGGACCGCGTCCCCACGGCGCGAGTGACGCCGATCTTGAACGCGATACCGCCCGCCGGCGGACTGAGCGGCGACGCCGATCCGCTCCAGCGTCGGTTCGCGCCGGACGATCCGGTGATCGGAACGGTCGCGCGCCTCGTTCCGGAGAAGGGCGTCGCGTGCTTCCTCCTCGCCGCCGCGGCTGTCCTGCGCGAGCTGCCGCGCGCGCGCTTCGTAGTCATCGGTGACGGCCCGCTTCGCGAGGGGCTCGTGGCATCCGCGGAGAAGCTCGGCATCGGCGGGCGCGTGTCTTTCCTCGGCGCGCGCATCGACGGTCCGCGGCTCATCGCGGAGCTCGACGTGCTCGCCGTGCCATCACTCAGCAACGAGGGCACGCCGCTCGTCACGCTCGAGGCGCTCTCGGCGGGTGTCCCGGTCGTCGCGAGCTCGGTGGGCGGCATTCCCGAACAGGTCCGCGGCTTCGAACGCGTGGCACTGGTGCAGCCGGGCGATGTCGACGCCCTCGCGCGAGGGCTCGTCAAGATGGCCAAGAGCGCCCGTCGACCAAGATCGGGCGCCCGCGAGATCCGGCTCCTCCCAGGGCACGAGGCGATGGTCCGCGAGACCGAGGCGATCTACGCCAGGGTGTACGCGGAGGCCCTGCGCGGAAGGCCGCGGTTCGCTGGGGCGCTCACGCAGCGGTGGCTCGCGCGCTGACGGCCCGGCGGTCGGCGCCGGGTCTCTGGCGGCTTGGCCGCCACTTCTGGCCCCACCTCAGAGGCCAGTGGCTCCTGGTCCTCGCCTCGCTCGGCGCGCTCTTCGCCGAGGTGGCGCTGCAGCTGCTCGAGCCATGGCCGCTCAAGCTCGTCTTGGATCGCGTCCTCGCGTCGCCGAAGAACGGGTCGGGTCCGGCCTTCCTGAACGCGCTCGACCCGACCATCGTCCTCACCCTGATCGCGATCGGCCTGGTCGCCATCACAGGTCTGCGCGCGCTCGCGTCATACGCCAACACGGTCGGTTTCGCGCTGATCGGCAACCGCGTGCTCACCGGAGTGCGCGCCGCGGTCTACCGACACCTTCAATACCTCTCGCTCTCCTTCCACACGAGATCCCGGAGCGGGGAGCTGGCGTTACGCGTCATGAGCGACGTCGGCGTCATCAACGATGTCGCCGTCACGGCCATCCTGCCGCTCGCCGCGAGCACGCTCGTCCTCTTCGGGATGGTCGGGCTCATGCTCTGGCTGCGGTGGGAGCTCGCCGTCCTCGCGCTCGCGACTGCTCCGCTCTTCTGGATCCGGACCGTGAAGCTGAGCGGGCTCATCAAGGAGGCGTCGCGGAAGCAGCGGCAACGCGACGGCGCCATGGCCGCGACCGCGGTCGAGTCGATCGGCGCGATCAAGATCGTGCAGGCGCTTTCCCTCGAGCGGACCTTCTCCGACGCCTTCTCCAGCGCGAACGCGAAGAGCCTTCGCGCCGGCGTACGCGCGAGCCGGCTTTCGGCGAGCCTCGAACGGAGCGTTGATCTCTTCGTAGCCGTCGCCACCGCGCTCGTGCTCTGGTTCGGGGCACGGCTCGTCCTCCAGCACGCGCTCACGGCCGGAGACCTCATCGTGTTCTTGAGCTACCTCAAGAGCGCTTTCCGACCGGCGCGCGATTTCGCGAAGTACACCGGACGGCTCGCGAAGGCGACGGCCGCCGGCGAACGCGTCCTCGACGTCCTCGAGGAGCAGCCGGAGGTCCGCGACCTTCCGGGTGCGCGGACCGCCCCCGCGTTCTCGGGTGCCCTGCGCTTCCAGCGTGTGAGCTTCGCCTATGAAGCCGGCAGCCCCGTGCTCGACGACGTCTCGTTCGAGGTGAGGCCGGGACAGTGGGTCGCCGTGACAGGCGCGTCGGGCAGCGGGAAGTCGACGCTGGTGAGCCTCGTCTTGCGCCTCTACGACCCGCAGCGGGGTGCGGTGACGATCGACGGTCACAACATCCGCGCCTACACGCTCGAATCGCTTCGTTCCCAGATCAGCGTCGTCCTTCAGGATCCGATGCTCTTCGCCGCGAGCGTGCGCGACAACATCGCCTACGGCGCGCCGCGTGCGACGGCGGGGGAGATCGGGGCCGCGGCGCTTCTTGCGAGCGCACACGGGTTCATCGGAGCGCTGTCGAGCGGATACGACACGATGCTGGGGGAGCGGGGCGTCACGCTGTCGGGCGGTCAGCGCCAGCGGATCGCGCTCGCGCGAGCGGCGGTGCGCCGCTCGTCCATCCTGATCCTCGACGAGCCGACGACCGGCCTGGACGACGAGAACGCCCGAGCGGTCACCGACGGCCTGAGAGCGATCGCGCGCGGCCGGACGACGCTCCTGGTGAGCCATGACCTCGACCTCGTGTCTCGCTCGGATCTCATCCTGTTCCTCGACGGCGGGCGCGTGGTCGAGCGTGGGACGCACGAGGAGCTCATGCACGCGAACGGTCGATACGCCTCCGTCTTTGGGCTGCGGGCCGCGGCACGGGGCGAGCCGGCGGTCGCGATGAGCGCGGGCGCATGAGGATCCTCTACGTCTGCTCCGACCTCGGCATTCCCGTCCTGGGAAATCGGGGCGGCTCTGTCCACGTGCGCAGTCTGGTGAACGCGTTCAGGCGCGCCGGACACTCCGTCGTCCTCGCGTCACCGCTCCTCACCAAGTCGTCCTGGGAGAGACCCGCGCGGCTCGAGGTGCCGGTCCTCCACCTAGCGCCGAGCGCGCTCACCGATTCGGCGTCGCGCTCCGTGGACGCGTTCGCGGCCACGCTCGGCGTGACCAGCCCGCTTCCTGACGAGCTTCGCCGCATCCTCTACAACCGCGATCTCGCCGAGGCGCTCCGCGGCCGCTTTCGGGATGCGCCGCCGGACATCATCTACGAGCGCTGCGCGATCTACGGAACCGCGGGCGCCGTGGCCGCCGAAGCGCTCGGCGTGCCGCTGCTCCTCGAGGTCAACGCTCCGCTCCTCCTCGAGGACCGGATCTACCGGCGCGGGGAGGGAGCCAACGAGCTCGCGGCCGCCGCGGAGCGGTGGACGATCACGCGGGCCTCCGCCGTTTTCGTGGTGTCGGCGGCGGTGCGGGCGTACGTCGTGTCACTCGGCGTCGCGGAGGAGCGCGTGCACAGCGTGCCGAACGGCATCGACGCCCAGGCCTTTCGGCCCGGCCCGCGCGCGCCGGCGGTGCGTGCGCGCTGGGACCTCGACGGCGAGCCGGTCGTCGGTTTCGTCGGCGGCTATCAGCCCTGGCACGGCATCGACGCGTTGCCGGCGCTTCTCGAGCGCCTCCTGCCGCGGCACCCGGACGTTCGACTCGTGGTCGTCGGAGACGGTCGCGGGCGTCGCGAGTTCGAGCGCCAGATCGAGTCCCGCGGGCTCGCCGCGCACGTCCGCGTGACCGGCGCCGTCCCCCACGAGGATGTGCCCGCGCTCATTCGCGAGTTCGATGTCGCCGTGGCGCCCTACCCGCCGCCGACCCATGACTTCTACTTCTCACCGCTCAAGCTCTTCGAGTACATGGGCTGCGCCGCCGCGATCGCGGCTCCGCGCCTCGGGCAGATCGAGGAGGTCCTCCACCACGGCGAGACCGGACTGCTGTACTCGCCGTCGGACCCCGCGGCGTTCGCGGATGCATGCGACCGGCTGCTGTCGGACCGTGCGCTCGCGCGCCGCCTCGGGGTCGCGGCGGCTGCCGAGGTGCGCGACAAGTACACCTGGGACCGTAATGCGGCCCGCATCACGCAGATCGCGGAGCCGCTGATCGCGAAGCGGGCGGTCGCACCGTGAGCGTCCGCCGCGTCGCCTACATCGTGAACACGTTTCCCAAGCTCTCCGAGACGTTCATCGCCAACGAGCTTGTCGAGCTCCGACGCCGCGGGGTCGAGGTGCTGATCCTCTCGCTCCGGTCGCCCACCGAGAGCCTGCAGCACGAGATCGTCGCCGAGGCCGGCCTCGTCCAGCGCACCGTGTACGACCGCGCCGGGTTCTCGACGGCGCTGCGCACGTTCGCCCCGGAGGTCGTGCACGCGCACTTCGCGACCGAGCCGGCGGCGGCCGCGTGGGAGCTCGCCGGCGAGCTCCGCGTCCCGTTCACGTTCACCGCGCACGGCCACGACATCTACCGCCGGCCGCCCGCGGACTTCGCTCTTCGTGCCGCGCGAGCGGCCGCGGTCGTCACCGTTTCATGGGCGAACGCGCGGACCATCGTCGAGCGCTTCGGCGTGCCCGCCGCCCACGTCCGGGTCATCGCCTCCGGTGTCGATACCTCCAGATTCCGACCGGATGGGGCGCCCGCCTCGCCGCCCCGGATCGTCTGCGTCGCCCGGCTCGTGCCGGTGAAGAATCTGGGCCTCCTCCTCGAGGCCTGCGCGGCCTTGCGGTCACGAGGCGTCGAGTTCCGTGCGCTCCTCGTCGGCGATGGCCGCTGCCGCGGCGAGCTCGAGGAGGCGCGCCAACGCCTCGCGCTCGGGGAGACATTCGAGCTCGTCGGCGCCGTCACCCAGCACCAGGTCGTTTCCCTGTGGCAACGTGCCGCCGTCGCGACCCTCACGAGCGACAGCGAGGGGATGCCGGTGAGCCTCATGGAAGCCGGCGCCTGCGGGGTTCCGGCGGTCGCGACCGCGGTCGGTGGCGTGCCCGAGCTCGTCGACGACGGGATCACCGGGCTCCTCGTTCCCGCCGGCGACGCGAGCGCGCTCGCCGCGGCCCTCGAGCGGCTCCTGCGCGATCGGGAGGTCGCGGCGCGGCTCGGCGCGGCGGCGCGATGCAGGGTCGAGCGGAGCTTCTCGATCGCCGGTCAGGTCGACCGGCTCCTTTCGCTGTGGTCAGAGGTGCTGGCGTGACGGTCGACGTCTTCGACCCGCTCGGCGCCGCCGCCGATCCCGCGCTTCCTACGATCGGGCTCGCACTCGACCCCGCCCGGGCGCAGCGCAAGCTCCGCCACTTGGTTCGCCTCACCGGGCCCGGCGGCGTCGCGCGCCTACGCGCGATCCGGGTGACCAGACACAAGCCCGGACGCCGGTGCGTCATCGAGTACGACGTCGATGTCGAAAGAGCGGACGCGCCCGACGAGCGAGTGACGCTGGTCGGCAAGGTGCGCTTCGGCCGCTACGGCAACGCCGGCTATCGTCTCCTCTCCGCGTTCTGGGAGTCCGGGTTCGACTCGGAATGTGCGGACCGCATCTCCGTGCCCGAGCCGATCGGGACAGTGGCGACGTTCAGGATGTGGCTGCAGCGAAAGGTCCCGGGGATCTGCGCGACCGAGGTGCTGGCCGGCCCCGATGGGGTCGGTCTCGCGCGCCAGGTCGCCGAGGCCGCGCACAAGATCCATCGCATTCGCATCCCTCCTTCCGAGAGCCACGCGATGGAAGACGAGCTGCGGATCCTGAGCGAGTGTTTGGCGCGCGTGGCAGCCGCGGAGCCGCGATACGCGGGGCGCCTTCGCTCGCTTCTCGCCGGGTGCGAGCGGCTCGCCGCGGCGACACCGCGCTCCGCGCCCATCGGCATCCACCGCGACTTCTACGCCGATCAGGTGATCGTCGACGGCTCGCACCTTTATCTCATCGACTTCGACCTCTACTGCGAGGGCGAGGCGGCGCTCGACATAGGGAATTTCATCGGGCACATCACCGAGTACGGCCTGCGCAAGCTCGGACGGCCCGACGCGCTGGCGGACCGCGAGAGAGCGCTCGAGGACCGATTCGTAGAGCTCGCCGGCGAAAGCGTGCGCCCCGCGGTGAGGACGTACGCGACGCTCACCCTCGCCCGCCACGTCTACCTCAGCACGACGTTTCCAGAGCGACGCCCCTTCACCCGCGCGCTTCTCGAGCTCTGCGAGGAGCGGCTCGCCGCGGGCCGGCTGCACGTCGGGAGTCGACGATGCGCCTGACGGTCATCGGCGCCGGATACGTCGGCCTCACGAGCGCGCTCGCCTTCGCCGTGGTCGGGCATGACGTGGTCTGCGTCGAGCGCGATCCTGTCCGACTGTCGCGGCTCCTCCGGCGGGAGGATCCCCTCGGCGAGCCGGGCGTCGGGGAGCTGCTCGGTCAGACGGCGGTCCGGTTCGTGGAGACCGATCCCGAGATCGATCGCGCCGACGTCGTTCTCGTCGCGGTGGGCACGCCGATGCGGCCCGACGGGCACGCGGATCTCGTCCAGGTCGACGAGGTCTCTCGCAGCATCGCGTTCGGTGCGCGGCCCGGCGCGGTCGTGGCGATACGCTCGACCGTACCGGTCGGCACCTGCGATCGACTCCAGACGGGCGCGCTCCTCCACCAGCTCGTGGTCTCGAATCCTGAGTTCCTCCGCGAGGGGCACGCCTTACAGGACACCTTCGTCCCGACGCGCATCGTGGCCGGCGGGCCGTCGGCGGCACGCGCGGTCGTTGAGGCGCTGTACGCGCCGCTCCGCGAGCGGCCGTGCGGAAGCGGTGTTGCAGCGGCCCAGGTTCCGCTCATCTGGACGACCAGCCGTAGCGCAGAGCTCGCCAAGTACGCGGCGAACGGCTTCCTCGCGACGAAGCTCAGCTTCGTGAACGAGATCGCCAATCTCGCGGACGTCGTCGGCGCGGATGCCGGAGCGGTGCTCCGAACGATGGCGCTCGACCCGCGCATCGGAGCGGGCCACCTGCGGCCCGGACTCGGCTGGGGCGGCTCGTGCTTTCCGAAGGACACGCGCGCGCTCGCGGCGCTCGCCGCCGGGGAAGGCTACGACTTCATCGTTCTGAGGGCGGCGATCGAACAGAACAACCGCCAGCTCGCACAGTTCGCGCTCATGATCGAGCGCGAGACACGCACGGACGCATCGATCGGCCTTCTCGGTCTCGCCTTCAAGGCGGGGACCGCGGATACGCGCGAATCGCCGGCGCTCGCGCTGGCGCACCGGCTCGCGCGAACGGGTAGGCGCGTGAACGCCTATGACCCGGCGATCCGGTCCACGTCGGACACGGCGATCTCACGTGTCGACCCCGATGCGCTCGCGGCGTGCACGGACGCGGACGCCGTCGTCGTTGCGACCGAGTGGCCCGAGTTCGCGGCGCTCGACCTCCGCGCGCTGCGCGACGTCACTCGTGGCGATCTGCTGGTCGACGGCCGGGCGGTCATCGATCCCGTCCGCGCCGCGGCCGCCGGCTTCCGCTACCGCGGTGTGGGCGGACTACCCGCCGGCTGAGCGGTTTCGTCTGTGCCGTGAGGACCGTCCTGCTGTCGGCGCGGGCTCTCGGGTCGGCCGGGTCGGCTAGCTCGGCCCCGCCGCGAGCGTTTGCCTGAGCGGCAGCGTGAAGCTGAAGGTGCTGCCGTGGCCGAGCTCGCTCTCCACCCAGATCCTGCCGTGATGCAGCTCTACGAGGGCTTTCGTCAAGCTCAAGCCGAGCCCGGTGCCCTCGACCCGCTCCGCCGATCCCCCTCGCGCCTGGCGGAACTCTTCGAAGATCCGCTCGCGGTCATCGACCGCGATGCCGATGCCTGTGTCACGAATGCTCACATGGGCCTCGCCGTCCTCGCGCCCAGCGGTGACGGTGATCGTTCCGCCGTCGGGTGTGAACTTCACCGCGTTTGACAGAAGGTTGAAGACGATCTGCTTGACCTTACGTTCGTCGGCGGTGATCACGTCGACGCCAGCGACGCGCAGGTCGAGGCCGATCCGGTGGAGCGTCGCGCGCTCTCGGACCATCGTCATGCCGTTCGACAGCGCTTCCTGGAGCGAGACCTCGGCGAGCGTGAGCTCCATACGCCCTGCCTCCACCTTCGAGAGATCGAGGATGTCGTTGATCAGGGCCAGAAGGTGCTTGCCGGAGCTGCGGATGTCCTGCAGATATTCGGTCTGGCGCTCATTGAGCTCCCCGAACATCCGCTCGCCGAGCACATCGGCGAAGCCGATGATCGCGTTGAGGGGCGTGCGGAGCTCGTGGCTCATGTTCGCGAGGAACTCGCTCTTGTGCTGGTTGGCGCTCTCGAGCTCTTTGCTCGTTGCTTCGAGATCGCTCAGCAATCGCGCATTGAGTACCAACGACTCGTTCAGCCGGCGCCGCTGTCGGATCACCCGTCCCGCTGTGCCGGCGAACAACGCGCTGCCGAGCAACAAGACCGCCGCGAGCGCGAGCCGGGCGACGCGCCCCTGGAGGAGTGGCCCTTCCAGATCGGCTTGGAGCGCCGCGGGGGAGCGCAGCGCAAGCACGCGCCACCCGCGCGTCGAGACCGGGGCGATGCCGATGAATCGTGCCCCGCCGTTCAGCGGATCGTCCGCCTCGACCGTTTTCGCGCCTCCGAGGGCCGCAGCGGCCGCCGGCGAGCTTCGCATATCGCGCCCGATATCAGGGTCGGGGGTGAAGGCGTGGCTCGCGCGCATTACGAGACGGCCGTCAGCATCGATCACGTAGATGTCGTCTGCCGCGCCCAGCGCAGCCGTGAGCGCGCGACCGAGCAGGTGCACGTCGACCTCCGCGACGACAACGCCCGCGCGTGCGCCCTGCGAATCCGCGACGAACGAAGACACGCCGATCACCGGGGTCGCGGCCGCGGTATTGCCGCAATCGCAGGCTGGGTTGTCGGTCGTGTACAGGTCCGAGAGATATGTCGGTGTGGAGCTCGACACGCGCGCGAACAGGTCGCGTTCCGAGTAATCGGCGCCGGGTCCCACTTGCTGCTTTGGTGGCTCGAGCGCCAGTACCCGCCCCGCGCGATCGAGCAGGATGATCCGGAGCACTTGCGGACTCAGCAGCCCACCGAGATAGGACACGAAGGAGTTCAGCGCGGCAACGTCATTACGCTCGATCGCGAGCAGCAGCGATGTGGGCCTGCCGGTGAGCGGCGTCGCGGATCCCGCCGAGACCTGCCGCGCGACGGAGTCAAGGCTTTCGCTGAGGCTCGCCGCGGTCCGATCGGCCGCCTTGGTGAGGCTATCGAGCTCCGCCGCGCGCAGGCGGTCGCGGCTGTCGTTCGCTGAGCTCTCCCCCAGAACGACCACGGGGATCGCGATCAGCAGCGCGACGATGACTACGACCAGCCATGGCCTCGCGAGGAGTCCTTCGGTGTGCTGCATCGCTCCCTTCCTGCGCCGCATCGTACCCCCGACCAGAACAGCATCGGCGCGTCACGCCACAGTTAAAGCCGCTAGCGCAACACGACGCCCAGGATCTTCTCTACGACCTGTTCGAGTGGGACGCTCGTGTCTATCTCGAGATCCGCGACGCGCCTGAGCATCGGTTCGACGGTCTGCTTCAGTGCTAGGACTCGGGCCAGCTCGTCCGGATGCTTCCCATACGGGTTGTTCGTTCTGGTGACGAGTCGCTCGGTGGTCACCGAGGTTGGCGCCGTCAGCAGAACGATGTAATCGAACTGTCCGTAGAACTTCACTTGGTTCGTGGC
>Ga0066706_10000498_pt1 | contig 12567 bp, 9 predicted proteins | sample GraSoiAngelo_155_FD_67274 | JGI IMG/M metagenome (GOLD analysis project Ga0066706, IMG submission 67274) | Grasslands soil microbial communities from the Angelo Coastal Reserve, California, USA - 14_1009_13_30cm | ecosystem: Environmental > Terrestrial > Soil > Grasslands | place: USA...
CGGGTGAGTGCTTTGTCCATCAGGAGCGCATCTTCCAGCGTCAGCCGGTATTTCTCCTGAATATGAAGAATCGTATGGAGCTGTTCCGGCGTGAGATACCCCAGAGCGATGGCGATATCTCCGAACTTTTGCCCGGTGCGCCGCTGCATGCCGATGATCTTTTGAATCTTTGGCGGATCCATGAAGCCGAAAGCGTATGAACAGAGCCCGGTCTTCAAGTTCAGGATGTCCACCTGGGACCTTGCCCGCTCCAGTTGATCTTCCGTGATCCGCCCCTTCTTGAGAAGATACTCGCAAAAGCCGTTTTTCATGGCCCCACATCATAGTACGGCGAGAGGCCGACTGCAACGATTGCGGATTGGCGATTGCGGATTATCGGATTGGGACAATCCGCAATCTGAAATCATTGGAGAGGGGGATCCATGACGGCGCTCGCCACTATGTTGGCGATAACCCCTCGTAAGTGAGTCACGTCTCCCTTGCCGTTGGGGTGCAGCCGATTGCTCAGGATTACCAGGAACGTCTGTGTCTCTGGATGTATCCATAGGGAAGTCCCGGTGAATCCTGTGTGACCGAACCCCCCGCTGAGCAAATCGCCTCTCGGAACGGACTGGGAACTGTCGATGTCCCAGCCAAAGCCCCGCACGGCAAGCGTGGGTGGGGGAGATTGAGGGTGGGTCATCGCTCGCACCGTCAAAGGAGAAAAGATTCGCCTGCCCGCACATGTCCCCTGGTTGAGAAGCATCTGCGCATAAACGGCGACGTCGTCGGCACTCGAGAAGAGTCCCGCGTGACCCGCAACCCCTCCCATGCGCCATGCGGTGGGATCATGGACCGAACCGCGCAGGATCTCTTCGGAAAGCGGAGAGCTGATCTTTCCCTTGAGATACTCCAGTGAACGCGCCCTGGATTCGGTAGGCGCTATCCTCTTCCGCCATTCCGATGGGGGGTTAAAGGTGGTCTCGCTCATCCCCAGGGTCCCGTACAGGTGGGTTTCCACAAAAGCATCAAGAGATTGTCCGCTGACGCGCCGCACGATCTCTCCGAGGGCGATAAAGTTGAGGTCGCTGTAGACGAATTCTTTTCCCGGCTCCGAACGCGTTTGCTCTTTCCATAACTGCTCCATCGCCGCAGCATAGCCTTCCCACGGCTCGGACAGATCAAAGTCAGGGCGCAGTCCGGAATAATGAGTGAGCAACTGACGAACGGTAATGGACTCCTTGCCGCCTCCGGCGAACTCGGGCAGGTACCGGTGGACCCTATCGCCGAGCCGAATTTGTCCGTTCTCCACCAGCAGCATGATCGCCGGTGTTGTGGCCATGACCTTAGTCAGCGAGGCCATGTCAAAGATTGTGTCCGTGGACATTGGCTCCATCAGCGGTTCCAGAGCGCGCTGGCCGAAGGCTTTCAGGTATGCAATCTTCCCGCGCCGGCCCACGAGCACTACGGCCCCGGGCGTCTCTTTGGCCTTGATAGCAGCCCGGACCGCCTCATCGATGTTCTTCAAGTTTGCGGGCCACAGCCCGACAGCCGCGGGCGCTGCATGGGGCAGCCCTTTGCCCTTGGATCCTGCCTGCCCCTTCAGAGACGGGCTTTGCAGCGTCAACAAGAACAGCAGGGTGAGCCCCAGATGAAATAGGGCGGAGCGAAAGCTAAGATTCATGATGCGTCTCCTTGTGGGCTCCGGGATTTGCGGAGGCGCCAGGGTCTCCGTAATACGGTTCCGGAAGTTCTTCCTTTTTCAGCAAATTCTTGGCGACCCTTAGCGTTCTTCGCGTCTTCGCGGTCAAGTCAGTCTCCGTTTCACCGCGAAGGCGCGAACAACGCCGGGGCAACAAAAAAATGGCATGGACAATTCCCTCGGCGGCTTTGATAGTATCCGAGACAGCGCAGATGGGGTCTCTGATTTTACCGCCGGGCCGAGAAGGACGTTCCTTTGGCCCGGCGTTGGGAATCAAAGCGAGGAAGCAATGAGGGAATTTCGAGGCGTCGATTTTTACCGAATGGATGAGCTTCTGTCAGAAGAAGAAAGAATGGTCCGGGATACGGTACGCTCCTTTGTAAGCGAAAAGGTCGTTCCAACCATCGACAGGCACTTTGAAGAAGCGACCTTTCCCATGGATCTCGTTCCGGAGATGGCAGACCTCGGGCTGTTTGGAACGACCTTGCCCGAAGAGTACGGTTGCGCCGGCATGAACAACGTTGCGTACGGACTGGTGATGCAGGAACTGGAGAGAGGAGATAGCGCTTTGAGAAGTTTCGCTTCCGTACAGGGCGCACTGGTGATGTATCCCATCTATACCTTCGGCACCGAGGAGCAGAAGCGATTCTGGCTTCCGAAGCTCGCCTCCGGGGAGAAGATAGGGTGCTTCGGTCTCACAGAACCGGACCACGGCTCCGATCCCGGAAGCATGATCACCCGGGCCATCAGGAAGAAGGACTGCTGGGTGCTGAGCGGCGCCAAATCGTGGATTACGAACGGATCGATTGCCGACGTGGCCGTTGTCTGGGCGAAGGTGGACGAGGAAATGCGCGGATTTCTGGTGGAGGCCGGAACCAAAGGATTTGCCGCGCCGGAGATCAAACACAAGATGTCGCTCCGCGCGTCCGTCACCTCCCAACTCATATTTGAGGATTGCGTGATACCCGCGGAAAACCTGCTTCCTAAAACCGGCGGACTGAAATCGCCTTTGATGTGTTTGAACCAGGCGCGTTACGGGATTGCCTGGGGCGCGCTAGGCGCCGCCATGGCTTGCTACCACACCGCGGTGGAATACGCGAAAGCGAGAAAACAGTTCAATCGGCCGATTGGAGGTTTCCAGCTGGTCCAGGAAAAACTGGTCCACATGCTCTCGGAGATTACCAAGGGACAGCTCCTTGCGCTTCAACTCGGCCGGCTGAAAGACGCGGGCAAGCTGCATCATACCCAGACGTCCCTGGCCAAGCGCAACAACGTGGCAATCGCGCTGGAAACCGCCCGGCTGGCGCGAGATATTCTGGGCGCCAACGGTATCAGCCTGGAGTTCCCCGTAATCCGCCATATGTGCAATCTTGAATCGGTAAAAACCTACGAAGGGACCCACGACATCCACACGCTGATCCTGGGCGAGGAGATCACCGGACTCAGCGCCTTCACATAGGTTGCCATTTTCCCCGCGGACGGCACGGGGCAACAGAATTCGCATCGGATAAAAGAAGGGAAAGGCGCTTACTGCGAATGCTTTCTTATGAGAGTCTGTTCTTCAACGAGAAAGGTCAGAGATACTCCGCCTGAGTGGAGGGTCCGTCATGAAAGCATTTCCCGGACCCCCCTCCACAGCACGCTCAGCCGTGGGGGCAAATTGTAACGTTCAACTACCAGTGGCATGGCGAAATTCGTACCATTCGGCTTGTCTACCTCTGCGCCGAGGGCGTGCAAGCTTATCATAGTCTTTTCTACAAACAGCGAGTTTTCCCCAGGCTCACCTGTCTGATCTTTCAGACCGGCTTCACCAACAACTGGACGGACTTCGCGAATTGGAAACAACCTCTCGGTCGATTGGTGGGGATCCGCATCAGGAGCTTTTGGCCTGTTGGTGGAGATGGATACCACGCTGGGCTTTCAATCCAGAGGCCGCGGGTTCGATTCCGGCCATCCACAGCGGATTTGGAGACGCTATCTTCCCAGCGTCGGGCTGGCGCTGTCTTGCGAGCGGGAGGTGATGCGCGCCAATGGAGGCCACACACCGTTTTTCACCACGGAGGACCCGGAGATTCACGGACGCACGGAGGCGTGCTTGACCGGAACCGTGACGTAGGAGTACGATTCGTCTTACTCTTACGAGGCTGAAATGCGAATTACTTCAAAAGGACAGGTTACGATCCCGGCCGAGATTCGGGAGAGGCTCGGCCTCCTGCCAAACTCGGAGGTAACCTTCGAAGTAACAGGCGACTCGGTCCGGATCAGAAAGGTCAAGGACACGCAGCGGCGGGGCCGCGACCTGATAGCACGGATACGTGGCAAAGCCTCCACCCGGATGAGCACCGACGAGATCCTGGCCCTCACACGAGGCTGATCCCCGATGACGGCCATTCTGGTGGACAGCAACGTCATCCTCGACGTGGTTACGGAAGATCCCCAATGGGGCAGATGGTCTGCGGAAACCCTCGCGCGCTGCGCCGAGGGCTCGATCCTGTTTATCAACCCCATCATCTATGCGGAGGTCTCGATAGGCTTTGACCGAATCGAAGACCTCGATGCCGCCGTCCCCGGGGACTTCTTCCGACGCGCCGACCTTCCCTGGGAGGCTGGCTTCTTGGCCGGCAAGTGCTTCCTCCGCTACCGGCGGGAGGGCGGGAAGAGACCCGCGCCACTGCCGGATTTCTACATTGGCGCGCATGCGGCAATCGCCGGGCTGACGCTGCTTACGCGCGACGCAAGGCGCTACAGAACCTACTTTCCCAGACTTCCTCTCGTCGCCCCTTGAGTTAAGAGCGCTCCTCTGCAGACTTTCACAAATCGGTCAAATTTGAATCAGGTCGTGACGCAGCTCAGGCATAACCGGGAGTGAGGGCGGGGCGGGGGGCGGCCACTGGTCCATCGTCCCATGACTCCTCAATCGGCGAAATAGTATTTGCGGGCGTATTCCTGGACCATGCGCCAGGTGTTGAATCGAGGCGCGAGCGTGACCATGGCGCGGCGGATCATCGCGACCCACCGGCGGGGTATTCCCTGCGCGTCCCGATCGAAAAAACGGGGGACCACGTCCTCCCTCAAGACCTTGTACAGGCTTTCGCAATCCCTCCGGTCTTGTTCCTCAAAGGAATCCGGATGGGAATCTTTTCCGATGGCGAAGCCGTTGGTCCCATCGTATCCTTCGCGCCACCATCCATCGAGAACGCTCAAGTTCACCCCCCCGTGACAGGTAACTTTTTGCCCGCTGGTGCCCGAGGCCTCAAAGGGACGGCGCGGCGTGTTTAACCACACGTCGCATCCCGAAATCATCTGTCGGGCGACATGGACGTCGTAGTTCTCGATGAAAACGAGGTGCCCTTTCAACTCGCTGTACTTGCTCAAATGAATGATCCGCTGGATGTACCTCTTCCCTTCGTCGTCACGAGGATGGGCCTTTCCGGCAAAAATGAACTGCACGGGCCGCTGTCGATCGGATACCAGTTGAGCGACGCGGTTAAAATCCTGAAAGATAAGCGTCGCCCGCTTGTAGGTGGCGAACCGGCGGGCGAAGCCGATGGTCAAGGCGTCCACGTTTAGCAACTGGTCGAAAGTGATGAAGTCCGCGGGTGTCACTCGCTCGCCCTGAAGGACGAGACGGCGGCGCGCGAACTCCACCAACTCGCGGCGCAACTCGTAGCGAAGCGCCCACAGCTCTTCATCGGAGACGAGATCGGGATCGGCCATCCTTTCCCAAAATTCGGGCGAATTGACGTTCGCCTCCCATTGAGGACCGAGCTTTCTCTTCCAGAAGCGGCGGAGAGGGCCCTTCATCCAACCCAGCAAATGAACGCCGTTGGTGATGTGCCCGATGGGGACCTCGTCTACCGGCTTGCCGGGGTAGAGGTGGTGCCACATTTTCCGGCTAACCTGCCCGTGCAGCTCGCTGACGGCGTTTGCGGCGCGTGACGCCTTCAGGCCGAGCACGGTCATGCAGAATGCTTCGCTCTCGTTGGCCGGGTTTACTCTCCCCAGGGCCATGAAATCGTGGAAGGACAATTTGAGTTCTGCGGGCGCCTTGTTGAGAGCGTAATTAATGAGATCGGGAGTGAAGCGGTCATGACCCGCTTCCACCGGGGTGTGGGTCGTGAAGACGCACTGGGACCGGGTCGCGTCCAGCGCCTCTTGAAACGACTTCCCTTCGGCCAGCTTTTCCCGAACGAGCTCCAGCGTAAGGAAGGCCGTGTGACCCTCGTTCATGTGAAAGATGGAGGGTCGGATTCCCAGGGCGCGCAGAAAGCGGACTCCCCCCATCCCCAAAAGGATTTCTTGCATGATACGAGTGGTGCTGTCCCCGCCGTAGACGCGGAGCGTAAGATCACGATAGTGCTGCTCGTTTTCGGGGCGATTTGAGTCCAGCAGGTAGACCGGACATCGCCCCACATTGGCCCGCCAGGCCTGAAAATAAACTTGACCGAGGGCTACATCGACCGCACACACCAGGGGCGCCCCCTTTCCGTCGAGAACGGGTTCGACCGGCAGGAGTTTGGGATTCAGAATCCTGTAGTATTCTGTCTGCCAGTTTTCCTGATTGATAGCTTGCTGGAAGTAGCCTTCACGATAGAACAGGCTGACGCCGACAAAACCCAGGCCGAGGTCGCTCGCTGATTTGGCGTGATCGCCTGACAGTATTCCCAGGCCGCCTGCGGCAATAGGCAAGGTTTCGTGGAATCCGAATTCGGCCGTGAAGTACGCCACTGGGTGGGCCAGAAGCGCGGGCGCATGCTCTTTTCCCCAGGTGTTCTCGGCGTTCAGATACGTGTTGAAAGCCTGCAGGACTTCCCGGACTCGGCGGGCAAAGTCCTGGTCCTGCAATCGAACACGCAACTCGTACTCGGATACCTCTTGTAAAACCGCCACGGCGTTGTGATAGAGATTCTGCCAGCCGCGCGGAGAGAGCTCTTGAAATAACTCCTGGGAATCCTGGTTCCATGTCCACCAGAGGTTCCGCGCCAGGCGGTTCAATCCCGCTATCAGTTCATTGATCTCTGCGGGCGAGAGGGGCGGACGACTCATACGATCCATTCCTGACGATCGATCTCCCGCGGGTCAACGGATACGTCGAGAAAGTCATGAGGAGGGTATCTCTGCAATTCGCGATTCTTGTGCAGAATCGACACCGAAAATCGAAGCGTTGCCTGGCTGCGGACGTCCAGCGCCTCCAGCGGGATCCCCAGCTCCAGAATGCGTCCTGCGCCCAACACCGGCCGGTGCTCCGGCCTCTCATCACCAGCCCATTCACAATTCCAGGTTCGATCCGCGGCACGCGATATCTGCAACAGGCGGGCGCGCGGCGCGACGAACTGCACCTGAATGAGGGAGCTCTCGGATATGGCCTCGCTGGGATCCCCGGCCAGGTCCAGCCGGAGGTAGAAGTGATGCATATCGTATCCGAAGAAGATTCTCTCGAGGTGGTTCTCGGCGCGATGCATGGCGCCTGTGCCGCCGGAAATGATCGCAAACCCGGCGGAAAGCCACTCGAAATAATCTGTGACCTGCCCGTCCAACCGCGGGGAAACGGTGTGTACCGGGTTTCGGTAGCAGACTCCCTCCCCCGCCTTCTTGATCGGAACGTCCAGCGCCGGCGGATGCGGCTGCCCCAGCAGACGGTAAACGTTCTTGACGCGGCCTCGGAACAAGGAGTCGAATTGCGCCGCGTTCTCGGTCTGATGGTCGTCGCCGTACCACCAGAACCAGTCGCTCCCTTCGGCGATCATGAGCTCGCTGAACGCTTCCTGCAGTCGCGCTGGAGCCGCTGCCTCTTGCTGCCTGGAGCTGAAGAAGCTGCGGGCTGCCGTCAGAAGCTCCCAAGCGCGGTTTTTCTCCGGATGTCCGATCCAGGTCGCCAGATTTCCGAAGATCCAGCTGCCGGCAACGATGCTTCCGAGCTCCTCTCGATGAGACTCCATTTCCAGGAACTCCGAGAAGGTCACGGCGCGCAAACGCTCGTCGTTTGCCAGGCCCCGGTAAAGAGCGCGTAAGAATTCCGTCCCGTTATCCGGATAGTGCTCCCAGGCATTTTCGCCATCCAAAATGACGGGCACTACATAGTATCTCCCATCATCCGGAAGAGCGTCCCAGATTTCCCGGAATCGGCTTAAGAAATCTGCGGCAGCCTCCAGCGGCTTCCAGCGGGCATAGGCGAACCCGATCAGGTCTGAAAGACCGTGGTCGCGGAAAAAGAAGCAAGGCCCTCCTCCCCAACGATACGCGGAAAATTTCTGCTGAGCCGTCAGGTGATGGTTCACGCGGTGAGTCTTTTTGAGCGAGTTGTAAAGCACGGCATCATCGGAAGCAAGCCAGCGGAAACCTGCTTCGCCGGCGAGAGTCGCGGTGGCTTCGCTGATCGATCCCTCGGATGGCCACATGCCCCGCGCAGGCTGGCCGAACTCCTCCAGGTAGCGCTGCTGAGCCCGCCTGATTTGCTCCCGAGCATCGCCTGGAAAGGAAAAGGGATTAGCCGGAAGAGGAATGTCGGGCATGGCTTCCCGCGCCGAGCGGTTGTCGCACAGCAGAGGGAGAATGGCGTGGCAATAAGGCGAAAGCGAGAGCTCGATCCCGTGCTCTCGCATCAATCTGCCGTAAAAAGGGAGGATTCTTGCCATGAAACGATATTGCAACTCGACAAGGCGCTTCTTCTCCTCTTCAGAGAAATCCCTCCCCTTAAGGAACAGAGCGGCGATCTCGGAATCCTGGCGGAGCTCACGACCGCACCAGCTCAAATTAAACCAAACCTGCAAATCCCTGTAGTCCTGAGTCGTAAAGGAGTCCGCGGCTGACGTGTAGTCGCCTCTTTCGTCCGGAGATCCGCGGCGCTCGAGAAGCTCCCTGTAGCGCGGGTAGGGAAGCACCATCTGGTTCCAGGGAAGCTGGAAGAAACTCCGGAGCAGAAAAGTTTTTTCCGGCAGGTCGAGCTCCGCCGCGTTGCGCAGAGTAAGCGCGGCGTAGGTTTCGCGGGCTGTGCCCTGGCCGTAGGCGTGGACCTGGTCCATCAGAGAAGGCACAACGTTTATGGTAACGTGGAGTCCCGGCACATCGGCCACGAGGGCCCCCATGTCGTAGTAGTCTTTCACCCCGTGAAAGCGAGTCCAGGGCAGACAAATCTCTCCGGTCTGGACATTACGATAATCCGGCTGGTGCATGTGCCAAAGAATGGCTACACACAAAGGCCTTTTGGACATCCTATCCTCCCGCGCTCAATCGGCACTCAAGATGCTATCGGTCAACGGTCGCATGTCAAGTGCCAAGTGTTTCCGCATCTGCAACGCTTCAGTTATTCGGTTCACCACGGAGACTCTCGTTTCCTCAGCGAGCCTCCGTGTCTCCGTGGTGAAAGAGATGCCTTAGGCCTCGCGCAGAAATAAATTCACATTTTGGCGCGAGCGCCGGGCGGGCAGATGCGAGGCGCCGCGACGAAGACGCTGTCGGACATCGTCGAGGAGCGGCAACAAAGCAGGCGCCCGCCCGCCGCCGCGCCCCTGCGGGCCTGGGGTCTACAGCAAAATGTGAATTTATTTCTGCGCGAGCCCTTAGCTGGGCAGGCGCCGGGAAGCCACTACAAGTGGGGCTGTCACATCGCCTGAAATCCGCAACTGGCGCGGATTTCGCTTGACTTGGCTTGGCCAGGGTGCTAGAGATGCGCCAACCAAAGGAGGAAATGCATTGAACAAAGGAGACTTGGTAACAAAGATCGCAAAGGATGCAGACATCACGAAGGGTCAGGCTGAGGCGGCCTTCAATTCTCTCGTGGGTGGAATCAGCGCGTCCCTGAAAAAGGGTCAGAAAGTGACTATAGTTGGCTTCGGCACGTTTGCAGTGGCCAAGAGGAAGGCCCGCACCGGCCGCAATCCGCAGACCGGCGCCCCCATAAAGATAGGAGCACGCAAGGTTCCCAAATTCACCCCGGGGAGTGAATTGAAGAAGGCGGTGAAGTAGGCTCTTGGTGTGAAGGCAAGCAGGGCAGCCCCCGAGGATTACTAGGGGAGCTGCCCTTCCGAAATCTGCGGGCGTCAATTCTTGCTGATGAAGTCTACGAAATCGCGCAGCTTGTTAGAGCGGTAAGGGCTGCGCAACTTCATGAGCGCTTTTTCTTCAATCTGGCGAATCCGCTCGCGCGTCACCTGGAACATTTCCCCGACCTCTTGCAAGGTATACTCCCTGCCGGCTTCGTTGAGCCCGTAGCGCATCCGCACGATCTCCTGCTCACGGGGAGAAAGAGTCTGAAGCGCCTCATCCGCAATCTCACGAAGATTCTGCTTCATCACATCCTCGTCAGGGGACACGGCATTCTTGTCCTCTACAAACTTGTTGAGAACCGCATCCTTGTTGTCAGCGATGGTTGCTTCGAGCGAAATCGGTTCCTGGGCAGCCTTGAGAATCTGGGTTACCTTGGACACCGGCGTCTTCAGTTCCTTCGCCAACTCCTGCACCGAGGGCTCGCGACCCAGGCGCTTGGTGAGATCGTTGGAGGTCTTCAAAACACGGTTCATGGCCTCCACCATGTGCACGGGAACGCGGATCGTGCGCCCCTGATCCGCGATAGCTCGTGTAATGCTTTGCCGGATCCACCAGGTCGCGTAGGTCGAAAACTTGTGCCCAAGCCGATAGTTGAACTTATCGACGGCTTTCATCAGCCCGATATTACCTTCCTGGACCAGATCCAGCAGGTCGAGTCCCGGGTAGGAATAGTTCTTGGCAATACTGAGGACCAAGCGGAGATTTGCCCGGACGAACTCGTCCTTTGCGTGGGCCATCTCGCGTTTGTTCTCATGAATCAGCTGGACGATCCTCTGCAACTCAGGCCCTGGCGTCAGGATTCGTTCCTCCAGCGGTCTCAGCCTGGCCCGGGTTTCGCGCAATGCTTTCCGGCGTCCGAATCCCCGCATCCGGGAGGCCCGGCCGATAGCCTCTTCTGCTTCCCGGAGCTGGCGCAGGTCTTCTTCTACGGCTGCGATCAGCTCGTTGGACTGCCCTTCGTTGAAGTCTATTCGGGATAGAGTCTGGAAGATCGCGGTGCAGCACTTCTGCAGCTTATCCCGGTTCTCCTGCCGCTTCCCATTGCGGGAACGGTCGCGGTCCAACTCCGCCCTCAGAAAGCGGTATTTGCCTTCCAGCCTCTCCAAGCGGTTCGTGATTCTCTTGATCGCACGAACCCTCAACCGGTTGCGTTCCTCGAGTGGTATCTCGGCATCAGTCTCCTTGGGCGCTTCGCCCTGGCTTGGCTCGCCCCCGGCCGGGGAGGCCGGGTGGAGCCCTTCCGCCATCTCCAGCACCTTCCGAGTGCTGGAGGGAGTCAACGAAAGGAGCCGCAAAATATTCGTCTTCGCCGATTCGATCTTTTTGGCCAGATACACCTCTTGCTCCCGTGTGAGAAGAGGGATCTTGCTCATGCTGCGGTAGTAAATATAGAGCGGGTCAGCAGATGCAGTCGAGTCTTGCGTCCTGCTGTCTGCCGAGCGAGGTTCGGGATTCCGCAGGTTGAATCGAACCCGATCGACATAATTCTCCCGCGTCAGCCCCGGAAATTCTTTCGAGGCGCGGTCAAAGTCTTCCGATTCCGAATCGGCGGAATCGTAAGCTTCTGAAGGGTCCAAAAGTTCTTCCTGTTCGAGTTCGATCATAGTGATATGATAACTGCTCAAGCCTTATGGGATTTTTAATTAAGTTATTTGGCAGGAATGAGTTGTGGTTGGGCCAACCGTTCGTCCGCCTCTGCACAGCTGCCCGCATCGAAAACCTGCCAACAGTTACAGATTCCTGATAGAGCGAAATAGTTTCAAGAGAAGGTGCATTTTCTCTTTGAACTTAAGTTTTTGATTTTTCGAGTACTAATCTTCTCTATCGGCCGCCTCTCCATCCAAGGATAGTTATACGTCACGGGGCTATGTTCCGTTCTTATTTATTTACCTTCTCGCCCCCATCGGTCCTCCATGACCTATTGGACACCCTTCGCCCGATTTTTCTTCCCGGAAAAGACCTCGCCGACCTCAGAAAAGTTCACAAACTCCTTGATTCTTGGCTTTTTCGTGGTAACCGGGGCGCGAAGGCGAATGCTACGCCCGGTCTGAGCTGCGGACACCGGAGTCGGCCGGCAGCTCGCCCAAACGAGCCCTGCCTGCGTCACTTCACAACTCCTGCGAGCTGGGCGATGCCGTACCCGGCCCTGGATCATTGCCGATCACTACGGTCCACGAGCGCACCTCCCACCGGGTCACCAGTCCGTTGACGACGTAGGGATCGTTCCGCGCGAAGTCTTCGACGACGGATCTCTTCGGCACACGGAACACGAGAAGTGCGCCATCAGGCGGGTCACTAAACGCGCCCGCCAAGAGCAACTCGCCGCGTCGATTCGCCTCCCGGGCAAGCCGAAGATGATCGTCCCGGTAGGGGGACCTGCGCGAAACAAAATCGTCCGCCACGTAATAGAACAGTGCGTGGTAGTTCATGGCGCTACCTTTCATTTATTGAAAACGATTTCCGAACGTCCGCTTCTGGACGCTCATTCGCCTGACTGTTGCTTCAGCCGAAACACATAGTTGTACGCTCGCGGACAGTGCCCGATCCGCAGTTAAGAACATGGGTGTACATCATGCTCGCGCACACATCGTTGCGCCCCAGCAGCTTCTGAACCGTACGGACGCCGTAACGGCTTTGAGCATATGCCCCGCGACAATACTACACCTTAGTTTCATCACGGAGTTTCCGTGATCCTTGGGCCAAGCACCGCGAGTGAAACCGCCCGGAACAGGAGGGCACGAATGAAGTCGTCCCGCCCCTGCCGGGGCGGGGGTCTTGGGGTGGCGCCGCCTCCAGGGGTTCGCGAAAAGCGCTCACCCCTGGCTAAGCTATGGCTAAGC
>Ga0066706_10000499_pt1 | contig 12567 bp, 9 predicted proteins | sample GraSoiAngelo_155_FD_67274 | JGI IMG/M metagenome (GOLD analysis project Ga0066706, IMG submission 67274) | Grasslands soil microbial communities from the Angelo Coastal Reserve, California, USA - 14_1009_13_30cm | ecosystem: Environmental > Terrestrial > Soil > Grasslands | place: USA...
ATCGTCGGGAGATCCATGACCTCCGGCTTGTTGTTGACGATCGCCAGGAAGATGATTCCAAACGTCGTCTGCATCTGCGTATTGCTGTAAAGGTTGTTCAGGATGACTTCCGGCACTTCGCCGCGCTTCAGCTCAATGACGATGCGCATCCCTTCGCGATCGGACTCGTCGCGGAGGTCAGAGATGCCGTCGATCTTCTTGTCGTGAACCAGCTCGGCAATTCTTTCGATCAGGCGCTTCTTGTTCGTCATGTACGGGATTTCCGTCACGACGATCTGCTGCTTGTCGCCCTTCTTCGACGTCTCCACAGCGGCGCGTGCACGCACCTGAATCAGGCCGCGTCCGGTCTTGTAGGCTTCGTAGACGCCGTCGATGCCGTGGATGAAGCCTGCCGTCGGAAAATCAGGTCCGGGCATGACCTTCATCAGGTCGCCGACTGTCGCATTCGGCTTCTCGATCACCATCAGACATGCGTCGACGACTTCGCCGAGGTTGTGCGGAGGAATGTTAGTGGCCATGCCGACGGCGATTCCTGACGAGCCATTGACGAGCAGATTCGGGAACTTAGCCGGCAGAACCGACGGTTCGCGTTCGGTGCCGTCATAGTTCGGGATCCAATCGACCGTCTCTTTCTCAATGTCATCGCGCAGCAGCTCTTCTGCAAGGCGGGTCAGTCGCACTTCGGTGTAGCGCATCGCCGCGGGATTGTCGCCGTCGACCGACCCGAAGTTTCCCTGTCCGTCGACCAACTCGTAACGCATCGAAAAGTCCTGCGCCATGCGCACCACTGAGTCGTAGATCGCGCTGTCGCCATGCGGGTGGTACTTGCCCATGACGTCGCCGACGATGCGTGCAGATTTCTTGTACGGACGCCCGGCGGTGTTTCCCGCCTCGTACATGCCGTACAGGATGCGGCGGTGAACGGGCTTCAGTCCGTCGCGGACATCGGGGAGCGCGCGGCCGATGATGACCGACATCGCATAGTCGAGATACGACTTGCGCATCTCGTCTTCGATGTTGACCGGCAGGCGCTGATCGTTAAAGTTTTGATAATCGAATTCTGCCATGGGGTTCTCTTGTCATTCCGAGCCGCGCAGACGGCGAGGAATCTGGGCGGCGCGCCCCCAGATCCCTCGCGCTCATCGGCGCTCGGGATGACAGTTTCCTAGATATCGAGGTTCTTCACTTCCAATGCGTTTTTCTCAATGAAGTCGCGGCGCGGCTCGACCTGATCGCCCATGAGCGTGGTGAACAAGTACTCGGCTTCGACCGCGTCAGCGATCGTGACTTGCAGCAGCCGGCGCGTCTCGGGATTCATCGTTGTATCCCAGAGCTGCTCGGGGTTCATCTCACCGAGACCTTTGTAGCGCTGAATGGTCAGGCCTTTCTCGGCCAGCTTGAAAACGTGATCGAGGACGTCATCAATGCGCGTGAAGATCGAGACATCCTCGCCGTGCTTGACTCCGTACGGCGGCAGACCGAACGCCGAGAGCATCTCGTACGCTTTGGCCATCTGCCGGAACTCGTATTGCGAGAGCAGCTCGTTGTCGATGACGACTTTCTTTCCTGTGCCGTTGCCCCCGACGTTGAACTGGATGTACGGCGCCTCGGTGACCTCATCACGAAGTTGGCGCACGTGTTCGAAGCCGGCTTTCTTCAGCGCCGCCTCGAGTGATTCGAGCTTGTCGGGATCCGCAAGCGCGGTGCGATCGCTGAATCCCTCGGCGAACAACACGTCCAGCGCCTCGCGCGGAAATCCTCGCCCATGCACCTTCCGGCCGTGGCTGCGGTACTCCTCCATGCGCTGCAGCAGGTTGATGAGCGCCTCGCCTTTGACCGGCAGCCCGCGCTGCGGCGTGATCTCTACCGACTCCGCGATGCGATTCAGAAGGAAGCGCGTCTTCTCGCCTTCGTCTTTCAAATACGTGTCCTTCTTGCCCTGCGAAATCTTGAAGAGCGGCGGCTGCGCAATGAACAGATGTCCGCGCTCGATGACTTCTTTCATCTGCCGATAAAAGAACGTCAGGATCAACGTGCGGATGTGCGAACCGTCGACATCGGCGTCGGTCATGATGATCGTCTTGTGATAGCGCAGCTTGGCGATATCGAAGTCGTCTATCCCGATGCCGGTGCCGAGGGCGGTGATCATCAGGCGGATTTCTTCGGAGGAGAGCATCTTGTCCAGACGGGCCTTCTCCACGTTCAGGATCTTGCCCTTGAGCGGAAGGATTGCCTGGAAGCGCCGATCGCGTCCCTGTTTCGCTGAACCGCCGGCTGAATCACCCTCGACCAGGAACATCTCCGAGAAGCGCGGATCGCGTTCCTGGCAGTCGGCGAGCTTGCCCGGCAGCGATGCCGAGTCGAGAGCGCCCTTGCGCCGCGTGAGCTCGCGCGCTTTTCGCGCTGCTTCGCGCGCGCTCGCAGCTTCGACGATCTTCTCGATGATGCGCCGCGCCTCGCGCGGATTTTCCTCGAGGTATTCGCCGAGGCGTTGATTGATGACCTGCTCCACCCACGTCTTGACGTGCGAGGAGACCAGCTTGTCTTTCGTCTGCGAAGAGAATTTCGGATCGCGGATCTTGATCGAGATCACCGCGGTGAGGCCCTCGCGAACATCGTCGCCTTCAATTGCCAGCTTGGCTTTGTCGAGAATGCCCGCTTTATTGGCGTAGCGAACGATGGTGCGCGTCAGCGCGGCTTTGAAGCCAATCAGATGGGTGCCGCCATCGAGATTCTTGATCGTGTTGGTGAAGGCATAAACGTTTTCGATGTAGGCCTCGTTCCACTGCATCGCGATCTCGACCTGCTCGCCGCTTTTTTCGTCGCGAATGAAAATCGGCTCTTCGTGCAGCGGCGTTTTGCTCTTGTTGAGGTCTTTGACGAACGAGACGATGCCGCCCTCGAAGCGAAATTCGTGATGCTTCTCTGTGCGCTCATCGTTGATGGCGATGATCACGCCGGAGTTCAGGAAGGCCAACTCGCGCAGACGCTGCGAAAGCGTCTCGAAATTCATCTCGCTGACTGAGAAGATTTCCGGATCGGCCTTGAACGTGACGTTCGTTCCGCGTTTCGTAGTCTTCTCGCCGCGCTCGATCGGCGCGAGCGGAACGCCGCGCTCATAGCGCTGACGCCAGACGAAGCCGTCGCGATGAATCTCGAGCTCCAGCCACTCGGAGAGAAAGTTGACGACTGACACGCCGACGCCGTGAAGACCGCCGGAGACTTTGTACGAGTTGTTGTCGAACTTTCCGCCCGAATGCAGCTCGGTCATGATGACCTCGGCTGCCGAACGTCCTTCTTCTTTGTGCATATCCACCGGGATGCCGCGGCCGTTGTCCTCGACAGTCACGGAATTGTCGGCGTGGATGTTCACGACGACCTGATCCGCGTAGCCGGCGAGCGCTTCATCGATGGCGTTATCGACGACTTCGTACACCATGTGGTGGAGTCCGCTGATGTCATCGGTATCGCCGATGTACATGCCCGGGCGCTTACGGACGGCGTCGAGTCCTTTGAGGACTTTGATGTCTTCTGCTGTGTAGTTTTCTGCCATCAACCGACTTTCTGACTGCTTATTTTGGGTGGCGGAACCCGGTAGGATTTTCGCGAGGATTGCACCGCGATTGACAACGCTAAATTGTAGCGCGAAATTGCGTTTTTCCGGCGCTTTCAGACCAAATCACGGGAGGTTGTAACTCTCCCGTTTTCAATTACTAAGCGGCGGTGTGCGCCCGCCTCCAGCGCGGCCAGAAATCGCTCCTTCGCAGAGGTAGCAAAAACCTGCGTGAGGCGAGGTAATCTTAACAATAAATTCTGCAGAATCTCAAGGTCGAGCTCGGCATCGAGATCGTCCAGAAGGAAGACCGCCGGCTCATCAAATTTCGCCCGAAAAAGCTCGAGCTTTGCGAATTTCAGAAACAGCACCAGCATCTTCAACTCGCCTGACGACGCGACCTCGGCGGCATTGCGGCCGTCGATCGTGAACTCGAGGTTGTCGCGTTGCGGACCGGACAGACTGACGCGCGTTCGCAGCTCCTCTCGGCGGATGGCGCGCAAGTCTTCAGCGGCACTCGGACGATATTCGATCTGAAGATTTCGAACGTGGTAACCATGCTCAGCCACGATTTGCGCGAACGTCGCGGAGAGCGATTCGGTGTACAACGCGCGCGCTCGCTGAATGTCGCCGCCCGCGGCGGAGAACTCCGCGTCCCACGCATCGAGCGCCGCGGGCGTGGCGCTGCCGCTCTGCAAAAGCGCGTTTCGTTGCTTCAGAACACGCGCGTAGCGATTGAGTGCCTCGAGGTACGCCGAATCGATACTGGCGATTCCGCGATCGAGAAAGCGCCGGCGTTCTTCCGGCGCACCGCGGATGATCTCCAGGCGCGCCGACGAAAAGGCGAAGACGCTCATCGCGGAGACATACTGCGAAAGCGGGACGCGCTCTTCGTTGATGAGCAGAACGCGCCGGCGCGTTTCGCCGAGCTCGAGCCCGATCGAGATCGTCTTCTCAACATCGAACCGCCGCAGCGCTCCAGCGACGTAGACGCTCGTCTCGCCGAAACGAATCACGCTTGCCAACCGCGGCGTGCGAAACGATTTCGTAGTGGCAAGGAAGTAGATCGCCTCGAGAAGATTCGTCTTTCCCTGGCCGTTGCGGCCGACGATCAGGTTCGTAGCGGGATGAAATTCGATCGGTGCGTCAGCGAGATTGCGAAAGTTGCGCGCCGTGATTCGGGTGAGGAGCATCAGAGGACTGAGGGCTGGGGACTAAGGACTGAGTCCCGCCCGATCCTCTCAGTCCTCAGCACTCAGTCCTCAGTCCTCAGCTACGCAAGCCGCATGGGCATCACAACGTACGTGTACTCATACGGCAGCTCTTCGTTCGTGACTGACGGTTTACCGATGCACTGACTGTTTTCGTCTTTAAGATCGAGCGCTACGCTGGGCGTGTCCACGGCGCTGAGAAAATCGGTGACGTAAGCCGCGTTGAGTCCGACGAAGAACGGATTGCCGGCATAGTCGATCGGCACTGTCTCGCGAGCATCGCCTAGCTCAGGATTGGTCGATGACACCGTGAGCTTGCCCGGCGCGAAATCAAACCGCACCGCACGCGTGCGCTCGTTCGCCACGAGCGAGATTCGCCGGATGGTCGACAGCAGCCGTTCGCGATCGACCATCACGTGACGATCGTTGTCGCGCGCGATCACTTCCATGTAGTTCGGGAAGTTGACGTCGATCATCCGCGCGAGCAGGCGGCGGTCGCCGGCGTCGAAAAAGAGGTGATTCTCCGAAACGCCGAACTGCACATTGCCATCTTCGCCGGGCTCCAGACGCAGGATTTCCTCGAGAGCCTTGCGAGGAATTAGTATTGTTAATTCGTGACCTTTTTTCTTACCGTTTCCCTGAGGGAAGTTGATCAGCGCCATGCGATGACCATCGGTGGCCACCATCTCCATCTTCGACGGCATCACTTTCAGCAGTGCGCCATTGAGCTGGAAGCGCGTCTCTTCGTGCGTGATCGCGAATTTCACTTTCGCGACCATCGTCTTCAGCTCCTCGAGTGGAACGGTGTACGACTCCGTCGCCGTCACTGTCGGCAGCGTGGGGTAATCCTCAGCCGGCAAACCGAGTAGACGGAATTTCGCAGTGCCGGACTCGATGAGCATCGAGTTGTTTTCCTGCATCGTCACGTGCACGTCTTCGTCGGGCAGTGAGCGCACGATGTCGAAGAGCCGTTTCGCTTCGATCGTCACGCCGCCCGGCGAGGTGATCTTCGCGGCGCACGAGCTGAGGATCGTGACATCGAGATCGGTCGCGGCGATCTGCAGGCGGGTGTCCGCCGCCTTGAGCAAGACGTTTGAGAGGATCGGTATCGTCGATCGCTTCTCCACGACGCCCTGGCAAAGCTGCAGCTCTTTCTGAAGATCAACTCTGGCGACAGTCAGCTCCATGTCTCTTCCTTAGAAACCGAGTCTATGTTGTTTGTAGTGGCAGTAGTGAAAGCGTGCGGAAATTTCTGGATTCTTCTGCAAAGGCTTCAAAAGTATAGCAGTCCCAGTGCGATCAAATTGTGGGTTTCGCTCCGGAAAAACGCAGGAGAGAGGCCCGAGTTTTCCGCAGGTTTCATTCGCGACCGATCCGAATCGATTTCTTCCACAGATTTTCGTAGGACCTTTCCGCATCGAATCAGCGGAACTGTTTTCCCAGCATGTCGATCGTTCGTGAGAGGTCATTGTCGTCCTGACGCAATTGATCGATCTTGTCGACCGAGTACATGACCGTCGAATGATGTTTGTCGTTGAACAGACGTCCGATCTCCGGATACGAAAGATCTGTGAGGTCTTTGCATAGATACATCGCCACCTGCCGCGGAAATGCGATCGTGCGCGCGTTTGACTTCGACTTCAGATCGGAGACTTTGAGTCCGTAGTGCGCCGCGACAACCTTGAGGATTTCCGGACCGGTGATCGGCTTGTTCTCTTTGGTCAGCAGATCCTTCAATGCTTCTTTGGCCAGGTCGATGCTGAGCCGATTGCCGGTGAGCGATGCGAACGCAACGATGCGATTGAGGTGACCCTCGAGCTCGCGAATGTTCGATCGCACGCGCTCGGCGATGAATAGCGCGACGTCGTGCGGAAGATCGATTTTCTTGTCCTCCGCTTTTTTTCGCAGGATCGCCACCTTCGTTTCGAGGTCGGGCGGCTGGATGTCGGCGATGAGTCCCCATTCGAACCGCGATCGCAAGCGCTCCTCGAGCGTCGGAATGTCTTTCGGCGGAGCGTCGGAGGTGAACACGATCTGTTTCTGCGCCTCGTAGAGTGCGTTGAAGGTGTGAAAGAACTCTTCCTGCGTCCGCTCTTTGCCGGCAAGGAACTGAATGTCGTCGAGCAAAAGCGCATCGACGGTGCGATATCGATCTCGGAACTGTTGCATCTTGTCGTAGCGGATCGAAGTGATGAGCTCGGTCACGAACGAGTCGGCGGACATGTAGACGACTTTCAGTCGAGGATTTGATTCATGCATCGCCTGCCCGATCGCCTGGATCAGATGTGTCTTGCCGAGTCCGGCGCCGCCGTAGATGAAGAGTGGATTGAATGAGCCACTCGGGTTTTCCGCGATTGACAGCGACGCCGCATATGCGAGCTGATTGGAGCTGCCGACTACGAACGTCGTGAAGCGGTATCTGGGATTGAACACGGAAGAGGGAAGCTCGGTCGCCGTCGGCGTGGCGATCGGCGGCGCTTCCGAATGCGCGTCTGCGGCGTCAGGCACGAAGTGCAAATTTAGACGGTCGGAGGCGATCTGGGCCAGGATCAAGCGAAGGCGCTGCTCGTATCGTTCGCGGATCGCGTCGACGAACCGCTGAGAGGGGACGCTCACGTCAACGGTGTCGCCTTTTTGGGCAAGAAAACGGGTTGGAGCGAACCAGGTTACATACTCAGATCGGTCAATATCCTGCTCCAGCCGATCGAGGACCTGCTTCCATACGTTCATCGGGTCGGGTCGACCTATCTTTCTGAAAATCCACAGCTTTTCCACAGTTGTGGAAAATCGTTGCCTGTGGAAAAGGGGACGCGAGTCTAGCATACGACGTGGCGGTGGGGAAGATTTTTAGCCTTCAAAAAACGATGAGAACGGAATAGCGGCTGATCGCCCGAGGTTTGGCCCGTTTTCAGAGGGTCTAGAAGATGAAACGCACGTTCCAGCCGAATAACCGCCGCCGCAAGCGGACGCACGGTTTTCTGGTCCGCATGCGGAGGAGAGACGGGCAGGCAGTGCTCTCGCGGCGCCGTCGAAAGGGCCGCAAGCGCCTCGCCGTCTAAACGCGGGCTCGCGCTGCCGATCGTGCAATCGCGGCCCGAAGCTCTGCCAAAAGAGAAGAGACTGGCGAAACGGCGCGAGTTTCTTCACGTTTATGAAACGGGCCGCAAACTTTTTTCCCGGTACTGTGTCTTGTTCTTCGCCGCGAACCAACTGCCGTACTCCCGAGTCGGCGTGACCACGACGAAGAAGTTGGGAAAGGCGAACGTCCGCAACCGGCTGAAGCGTTGGACCCGCGAAATCTACCGCCGCCAGCGCCAGCCCCTCGGACTCGATCAAAACGCGTTGGACTTGGTCATCAACGTGAAATCAAACGCCGCCACAGCGGAGTTCCGGGATTACAAGAGCGATCTCGAGCGAGCGCTTCGAAAGATTTCGGAGGCATGAAGGCGTTTGCAATCGCGGTACTTCGCGTTTACAAGCGGTTCATCTCTCCGCTCTTGCCGCCGATGTGCCGCTTCGAACCGACGTGCTCGATGTACATGACGCAGGCGATCGAAAAATACGGCGTCGGGCGCGGTGTGTGGTTGGGCGTGCGGCGGCTGTCGCGGTGTCACGTGTTCAATCCTGGAGGTTGGGACCCCGTCCCGTAAATGGAAAAACGAATTTTTGTCGCGGTACTGGTCTCGATCGCCCTCCTGTGGGGTTGGGCGGTGCTCGCACCGAAACTCTTTCCTGATCTCGTTAAACCAAGAACGACTCTTACGCCGGCGAAGGCGGCGCCTGTAGCGAAGCCAACGACGACTTCGGCAGCTCCGCAAGCGCAGCCGGCTCCGCAAGCCAGCGTCCCGCCCGTCAAAGTCGCGCCGGTTCCAGCAGCACCGGTTGCCGCGACTGGAATCGAATACACGACGATCGAGCGACCCGGCGTCGTTGCGCGATTCTCGAATCGCGGCGCGGAGCTGGTGTCGTTTCAGCTCACCGGATACAAAACGAAGGAGAACGCATCCGTCGAGCTGGTCAAAGCTCGCGATCTGTCGCGCACCGATTTTCCGTTCGCGATCGAGGCGCGGGATGGAGGCCTCGCCGCGCGGCTCAACACCGCCCTTTACGCGGTGAACAAATACGATGAAAAAGGCGAGACGATCCTCGAGTATCGCTACGCAGGATCTGACGGCATCGCGGCGACCAAGACATTTCGTTTCACTGGCGACTATCTCTTCAACTTTTCGGTCGCGGTCTCGCCTGCCACGCCGTATCGAGTGGTGATCGGTCCCGGAATTCGCACGCTCGAGCCGGACGAAAAGGACAGTCAATTCACAATCACGGGCAATGGCGTGGTGCAGCGCGATGACGATCTGAAAATCATCAGGCGCGAAAAAGCCTCCAGCCTGGCCGCCTGGGATTCGGTGCAGTTCGTCGGCATCGAAGACAACTACTTCCTCGCGGCATTGCGGCCGGAGAAATCCAGCGGCGCGTTGCTTCGCGCCGTCGATTTTGGCGCAGGCAAGGACAAACGCCGCGAGATCTACGCCGGCGTGAATGCCGCGCCGGATGGCATCGTGGCCGGTCAGGCATTTTTTGGACCGAAAGAGACGGGACTCCTCGATCGATATGGATTCGAGAAGACGCTGCAACTCGGCACGTTCGGCATCATCGCCCGCTTCTTTCTCGTAGCGCTGACGTGGATCAACGGCTTCACGCACAATTGGGGCTGGGCGATCATCGTCCTCACGATCGTGATCAAAGTCGCGCTCTATCCGCTGCAGCACAAATGGATGCTGTCCATGCGCAAGATCCAGAAAGTGCAGCCGAAGATGGAGGCGATCAAGGCGCGCTACAAAAAGCACCGCACCGACCCCGAGCAGCGCCAGAAGATGAATGCCGAAGTGATGAAGCTGTATCAGCAGGAGGGAATCAACCCTGCCGGCGGTTGCCTGCCGATGCTCATCCAACTCCCGATCTTTTATGGCTTCTATGCGGTGCTCCAGCACGCGATCGAGCTGCGCGGGGCGGCTTTCGGACTGTGGATTCACGACCTCTCAGCGAAGGATCCGACATACATTCTGCCGATCTTGATGACGGTGGCGATGTTCGTTCAGCAATTGATCACGCCGACGACGGCCGATCCTCAGCAGCGGCGCATGTTTCTGATCATGCCGATCGTCTTCGGCTGGATTTTTAAAGAATTCCCCAGCGGTCTGACTTTGTACTGGCTCGTGCAGAATATCTTGACGATCATCCAGCAGATGATCATGAATAGATACTGGAAAGATCATCCAGCCGAGCTGCAGACCGCCTAACAAGAGGACCGACCATGGCGCAGCGATTCGAAGGAAAAAATCTCGAGGAAGCGCTGAACAATGCAGCGCAGACATTTGCTATTGAGCGTTACCAGCTCACCTACCACGTCCTCCTCGAAAAACGTGGATTCCTCGGCGGCATGAAACGCGTGGTCATCGAGGCGGAGATCAACGAAGGCGCCGCGGGGCCGGAGATCGCAGCCGCAGCCGCTCCGGAGAGGCCGCGCAGCGAACGTCCCCGAGGCGGACGCGGAGGTCCTCGCGGCGAACGCCGCGGCGGACGTGGTGGCGAACGCAGGGATCGCGAGCGAAGAAGTCCCGAGCGCCGCGAAGCAGAAGACGTCGATTTCGTCCCAGTCGAGATTCCGGAGCAGACTGCAGAATCGCAAATTGCACAGATCGTCCGCGGCTGGCTCGAGCATGTGCTGCAATTGGGGAAGCTTGATCTGCAATTGCGCACCAGCGAAAACGACACGCAGGTGATCGTCCGCCTGTACGGCCGCGACGCCAGCCGTCTCATCGAAGGTCACGGCGAGTTGATCGACGCACTGCAGGTGCTTGCGAACAAGGCCCTCGTCGGCCGTCGACTCGAAAAAGATATCGAGCTCGATTGCCAGGAGTTCAAGGGCAAACGCGTGGAGGAGCTGGAGCAGAAAGCGCGTGAGGTCGCCGACCGCGTGCGGCGCGATGGGCGAGAGCAACTTCTGCCGGCGATGACTCCGATCGAACGCCGCATCGTGCATCTTGCCCTCGCTGACGATCAGGAAGTGGCGACGGTGTCGCGTGGCGACGGCTTCTACAAGCGCGTGGCGATCGTGCGGCGAGGACCGGAAACACAGACCTCCGCAGGGTCGTGAGCGCATCGGCGATCGACACGATCGTCGCGCCGGCAACTCCGATCGGCCGCAGCGCGCTGGCGATCGTGCGTATTGACGGTCCGCTCAGCGCATCGATTCTCAAGTCCTTGTCTGGAGCCGCGCCTGAGCCGCGCTACGTTGCGCTCGTCGAATTGGCGCACGATAGTCAACATATTGACCATTGTCTCGCCGTGCGCTACGAGGCGCCGCATTCCTTTACCGGGAATGATCTCGTTGAATTGACGCTGCACGGCAGCTCCGTCATCGTCGGTGAAGTGATCCGCGCGGCAATTGCGTTAGGCGCACGATTCGCCGAGCCTGGCGAATTCACGGAGCGCGCTGTACTCAACGGAAAACTCGATCTCGTGCAGGCGGAGTCGATCGCCGATCTGATCAATGCACGAACGTCGCTGCAGGCGAGTCTGTCGCTGGCAAATCTCGAGGGATCACTGAGTCGGAAAGCGAGCGCGGTTCGCGAGTCGCTACTGCATGTCATCTCGCGGTTGGAAGCGGCGCTCGATTTCTCTGAGGAAGGATACGAATTCATCAGCAGCGGCGACGCGCGAGCAATGATCGAGCGTGCGGTTGCCGACTCTTCCGCGCTGCTGGAAACCTACCGCCGCGGCCGCGCCTCACGCTCCGGCCTCGATGCCGTCATCCTCGGCCGGCCTAACGCGGGAAAATCGACGCTGCTCAATCGCCTCGTCGGCAGCGATCGCGCGATCGTGACGCCGATTCCTGGTACTACACGGGACATCGTCCGCGAGACGATCGAGATCGGCGGATTGCCGGTGACGATCGCCGATACCGCCGGCCTGCGCGAGAGCGGCGATGTCGTGGAGTCGATCGGCGTCGAGCGAGCGCGTCGGGCCGCCGAGGCGGGCGACTTGATTTTGTATCTGGTCGATGCATCGGCCGGCCTAACAGACGAAGATCACAAAGAGCTTGCGCGCTGGCCCGAGGCGTGGGTCGTCTACACGAAGACCGATATCAAGCCGGTAGCAGCTGATGCGATCGGAATCAGCGTCGTCACCGAGCACGGTGTCGATGAGCTGTTGTCGCGCCTCGATCAGTTCGTTCGCGAGCGATTCGCCGCGCCGGAGGGAAGCCTGGTCAACGAGCGGCAATATCAGGCGGTGGCCGAGTGCGTGGATGCGTTGCGCGCCGCGATTGCATCGATCGACGCCGGTCACGATGAACAGATCATCCTCGTCGATCTTTATCGAGCGTCGACGGCGCTCGGGTTACTGACGGGCGCCATCACGCGCGACGAGGTCTTCGACGAGATCTTCTCAAAATTTTGCATCGGGAAATGACGTTCCACGTGGAACCATGACTGGCGACTTCGACGTCATCGTGATCGGCGGCGGCCACGCGGGGGCCGAGGCGGCACGTGTGTGCGCGAGGGGCGGGGTGCGGGTGGCGATGGTCACAATGCAGCGCGAGGCGATCGGTCGCATGTCGTGCAATCCGGCGATCGGCGGGCTGGCTAAGGGAAATCTGGTCAAGGAAATCGACGCCCTCGGTGGGCTGATGGGGGAGGCGACTGATCGCGCCGCGATTCAGTACAAGGTGCTCAATCGATCGAAAGGCCCCGCCGTTCAAGGCCCGCGCGCGCAGTGCGATCGCGAGCTCTACGCGAAAGC
>Ga0066706_10000501_pt1 | contig 12553 bp, 10 predicted proteins | sample GraSoiAngelo_155_FD_67274 | JGI IMG/M metagenome (GOLD analysis project Ga0066706, IMG submission 67274) | Grasslands soil microbial communities from the Angelo Coastal Reserve, California, USA - 14_1009_13_30cm | ecosystem: Environmental > Terrestrial > Soil > Grasslands | place: USA...
CCGCCGTAGATGGTGCCCCGCCGTATGGAGAGGTCGTAGGTCATGGTATTGCCCGTGATCCGGTCCCTGGCGTCGTAGAGGACCGGATTGCCTTCCGCGCGCATGCGCTCGGTCTTCGTGTCGAAGATGACCTTGTCCGCGTTGAGCCGCAGCTCCTTGTAGGTCACGTCCGCCGCGCCCTGGACCTCGACCTTGTTCTTGTCCACGTCGTAGACGATCCGCTGTCCCTTGTACTGCACCTGCTCCGTCTGGTTGACGCGGCTCGTGTCTCCTTCGGCGGCCATGGAGTAGGTGCCTTCGGCAGCGCCCAGCACCGTGGCCCGCCGCGCTCTGCCCTTCTCGAATTCCACGACGATGCTGTCGCCGTTCGAGAGGTTTCTCCCCCCCTGCGCGCTGTCCTCGCTGCTGGGCCAGTAGAGGCTCCGGGCGTGTCCGACGATCACCGCGCGGCGCGTCTCCTCGTCGGGATTCACGAGGGTCACGGTATCTCCGAAGGCCTCGGTCCGCTCGGCGCGCCCATGCTCCGCCTTCGCTTCGTACCGCACGGAGGCGTGGGGGCGGACCTGGACCGAGGACACGCGGCGGTTCTCGAACCGGAGATCCAGGGTGTCGCCGCGCACCTCTCCCTCCTCGTCCCAGGCCCGCGGCTTGCCCACCAGGAGCGCGCGATTCTCCCGCTCGTAGAACTCCCCGCGATCCCCCGTGGCCCGGAGCTTGTCGCGCTCCACCTGCACGTCTCCCATCGCGACGATCGCCCGCTTCTCGTTGTCGAATTCGAGCGTCGTTCCCCGGACCCCGGTGAACTTGCCTCCCCCCTCCTCGATGGTCAGCACCGGGTTCTCGGAAGCCCAGGCGTAGTTCCTCGCGCGGTCGTACCGGATGCGCCCCGCATGGACCGTGGTGCTCTCCGCCCGGTCCACGGCCACCACGTTGCCCGTGGCCAGCACGACGTCCTTGGCGCGGTCGTAATCGATCTGGTCGGCGCGCAGGGTCCGCGAGGAATCCTGCATTTGCGGGTTGCCGACGATCACCGAGCGGTTCTCGTTCCGGTAGAAGCGCGCCTCCTGCCCCGTGATCCTGGCGGTGCCCTCCTCGATCCGGACGTTGCCGCGCAGGACCGCGAGCCGCGATTTCCGGTTGTAGGAGGCCGTGTTCCCCCACATCCGCGTCTTCCCGTCCACGATCTTCACGTTTCCCATGACCTCCACCAGCTCGCGATGGCGATACACGTGCGCGGAGTCGCCGGTGACGGTGGTGGGACCGTGCTCGACCGTGACGTGGACCGCGGTGTACACGTCCTCGTCCGAGGTCGCCGACCCGGAGAGGCGGTCCGCCCTCAGGTGGTAGGTATCGTCGGACGGCCGCGCCTGCGCGTGCGCGCCGCGTGGGAGGGCGGCCGCCGAAACGGCGAGCGCGCCGAGGAGGAAGCAAAGCGGGCCGGCGAGCCGGCCGTCAAAGCGCATCGGGGACGCGCACCTCGAGATGCGGCAGGGCTTGAGCGAGGAGGAAGAAGGACCCGGCAACGACGACGACGCTTCCCGTCTCCTTCGCCCAGAGGAGTGCTCTGTCGAGCGCCCCGGGGATGGACGGGACCGCGTCACAGGAGAGGTGACGGCAGGGGGCCGCCTCCAAGAGCGAGGACGCCGGAGTCGCGCGCTCTCCCTCGAACTGGGTGAGGTAGAAACGCGAGGCCACCCGGCCCAGGCGCTTCAGGAACTCCGCGTGCGCCTTGTCGCGCGAGAGCGCCACGACGAACGCCACGCCGCGCCCGGGAAAGAGCGCGCCCACCGTCTCCGCCAGGGCGGCCGCCCCCTCCACGTTGTGCGCCACGTCCACGAGGACGGGCGGATCCTCGCGCACCAGCTCGGCCCGCGCGGGCCACCGCACCAGCGCAAAGCCGCGCCCGATCGCGGAGGCGATCTCCGGAGCCGGGCGTCCTTCGAGCCACGTCTCGGCCGCCAGCGCCGCGAGCGCCGCGTTTCGCGCCTGATGCTTCCCCAAGAGATTCGTGCGCAGCCTCCCTGAGAACGAAGATGTTTCCAGGTGAAGCTCGGTTCCATCCCGGAGGCTCATGCCCCGCGTCTTGTACCGCGCGTCCACGCCGAGCCAGCGCACCGTGGCGCCCTGTTCCGATGCCGCGGCGGCAATGGCCGATCGCGCCTCGCGGCCGCGGACCCCGCACACGACCGTTCCCCCCGGCTTCACGATCCCCGCCTTCTCGGTGGCGATCCGGCGAAGGGTGCTGCCCAGGATCTCGCTGTGGTCGCTGCTGATGGTCGTGATCACGGAAAGGCGCGGCGAAAGGATGTTGGTCGCGTCGAGCCTTCCGCCCAGACCCACCTCGACCACGGCCACGTCGATTCCCGAGGCCGCGAAGTGATCGAACCCGAGCGCCGTCGCGGCCTCGAAGAAGGAGGGCTTCTGATCCTCGAACCGGGGCCACCATCGCTCCAGGAGCGACTCCAGCGCCTCGTCCTCGATCTCGTGCCCCTGGACTCGGATCCGCTCGTGGAAGCGAAGGAGGTGGGGGGAGGTGTAGAGGCCCGTCTTGAATCCCGCGGCCCGGAGGCACGAATCCAGGTGCGCCGCCGTGGAGCCCTTGCCGTTCGTTCCCGCGATCAGGATCGAGGCGAAGGCGCGATCCGGGCGCCCCGCCGTCTCGAGCAAGCGCTCGATCCCGACGAGGCCGGGGCGCATCCCGGACCTCTCGAAGCGGTACATCTCATCGAGGCGCCTCGTCAGGGTGGCGCTCGCAGGCGCCTTCATTCTCGGATGGGAATCTCTCGGTCGGCGGGGAACGCGGTCGAGCCGCCCGGCGTGGACCCGGGCGTTTCTTTGGGCGCTTCCGCAGGCGTCTCGCCCGACGGAGCGGCCGGAACGCCGTTCGGTCCCTGAGTCGCCGAAGGCTGGAACTCGCGCAGGGGCACCCCGGGAGCGGGAGCCTCCTCGGGGGGTTTCGGCGGAGGGGCCGCGGTCTGCGCGATCGGTCCCCCGACGGCGCGGAAGCGGGCCAGCGTTTCTCCGGCGCGGCGGCGCGGCTTCTGGGGCAGCATCGCCGCGGCGGCGAAGAACTGGAGGAGCCAGGAGAGGGTCTTCCGGAGCTCGTTCCGGTGAACGATCCGGTCGATCATTCCTTTCGCGAGAAGGAACTCGGAGGTCTGGAAGCCCTCCGGCAGCTCCTGATTGATCGTCTGCTTGATGACGCGGGGCCCTGCGAAGCCGATCAGCGCCCTGGGCTCCGCCAGGATCACGTCCCCGACCGAGGCGAAGCTGGCCGTGACGCCTCCCGTGGTCGGATGGGTCATGATGGAGATGTAGGGAACGCCCGCGTCGGAGAGCCGGGCGAGGAGCGCGTTCGCCTTCGCCATCTGCATCAGCGAGAGAATTCCCTCGAACATCCGGGCTCCTCCCGAGGAGGAGATGAGCACGAGCGGATGGCGCTTCTCGAGGGATAGCAAGATTCCCCGCGCGATCCGTTCCCCGGCCGCGGACGCCATGCTCCCTCCGAGAAAGGCGAAGTCCATGACTCCGATCACGAGCGGCCGCCCCTCGATGGTCCCCTCCCCGACGAGGATCGCCTCGCTCAGCCCCGTCTCCTCGCGCGCTTTCTTCAGGCGGTCGGCGTAGCGCTTCGTATCGCGGAACCGCAGCGGATCGGTGGAGACGACCTCGGAGAAGCGTTCGACGAAGGATCCTTCATCGAGGAGAATCTTGACGTAGGTGCGCGCCGGGATCCGGAAATGGTAGGAGCACTTGGTGCAGGTCCAGAGATTCCGCTCGAGCTCCTTCTGGTACAGGATCTCGCCGCATTCCTCGCACTTGGTCCAGAGGCCGTCGGGAAGCTCGCGTTTCCGCTGCGGCGTTTTGAGCCCTTCTTTTGACCTCTTCAGCCAGCTCATGCGCTCGGATCCTCCGGGAGGACGCGAAACATCACGATAGCATCCTCCACGGGGCTCCGGTAGTAGTTCTTTCGGATCGCGATGTCGATGAAGCTATTCTTGTAATAGAACTTACGTGCTCCATGATTGGACGCGCGCACCTCCAGAGTGACGCGCTTGATCTCCTCGTTCGAGGCATCGCGCACCAGCTGGTCCAGGAGGCGTTGGGCGATCCCGCTGCGCCGCTCCCAGGGTGCCACGGCGAGATTTCCAATGTGCGCCTCGTCCGGGATGAAGACCGCAAAGACGTATCCGATGACGGTTCCTCGACGCAGCATCCCCCGGACGTACCCCTGCGGCTCCTGATCCAGCTCCGACTCGAACATCCCGCGCGTCCAGGGGTCGGAGAAGGAGGCGCGCTCGATGGGAAGGATCTGGTCCAGATGCTCCCTCGAGAGCGGAACGATGCGGAGCGAATCGTCTTCGTTCATGGCAAGGGAGTGGGTTTGCGCGCGTTCGGCGCGCGCCCGTAGGAGGGAGCGGCCGCGGCCAGATCCTCCACGCGTCCGGCGAGAAGGTTCCGGTCCCCCAGCTCGGCGACCGCGGCGGCGGTCGGAGGAAGCGAGTCCGCCGAGGCCGTGAGAAATCCCGCACCCCGGAGCGACTCCAGGAGCGGGGACGGAAGCTCCGGTGCCGCGACCGTGACCTTGGAAGCTCCCGCCACCTCACGCAGCGTGGCGACGAGCTCCTTCTCGTGGACGCGCTCCGGCCCCCAGAGGCACGAGACCCCGGTCCCCCCCGACCAGAGCGCCGCCTGCGCTTCGCCGCGCTCCCCGGGGAGCACGGTGGCGATCAGGCCCGGAGACTGCCGGTGCCGGTACGCGTTCACCTCGTGCTCGGAGACGAGCGTCAGCTCGAGGGAGAGACCCAGGCAGACCCCCTTCGCCCAGGCGAGCCCGATCCTGAGCCCCGTGAAGGAGCCGGGCCCGCCCGAGACGGCGATTCCGGCAAGATCTTGGAGCTCGAGCCCGCGTCCCGAGAGGATCCGCTCCGCGGCACGGGAGAGTCCGCTCGAATGCTCCCCGGGAGCGAGCGACTCCCAGGCCGCCGCGTTTCCATTCCCGGCGAGGGCGATCGAGCCGAATCGCTGGGCGGTGTCGATTCCCAGGACGAGACGCCCGGCGCTCACGACCCGGACCCCAGAGCGGCCTCGCGAAGCAGACGCTGCCACCGCTCCCCCCGTGCCTCGAGAAGCACTTCGCGCGCATCCTGGCCGGCGTAGCGGAGCGACACACGGAGTCCCTCCTCCGGCAGCCGCCCCGGAGCGCGGTCGGCCCATTCCACGAGCACGATCGCTCCGGACTCCGCCCCCGCCAGATCCTCGATCCCGAGCGTGTCCCACTCCTCGGCGCGTTCCAGACGATAGAGATCCGCGTGAACGATCGCGGGCGCCCGTCCATAGACCTCGACCCGGACGTAGGTCGGACTGCGGCTCTTCTGCCCCGGGTGGATCCCCTCGACGATCCCGGCGACGAGGGTGGTCTTCCCCGCGCCCATCTCGCCCGTGAGTCCCACCCAGTCGCCCGTGGTGAGAAGGCGCCCCAGACGCTTCCCGAATGCCGTCGTTTCCTGGGCTCCGCGGAGGAGCAAGCGCCGCTCGAGTTCCAAGGATCAGCGCCGGGGCGTGAGGGTGGCCGTGGGGAGGATCATCTCCTCGAGCGAGATTCCACCGTGCTGGAAGCTCCCACGGTACTTGTTCTCGTATTCATGGAAGTGGGTCGGGTACACGAAATAGAAATCTTCCTTGGCGATGATGTAGTTCTTGTTCATGGAATCGGCGGGCAGGTGGAAGCGACTCGGATCCTTCACGGGCACCGCGTATTTCGGGTCGGAGGTCAGATTGGCGCCGAACTTGAACCGGAGATTCGTGGAGGTCTCGCGGGTCCCGTAGACGAGCGCGGAGCGCCGGCTCAGGATGGCGCCGTGATCGGTCGTGAGGATCACCGTGCAGTCCTGCTTCGACATCCACTTCAGCGCGTCGAAGAGCGAGGAGTGGAGGAACCAGGAGCGCATCACCGAGCGGAAGGCCGACTCGTCCGGGGCCAGCTCTCTCAGGAGGTCCGACTCCGAGCGCCCGTGCGTGAGCATGTCCAGGAAGTTGAAGACCAGCGCCACGAGCGGGATGTTCTGGAACGTCACGACGTTCCGGCGCACGTTGTTGGCCTCTTCCGCATTGTAGATCTTGATGTACTTGGGCGGGGACGCCAGCTCGACGCCGAGCCGTTTCAGGTTGAGATCGAGGAGCTGACGCTCGAACCGGTTCTTGCTCCGCTCGTCCCCGGGCCCTTCGTGCCAGAACTCGGGATGCTGCCGCTGGATCTCGTCCGGGTACTGGCCCGCGAAGATCGAATTCCGCGAATACGGGGTCGCCGTGGGAAGAATCGAGACGTGGTGGTCGACGGTCACGTCGAAGAATTCCCGGAGCAAGGGCTCGATGGTCAGCCACTGATCCAGGCGCATGCAGTCGACCAGGATGAAGTACACCCGGCGCTTCTCCCGGAGCAACGGGGCCACCCAGCGCTCCATCACGTGGACGGACAGCGGAGGAGCGCCGGAATCGGGCTCCGTCCCCGCGGTGAGCCACGTGGCGTAGGATGCCTCCACGTACTGACTGAACTCGACGTTCAGCTCGCGGCGCTGATCCTGATGCGCCTGCTTCAAACCCGCGTCCTCGACCTTGTCCAGCTCGACGTCCCACTGCGCGCTCCTCGCGTAGAGATCGATCCACCCTCGCCAGTCCAGCCCTCCCGTGGATTCGGCCCGCAGCCGCGCCTGCTCCGCCACGTACCCGCGGGCGCGCTGGCTATCTTGCAATCGGTCCGCCTCGAGCAGGCGCTTCAGCGCGAGGAAGATCTGCGTCGGGCGCACGGGCTTGATGAGGTAGTCGTCGATGTGCTTTCCGATCGCCTCGTCCATGAGCGATTCCGCCTCGTTCTTCGTCACGAGGACCACCGGCACCAGAGGATCGCGCTCCTTGATCGCCTCGAGGGTCGCGAGCCCTCCCAGTCCCGGCATGGACTCGTCGAGCAGCACCACGTCGAATTTCTCGCGGGCGGCGCACGCGACGGCGTCGGTGCCGTTCGAGACCGACGTCACCCGGTACCCTTTCGACTCCAATAGCAGGATGTGGGGCTTGAGGAGGTCGATCTCGTCATCGGCCCAGAGAATCTTTCGGTCTTGGGCAGGCATGATCCTGGATCTCTGGATTACGCGGAACCGGCGTTCGGGGAAGGTGCGACGGGCAGCGCCACGGCGATGGTGGTCCCGTGGCCGGGAACGGATTCCACGATGGAAATTCTGCCCCGATGATACTCGTGGACCACCCGCCTCGCAAGCGCGAGGCCCAGGCCCCACCCGCGCCGCTTCGTGCTGAAGCCCGGCGTGAACGCCTTTCGCCGCTCCGACGCGTTCATGCCCCGCCCGTTGTCGCGGACCCGGATCTCCACCTCGTGGCGCTCGGGCACCCATACGGTCGAGATCACGATCTCGCCATGCTCCTTGTCCCCCGCGTCGATCGCGTTCCGGATCAGGTTCTCGACGACCCACTCCATGAGCTCCGGATGGAACGCGACGCGTGGAACGGGCTCGTAACGCTCCACGATCTCCGTGCCCCCGCCGAGGTGCGGCAGCCGGTGCCGGAAATAGCGGACCACGCCCGCGACGGTCTCGGTCAGATCTCCTTCCCGGAGCGCGGGCACGGAGCCGACCTGCCCGAAGCGGGAGGCGATCTTCTCGAGACGCTCGAGATCGAGATCGATCTCTCCCGCGATCGCCTCGAGCCGCTCCGGCGCGGGCTCCTTCGCCGACGCGGCTTCGCGCAGGTGCGCCGACCAGCCGAGGAGCGAGGAGATGGGCGTCCCGAGCTGGTGCGCGGTCTCCTTGGCCAGCGCGGCCCAGAGCGACCTCTGCTCCCCGGTCATCAAGGTCCGGAATCCCACGAAGCCGAAGACCAGGAGCGCCAGAATCACGCCGAATTCGATGTAGGGCACCCAGCGGAGCTTTCCGACCAGCGGCGGCTCGCCGTAGTGCACGTAGCCCAGAACGCCGGGCGTTCCGAGCCGCTCCACCTTGATCGGCGGGTGCCTGCGGTCCAGCTTCGCGGCCTCCTCCTGGATTTGTTTCACCAGGGGCGGCACGACGCCGGTCTCCGAGGCCTTCTGGAGCACCGAGTCGGGGACCGCCGAGGGCGGGACGTCGATGAGCTTCCACGCGCGCGGAATTCCGCCGGTGTCCGTGAGGATGATCGGGAAATTGATGTTGGCGACCACCTCACGAAAGATGGGACGCAGGGTCGGATCCTCGGCGGCCTTGAAGGTGGTGATCGCGAAGAATCGCGCGAGCACGGCGCAGAGCGTCTGGGTCTCGGTGTTGAGGCGTGAGATCAGGTAGTTGGAATGGAGCACGAGCGCCGCCATGAGCGCGACGATGGCGAGGAAGAGGTACATCTTGTAGGACAAAGGCCGCACCGTCGTTGGCGCGGCCGCGCGCGGTTCCGCCATGCTGCCGTGCCTCAGAGGGGCGCGATCTCTCGATCGCCGTCCCAGTACGGGAGGAGCGCCTCCGGAAGACGTACCGTCCCCCGCTCCGTCTGGTGATACTCGAGGAGCGTCGCGTACGTTCTCGGGAGCGCCAGGCCCGACGCGTTCAGCGTGTGCAGGTACTCCGCCTTCTGGCCCGGCCCGGGCCGGTACCGGATCCCGGCGCGCCGCGCCTGGAAGTCCTCGAAGTTCGTGCAGGAGGAGACCTCGAGCCAGCGTCCCCCCTCCCCCGGCGCCCAGGTCTCGAGGTCGTAGCACTTCGCGCCGGCGAAGCTCAGGTCCCCCGCGGCGAGCAGCACGACACGGTGCGGAAGCTCGAGCGCCTCGAGCACCGCCTCCGCGTCCTCGCGGAGCTTCTCGTGCTCCTCGTAGGAGGTTTCGGGGCGGACGAATTTGACCAGCTCCACCTTGTCGAACTGGTGCACGCGGATCATGCCGCGCGTCTCCCGGCCGTAGGAGCCCGATTCCTTGCGATAGCTCGCGCAGTAGCCGACGTGGCGGATGGGCAGCTTCTCGCCGTCCAGGATCTCGTCCCGGTAGATGTTGGTGATCGGCACCTCGGCCGTGGGATTCAGGAAGAGATCGGTGCCCTCGATCCGGTACATGTCCTCCTCGAGCTTGGGAAGCTGGCCCGTGCCGAACAGGCACTCCCGGCGCACGAGGTGAGGCGCCCAGACCTCGGTGTACCCGCGGCGGACCGCGGAATCGATCATGAGCCGGATCAGCGCGCGCTCCAGCCGGGCGCCGCGTCCGGTGAAGAGGAGGAAGCCCGTGCCCGCGATCTTGGGCGCGCGCTCGAAATCGAGAAGGCCCAGCGATTCGGCGAGCTCCCAGTGCGGCTTGGGCGGAACCTTGAATTCGCGGAGCTTCCCCGCCTTGCGCACCACCACGTTCCCGGCAGCATCCTCGGCCTTCGGGACACTGGGATGAGGCACGTTCGGGATCCAGTGGAGGATCGCGGTGAGCTCCGCCTCCAGCTCCGCGATGCGCGCGTCGAGGGTCTTGATCCGGTCGCCGACCTCCTTCATGGCCTCGACCTTCGCGGCCGCGTCCTGGCCCGAGCGCTTGAGCCGGCCGATCTCCTCGGAGACGGCGTTTCGCTCGTGCTTCAGACCCTCCGCCTGCACGAGCAGGCCCCGGCGCTCCTCGTCCAGGGCCAGGTACCGGTCGAGATCCGCATTCGTTTTCTTGAGTGCGATCGCTTCCCGCACTCGATCGGTCTCGGTGCGGATCCGCTTGAGATCGAGCATACCTTCTAGTGGGAGCTTTCCGCCGGGGTGAGGAGGGCCCGGGCGCCGTCGAGCAGGAGGCGTCGCGCGAGACGCACGCCGATCTGCTCTTCGTCGCCGGCCTTTCCCTCTTCTTCGTCGCGGTAGATCTTCAGTCCTTCGCGGTCCGCGATCACGCCCTCGAGCCGGAGCGAGGCGCCGTCCAGCTTGGCGAGGGCCCCGATCGGCACGGTGGGATCGGACGTGATCTCGCGCTGGAACGCGCGCTCGGCGTCGATCTCGACCCGGGCGATGGGATCGTCGAGGTGTCTCGCCGCCTTGAGGAGATCCTTGGCGCTCTTCAAGACCTGGATGCCCAGCGCGCCCTGGCCGGGGGCCGGAACGACCACCTCGGTCGTGAACACCTCCGTCACGCGATCCTGGTATCCGAGGTGCTCGACCGCGGAGGCGGAGACCACCAATCCGTCCACCTCCCCCAGCTCGAGCTTCCGCATGCGCTCCTCGAGGCTCCCCGAGAAATCCAGGATCGAGAGATCGTCGCGATAATGGAGGAGCTGCGCGCGACGGATGGGGGTGTGCGCGCTGACGGCGGAGCCTTCGGGAAGGTCGTCCACGATGGTTCCGTCCCGCGCGATGAGCACGTCGAAGGGGGTGAAGCGCTCCGTGACCGCCGCGAGCACGATCCCGGCCGGGGGCTCGGGAGAGAGGTCCTTCATGTTCTGGACCGCGAGATCGACCTCGCCGCGAAGGAGCGCTTGCTCGACGGGCTGTCCGGGCCACACCGCCGCGTGCCCCCGCCCCCGCGGCACTCCCACGGGAACGAGCGCGAACGCCGCCGAGCTCAGGTGCGGCTTCAGGAGCTCGATCGCCTGCTCGCCCAGGATGCGCCCCAGGCGATGGTCCCGGAAGCCGATCTTGATCTTGTGTTTCGTCATGGGGGACCGACGCTATCACACGCGTCAGGAGAAGCTCAAGCTTCGCGGCGCCGCCGCCCGCGCCGCTCAGGCCTGGCGGAGCGCCTCCACGATGACGCGGCGCGCCGCGTTCCGGGACGGGAACCATCCGCCGAGCGCCCCCATGACCGCGGCGAAGATCATCCCGGAAAGCAGCATCGAGGGCGTGACCTCGAAGCGGAACGCGATCTCGCTGAAGGAGGCGAAATTCGTCGTGCTCGTGGTGATTCCGTTCACCGGCAGCGCGAGAAGGCAGCCCAGGAGTCCCCCCAGCGTCGCGAGCAGCACCGATTCGATCAGGAACGACGTGAGTATCGCGCCGCGCGAGAACCCGAGCGCGAGCAGGGTCCCGATCTCCTTCGCGCGCGCGCCCACGGCCGCATACATGGTGTTGAGCGCGCCAAACACCGCCCCGAGCGCCATGATCAAGGTGACGAAGAGCCCGAGTCCACGCAGAAGCCCGGCCAGCGTGGCGGACTGCGCCGCGTAGAAATCGTCCTCGTGCTTCACCTGGACGCTCATGCGCGGATCCGATTCCAGGCGCTTCTGGATCGCGCCGAAGTGCGAGGGGTCGTCGAGACGGAACGTGACGCTCTGGTACACCGGGCGGTCGAAGACCGGCATGAAGAGCTCCACGTCCCCCCAGATCTCCGAGTCGAACGACGTGCCCTGGGCGTCGAAGACCCCCACGACCGACCAGGCGCGTCCCGCGAGCTTGATCCGGTCTCCCACGGCGAGATGCGCGATCCGTGCGTTCGCCAGCCTCCCGACCACCACTTCTTCCAGGCCGGGGCGGAACATGCGTCCCTCCACCAGACGGATCCTCGGACGGAGCGCGAAGGATTTCGGGGTCACGCCGCGGACGACGACGTTCGTGGACGTGCCGTTCTTCCGCTCCAGGTTCCAGAGCACCACGAGCTCGTGCGTCGCGAGCGGGGTGCCGTCGGGGGCCCGCGCGATCTCGGGCTGGCTCTCGATCGCCGCCGCCGCCTCCCGGGGAATGATGCTGGTCAACTCCGCGGTGGATCCGCTCCGGACCACGATCGCGTTCTCGTGCGAGCCCGTCTTCTGGAGGGCGGACTGAAATCCGCCCGCGAGCGCGAGCGTGAAGATGAAGACCCAGGACACGAGCCCGATCCCGAGCGCGGTCAGGGTCGTGCTCACCTTGCGCGCGAAGAGGTTCCGGAGGTTGTATGCGAGCGGGACCGACACGGTCAGGCCACCTTCCGGAGCGCCGAGGCCACCTCGAGCCTCGCGGCGGTGACGGCGGGGACGATGCCGCTCAGGATCCCCATGAGGACCGCGAGCAGGAGCCCCGCCACGATGGTCTCAGGGAGCACCCGGAAATTCGGAAAGAACCCGCTGGCGGTGAAATCGGATTCATGGAAGACGAGGGCCGCCAGCCCGCAGCCCAGGAGGCCTCCGAGGAGCGAGACGAGCAGCGCCTCCCCCGCCACCAGACGCAGGATCAGCCCGTCGGAATACCCGAGGGTCTTCAGCACGGCGATCTCCGTGGTGCGCTCGCGCGCGGCCATCATCATGGTGTTGACCGTGACCAGCATGATCGCGAAGACGATCGCCGAGCCGATGATCGTGAGCAGGAGCTGGATGTTTCCGATCATGGAGATGAATCCCGCCTGGAACGCCTTCTCGGTCTCGGTCTTCGTCGGCTGGGGGCTGTTCTCGAACATCGCGTCCACGCGCCGGCTCACGTCCGCGGCCAGATCGGGGGAGGCGACCCGGATCCAGTAGATGCCCACCTGGTTCTTCCTCCCCTCCGGGAGCGACTCGTTCAGATAATCCCAGTGGAAGAAGAGGGTGTTCTCGTCCACGTCCTTCGTCTTCCCCTCGTAGATCCCGCGCACGACGAAACGCCACTCGCCCGGGAAGATCGT
>Ga0066706_10000507_pt1 | contig 12541 bp, 15 predicted proteins | sample GraSoiAngelo_155_FD_67274 | JGI IMG/M metagenome (GOLD analysis project Ga0066706, IMG submission 67274) | Grasslands soil microbial communities from the Angelo Coastal Reserve, California, USA - 14_1009_13_30cm | ecosystem: Environmental > Terrestrial > Soil > Grasslands | place: USA...
CGGCGGCTCAGCGCCTGCTTCAGGTACTCGGGTTCGATTTTGCGGCGGTAGTTCTGCTCACTGTGGCAGTACTGGTCGCCTGCCTGAAATTCTCTAACGATGCGCTGCCAGCCTAGCGGCGTTCCATCGTATGTACCTTGTCGGGGCGGACCTTATACAGGACGCGGACTTCTCCAGGCCGGCGAAAGGGATACGTGTCCTGACCAATGTATTTCTTGGCGAGCGTGTCAATGTGTTTGTCGGCTTCTTTTTCGTTGATCTCCACGACTTCGCCCCGCACAGAAAGAAACCGGTATGGGTTGTCGGGATCCTGGATGCTGAAGGCCACATGGGGGTTCCGCCGCATATTCTTGTCCTTGATGCGGCCCTTGGCGGTATTGATGCGCACGTGAGTTCCATCAAAGTCGCACCAGACGGGGGTGACTTGCGGAGTTCCATCCTTCATCACCGTAGCCAGCTGCGCGAAAGCCTTCTTCTCGAAGAGATCCCGAAAATCGTCTGGAATTGGGTTGGGCATAAAGAATCCTCCGTTACGTTTCCTCCATCGTACGAGTTCTAGACCGGCACACGCAACGTGAACGTCGAGCCCGAACCGAGCTTGCTCGAGACGCTCACGGTTCCACCCTGGCTTTCAATCGCGTGCTTCACGATGGACAAACCCAGGCCCGTTCCTCCGGATTCCCGGGAGCGCGCTTTGTCCACGCGATAGAACCGTTCAAAAATCCGTTTTAGTTCCTCGGCAGCGATGCCCTCACCCGTGTCGAAGATATCGAGTTGAAACGCTCCGTTCTCGCGCCGGCCCGTGATGCGAATTTCTCCCCCCGGCTTGTTGTACATAATCGCATTGTCAATGAGATTGGATATGGCCATTGAAAGGCGTCCACGATCGGCCTGAATTTTGGCGGACTCGCACTCACCTAAGACCCGGATTCCGCGCGCGGCAAGAACAGAGCGCCGACAGGAAATTTGTTCATCAACGATGAGCTTGATGTCCACTGTTTCCTTCGTGGCCGGCAGCTCGGCTTCGATGCGGGCGAGCGTCAGGAGATCGCTTACAAGCGCTTCCAGGTGTTCGGCATTGCGTTCGATCGTTCGAACGAAGTCGGTAGCAGTTTTGCGATCCTCAAGCGCTCCCGACAGCAACGTCTCCGCATATCCCCGAATGGAAGTGAGCGGCGTCTTGAATTCGTGCGACACATTGGCGACAAAATCACGCCGCATCCGCTCCGCGCGCCGGATGTTTGTCAGATCGTGAAAGACGATGACCACCGCGTCCACCACTCGCCAGGCATTCGCAACCGGCGCGACGTTGGCCTGGAGTATCCGGCCGCTACTGGTCATCAGCTCGACCATTTCCGCAGGACCGCCGGCCAGCACATTGCGAACCACGTTATCGATCTCAGGGCGGCGCAATACTTCAAGCGGCGTCTTTCCGACTAAATCGCGGTCGGTTTCAAGAACGTCACGAACCGACCGGTTGGTCAACGCGATCCGCCCGGCACTGTCAAGCACCATGACGCCTTCGCTCATCGCACCGACGATCAACTCTAAGCGCTGCTTGCCTTCGCTCAACTCCTGCATCCTCGCACTCAAGTTCTCCGCCATCGTATTCAGCGAGTTTCCAAGCGCCGCAATTTCCTCCTCGCCACTGATCGGCAGCCGATGCTGCAAATCACCTGCGGCAAGCTTTCGCGCTGCAACCGCCATTTTGTGAAGAGGAGACGAAATCAAACCGCGAATGAGATAGCCAAAAATCAGCGTCATGCCGGCTGCAATGAGAACTGCAAAAGCGAGACGCACCATGAGTTCAGAAACAAGAGCGTCGACGGCGGATAACGGGGTGGCCAGCCTCAGCACATAATCATTTGCTCGGCGAGCCACATAAATGAATTCCATCCGGACGGACGCGCTGTAACGGATAGCTACACCTGTTCCGCGTTGCATTGCTTCCCGAACTTCCGGGCGTGCCGAGTGATTCTCGACCATAGAGATCTCCGCAACATTGAGACTGGAATCTCCCAGCACGCGTCCATCGTAAGCAATGACCGTGACGCGCACATTGAGAAGCTTTCCTAATTCATCCGCTACTTCGTCGAATGATCTCCCCTTGCCGCCAGATTCAACATAAGCAACGGCCAGAGCGCTCTGCGACCTGAGCTGCTCTTCGATTTGACGGTCGATATCCTCGCGGATGGAGTAGCTGAGGAGGTACCCGAGTGTTGTGGCCATCAATCCGATCACAACGAGATTCCAAAGGACAAGACGTGAATGAAGTCGGAACGTCATTGTACGATCCCAAGCTTATTCCTCAGACGGACTGGCCATGCGGAAGCCCACCCCACGGACAGTTTCCACATAGGCACCTTGGGAGCCAAGTTTCTCACGCAGACGACGGACGTGCGTGTCCAACGTACGCGATGTTGCTTCGCCATGATAGCCCCACACCTGATCCATCAGGTTCTCACGGGTCAACACATTCCCGCGGGCACGCATGAGTTCGTATAGGAGGTCGAATTCTTTGACAGTCAGGGCGATCTGATCCTTGCCGACAAAGCACTGCCTCCGCTCGGGATAAAGTTGGATCTTTCCCAATCGAAGCATCTCGGTGCGATCGGCATGTGTGCGGCGCAGGATTGATTTGACGCGCAACACGAGTTCCCGGGGACTGAAGGGTTTCATCACGTAGTCGTCGGCGCCAAGCTCGAAACCGACGACACGGTCGATTTCCTCACCGCGAGCGGTAAGCATGATGATCGGTATCAGGCGGGAGCTCTCGTGGCCGCGCAGCATCCGGCAAACTTCCATGCCATCCACGTCGGGCAGCATCAGATCAAGAATGACGAGATCGGGAGGCCGCCTTTGAATGGTTTCGAGAGCCTTGCGGCCCGTATCGGCGGTAATCGCCTCAAACCCGGCTTGTTTGAGGTTATAACTTACCAGGTGAAGAATGTCTGGATCGTCATCTACGATCAGCACGCGTTCCATGCCGGATATCCTGACCTTTCACCATGAACACTACCATCTCAGCGATATTCGAAGCGTGATCGCCAACGCGTTCCAAACTCTTGGCAATGAATATCAGCTTGATAGCCCGCGAGATGTTGCGGGTGTCCTCGATCATATAGGTCAGTAACTCTCGGAAGATCTGCTCGTACTGATCGTCGATGTCCTTATCCTGCTTAACGACTTTTTCCGCAAGATCGGCGTCGGAATTCACAAAGGCATCGAGACTTTCCTTCAGAATCCGCTGAGCCGATTCGGACATGATCGGCAATGCGATCAGTTTCTTCAACTCGGGTTCCTGAATCAGCTCGCACGCCCGCTCCGCAACGTTGACGGCGATGTCCCCGATGCGCTCAATGTCGCGAACAATCTTCAGAGCGGTGGCAATGGACCGAAGGTCGCTCGCCACGGGCTGCTCTAGAGCGAGTATCTCATAGCAGAGCGTATCGATCTCGACCTCGAGCTGATCCAATGTATCGTCTCTGCTGATCACCTCTTCGGCAAGACTCGGCCGGCGTTCGCTAAGTGCCCGCATGGCGTCGGCAATCATCTGCTCGGCCTGATGACTCATGAGCAGAAGCTTGTCTTTGAGAAGTCGCAGTAATTGCTCGTAGTGCTTACTTGTGTGCTCTCGTTCAGGCATTCGGACTCCTAACACCCTCTCCCATCATCCGAACCTTCCCGTAATGTAGTCCTCCGTCTCCCGCTTCGCCGGCGCTGTGAACAACTTCTTGGTCTCCGCGAATTCTACCAGCCGTCCGTTCAAAAAGAACCCCGTTTCATCGGACACTCGCGCCGCCTGCTGCATATTGTGAGTAACGATAACTATAGTGTAGGTCCGCTTCAACTCGTAAATCAGCTCCTCAACTTTGGCTGTTGAAATGGGATCGAGGGCGGAGGCGGGTTCATCCATCAACAGCACTTCCGGCTCAACGGCGAGAGCGCGGGCAATGCACAGCCGTTGCTGCTGTCCTCCCGAAAGCGACATTGCCGAACGCGCCAACCGATCTTTCACTTCGTCCCATAGAGCGGCGCTCCGTAGCGTCTTCTCCACGGTCACATCCAGTTCGGCACGATTTTTCATGAGTCCATTCACGCGCGGGCCATATGCGACGTTTTCATAAATCGACATGGGAAAGGGATTCGAGCGCTGGAAGATCATCCCAACACGGCGGCGGAGCTGGATCACATCCATCGAGCTCGAATACACGTCCTGCCCGTCGAGCTCCACGCGGCCTTCCAACCGGGTGCCTGGAATGAGATCGTTCATTCGATTCAGCGCGCGCAGGAACGTCGACTTCCCGCATCCGGATGGGCCGATAAGCGCGGTAACGAAGCACCGGCGAATCGAAATGTTCACCTCATGAAGCGCTTGCTGAGAACCGTAAAAGAAATTAGCACTTTTGACACTGATCTTTATCTGGTCGTCCATCGCCCCATGCGGTTCCTGATAAGAATGGCTGTGAGATTGAGCAGGAAGGTCAAGACCAGCAGCACGAACACCGTCGAATAGAGAATGGGTTTCGTCGCTTCGACATCCGGAGATTGTGTCGACATTGCGTAAATGTGATACCCGAGATGCATGAACTGCTCATTCGCCCGCGTCGGAAGTTGCGGAAGAAAATACGCGGCCCCCGTAAAGAGCACCGGAGCCACTTCTCCGGCGCCGCGGCTGATGGCGAGTATAGCGCCTGTCATCACTCCGGACCAGGCCTGTGGCAGGATGACGCGTAAGATTGTTTGCAATCGCGTCGCGCCTAAAGCGAGGCTTGCTTCACGGTACTCCTGGGGAACGGCGCGCATCGTTTCTTCGACGGTGATGATGACTACAGGCAACGTCAGCACTGCCATCGTCATTGCAGCCCAAAGAACTGAAGGTTGGCCGTACACAAGATAACCCGGATATAAGACCTGATCGATTCCGTGTCCGATCGTCTGGATGAAGAAACCAAGTCCGAACAAACCGAAGACGATTGAAGGAACACCTGCGAGATTGTTCACCGCCATGCGAGTCCAGCGATAGAGACGAGATTCCGCTCGAGCGTATTCAGCAAAATAAATGGCGACGAGCACCCCGAACGGAACGGCGACGATCGACATGAGAAATACCAGTAGCACTGTTCCATAGATCGCGGGAAAGATCCCGCCCGCCATCATTCCCTGCTCCGGTGCTGCCGTCAGGAACTCCCAACTCAGCCGGTCCCTGCCGTGAATGACGACGTTGCCAAGGATAATTGCGATCATCGCCAGGATGACGAGCGTGGCAGCGAGGGTCATTGCGACGAACGTGCGGTCAACCATTCTTCTCATGCGGCACCGGAGAGCCTCTGCCGGAGCCGGCGGTTGCACCTGGCGCCGATCCAGTTGAGTAATGACGTGATCAGGAACAAGACAACGCCGATGAGGAACAACACCCGATAATGACCGCCGCCAAAAACGACTTCTCCCAGCTCGGAGGCAATCGTGGCGGATAACGTCCGCACCGGGACGAACGGCGATAACGACAACATGGATGCATTGCCGGAAGCCAACAAAACGATCATCGTCTCGCCGATCGCCCGCCCGAATCCAAGAACAAGCGCCGCGAAGATGCCGGGGCTCGCTGCGGGAAGCACAACACGAACCGCCGTCTGTGGTTTCGAGGCTCCAAGAGCAAGCGAAGCCTCGCGGTAAAGCTTCGGCACCGACGTCAACGCATCTTCGCTCACCGTATAGATCAGTGGAATGACGGCGAAAGCCAGACCGATCCCGGCGCTCAACGCGTTAAGCCGAAACTGGAAACCAAAAGCATCCTGAAGCCACGATGCCAGCACAATCAGGACGAAAAACCCGATAACTACGGACGGAATTCCAGCTAGCACCTCGACAGCCGGCTTGATCCACTCCCGCAACGATGGCGGCGCAAACTCCGCCGTGTAGAGCGCAGCGGCCAATGCCAATGGGGTCGCCAACAACATGGCGATCAGTGTCACCTTGAGTGTTCCGACAATTAACGGAAGGATGTTGAATTTGGGAACTCCGCCAACGGGCTGCCACGTGTACGGTGTCTGAAGGGGACTCCAGAGCAAGATCCCGTCAATTGTGCGCCACGCGAGCGGTGCGGCCTCGCGCGCGACATAGATGAAGATGAGGAAAATAATCGCGATGACGACGAACGCGACAGCCGAAATGAAGAGTTCGCCAAGCCGGTCGATTCTATTTCGGACTGCGGATTGGGGCGGAAAAAGGGGTCGGGAAAATGGGGTCTGACCCTCGGTAGCTGGATCATCGGCCGCAGTACTGTCCGCATGGCGGGAGGGGGCAGACTCCATTTTCCCGACCCCTTTTTCCGCCCCAATTCGTGAGTTCCCCTTCATTGGGTTTGCGCGTCGCCTTTAAGCGGATAGAACCCGACATCTTTTACAGTATTCTGACCTTGCGGTCCGAGAACCCAATCCACCAGGTCTTTGATCGTGCCCGCCGGAGCGCTTGCAGTGTACCAGTAGAGGAAGCGGCTCAGAGGGTATTTGTTGCTCAGCGCGTTCTCCATGGTCGGAGCGACCGGTTCTGACGCCGCATCCTTCGCAATGGATATCGCCTTAAGGTCCGTCGCGTATCCGATCCCACCATACCCAATACCATTAACATCTTTCACGACAGCGTTAATCACAGCAGCCGTGCCTCCCAGCGGTTGATACTTCTCCGCGAAGTCTCCATTCGCAAGGACGTGCTCCTTGAAAAACACGTAGGTTCCTGAGTTGTTCTCCCGGCCATACAAAACGATATTTGCGTTCGGCCCACCGACGTCTTTCCAGTTTGTAATCTCTCCTTGGAAAATACGCCGGACTTGCTCCATCGTCATGTGGTCGACACGGTTTTGTTTGTTCAAATAAACCGCCAGTGCATCGACGGCCACTGGGATCTCGCTCACATCGGCTTTTCGCTGCTGTTTTACCGACGCCTTCTCTTCATCCTTCATCGGACGGGAGGACTGGCAAATCTGCGTCGTTCCATTAACGAGGGCTGCGATGCCGGTGCCGCTGCCTCCGCCCGTGACCTGGATGGTCGCATTGGGATGGTCTTTCATGTATACCTCCGCCCAACGTTGACCAAGCTGCAACATCGTATCAGAGCCCTTCAGAGTGATGTTCTGCTTTCCCGCCGGAGGGGCGGCGCAGCTTGTTACTAGCGCTGCAATAAGCGGAAGTGTCAGTACTATCAAATGTTTTTTCGTCATTCCACGAGAATAGCTCATCGAATGTTACAGTTTGGCAAACTGGCCGTTAACAGTTTCAAACGTGGGGTGTTGCCGAAATTTCACGTACTTGTCACCCACAAACCGACCTCTTTTGTGCAAAGAATGAAGCGCGATGTCCAAAAAGATTCTCATCGTGGAAGACGACCACGACGTGGTCAAGCTACTGAAGTACAACCTGGAAAAGGAAGGCTTTAAGGTGAATTACACAACGGATGGAAGTCTGGCCCTTGCCGAAATCCGCCGGGGCGAGCCCGATCTTGTGATTCTCGATCTCATGCTTCCTGGACTCGACGGCCTGGAAATCTGCCGCCAGCTGCGGCGCACCGAAAAGTACTCCTCCATGCCTCTACTGATGCTGACCGCCCGCGATGAAGAAGCGGATCGAGTGGTTGGGTTGGAAATGGGTGCTGACGACTATGTGACCAAACCGTTCAGCATGCGCGAGTTGGTTGCGCGCGTCCGCGCCCTTTTGCGAAGGCGCGAACCCTTGGGTTCGGCCAAAGCCACATTGCAACGGGGCAGTCTCGTCATCGATCCTTCCGCTCACAACGTGACCTTGTACGGACGCAGAATCGAGCTCAGCGCTCTCGAGTTCCGGTTGTTACACCATCTTGCATCGCACCCTGGGATGGTCTTTTCCCGCGACCAGCTTCTCGACCGTGTATGGGGCAATGATCGCAGCGTCACTCCACGCAGCGTCGATGTCTATGTGCGCCGCGTCCGTGAGAAGATCGAACCTGCACCTCAGACTCCGGCCTATATTCAAACAGTCCACGGCGTCGGCTACCGATTCGCCGCAGAACCCGAATAACAAGAGCGGAGCCAACCGCGGGGATGGACCACTATCCATGAGCAGAGACGAACAGCCGAATGCGCTGGACGATTTCGTCTCGCACGTGCCGGAATGCGGCAAGTTGCCCTTCCCCGGTGATCTCGGCCGGATCATCGAATCCCCAATGGATGGGCTCGGCGCCCGGCGGTTTATAATCTTCACTGTAACAATTTTTTAACACGGGCCGATTTCAGAGCGAGATATTATCTGTGCCCTTGCCTATGCCAGTCATTGCTGCAATAGACGTTGGAAGTAACGCCATTCGACTGGCTATCGCGATGCTCACGCCTGATGGCCATCATGAAGTCAGTCACAATGCCCGCGAAGCGCTAAGGCTCGGACAGGATGTGTTTGCCACCGGAAGCATTTCACCGGCAAGCATCGAAAGGGCTGTGGAGGCGTTCGGTAGGTTCCGGGAACAGATCGAACGGCACGCTGTGGCTTCTGTCAAAACAGCTGCAACCAGCGCTGTGCGTGAAGCCGCCAACCGCGACTCCTTTGTGAGCCTGATCGCCGAGAAATGTGAAATCCAGATTTCCATTATCGGGCCCGAAGAAGAGGCCAGACTGGTCCACCTCGCGCTTAAGGAACGCATCAATCTGAAAAACAGGCTGGCGTTACTGATCGATATCGGTGGCGGGAGCGTTGAAGTCAGTCTCGCCACGCACACGGGAATTCTGTCCACCGAGAGTTACCAGATGGGCAGTGTGCGGCTGCTGCAGATTCTGGAGCATGAACGTCTCGGTGAAAAGCGGTTCAATCAGCTTGTCAGCAAATATGTCGATACCATCGAGCAACGGCTAAAGAGGGAACTCGGTGAACAACAAATTGACTGTTGCATTGGGACCGGAGGCAGCATTGAATCCCTTGGCGAGCTGCGGCGGGCAATGTTCGGCAAGAACAATACTTCAAAAATCAGGGCAGAGGAATTGGACTCCGCTGTGAAAACGCTTCAGGGAATGAACATCGATGAACGAATCCAGAAGCTCCAGCTACGTCCCGATCGCGCGGACGTGATCGTACCCGCGGCAATCGTCCTGCAAAAAATCGTTCATCAAGCAGGCGTGGATGAACTCATGATCCCAGGAATCGGGTTAAAGGATGGGTTAATCCTCGAAATGGTCTCGGAGCAGTTTTATCCCGAGAAGCACCTGGACTACGACCAGGTCATCAGCTCGGCCCTTCAACTCGGCCGCAAATACGCCTTTGACGAGCCGCATAGTAAGGCTGTGGCTTGTCTGTCGCTTCAGATTTTCGATCAGACCCGTTCCATTCATGAATTGGACAGAGAGAGCCGCACGTTGCTGGAAGTCGCTGCGCTCCTGCATGACGTCGGGCAGTTCATCAGCGTATCGAATCATCACAAACACACGTTCTATGTCTTGCAGGCAAATCCGGTGATCGGGCTGACGCCGGCACAAATGGATATCGTTTCCAATGTGGCTCGCTACCACCGGAAGTCATCACCAAAGCTTCAGCACAAGAATTATGAACATCTCTCACCCAAGCAACGGAACATCGTTTCAACGCTCTCGGCCATTCTGCGGGTGGCCAATGCGCTGGATCGCGAACACTCCGGAAACGTGCGGGGGGTGGATCTCACGTTTAAAAAACCCAAATTCAGCATCCGGCTGAAGGGAGAAGGCGAGATGTTGTTAGCCAAATGGGCGCTGACTCAACGTTGTGATCTTTTTGAAGAAGTTTTCGGCGGGAAGCTGACCGTCGAAGGAACGGACAATTGACATGACTCCCAACAATGAAGTCCCGGGCAAACTCATCGCTGTCGAGGGACTGGACGGCTCGGGAAAGTCCACCCAAATCTATCTGCTGAAGCGTTGGCTCGAGATGGAAGGCTATAAGATCTTTTTCACGGAATGGAATTCATCAACAATCGTCAAACGGGCAACCCGAAAAGGCAAGAAGCGCCAACTTCTCACGCCAACCACTTTCTCGATGATTCATTGCACCGATTTCGCCGATCGGTATGAGCGTCAAATTCTGCCCTTGCTGCATGCGGGTTACATCGTACTGGCCGACCGCTATATTTACACCGCCTTTGCGCGGGACGTGGTGCGTGGCTGCGATCGAGACTGGATTCGAAAACTCTACAGTTACGCCCGGCGGCCGAACATTACATTTTTTTTCAATGTTCCGCTGAAAGTCGCACTCGGACGGATTCTCGACGGCCGGGCACGTCTCAAGTACCACGAAGCTGGCATGGATATGGGTTACTCCAAGGACCCCTACGAGAGTTTTCGCATTTTCCAAGGGAAGGTTCATCAGGAATACCGAAGGATCGCGCAGGAATATGATTTCGCGCGGATCGATGCCACCGAGCCACCGGACGTCCAGCAGGCCAAAGTCCGCGAATTCGTCGAAAGGACCATTGATCTGCCACGCTACCGGTGGCACGAGACGCCCTACTACCCGGAGCCAAGTTAAATAGATGCGGCAACCCAAACGTTTCTACGGAAAAGGATTACCAGATGTGAACCTGGAGTCGCTCAACGGTCAGCTCATCGTCGTTGAAGGCGCCGACGGGTCCGGGCGCTCGACGCAAATCAATTTGCTCCGCAATTGGTTAGAGAGACTAGGTTTTCCAACCGTGAACGTCGGCCTCAAGCGATCGATGCTGGTCAGCCGGGAACTCGAGTCCGCAATGCGAGGAAACATTCTAGGAACACGAACCCTCAGCCTGTTCTATGCAACCGATTTTGCGGACCAATTCGAAAACCGGATTCTGCCAGCGCTTCGAGCTGGATTCGTCGTCCTCGCCGATCGATATATCTATACGCTGATGGCTCGAGCGATTGTCCGGGGGATGGAGGCGGACTGGATTCAAGAGGTGTACAGCATCGCCCTTGTGCCCGATGCCGTGTTCTACATCGCCGTGAGTCCTGAGGTACTCGTTGAACGTAATCTTCGCAAACATGCGGTGCTCGACTATTGGGAGTCCGGAATGGACATGAATCGTTCCCAAAACATGTACGACAGCTTCATCGGCTACCAGAAGGACATCCAACGGCAATTCCGGAAGATGCAGAAGGTCTATGGCTTCGAGACTGTGAATGGAAATCGCACGCCTCGGGCGATTCAAAGGGAACTCCAATTGAAAATCGAATCGATCCTGAATGGTAAGACTCCGGCAGTCGTTGAAAGAAACGTCGAAATCGCATCGCACGACCGCATTTTCGTGAGTCGGACATGACACCGGCTAGACCTCAAATTACAAATCCTCGTCTTCGGAAAGATCTTGTTATCGGCCTGGAGCACCTGCGGTCCGAGACCAGGGAGATCTCGAGGTTGTATGTGGCAAACCTGCAACGGGATCTGGTTCAATTAATTGACTTCATCAACGCGGCTGGAACCGGCAAGCCGAACAGGCAACGACACCTCAGTTCCACTTTGGCGCTTATGAAGCAGACACTGGACGAAATCACAATCAAGCCGGAAAAGGGCCGCCGAAAGGACTTGAGGCGCATCGAGCAAGCCATCCGTTCGATGATGAAACTTGCGTTGAACAACAAAACTCATGTCTGATCAGAACATTCTCATTCGGGCTCTGGATACCCGCTGGCGCCGGTTACGGAAGGAATGGGACCGGACCAGAAGCAAATATTCCAAGGACGCCGTCCATGATCTGCGTGTGGCCGCCCGCCGGCTGATCGCCGTCCTCGACACACTCCGAAGCCTTGTCGATGATCCGGAAATCGAGGAATGCCGGCGCCGCGTCAAGAAATCCCTCGGCGCCCTAAGCCCACTCCGGGACGTGCAGGTTCAGCGTTTGTCTGTCTCCAAGATGGCGCGGCGCTTCCCCCAGCTCAAAGGATTTCAAAAGAGCCTGACTGAAAAGGAAGCTAGAGCCGCGAGGAAAGTGAAGAAGCTCCTGAGGAAAGGCACAAAGCTCGGCCTCGTCATCGCGCAAGCAAAAAGTGCCGCTGAGGACCAAGTAGACGACAAGGCCATTATCAGGATCGCTGATAAGCGCTATCGCGAAGTTATCCGGCTGGGTAAAATGGTCGATCCATCGAACACTGCGACAATTCACCGAATGCGGCTGGCATTCAAAAAATTCAGGTACACGGCTGAAGTCGTCCAGCCATTGATCAAAAAAGAAGTGACCTCGGCCCGTTTGAGACAGTTCCATGCGTTTCAGACAATGATGGGTAACATTCAGGACATTGAAGTGCTTTCGGCAAAACTGACCAAATGGGCTCGAAAGGAGGAAAAACGCATTGAGGATCTGAAACCCGTCCTCGCGGAACTCGACCGGCAGAAAGAAAAGGCCGTCACCACCTTCATGAACTCCGCTCACAAGGTCCACACCTTTTGGAAGATGACGCCACCTCGTCCTGCGAGTGTGGAGCTCGAGACCCGGAGTGAGGCGGCCGCCTTCGCGGAAATCCGTGAGACCGTACCCATCCTTCGGGTGGCCTCTCCGAGCAGGAGAGATCTGTCCAAAAAATGAA
>Ga0066706_10000508_pt1 | contig 12515 bp, 2 predicted proteins | sample GraSoiAngelo_155_FD_67274 | JGI IMG/M metagenome (GOLD analysis project Ga0066706, IMG submission 67274) | Grasslands soil microbial communities from the Angelo Coastal Reserve, California, USA - 14_1009_13_30cm | ecosystem: Environmental > Terrestrial > Soil > Grasslands | place: USA...
CCACTTAGCAAAGTGGTCCGAATAGCCTTATTAAACCTCTTTGGCAGCTGCTAGCCAGTATTCTAGGCAAAACCTTTTGATTAAGGACAAAAGCTGTAGAAGAAGAGGAAGAGTACTATCGTCTACCTATTTTGTCCCCTACTGCTTCCATGCCCATCCCTAGCATATGCTTGTCATGCTTGACCCGGGGCAATGCCTTTCTCAGGATATCAGCTACCATTTCGGTAGTTGGGATATAAGCCAGTTCAATAAGTCCGTCCTGACTGCATTTTTGAATAAAGTGATATCTGATGTTAATGTGCTTGGTCCTATTGTGGTGTTGTGGATTCTTTGAAAGCTTTATTGCACCCTGGTTGTCAGCTAGGATGATTTAAGGGTTTTTGTGAGGAATAGTAGTAGGTGGTGAAGTGATTCGTAGAGCCCTTAGTTAGTCCTGAATGTCGGTTTCATATTGATATCGGTCTTGCAATCCAGGAATTGTAGTGCCTTTAATCTCTGCATGCAATCTTCGGATCCAAAGGGCCTCTTTTGCAGCTTCAGAGCATGCAATATACTCCGCTTCAGTGCTTGATGTAGCAACAACGCTCTGCTTGGTTGATTTCCAGGAAATTGCACCTCCGTATAGTAGGAATACGTATCCGGAAGTTGACTTTCGGGAGTCTACGTCCCTAGCCCAGTCTGAATCCGTAAATCCAGTGATTCCCGTAGTAGTAGGACCAGTTCCAGCTATAGCTTTGGCAATTTCTGGGTTTTCCTGACCTTTAAAGGTAATACCGACATTGATTGTTTTCCGTAGATACCGTAGGGTTCGTTTTGCTGCAATAGCATGTTCAGAGGTTGGATTAGAGCAGTATTTTGAGAGCGTAGAGATAGTAAAGGCTAGATCTGGCCGGGTCCCTAGCATTGCATATATAATTGACTTAATAACTTGCTAGTATTCAAGTAGGTGATCCCAAAGAGCTGTATAGCCAGACAGAGCAGCTTCTAATTAATAGTTAGGATCCATCAGAGTCGAGATGCTAATGCAATTGTCTATTTGAAACCTTTTAAGTAAGGATTCGATATACGGAGCTTGGTTTATGTGGATTGCTCATGCTTGTCGGTCTTGTACAATTTGAAGTCCTAGGAATTGCTGTGCAGGTCCTAGGTCTGACATCTGATATTTCGAGTATAAGAGCTCCTTTACTTTACAGATAGTTTCTATCTTTGGAGCAAATAGTAGTATGTCGTCTACAAAAAGGAGTAGAAGCACATGCTTACTAATATATAGGTTGTAGTCTTCTTCAGAACAGGTAAAGCTAAGGGAGCTCAAATAAGCATTAATATCAATATACCAAGCTTGAGGAGCTTGCTTTAGGCTGTACAGGCATTTCCGAAGTTGACATACTATCCTTCCCTTACTCTTACGAAGAATAGGACAGTCCTTAGGTAGGGCATAGCCTTTTAAAAGCTCTATATAAACTTCTTCCTAAAGTAGTGGATTAAGGAATGCAGTTATTACATCTATTTGCTCAATTTCCTAGTCAAATTTAGCAGCTAGTGCTAATAGTATACGGACTGTCACAAACTTAGCAACTAGTGCAAAAGTTTCTGTATAATCAATTCCGTATTCCTGTTCAAAACCTTGTATTACAAGTCAAGCCTTGAAGCAACAGCTACTGTTAGCATTACGCTTTAGTTTGTAAACCTACTTGCAACCAATTACCCTTTTTCCAGACTTAAGAACAGTGTCCTTATTTACAAGGTCCTAGGTCTTGTTTTTGTCTAAAGCTTCAAACTCTTCTTTTATTGCCCTTTCCCACTGTCTCAAATACAAGTGCTTTACAGCTTCCTAGTAGCTAGCCAGCTTAAAAAGCGTCTGAATTCGGACTGAAAAGGTAAAGCGTAGCTTGAAAGAAAGACGCTTTTCACAAGTAGAGCGTCTTATACCTGTACTGTTAGTAGCAAGGTGCACTGCTATCAGAGGGTCAAACTGTCTGTTAGTTTGTAAAGTAGGCTCTGTTGTCACAAACGCTAGTTGTTTTGTAGATAGTAAGTCTTTTATACGTTCTTCTAAAACGTCCTGCTTAATAAGAAAATGCTTTATAAAAGCGTTCTAAGCAGTAGGATTAGGAGCCTGTTTATAGTCTTTATTTTTGTAAGACTCTTTATCTAAGCGTATATTTAAGAATGCTACTACCACAATTCGTTGTCTATTTTAGACATGATATTGCTTAGTAGTATTTTTAACATATCTTATAAAAGTATAGCTTTTCATTTTAGACTTCTACTTTGTACAAAGGTTAGTATTAATAAGTACGTGTATTTCACATCTAAAAGGCTATAGATAGTATAGTACAGGCTTATGGCTTGTTTATGCTTAAAAAGGGGTAGAATCAACTACTTTAATAAGACTTTGATTTTTCAAATATACTGTTATACATATTGCCTCTTCCCAGAACCTTTTAGAAAGTCTTGCATAGTATAGTATAAAGTATGCCTTTTCAGAAATAGTTCTTATTACCCTTTTACTAACATTGTTCTAATTTTAGGTATACAAAGCAGACAGTTTAAAAGTAATCCTATTTGTAAATAGAAAGTTCTTAAAAAGATAATTATTATATTTTCCTTTACTATTGTTATATCAAAAGTCACAAATAAAGGCCTCTGCCTCTTTTTTAACAAAAGCCTTGAATTGTTAGAAGATTTAAAACACTTTCTTAAAAGCCTTGCTTTTTAAAAAATAGACTTAGGTCATTCTAATAGCATTATTTATAAAAATAATAAAATAGACAGATTTAGAAATTAACTTTATTAAAAACAAACTACATAAGTTAGAGTAAATTAATTTAAGCTTTTTAAAAGCTTTAGTTAATGTCTTGTTATATTTGTAATACATTCTGCTTTATAAATAAGAAATACATAGTTTTTAGTCTTAGTTTTCTTAAATACAAATGCTTGTAGCTTAACAAAGCATAATTTAAGTTAGGGATAGGGGAGTAGGCAAGGGCTCTGGACAGGTGCTTAGCAAGCAGGTATTAAGGAATTTGGCTAAGCAGTTAGGCATAAGGCTAACTAGGTAGTAGAAATCACATAAGCTAGTTTGCAAAGCAACGTAATAGCTTGTTATAAAGTTATATGTTAATTAACAAATAAATTGTTTATGTTTGCAATTGCTTACTAAAGGATTAGATTAAGGTATTAATATCTATTTGGCTATATTAAGGTTATTTTAACCTCTTTACTATACTAGATTAAAGAGATTTTGACATACATAATCTAGGCTACCTAGCTGTGTTAAGGTTATTTTAACCCTTCTGCACAGCTACTGTCTAAGCCTTAAAAATAGATAAGAAGTCTTAATTCAAAATTTAACTTTCTTTATGTTTTTATAAGACTTAGCAGTAGTGTAGAGGCTAGTACGACATACATAATATATATAATACATATCTTTATGCTACTTAGCTATACTAACAATAGCTTTTAAAAAAGGTAGGCAGTCTTAAAAGCATGTAATAGCTAAAAAAGCGCAAGCTACAAAGCAGGTACAAGACTAATAATAATAGTAGTAATAGTAGCAGTAGCATGCACAAGCTAATAACCTTGCTAATAACAATAAGGAGCTTTAAGTAAGGATTACAAAGGCTTTTTTAGTTCTTATAAGTGCTCTTTTAAATGCCTTTCTAAGTGTTATAAGTCCTCTAATTTTAAAAAGGCGTATTCTTACCTTATCTTCTTACTTATAAGAGCCTAAGCCTAAGCTTATACTTAACAACTCTTTTACTCATAAGCCTAACAACAGCACACAACTTAGTAGTATTAATAAAGGTAAAGGCAAAGGCAGCTAGGGTAGGCATAGTAATAAGGATATATACAAGGTCTTAGATAAAGAGTAAGAATCTTAAAAGCTAGCTAGCAGTTAGTAAGATAATCAGAACAAGACTGAAATCGCCTAATTAGCTAAGCTTTTAAAAGAACAGTTCTTAAAACTTAGCAAAAGCCTTATTCTAAAGTAAGAGCTTCTTAGTTGCTTTATTCTTAAGCTTCTTAACAGCCTTATTCTAAAACAAGAGCTTGCTAGTTGCCTTACTCTTAAGCTTACTAGTAGTAGCCTTATTTTAACATGTCTTAGTAATAGCCTTATTCTAAAGCTTACTAAAAGCCTTATTCTAGTATAAGGGCTTACTTATAGCCTTATCCTTAAGCAAGACCTAACCTAAAGCCTTATCTTAGAATAAGAGGTATTTAAAACAAAATTAAGAAAGAGCTTTACTACTACGTAGCTTTTCTAATAACTGTACAGTTTCTAAGATTGTATTAATAAAGCTTATTAAGCTTATAATAACAAGCATAACCAATTTTACTTTTATACTAAAGAAGAGCTATGCTACTTATTTGCTAACTTGTTATACTTATAAAAGCTTAAGCTACGTAGCCTTGTTACAAACATCCTTTTTAGCCTAACCTTAATAAAGAAAAGCTTAGACTTTCCTAAATTTAACTTTATACTAGCATAGCAGCTTTTTAAAAGTTAAGGCTTTATAATACTATACTTAGAATAGCTAGAACTAGTAGTAAACCTTTGCTTATTATACAAAGTACTAAGCTAGGCTAATAAGCTATATAAGAGTGTTATATATAATATTAATAATATATATATATTCCTTACTAGCCTTACTATAACTTAGCAAAGCCTTTATTAACAACTTATACTATATTTAATTATAAATATTATTATTAATATTTACTTTACTTTACTAATTAATTGTTATAATAATAAGAAAAAGCTAAAGTATATAAAAAAGCTATTATATAAAATACCTTACTACTACTTAAAAGAATTTAGCAGTTTTAAAACCTTATACTTATTTACTTTATTTTTAAAACTAGCTTTATACTTTAACTAAACTACTACCTTTTTAACAAATAAGTAGCAAAGCTTTTAAGTTAATAACATGTTTTTACTAACACTTTATAAAATGTACAAAAGTAAAGACAAGCTTTTATAACACTTTTTAAGCTTGTACAAAGCTACTAAGACTGCTACCTTAGCTTATAGTACTAAGCAGTTTATTTATAATTATAAGTTGTATTAGCTTTGCTAATAGTTAATTTAATACTTTATTTAGTTTTAAAAGCTTTTTAAGTTATAAGAGTAAGTGTTTGTAATTATTAAAAGCAACTTAGCATTACTAAACTTTTAAAATGCTATCTTATTTATAATTATAAAAAACCTAAAATCCTAATATATAAGTATATTATTATTAACTATATATTTAAGATAAGAGTAGTAGCATATATATATAATTAATACTTAATTTTATACCTTAGACTAAGTATTTATAAATTTTAGAAAGTAGGTTATTACTTAAGACTTTTACTTATACCTAAGCCTAATTTTAAATAGTTAAAAACTCTAATCCTTTTTATATAAATACTACTATTTTAAAAGCTTTTATTATTAGTATTATATATATGCTTTAGATTATAAAAGTAAGAAAGAAGAGAAGGAGCTTAACAACTTATTTAAAAAGCACTTATATATAATAGCTTTAATTTATAATATAGCTAACATAACTTTAAAATTTTTAATTAAGTTAATAAATTAAAAAGAAAGTTATATATATACTTAATTTTACTTAAAAGTAAAAGTGCTATTTAATATAACTAAAGCATACCTATTTAAAAATATAAGTTATAAAAGCTTAGTAATAAACCTTACTTTTATAAAGACTATAACATATATTAGCAAAGTAGTAGTCTTTAATATAATAACTTATAAGCAAGGCTATCTTAATATTAAGAATTAAGCTAACTAGAGTATTAAGAACGCTTTATATTATAATAAAATAAAGTAAGCTACTTTTTAAAAATTACTTAATCTGTTATATACAAGGTCTAGATAATAGTTGTTCTTATACTAAAGGTTTTGTATATATAAATTAGCTACTTATTTAAGTAGTTAGGTAATAAGGAATTTAAAAAAACTGTTAATTATAACTAAGCAGGACTATAACTAAGTAGCCAAAGTCTTAAATAGAATATACAAATAATAAAATAAATTAATATATAAACTACTAAACTTTACAAACGTTTTACAAGTTTCTTTTTAGTTTTACAAGCTTTTTATAAGTCTTTTTTAAATATTATTTTTACTTTGTTTATTATTATTAATAATACTACTCTTTTACTTATATGCTAGCTTTACCTACTTTGTTATCTTAACAATTATACATTTTAATAACATATTTACTTTATCCTTTTATATTAGTAAATAAAGTAAAACAGATTTTAGTTATTTAAAATAATAAATAAAAGCATTGTTTAAAATAAAGGATTTAGGTAAGATAGAGTTACTAACAACTATCTTTATAATAGTTTTAAAAATAAAAGATTGATTTTAAAAATAGGTAGTACTTACTTGTTTAAAAAGCTATAAAGCAAGATAAGGAAAATACTAAAGTTTTTAAATATTATAATAAATTATAATAATAATTATAATAACAATACTTTTTATAATAGTAGTACTTATAATATTAATAATACTAATTATAAACTAAATAATAATAACAAAGTTTGTTATAAGTTAAATACGTTTTAGTAAAGATAGTTACGTTTTAGTAATACTTAGCTAGTATAAGGTTATATAAAAAGTATTAAACTAGTTAAAAGACTTATAAATAATTAAAAAGAAGTTTAAAGTTTAAGCTACAACCTCTTTTTAATAATATTAAGATTAGTACTTATTATTAGCTTAACAATTATATAAATAAGCATAGCTTTTATAAAAAGTATTAAAAAACAAGTTAATAAAAGGATGTTAAAAATACTAGACTTAGCTTATAAAAATAGTAAGAAGAGCTTTATAAACAACTAAACAGGTTTTACAAATCTTATTAATAAGTTTATAAGTTATATAAGTTATACTAAGCTTATAAACGTTTATAAATATTATATATCTAACTTTATATTATTAATTAGTAATAGCTAAGAAACACTTTAAACTACCTTTTTATTATAAATAATAATAATAATAACATTTTATATATTAATACTACTACTAAGCACTTTTAATAACCTAATATTTAAAAAAGCTAATATTACAAAGTTTTTTAAATATTATAAAGACTTTTGTTTAAACTATTAAGTATTAAATAATAACAAGCTTATAAAGCTTTTATATTATTATATTTAGCTAATTACAAAGACTATTAAGTTTTTAAAAAAGTAAAAGAGTTATAACTACATTATATTAAAAAAGGCTTTTTATACTAAATATTAAAATAATAATACTTAACAACTTTTATACTTAGTCTTATTTTTTAAAAATTATAAAAACATTACTTATATAAAAAAAGATAATATTTTAAACTATTATTATAAGTTTAATTAAATTGCTTAGTATTATATAAAAAAGAAGGTTTTAACTATCTACTTTACTAAAGTTTACTTTTTATACTATACTAGTATTTTGTTAAAATACTAGCTTGCCTAACTAAGTAAGTGTAACAGATTAAGCTAGCATTTTAAAAGTTAGAAGCTAAGCAAGTGTTTACTAGTTAAATACTTATAATAAAATACTACCTTTCCCTTTCCTTCTTTTTAAAGTCCTAATATATAAGTATGTAACAACATAGCTAGCTGCCTAGCTGCCTAGCTGCCTAGCTACCTAGCTACCTAGCTACTTAACATTTATAACAGCTCCTAACTAGCTTAGAAACAATGTTTTTATATAACTTTGTATACTAGGTAATTATATATAATAATTGTTATAACTATATCTTTTTTAAATAAGCTAGCTAGATGCAACACTTATATACTAAGCTATACTAGCTAAAAGGGAACGTGTTTAAAACAATGTTATAACTATTTAGTAGTTATAATATAAAAATAGTTAACAAACTTAAAGCTTACAAGCTAAGAGCTAAGGATAAGGTAATACAAATTAAAGGCTTAGTACTATATCCTAGCTTTTGCTACTTTTAGCTAAGCTGTGTTTATTATATATATAACTTATAAATAGTAATAAAGTATATAATAGTATATAAAAAAAAGCTAGCTATTACAATCAAGCTGCTTAATATTAATATTACTACTAGTTACTTATAAGACGTATACACTTTACAAACATACTTTATTACAAAAAGCTAAATTAATTACTTTGTAATATTTAAGTAAGAGGATGAGAAAGAAAGTAACAGCTACTAAGGCCTAATCTAAGTAACAAGATTGTAAAAAGCATATTTTAAAAAGAAAGAAGAGGACTTTAAAAAAGTAAAAGATAATATTGCTAAACAGGCTAGTATTATATAAGGTTTTGAAAATTTGAAGTTAGTACAAATACCCTAATTATAAAAAACAGCATTCCTATCTTAGTTAAAAAGCCTAACTAATAATAAGATTAAGAACTTATTCAAACTACTAAGTAAGAAGGTAGAAGATAATAAAAGAGATAAGGCTTTTTATCAGATTCTTAATATAGCTAAGACACTTCTTTATAACACATACTAGCTTTATAATAACGCTTTACTAAATTAGAAGATAACATAGTAACAAGCTAATATCTTAAATAGATTTTATACTAAAGTATTAGACAGGTTAGAAAGCTTTTAATATTATAAAAACGCCTTAATACTAGCTAAGTATTTCAAAGCTTGGAAGCAGTTACTAACTTATTACTACTAAGTAGTATATAACAAAGATAGCTATTTTAATAAGGCCTTTCTAAAATAGAGAGTGCTTAAAAATGTTATTAAGCATACTTAATAGTAGTAACAAGCTATAGTAAGAATAGCTTATATATTAGAAAATATATAAGAATAGTAGTAAGACAAGTAAGAGGATAAGAAGGCTCTTAAGTATGTTATATACTTGCTCTGCCTAACCCTAATCTGCTAAATTGTAAGTAATATGCCTTTTATATTACTAGTTCTTAGCTTTTGTATTATGCTTAGCTAGACTAAGGCTAGTTAGTAATAAGAGCTAGGTAATTTTAATAACTACTTGTTTGTGCTTACTTAAACAGCTTAGCTTATCCTTTTTAAAAATGCTTGTTTTTATAAATAAGATAATAAAAACAAGATTCCTACCTACCTATCTTAGATCTGTTAGTAGTATTTCTAACAACTAGCTAAAACGCTTTTTAAATATATCTTATAATAGCAACTCTACTTATTTAAAATTAGTAAGAAAGAGCTTTTAAAATACTAAGCTAAGTAGTCTTTAAACAGCTAGAAGGTAGAATATTATAGCTTTGAATTACAAATATGCTACATATCCTAACTAGTAGTTTTAAAGTTTTAGCAAGCTTACAACTTGCTTTATAACAAGCTGCTATTCCGAATACAAGACCTTATACTAATATAGTTATAAAAGCTTAAGAATGACTTAGATTAATAAGGTTTTAAAAAAAGCTAGCTTACTAACCTTACTAATACCAAATTATTAGATAAAGCCATACTAGCCTAACACTATTTTCCTAAAGCTAGGTGTCTAATACCGATTTTTTTAATAAGGGAAATTTAGCAAGCAGCCTGTACGGCCCTAACAGTTTTAAGCATCTAATACTAATATTAGGGTTAGCTCTCCTCATAGCTGTAGATTAGGGCAGGACGTTAATTCTAGCATAGCTAAGTAGTAACAGACCCAGGCTGTTATATTGCTTTTAGTATTAAGCTAATTAATTGTAATAAATGCTAAATATAAGGTGTTGTTGTGCGTGTGGCTAAATTGTTGCAAAGCTGTTAGCCTAGCTAGCGCTATTAAGCATTTGTATAAAGGAATTTATAAAAAGAAGCTAGGAGCTTGGAAGCAGGTGTAGGAGTTTGTTATAAGGATCTTATAAGAGTATGATTATTCTACTATCAGGTTGCTAGCTAATAGATTAGCCTTACAGCCCGTCATTCTAGTTATAAGTAGGTTTTATTACTAGCATTGCAGTTTTCATAATTGTAATTACAAGAATATAAAGACTTATAAAAACAAGGAGCATTTTATAAAACGTGTTATAGATAGTAAGTTGTTCCAGCCAGCCAGGTTGCAGTTATGGTTTTAGGATGGAAAGGAGTGGTATTAGGTTGTTAATAAGAGCTAGCAAGTCTAGCAGGAGCGCCAGGCCTGCCAAGCCACAATCTAGGACGCTAGTAAAGGATCTGACAATTCAGAGCCTAATCCAGATAGTAGTAGTGATAGTAAGGATAGCTAAGGCGAAATTAACAACTAGATTGTTTAGGAAATTGAGAATTGGAAAGCCGAAGTATGGGAGTGGTGATTAAGAGTATTAAAGGACGTGCCAGTTATTAAAATGGATTTATAGTTGCAATACACTTAGTAGAATGAGGTGCTAGGCTAGTCTAAGCACAATTTAGTTAAGACGTCTTAGTTCGCTTACAAACCTAACCCTAACAAGCCTGAATTAGACTGTGTGTTAAAGACATAGAGCTGCATTTTGGAACAGTGTTTAAACATATTAGCTGCTGCTAACTAGAAGGATGTATTAAAATGGTAGGAGTTGCTTAAAAATGAAGCTGCTAGCTAGAAGCTGTTCGAGTTGTTACAAAATTTTAAAAGTATAAACAAGTATAGCAGGATTTAGGAGAGTTTTATATATTACATAATACAGATAGTGCTAAGAAAGTATTAAGAGTATGAAACAGGTAAGTTGATTATTTAAATTTTTAATTATTATAAAGATTGTTATAAAGGTTATTATAAAAGGTTACTTTACATATATTTGTACAAAGGTCAGAAGTATTAACATAAGCAGAAACAGGGGTTAAGTATACTTAAAGCTAGTAAAAGGCTATTTAACATATTTAAGAGTATTTGAAAAACCTTAAAAGCCTTGCTAGCAAACTTATCAAGCTTAAGGATCAGGACGCTGATTTGACTAATATATTAATGTGTTTGTGTATGTTAGTCGTTTAGCAAGACACTAGCTGTATTAGGTTGTACGAGTTGCTTATAATACATTATTTAGCAGTTTGCAAAGTGGATAAGCAGAGTGAGACATTGCGACTAGCATTTTTTTACATGCTGATTTTAGCAGGTGTATTATAAATTAACTAATTGATCATGTTAGAAGTTACAATGCTATTAAAAGCATAGCTAGCATTAAGGTTGAAAAGCAAGGCCAAAGTCAAAGACATACTTAACCAGATTTATGATTTATATTAGAAGCATTTGTGTAAAGGATCATTTTTGCTTATAGCTAGCATTTTAAGCTAATTAGCTATAAGGAAGTATTTTAACAAGTTGTACAAGTCCCTACCTAACATCTATTAGTTAGAGGACGAGCAGACGATTTTTTATAACAAGCAGGGTGTAGAATTGTGCAAGATTTGAAACATGTGTCACATATTAATTAGGGAGTTGTAAGAAGCTATAAGGAAGTTGACATTTTAAAGTAACGTGCCTAGCATTAATTTGAGTGAAATTGTTAACAGTATAGTATAGAGCTAGGCATTCCGATGCCAGAGTTATAGTTTTATAAAGCATGTAGCTAATCAAGAGCGTACAAGTGTTAGGTATTAATATTTGTTAGAACGGGTTAGAAAGGGAGCAGGCAGGTAGAGGTTATTAAAGAAGAACAAGGCTAGCTAGCAGACAGAATAGGTGGATGCACAAGCTAAGAAATATTTGACTAAGGAACAGGAATTTTTATAAAAGTTGATAATATGTATGTATGTTATAAATAGGTATTTGATTAAGAAAGCTATAGTTTGTATAAAGATTAATAATAAAATCACAAGTAGCTAGCTAGCACAAGGTCCTGAATTAGGTTTTATAAAGATTAGTAATAGCATGTTTTTAATATAGAATATATATGTTATTAACAGACATATGTGTTTTTTAATTATGTATAACAAGGCTTGGAAACGAAAGGGGAATACTAAGTATATTATTTAGTATTTGCTAAACAAATTAAGCTAAGTGTTAGTACAATATTTAGTATACGTTAGCCTATTCATATGCGTATTGCTATTAGATTGACAAAAGTTAGAGTATTTGTTTGAAGACATATAAGGGTTATGAGCAGGTAAGGAATTAAGCTAAGCATTAGGCCAGATTACAAAGAAGCATTTAGGAGTGTGGTTAACAGTGTTAAGGTAGCGGCACGTAGCTATTAGCATTACTATGCAGTATTTGATACAAGCTAGTAAGATGTAGGAGAAGGATGACAAAGATGTAAAAGACAGAGTAGATGAATTTGCTTATAAGAATGACAAAGAGGAGTTAGAGTTAGACACGTTCTAACACATAATAATTAGGTAGGTAGGTTAGGTTTCATAATAGTTTTAAGAGTTATTAAGCAAGCTATGTTAAGTAACAGTATTAGGTAATGTTAAGTAATATTAGATAATAGTAAGAAATGTTAGGTAACAATCATTTAGGCAGTCTGGTTATAAATGTTAAGTAGCACAAGCACATTATGTTATAAATAAAGCATTTTTATACTAATTAGGCTTAGAATTGATTACAGCGTTTGAGCAAGCGTCTATTACATAACACTAGTTATAAGAATTAAAAAGCATAAG